>JGI24705J35276_12238677_pt1 | contig 36078 bp, 28 predicted proteins | sample TergutNt197P4_FD_35276 | JGI IMG/M metagenome (IMG submission 35276) | reverse complement strand
AATGCTGATGCGAGCGTCGGAACCGGGTAGCCCTTGAGGGTTTGCACGGGTATTAAAAGGGCTATGCCCGCATATGAAAATCCCCACGACGTGACGTGGGGATTATTATAGGTGAATAAATCCAAAACAATATACGTGAACCCTCGCGGTAAACTCTTGCAACCTAATGTGAAAGGATGTATAATCACCGTATGACCACAACAGTTAAGGAAATACTTGGAAAACAAGCGGCGGGAAAGAAAGTCCGCCTGCAGGGCTGGATCCGCAACCACAGGAAACAAAATATTATAGGCTTTATAGACTTTTTTGACGGCTCGGCTTTCGAATCTTTGCAAATCGTATATGATAAAGATACGAAAGAATTTGAAAAGATTGCTCTTTATCATATCGGCTCGGCGGTTACTGTAACGGGCGAAACAGTGCAAGGCAAAAATGCGCTTGAAATCAAGGCAGCGATTATAGAACTTGAAGGCGATTGTCCGGAAGATTACCCACTCCAACCCAAGAAGCATACTTTAGAATTCCTGCGCGAAGTAGCGTATCTCCGTCCAAGGACGAGGCTTTTCCAAGCGGTTTTCAAGGTGCGCAGTGCGGCTTCATTCGCGATACATAAATTTTTCAATGAAAACGGCTATCTTTACGTGCACACTCCGATAATTACCGCAAATGACGGAGAGGGTGCTGGTAATACATTCAAAGTTACAACACTGGATTTAGGCGGCAAATCTCCGGACTATTCCAAAGATTTTTTCAGCAAAGAAACCTCGCTTGCCGTAACGGGTCAGCTTGAGGGCGAGACCTTTGCGCTGGCTTTTTCCAAGATTTACACTTTCGGACCCACTTTCCGTGCCGAAAATTCCAATACTAAAACACATGCGGCCGAATTTTGGATGATAGAGCCCGAAATCGCCTTTTGCGACATAAACGGGCTTATGGATATTCAGGAAGCATTCTTGAAATATGTGATTAACTATGTTAAAGAGAACTGCCAGAGTGAAATTGAATTTCTGTCAAAGTACAACGAACTTGATATTGCGGCGCGCCTTGAACATGTTGCAAAAAGCAAAATTGCGCGCATAACGCATGAAGCCGCAATCAATATTTTGCAAGTTGCAAAATCAGACTTTCAATTCAAGCCCGAACACGGCAAGGATTTGGCGCGCGAACACGAAAAGTATCTTACAGATGTTCACTTCCGGTCGCCTGTATTTGTATATAACTGGCCAAAAGATATCAAGGCGTTCTATATGTATCAAAACAGCGACAAGAAAACGGTGGCGGCTGTTGATTTGCTTGTGCCAGGCTCGGGCGAACTTATGGGCGGAAGCCAGCGCGAAACACGCTATGATATGCTGGTTACTCGCATGAAAGCGATGCATGTTCCGACGGATGACCTTTATTGGTATTTAAACTTGCGCAAATTCGGCGGCTGTACACACGCGGGTTTCGGAATGGGCTTTGAAAGGCTTATAATGTTCTTAACCGGCATGGAAAATATCCGCGATGTCATCGCCTATGCAAGAACGCCGAAAAATTGCGACTTCTAATAATTAACTAAGGAGAAAAATGGGAAAATCATCAAGAATAAGCAGCCACTCGGCGGCGAAACAAACTAAAGAAAAACAAAGCCAGCAAGAAATAACAGCGGCAGAAGCGGAAAAAGAAATTAAGACCGAAGCAGGTAATAGCATAGTCCAAAAGAAAAACTCTGTCTGGAAAATCTATTTTTTGGGTGCTTTGTTGCTGCTTGGGGTTTTTATAGCGATATACTATATATTGCAAGAGCCTGTGTTGGAATCGAAAAATTGGGACTGGCAGTCAATATTTGCAATCGGTTACTTCGCAATTATCATAGTCTGGGCGCTTGTGATTATGTTTGTTAAAGTCTACAGAGGGCTTAAGAAATAATGACTATTGATTACTTACTGCTAACTAATTTATGGCTTGACTTATCTCTGATTATAGTATATATATGAAATATGAACATGGTTATTCTTTGGGCGGTTGTGATTGCGGTTGCATTGATTTTGGAATTCATAACCTATGTATTCATTTCGGCTTGGTTCGTGGTCGGAGGTGTAGTAGCGCTTATTTTGGCGGCAACCGGAGTCAGCTTTGACTTGCAGGTGATTATATTTATAGCGGTTTCATTTGTACTTCTTGCAAGCTTGCGCCCGATTGTGAAAACTTTGCTCAGGGTAAGAACTGTCGCAACCAACGCAGATTCCAACATAGGAAAAGTATTCAGGCTTGAATCCGATGTTGTCGAAGGGAAAGGAACAATTAAAATCAATGACACCATATGGACTGCTGTGTCGGAAAAACGTCTTAAAGCAGGGGCGAAAGTTGTTGTGACCGGAATCTCCGGCAACAAATATATCGTAAGCAAATCGGAGGAATGAAATGGATACAATTGTAATTGTAGCAATAATCGTAGGCGCGGCGCTGTTTATTATCTTGGCGGCGTATATCCGCATTGTGAAGCAGGGAACAGCGGTAATTGTTCAGCGCCTTGGAAAATATCGCAAAACTTTGGACACGGGACTGCATCTTTTATTCCCTTTTATTGACAGGTCTTTGCCGCCGATTTCATTGAAAGAACAGGTTGCCGACTTCCGCCCAAGCGAAGTTATCACAAAGGATAACGTCAAGATGCTTATCGATAACGTGGTGTTTTTCCAGGTTGTAGACCCCAAACTGTATATGTACGGAATTGAAAGACCTCTGTCGGCGATTGAAAACCTGACTGCGACTACGCTTCGTAATATCGTGGGCGAGTTGGACTTGGACGAAACACTTACAAGCCGCGACACGGTCAACGCAAAAATGCGGCAAATCATAGACAGCGCAACCGACCCTTGGGGTATAAAGGTGCATAGGGTAGAACTTAAAAATATATTGCCGCCTGCTTCCATTCAGGAAAGCATGGAAAAGCAAATGAGGGCGGAACGCGAACGCCGTGAAGCCATTTTGCGCGCTGAAGGCGAAAAGCGGTCTGCTATTTTAGTTGCCGAAGGCGAAAAGGAATCCGCGATTTTGCGTGCGGAAGCAAAGAAGATTACATACATCACCGAAGCGGAAGGAGAGGCGGAGGCGATTAAACGCATCCTTGCCGCACGACCGAACGCCGCATATCTGACCCTTCAGGGATACGAGGCACTTAAAGTTTTGGCGGACGGGCAGTCCACAAAAATCATTGTGCCAAGCGAACTTCAAAATGTGGCAACACTTTTTACCAGTATCGGCGAGACCCTTGGCGTAGGCAGCGCAATGCCTGTCAAAAGCAAAACCGCCAAGAAGAAATAATAAAAGTAAGTTTCACATAATTTGTTCAGTCGTCACTAGGTGCAAGCCAAGGAATGTATGAAACGAGAGGCTAGACAAGTGGCTTGACCTGTAACGAACTGACTCTGGTTTCTGTGTGCCGTAGATTTGGCATCTTCAGGGATGTGAATACTTACGCGCATAAATAAAGAACAGCAAATAAACTTTGCTTTTGGGCGCAAATATAGTAAAATTAACCGATGGATTCTTTTCAGGAGCAGTACGATTATAAAACCGACCGCCTTTATGTAAGGAAAATTAAGTGCCCGTACTGCGGCGCAAGAATAAATAAATTGCAGATGACATGCGAACAATGCGGCATAAGCAAAGAACAAATCGCGCACGCATCCAACAAGAAAGCCAAAGAAATGATACGCGAGGGCGAACGCGGTAAAATTGTTATGATAAAGTCAAGACCCGAGGATGTTTCATTTTCCAAGATGGTTTCTTGGCTGGTGCTGGGGCTTTTTGGAGCACATTGTTTTTATGTGGGGCGGACCACGAGAGGTTTTATAATGCTTGGGCTTATTGCGGTTTGTATAATATTCATTTTTATTTTACCGGTTGGGCACTGGGATGCAACAATGCCCGATGTTAACGGTAACCCTATCGGCGGCATAGTGGGCATGCATCCTTGGCGGCAAACATTAAGCCAACAGGGATGGCCTTTCCCGACCGATTTTTTAGGGCTTGCAGCATTTGCGATGTGGTCGGTCGATACTTTTGCGGTTGTATTCGGCTGGTTCAAGTATCCGGTAAGGCTTGGAGAAAAGAAATACAGCAATGCTGATTTAACGAAACAGACCGCAGCGGAGCCGGCTTGAGAGTATGCAAACGGACGAAATATTTGCGCGTTACGGAATTAAAAAATTGGAAAGCGACGGCAATCCGCCCACGGTTGTGGTGGGCATGAGTGGCGGAGTAGACAGTTCGGTTTCTGCCGCAATTTTAAAGTGGCAGGGCTACAATGTTATTTGTTTGTTCATGAAAAATTGGAATGAACAGGATGCGGACGGCGTTTGCACCTCGGAAGCGGATTACTCTGATGTTAAACGTGCGGCAGAAGTAATTGGCATACCATATTATACCGTAAACTTCAGCAAAGAATATATGGATAACGTGTTTAACGTGTTTTTGGAAGGGCTTAAGAAAGGAATAACACCTAATCCGGATGTGCTTTGCAACCGTGAAATCAAGTTCGGACCGTTCCTTGAACATGCAGATAAAGTCGGCGCAGACTATATTGCAACGGGTCACTTCTGCCGCACAGCGCGGAACGGCGATGGGACTGTGAAACTGCTTAAAGGTGTTGACGAAACCAAAGACCAAAGTTATTTTCTTTGCGCGCTTAAATCTGAACAGCTTAAGCGGGTGTTATTTCCTGTCGGAGACTTGACTAAGGTTCAAGTGCGCGAAATCGCAAGTGCTTTGGGCCTGCCTAATGCTCAAAAGAAAGACAGCACAGGCATTTGCTTCATTGGCGAACGGCGTTTCCGGGAATTTATCAGAGGCTATCTTGGAAATAAACCGGGCGATATTAAGACACTGGGCGGTGAAACTGTGGGCAGGCATGAAGGGCTTATGTATTATACGCTTGGACAGCGCAAGGGGATGGGTCTGGGCGGTACTCGCGGCGGTGCGGACGGACGCACTGACCGCTGGTTTGTTGTGCTCAAAGATTTGGAAAATAACATACTTTATGTTAATAATGGAGAATGCCCCGAAATGTTCCGCAAAGAGGTAATTGTTTCCAATTTTAATTGGATACAACCCTTGGATCGGGAACACAGCGCGGCGAGTATTGGCAATGCATCTGTGAGGACTATCGCGTGTGCCGCAAAAGTTCGTTATAGACAGCCTGACCAGAAATGTACTGCGGAAGTGTACGGGCAAGGGCAGGTAAAACTTATATTTGAAAAGCCTCAGCGGTCGGTGACACCGGGGCAGTGGGCGGTGCTTTATGACGGCGAGATTTGCCTTGGCGGGGGGGAGATATCATGAGCGGTAAACTGGATTCTGGCAAAATACTGTTCGTTTGCACGGGGAATATTTGCAGAAGCCCTATGGCACAGATAATTTTTACCAATCTTTGCAAAAGCAGCGGGAGCAAAAATATGACAATCAAAAGCGCAGGAATCGCAGCGCAAAGCGGCGAAAGAATGACGGCGGAAGCCCGGACTGCGCTTAAACTTTGCGGAGAAAATATCGGGCACGGCAAATATGTTTCAACCCGGTTTAATCTTTCCATGGTTCAGACCTATGATTGGATAATTACCATGACCAAAGACCATGCCGAATATATCGGAGGCTATCCGAATGTTAAGACCCTTGATGAAATTACCGGCAGCGGTGATATCGTTGACCCGTATTTTTTTCCGATCGAGGTTTATGTGGATGTGTGCAAGAAACTGCAAGCGGCACTTGAAATACTTTATGTAAAGCTGGCGGCTTATAATAAATAAGAGATTAAAGGAGCAATTATGAAAATAGTTTTGGCGGCAGATCACGGCGGATTTGAATTGAAAGAGGAAATTAAAGGTTTTTTGGGCGCAGGCACGCAGGGAAAGGATATCATCGATGTCGGGGCATATAAACTTGACCCGTCGGATGACTTTCCCGAAATAATTAATAGCGGTGTTAGTGCGGTTTTGAAAAATAAAGCCGTTGGCATTTTTGTCTGCGGTACCGGAATAGGCGTATCAATGGCGGCAAACCGTAATAAAGGGATTCGTGCCGCGCTTTGCAGCAGTATGGATTACGCGGTTTTGGCGCGTCAGCATAATGATGCAAATGTGCTTTGCCTTGGCGGGAGATTTATTGACTTCTCCGAAGCGAAAAAGATAATCGATGCTTTCTTAAACACATCATTTCTGGGCGGCAAATATCAAAGACGGCAGGACAAACTTGATAAAGATTAGTTACGCTTGGAGATTTATTTGTGCTGCCAAAAGGATTTGTGCCCGCACGGAATTTGAGTTACGCTCTTGTTCCAAGTTTTTTATCTCATAAACAAACTTTTTATTGCCCGTGCAAAGTTTATCCTGCTATCAGATAAATGCGGCAAATGTATTATACGGTTTCTTGGTTTCATTCTTACGGCTTGTAAATCATTTTACAAATAGAATAATCCGATTTACATTGGGGTATGAAGCGCGGCTGCGGAGTACTTTTGCATATCACATCTTTGCCGTCCGAACAAGGAGCGGGGTGTTTTGATAAACACGCATATGAGTTTGTGGATTGGCTTGCCCAAGCCGGCTGTAAATATTGGCAGGTGCTTGGGTTTAATCCAACAGATGCCGGCGGATCTCCATATTCTCCGCTGTCTGTGTTCGCCGGAAATCCGAATTTCATTGACCTTGGGCAATTCTATGGTGAAGCGGAACTTCTGAAAGACAAAAGCACGCAAATAAACAAGACCAAATTACTGTTTGATATTTACCGCAAAGGCTATGATAAGTCAGCCCTTGCGCAATTTGTGAAGGAAAATAATTACTGGATAGAAAGTTATGCGACATATATGGCAAAGAACACGCCGGATTTGCCCAATATTGAAACAGATTTAATAAACTTTTATATTTTCGAGCAAATGATTTTTTTCGAACAGTGGGTAAAACTTAAAAACTATGCAAACGGGAAAGGCATACAGATTATCGGAGACGTTCCCATCTATCCCGCTATGGACTCGGCAGATGTATTCGCATTCCCCAATCAGTTTCAGCTTAATTCAAAAGGTATACCCGACGCAGTCGCGGGTGTGCCGCCGGATTACTTCAACAGCGAGGGGCAGATGTGGGGAAATCCTCTTTATAACTTTGCAAAGATGAAACAGGACAAATATAAATGGTGGCGGGAGCGCATAAAAGTGACTGCCAAAATGTTTGATGTACTGCGGATTGATCATTTCCGGGCATTTGAAAGTTACTATAAAATTCCAGCAGGCGCGCAAAGCGCAAAAGAAGGAAAGTGGAGCAAAGGTCCTGGAATGGAAATCTTTAACGCGATCGAGAAAGTTAGTCCCGGTGTTTGGTTTATTCTGGAGGACCTTGGCGATATAACCGAGCAGGTCCGCAAACTGCGCGATGACACCGGCTTTCCCGGTATGCGTGTGATGCAGTTCGGATTTGACGGCAATTTTGATAACGAACATCTTCCGCATAACTATATAAAAAATTGCGTGGCGTATCTGGGAACTCACGACAACAACACTATGGCGGGATTTGTGCAGGGCGCGGACGAAACGACAAGAAAAAATATTGACGGGTACTTGCAAAGTTACAGGCTTAATCCGAAAGATACCACACGCCTTGCCATTGAAAAAATTCTTGGCAGCAATGCTGATGTTGTAGTACTTTCAATCCAAGACCTGTTGCAGCAAGGCAGTGAAGCACGCATGAATGTTCCGGGCGTAAGCGGCGGTAACTGGAAGTATGCACTGAATGAAGGCGAACTTACCGAAGGGCTTGCAAAATATTTGAAGATGCTGCTTTTGCGAAACGGGCGGGTTTGAGGGGACAAATGATAGAAAAAGAAAAGGCAGTCTATTTATTTCATCAGGGAACTTATTACAAAAGTTATGAATTTTTGGGCTGCCATTTTATGCACAATGAAAATGACCGCACGGTAAAATGTGAGTACGGAAAAGCGGTGTTCAGGGTTTGGGCTCCGAACGCAAAAGCTGTTTCACTCGTGGGGGACTTTAACGGCTGGAACCCGGGCGCGCACAAAATGAAACATGAACAGGGAAATGGCATTTGGGAAACGGTCGTGGAATATGTTTCCACTTATCAGAAATATAAATTTGAAATTACCGCACAAAGCGGTAAAAAAATCCTGAAAGCCGATCCGTACGCTTCTTTTAATGAAACCGACGGGGCAAGTGCGTCTATGGTTTACGATATTAACGGTTACACTTGGAATGATGCAGAGTTTATAAAAAGCAAAGAGAAAAAGAATATCTATGAAAGTCCCGTGAACATATACGAAGTTAATCTAACCTCATGGAAGCGCACTAATGACGGACGGCGGTATACATATAAGATGCTTGCAAGCGAACTTGTGGATTACGCCGCCGATATGGGATACACGCATATCGAGATTATGCCGATAACAGAATATCCGTTCGAAGGAAGCTGGGGGTATCAGGTTACAGGATATTTCTCGCCGACCAGCCGCCTGGGCAGCCCCCACGATTTTATGTATTTCGTGGACAAGTGCCATCAAAGGGGCTTGGGTGTAATTTTGGATTGGGTGCCTGCGCATTTTCCTAAAGATGCATTCGGTTTAGTAGAGTTTGACGGACAGGCTTTGTATGAGCATCCGCGCTGGGACAGAATCGAGCATAAAAGCTGGGGTACAAGGCGTTTTGACTACGGACGTACGGAAGTACAAAGTTTTCTTGTGTCCTCGTGTATGTTTTTTCTGGACTACTATCATATTGACGGGATAAGGGTGGATGCTGTTGCAAGCATGCTTTACCTTGACTATGATAAAAAACACGGTGAGTGGATTCCTAATCACGAAGGCGGCAACAAGAACTTTGAAGCCATTGCTTTTTTGCAAAAACTTAACAAAGCAGTGTTTAAAGATTTCCCTAACACGCTTATGATTGCGGAAGAATCTACCGCATGGCCGAATGTTACCAAACCAATTGAACACGGCGGGCTTGGCTTTAACTTCAAATGGAATATGGGCTGGATGAATGATGTTACTGAATACATAAAAGTTGACCCGTTTTTTCGGAAAGACCATCACAAAAAGCTGACTTTTTCCATGATGTATGCGTTCAGTGAAAATTTCGTCTTGCCGATTTCTCATGACGAGGTTGTACACGGCAAGGCAAGTCTTATCAATAAAATGTTCGGAACTTATGACCGGAAGTTTGACGGGTTAAGGCTTTTCTTATTATATATGTACGCGCATCCGGGTAAAAAACTTTTATTTATGGGCTCGGAATTCGGACAGTTTAAGGAGTGGTGCTATAGCGAAGGGCTGGAGTTCTTTTTGCTTTATTATGACAAGCACCGCCAGACTTGGGAGTTCGTGCGTGACTTGAACCGGTTTTATCTGGGATCTCCAGAGCTTTATCAAGTCGATTACCATTGGAACGGCTTCCGGTGGATAGTTGTAGACGATAAGTCAAGCAATGTACTTGCTTTTGCGCGTATTGATAAACAGGGGTCAGAACTTGTTTGTGTATTTAACTTCTCGCCGGTTGAGCGGAAGAATTATAAATTAAAAGTCCCGTCCGGACTTTACAAGGAAGTTTTTTCGACCTCGCGCAAAATTTACGGGGGAATTGAACACATCAACAACTCGATGCGGACCGTTACTGATTCCAAAGGCGAAAGTTTCATTACGGTTACCCTTGCACCCTTAAGCGGAATTTATTTAAAAAAGCAGTTAAATGAGTGGACAATATAAAATTAATGTTATATAAGAAGTTGGGGATAATACTAATCAAAAGAGAAAATAATAAAACAAAAGGGAAAGTTTATGGGGAAAACTGAAACAAATGAGAATGAACTGACAGCGCGGGAAAGAGAATCAAACGGAATGCACGGTGCGCATTGGCTTACACAGGAAACAAATAAGGCAAGTGAACCGGCAAAACCTGCCGCGGTAAGCACAGCCGAAACAACAGATGCGTCGGCCGGAACCGCTAAACAGCCGAAGATAAAAGTGCTGTATTGCGTATCGGAAGCACAGCCTTATGCGGCTACTGGGGGATTAGGCGAAGTGGGTGGAAGTTTACCGAAGGCTTTAAGAAAATCCTGTGACTATGCCGATATCCGGGTTATGCTGCCGCTTTACCAAAGCGTACCTGCAGAGGCACGCACCAAAATGAAATTCCTTGGATTTACAAATGTTAAGCGCGGATGGGCGGAAGACTACTGCGGCGTGTTCGAACTTAAGGAAAACGGTATAACTTATTACTTTCTTGACAACGAAAAATATTTCAAGCGCGATAACTTTTACGGTTACGATGATGACGGGGCGCGGTTTTCTTTCTTTTCGAAAGCCTGCCTTGACACTTTCGGCTTAACCAAATTCAAGCCGGATATTGTTCACGTAAATGACTGGCAGACTGCACTTGTCCCGGTCTATTTAAAAACCGTGTACGCAGATAATAACGATTTCAAACGGATTAAATCGGTGTTTACCCTTCATAATATCAACTATCAGGGTAAATTTGATTACAGCATGATGGATGTTTTCGGAATTGATTTCAAGTACAAAAATATTCTTGAATATAATGGCGAGATTAACTGCATCAAATCGGCAATCGAGTGCTGTGATATCTTTAACACCGTAAGTCCCACTTATGCGCAGGAGATTAAAACTCCGGAACTGGGCGTTGGACTGGAATCCTGCGTTAATGCCAATGCGCACAAGTTAAGGGGAATACTTAACGGAATTGACTATGATTTTTATAATCCTAAACTGGATAAAGAGATTTTTGCAAATTTCGACAAGACATCGCTTAATAAAAAAGCGGTCAACAAACGCGGGATTCAAAAACTTTTCCAAATGCAAATTGATGAAAGTATTCCTATGGTTTTGTATAACGGGCGCTTAACGGGTCAGAAGGGAATTGATTTAATAAAAGACGGTATTGATGAAATAATGTCGGACCGTGTACAGATGATTGTGATGGGCAACGGCGAAAAACGCTATGAGAGTTTCTTTGAATACATCGAAGGCAAATATCAAGGCAAATTTAAGGCGGTGCGGTATTCAAATAACCTGTCGAAAAAGCTTTATGCGGCGGCTGATTTGGTGCTTATGCCAAGTTACTTTGAGCCGTGCGGACTCAGTCAAATGATTGCCAGCCGATACGGCGCTATTCCCATTGTGCGTGAAACCGGCGGTCTTAAAGACAGTGTTACCGACTTCGGATGCAAGGGCGGCGGCAATGGTTATACTTTCGCCAATTACGATGTGCACGACATGGTTTATTCCGTAAAACGCGGTATCCAGGACTTTGTCAATGACGGACCCAAATGGGAAAACAAAATGAAAATTGTTATCAGTAAGGATTTCAGCTGGAAACGCACTGTCAAGGATTATTGCGATTTGTATAAAACAATGACCAAATAATATGTAAGTTGGTTTAAATATATGGCTAAAAAGATGCTTAAAAGCACCGCTCTTACACTGATTGAGGATAACTTAAAGAAATTTTTCAATAATGATTTTGCAAGTGCAACCGAAAGCCAAATTTTTAAGGCGCTTGCCGCTGTTGCTGTGGGTCAGCTTTCCGAGATTAGGGAAAAATCAAAAAGACCGGACACTAAAGTCCGCATCACTAAATACAAATCCAAAGCACCTGTTAAGACGCTTCATTATTTGTCGATTGAATTTCTGCCGGGGCGGACGTTGGAAAACACACTCTTTAATCTTGGGCTGGAAAAAGTTTTTGAACAGGCGCTTAAGTCCAAGGATATAGATATAAAAAGAATTTACGAAATTGAGCAGGATGCCGGTCTTGGAAGTGGCGGACTTGGGCGTTTGGCGGCGTGTTTTATGGACAGCCTTGCCACAATGAATTATGCGGGCACTTGCCACTGTATTAAATATGACTATGGGCTTTTTACTCAGCGCATTGTCGAAAGTGCCCAAGTTGAACTGCATGACGGTTGGCTTTCCACCGGCGGAGTATGGCTTTCTCCGCGCCCCGAGGAAGCGGTTACAGTCAGGTTCAACGGATATGTGAAGCCTTACGCAGGGGCGGACAACAAACTTAAGTTTGCGTATGAAGACTGCCAGGAAGTCGAGGCATTTCCGTACAATATAATGCTGAGCGGTTACGACGGTAAAGTGGTCAGTATGCTAAAGTTGTGGGCTGCGATGTCCAAACGCGGCAAGGATATCAAGGCAGGCAGTCATGCGGAATTTGCCAGCCTTGTCAACGAAGCCAAAGAAATTGAAAGTATAACAAGCGTGCTTTATCCGTCCAGCGACCATGCGTATGGCAAAACACTGCGTCTTAAGCAGCAATATTTTCTGGTGTCCGCAAGTATGCAGCATATCGTTCATACTCACGTCCGCAAAGGCTTTGATTTGCGTGCTTTACCGAAATATGTCGCTATTCACATCAACGACACTCATCCAAGTATGTGCATTCCGGAGCTTATGCGGATACTAATGGATGATTATTCATTCGGATGGGACGAAGCATGGCAGGTCGTAACAAAATGTGTAAGTTATACAAACCATACTGTTATGGCGGAAGCAATGGAAGTTTGGGAAGAGGACTTGCTCCAGCGCCGCATCCCGCGGATACATCAAATTATTTGTGAAATCGACCGCAGATTCCGCGAACATCTTACATTCAGCAAAATTGAACAAAGCGCTGCCGATTCCATGAGTATTGTTTACAATCACAGAATTCGTATGGCGAACCTTGCCGTTGTCGCAAGCAATACAGTTAACGGAGTCTCAAAAATCCACAGCGATATTTTGAAAAACAGAATTTTCAAAAATTTCCTTGCGGTTTATCCAGATAAATTCATTAATATTACTAACGGAGTTACTCATAGGCGATGGCTTGTGGAAAGCAACCCAAATCTGAATGATTTTATCGTGAAAGCGATAGGTGACGGCTATTATAAAGATGCCGATAAACTTGGAAGTTTGGCAAAACTATTGGACGATGAAACCGCCCTTAAAAAGATTAACGCGATAAAACTTCTTAACAAAAAGGAAACGGCGGAATGGCTGGAGCGGAAGTTTAAAATTAAAATCAACCCCGAAAGCCGGTGGGATGTGCACGTGAAACGCATACACGAGTATAAACGGCAGCTTCTAAATGTTCTGCGGATAATACACATTTATAATACTTTAATCACCAATCCGGACGCCGATGTAGAGCCGCAAACTTTTATTTTTTCTGGCAAAGCCGCATCCAGTTACTTTATGGCAAAACGAATTATTAAACTTATTAATCAACTTGCTTGCGAAATTGACAACAATAAGGAAATCAGCAAAAAAATCAAGGTTGTTTTTATCGAGAACTTCTCTGTAACGGTCGCGGAAAAACTTATGCCCGCAACCGAAGTTTCCCAGCAAATAAGTCTTGCAGGTGAGGAAGCCAGCGGAACAGGCAACATGAAAGCGGTTATGAACGGCGCGCTTATGCTATGCACATTTGACGGCGCGAACGCAGAGATATCCCAGATATGCGGCGAAGGGAGCAACTTCATCTTTGGGCTTAAACCCGAAGAAATCGACCGCGTATGGGAACGCGGCTATAATCCGATCGACTTGTACAACGCAAGCCCTAATATATCGGCAGTCATAGATTCACTTAACCGCGGCTTTAACGGCGAAAGTTTCAAAGATATTGCATCTTATCTTTTAAATACAGTAAACGGCGGCGATCATTATATGTGCCTTGCGGATTTTGAAGATTACCTAAGGGCTCATAACGAAATGGACGCGCTTTATAAAAAACCGATTGAGTGGGCAAGAAAAACACTTGGCAATATTTCAAATATGGGCTATTTTTCTTCAGACAGGTCTATTTCTCAATACACAGACCAAATTTGGCAGCTTACCAAACTTAAATAAAATGGATAACTATATTTTCAATCCCTTAAACAATAAAAATCCCAAAGGTGCATCTAAAGCGGGCAGCGGTGTGGTTTACACACTTAAAGTTTCACATTCCGTTGATTTTACAGATATATTTTTTGTCCTGATCGACGATAAAAGCAGTGATTTGCCGTATAGGATTAAAATGCCGCTGATTTCAGATAGCGGGAACTATTACACCTATGAAATAAGCTTGCAATTTGATAACGCAGGTCTGTTTTGGTATTATTTTGAAATACAGCAATCAAACGGAAGTTTTTATTTATGTAAATCTCAAGGATTCAATGCCGAAGCATTCCCCGATGTACGGCAGTCTTTTGCGCAAGTTGTTTTTGAAAGTGAATCCACGGTTGACAAAGAGATTAACCGCGGAATTATCTATCATATCTTTGTGGACAGGTTCAAAAAATCCGGATCGGTAATTGCTAAAGACGGAATGATACTGCGGACGGATTGGGGTGGTGAACTTACGAAAAATTCGAATAACTTCACCGAACTTAATCAGGAATGTTTCGGCGGCAACCTGCAGGGCATCATTGATAAATTGGATTATATAAAAAGTCTTGGAACTTCGATGGTCTACCTAAGTCCCATCTTTGAAAGCTACAGCAATCACAAGTACGATACCGCAGACTTTGAGCACGTTGACAGTATGTTCGGCGGAGATGAAACTTTTGATGCGTTGATGAAAGCGGCTTCGGCAGAAAAGATTAATATTGTCCTTGACGGCGTTTTTAATCACGTTGGAAGCGACAGCATCTATTTCAATAAGTTGGGCAGGTTTAACGAAACAGGCGCTTTTGGAAGCCGCGACTCTAAGTACTATAATTGGTTTATGTTTGATGATTGGCCTTTGAAATATTCAAGCTGGTGGGGGATTGAAACACTGCCGCAATTAAATGAGTCGGACGGCAAATTGCAAAACTTTATAGCCGGACCCGACGGAATTGTCACCAAGTGGATGGAAAAAGGTATCGCGGGTTTCAGGCTGGACGTTGTCGATGAACTTAACGATGTTTACCTTGATAAAATTTGCAAGCGTATTAAATCCGTTAAACCGGATGCACTGATTTTGGGCGAGGTTTGGGAGGACGCCGCCACGAAAATTGCCTACGGAAAGCGGCGGTCGTATTTCTTGGGGCATCAGTTAAACAGTGTTACGAATTATCCGCTGCGAAACGCTATTATTGATTTTGTATGTAACGGCAATGCCGAGACGCTGGAAGACGTGTTCTGCATGATGGAAGACCATTATCCCACATGGGTGCGGAATAATCTGATGAATTTTCTCGGCTCTCACGATACGAAACGCATTTTATCTGTTTTACAAGAAAAAGATGACAAGAACGCAATCCAACTTCTTAAAATAGCAAGTGCCATCCAGTACTGTGCGCCGGGAATACCTGCGGTTTTTTACGGTGACGAAATTGGTTTAAAGGGCGGCGATGCACCGCTTTGCCGTGTTTGCTATCCTTGGGGGCAGGAAAACAAAGAAATCTTAGATTGGTATAAAAGGCTTGGGGAGCTGCGCAGGCATGAAGTTTTCATCTCAGGCAACTGCAAGGTAATACTGGCGCATGCCAAGGTGTTTATTTTTGAGCGTACGCACAAGAATTCGCGAATTATTGTGGCGGCAAACTGCGGGAACGAGGATTTCAAACTTAACTTAAGCACTTCATTTAAAGATTTTGAAACCGGAAAAGTTGTTAAAGACTTTGTAAGCCTGAGACCGCTGCAATTTGTTATTTTGTTTGCGGTATAAAGTAGTTAAAAAACAAAACCGAGTTTTTTCTTTACCACGCATAGTCTCTCTGTTACAAAGGAAAAAAACGACTCCTTGAGAATTTGCAGCGGATTAATGCGACACGATTAATGTGTATCTAATTTTAGGTTTTTGCTTACATGGTTTCAATCAAACCCAAATGCTTCAGCCATAATTTGAAAAGTTGTGTTGCAATTTAATTGAGATTGTGCTATACTATGTTGTACAGTAGCATACGATGTAACTGTTCCTTGGGGGCGAAATGCTTCGACGACCGGGGGAGAGGAATTCGCGCATACCGACGGCGTGTCGCTAAAACGCAAAATTTACACGCAGACACTAACACAAATCTTGGTTTGATGGCCGCTTAAGCGCGGTACACCAACCAAAAACCCTCGCTGTGGAGCTTCGTACTTCGCACACGGCAGGGTCAGCAGAAGTGCGCATGGGCTTGTATTTCCCGCGAAGGGTACAATGCCGTCATTAACTTCGCGGCGGTCATAGATTGTTGTCTGTTGACGGTCTATTTCCCGAAAAAAATCACGGACTAAGTATGTAGTGCGAATTCATTAATATCGGTCGGACGCGGGTTCAATCCCCGCCGTCTCCACCAAGATTGTAGGTATTTGAACACCAAGAAAATCTTTTATATTCAAGTAAAAGGTTATGCAGGGTTTATTCGGCGTGATATAATCAACTATGGAAAATGAGGAAGTCCTTTTTGAAGGACAGGCAACTTATTCAAAAGAAAACATAAGTGACTATGTTTTGACCTGTCTAATAAAAAAAAGAATATGGCAACTGTTGTTCCCTCCACTCGCTTTTTTGGCGATAGGATTGGTATTGATGTTAATCCAAGGCGGCGACCTAGTAATCTATGGAGTTGTGCTTATTGCTTGCGGAGCATTTATTGTTTCGCTTTATTTTTTTCAATATCAAAACAGTGTAAAAGTCCTTTATACAAGAGCTTGCGAAGAAAACAATGGTAAAGAGCCGACAAATATTGTTAAAATATTTAACACCGAAATTATTCTGTTAAACACCTTAACTGCAAACAAATTTACATACAGTATTTCAACAATTAAGAAATTATACGAAAGCAAAAATTTGATATTCTTGGTTTCTCAATCAAAGCTATCAATAATCATTGAAAAGTCAAAAATTGTTTTAGGCAACAAGGATGAATTAATAAAGTTTGTTAAGTCAAAGGTACAAGCATAGAAAGTTCAAATGCCTACAACTAACCTCCACCAAGACAATGTCAGATAAGTCTTAGTGCAAAAAAAGCCCAATAAATACGGGCTTTTTTGGTGCTTTTGGAGAGTTTGGATAAAAGATTCGTGTTCAGCTGGATTAGTTTATTGGGTCGACTTTTTCGACGAAATATGCTCCCTTTTTCCCTGAGGCAACTAAAGATTAAGTGGCTAAATAAATAGCCTGTTTTGATTGTTTGATTATCAAAAATCGTGTTTGGGTTCGTTTCGTGACACTCTCACGAGATTGTAGGTATTTGAACACCGAGAAAATCTTTTATATTCAAGTAAAAGGTTATGCAGGTTTCCTACGCAATAAAGCCGAGTAATCGGTTTTTTTGTTGTACCCACCCTTTTTATGAATTGCAACCCAAATAAAAAATTGCATTAAAAAACGGCTTGTTCAGTATGCCGTTCTTTATTTCGATATTATTTTGCCTCAATTTCAACAGGGTGTATATGGTCCAATTTACGTTGGGCAGCACCGAGTGCCTTTTTGCTTGCATTAATAGCACCTTTTGAATAAATCCAAAATGTACCATTCCCAAGCCCCTCTTCACGAGCGATTTCACTTTTATAAACAGTATTGTACGTTTGTTCAATTTCTGTTTTATGTTTTGCGTGAGTTTCTACACTTTCGCCTGCGTCATCACAACGGCTTGTAATTTCGGGTGAAATTTCTGGAAAGCCGTAATCTTTTGAACTTTTACCGCAACCTGTTAAACTTGCAGCCATAATGCCGCCTGCGAGTATCATTGCACCAAGTTTCGCTTTTTTCATAAATCAGTCCTCCTTTACTTGACACTAATATAACATAGAACCGCAAAATGTCAATACCGACTTTTGAGATTTTTTCAAAAAGGGAGTTCGCTTTCTGCTATCGAACCAAACAAAAACAAAAACATTTATCACTTGCTTTTTGCATATCTTACGCCGTATAATTGAATTCATGGATAAAAGCGATATAAATAAAAAATTGGTTGAACAGGTGACTGACCGCGATGTGGATTTCGCCAAATGGTATACCGATGTATGCTTAAAAGCAAAACTTGCAGCGTACTCGCCGGTCCGCGGATGTATGTATGTGCATCCGTACGGGACAGCTTTGTGGGAAAACATTAAGGCAGGTTTGGAAAATCGTTTCAAGGCAACGGGGCACGAAAATGTTATGCTTCCTATGTTTATACCTGAGGGGTTGCTTCAAAAAGAAAAAGACCATGTTGAGGGCTTCGCCCCCGAAGTTGCGTGGATAACCCACGGAGGAAGCGAAAAATTAACCGAACGTCTTTGCGCACGCCCGACAAGCGAGGTTTTATTTTGCGACTATTATAAGAACGAAATCCAGTCCTGGCGCGACTTGCCGAAACTTTACAACCAATGGGCAAACGTAGTGCGCTGGGAAAAGACCACGCGCCCGTTTCTTCGGACCATGGAGTTCTTTTGGCAGGAAGGTCATACAATGCACGAGACCGCGGAAGAAGCAAGGAATGAAACCAAACGAATGCTTGATGTTTACGCAGAGTTTTGTGAGACACAGCTTGCAATTCCTGTTATAAAGGGTCGAAAAACCGATAAAGAAAAATTCGCCGGTGCGATGGAAACATATACAATCGAAGCCATGATGCATGACGGAGTTGCGCTGCAATCCGGAACTTCGCATTATTTCGGAGACGGTTTTGCGCGCGCGTTTGATATCAAATTTACAGGGCGCGACGGAAAACTTTATAACCCTCACCAGACAAGCTGGGGTATGTCCACAAGAATCATCGGCGGCATTATAATGGTGCACGGCGATAACAGCGGTTTGGTTTTGCCGCCCAATATCGCGCCTATTCAAGTTGTCGTAATACCTATTGCAAGCCATAAGGAAGGCGTACTTAAGGCGGCAAGTGACTTGTATGAAAGAATAAACAAGGTTACACGCGCCAAGATTGACACCAGCGAAAACTCACCCGGCTGGAAGTTTGCCGAATACGAGATGAAAGGAGTCCCTCTGAGAATTGAAGTTGGACCGCGCGACATCGAAGCGGGAACTTGTGTGGCTGTCCGCCGCGACAGCGGTGCAAAAGTTGAAATAAAAATCAGTGACTTGGGATTACGCATTCCGGAGATTCTGAAAGACATTCAGGACAGCCTTTACGCAAAAGCCCTCAAACGGCGCGAGTCCATGACCTATACGGCAAACTCGCTTAAAGAGATAACCGATATTGCAAAAACTAAACCCGGTTTTGTTCTTTCGGGTTGGTGCGGCAGCCAAAAATGCGAGGACGAAATAAAAGAAAAAGCCGGTCTATCCGCGCGCTGTATTGCGCCCGATAAAAAGCCGTCCGGAACTTGTTCTTGCGGCAAGCCTGCAAAGCATATGGTTTATTGGGGGAAACAATATTGATATTTACAAGCCTATTACCAAAATGGATGCGGCCGGGCAGAATAGTTCTTTTCATCGCATTTTGGGGACTTATTATTTGGTACTTTGTACTTAGATAGGAGAAATATGAAAAATTCAAAACAAATCGATGCTAAGTTCAACCCGAACGCTTTCGGTATTTTACAGGAACGCGGCTTTATTCAAATCACAAGCCATACCGAGGAACTTAAAAAAGCGCTTGCGGAAAAACCGCTGACCTTTTATCTGGGCATAGACCCAACCGCGGACGATATGCATATTGGGCATTTTTTTGCGCTGTTGGTCTTTAAGATTTTGCAGGACTGCGGTCATCGCGGAATTCTGGTGCTTGGCGGAGGGACCGCTCAAATAGGCGATCCAAGTTTTAAAAACGATACGCGCAAACTTATGCCGGCGGCGGAAATTGACAAAAACCTTGTTTCAATAAAAAAGATTTTACAAAACTTCATAGACATAGACAAAACCATATTCGTAAATAATGCCGATTGGCTCCGACCGCGCGGCTATATTGAATTTATGCAGGAAGTCGGCACTCATTTTAACGTGGCTAAGATGATTGCCAACGACTGTTATAAAACACGCTTACGCGAAGGAGGCCTTACATTCTTCGAAATGGGTTATATGCTTATGCAGGCTTATGATTTCGTGTATCTTAACGATAAATACGGCTGTACTCTGCAAATAGGCGGCTCGGACCAATTCGGCAATATTTTGGCGGGTGTGGAACTTGGACGCAAGTTAAGCCTTGCAGATGGGCGTGCACGGCCGCTTATGTTCGGACTTTCCAATCCCCTACTTACAAAAGCTGATGGGACCAAGATGGGTAAAACCGAAAAAGGCGCGCTGTGGATTTCTTCAAAAAAGACAAGCGTTTATGACTTCTATCAATACTTTGTTAATACCGCCGATGAAGATGTGGAACGCTTGCTTAGGTTTTTTACAATGATTCCTTTGGGCGAAGTCAGCGATTTGTGCAAAAAAGATATAATAAGCGCAAAAAAATTAATGGCTTTCGAGGTAACAAAGAAAATTCACGGCGAAGCGGCTGCCGCGGCAGCGCGAAATGCCGCCGAGCAACTATTTTCGGGCTCAGCTCACACGGAAAACGCACCGACAGAAACCGTAAGTTTGAAAGCAGGCACTTCTCTTGTTGACATTTTGGCGCTTACATCTATAATTAAGTCTAAGCGTGAAGCGCGCGAACTTGTCGAATCCGGTGCGATACTTGTCGATAATGTAAAAGTAACGGATATTAACTACATTGTTACAAAGCCGGAATTTTTACTTAAAAAAGGTAAGAAAACATTCCTGCGCATTAAACTTAAATGAAAAGGAGATTAAAACATGAAAGACCAACGAATTGAAACATTGGCAAAGAACTTGGTGGATTACAGTTGTAAAGTTAAGGCGGGAGACTCGGTTATAATCGAAGGCAGCGAACAGGCGAAAGACCTGATTATTGCGCTTGTCCGCTATATTTATTCAAAAGGCTGCTTTCCGTTTGTACGCTTAAGCAACGAACAAATCAGCCGCGAAGTTTTGCTTGGTGTAACCGAAGATTTCAGCAAAAAACTGTGCAATTACACCTTGCCCATGTTTAAAGAAGCGGCAGCCTATATCGGTATAGGCGTATCCAACAACGCATTTGAAACCAGCGATGTTCCCAACGAAAAGAAACAAATTCACAGTAAGTTCTATTCAAAGCCCATTCACATTGATATCAGGGTTAAAAAGACGAACTGGGTCATACTGCGCTATCCCAATGCTTCAATGGCACAGCTGGCGCATATGAGCCTTGAGAAATTCGAAGATTATTTCTTTGACGTATGCAACCTCGATTACAAAAAAATGCGTGATGCAATGAAACCGCTTAAAAAACTTATGGAAAGTACAGACAAAGTGCGTATTGTGGCGCGCGATACCGATCTTACATTTTCAATTAAAGGTCAAAAAACAAAAATTTGCAGCGGCGAATCCAACATTCCCGACGGCGAAATTTATACAGCACCGATTCGCGACAGCGTAAACGGGAAAATCCGCTTTAACGTACCGTCGCTTTGTAAAGGTATAGTTCATAACGATATTACTCTGACTTTTAAAGACGGCAAAATAATAAAAGAAAGCAGCAGCAACACCGAAGCCCTGACCCAAGAATTCAACGTGGACGAAGGCGCGCGTTATACCGGCGAGTTTGCGTTCGGTGTAAATCCATACGTTACCGCACCGATACTCGACACGCTTTTTGACGAAAAGATGGTGGCTTCAATACATATCGCAATGGGCAACTGCTATGACGATTGCAGCAACGGCAACAAAAGTCAAAACCATTGGGATATGGTTCAATCCCACTCTCACGAAAACGGGGGCGGCAAAATCTACTTCGATGACGTTTTAATCCGCAAAGATGGCATCTTTGTTTTGGACGAATTAAAAGGTCTTAACCCCGAGAATCTGAAGTGAAGTACCTCGACCAAGGCGCATCTTGTAATCATCGTACCCAAACTCACACAGTAATTCGATTTTTCCGCTCAACCTGCGGACATATATTGCCGGCAAATTTATTCCGTTAAACATGTTTGTCTTTACCATGGTATAAAGTGCCATATTGGTAAAAGTCAGATTATCACCTACGCGAAGCGGTTTCTTGAAAGCATAATCTCCTATGATATCACCCGTTAAACAAGTGTTGCCTGCAAGCTGATATACGTGTTTGAAACCGCCCGCATGAGAGTTAGTTTTTTCCGTATCCTCATTCAAATTAACCGCATCAATTACTGAAGGCGTATAATGATGCTGTGTTTCCAGTATATCCGGATTGTGGCATGCGGCGGAAGTGTCCATAATTGCAATACTTTTTGCGTTGTGAACTATGTCAAGCACAGAAGCCGTTAAAAAGCCGCTTTCCAAAACCACAGCCTCGCCGGGTTCAAGGTAGACTTGGACAGCATACCGCGCTTTAAAATCATTGATAAGTTTTACAAGCCCCACGACATCATAATCCGGCTTAGTTATGTGATGCCCTCCGCCGAAGTTCACCCATGTTTCTTTTGTATTTTTATTGCCAAGCGCTTTAATATATTTTCCGAATTTCCGTTCAAAGACTGCAACTGTTTGCGCAAGCGGTTCAAAGCCCTGCTCGCAAAGCGTATGAAAATGAAGCCCGTCTGTTTTTGACAAGATTTGGTCTGCGTTTTTTGCAAATTCATCTGCGGTAACGCCAAACCGCGAAAACGGTGCGCACGGGTCATAAATCACAGGGCTGCTGCCTGACTGGGTGCTGTATTCCGGATTGACCCGCAAACCAATTTCAAGACCGTGCTTTTTACAAATATCGTAATGCTTAAAAAGCTGCTCCGCCGAATTAAATACAATATGATCGGCAATCTTTACAATTTCGCGCATATCCTCGTCTGTAAATGCCGGCGCAAATACATGACTTTCTTTTTTGTTGTTCCCGAAAATAAACTTTTCCGCGGCAAGCCTTGCCTCGAACAATCCGCTTGAAGTTGTTCCGTCCAAATACTTTGCTATCAGCGGATAACAATCAAACGCAGAAAAAGCCTTTTGCGCCAAAAGTATCTTGCAGTCCGTTTCCTTTTTAACCCGCTCTAAAATCCGACAGTTTCTCTCAATCGCCGCCTCGTCAATCATTAAGTACGGTGTTTTTAGTTTCATATTTCATTGTAAAATATAAACAGCGAATTGTAAATTTATTTATCTTCTGCTTTGATTCTAGTTCAAATTATTCCGCTCTTATAAAGGTCTTTACTTTCAACGGATTTTTTAATATTATATGGTATGAATAATGATACATACTTAAATGAAGCACAGATGACCGAGATGATTAAAGAATTGCGGCTTAAACTTCGGGACCTTAAAAATGTAGATGCGGACAAACGTGCGGAGGTTGGGGCAAGCCTTAATACACAGCTTAAAGCGGCGGAGGAAAGACTACGCGAATTGGAACGCACGGCAAAGGCAGCCGGAATTAATGCCAAACTTAATGAAGACAAGCTTGTCGATATTACAATTCCCGATTTAAGCGCACATATTGGTCATCTTCATCCGATAACAAGAGTTCAAAACGAGGTAGAAGAAATATTTGCAAGCATGGGCTTTATCATTGAAGAAGGTCCGGAGGTGGTTACCGAGTTTGAAAATTTTGACTCGGTTAATGTGCCGGCAAGTCATCCCGCACGTGATATGCAGGACACTTTTTGGCTTGATGACGGAAGGGTTTTGAAAACGCATACTTCGGCAATGCAGAATACAATGCTGAAAAAATACGGATCGGAATTCAAGGCGATTTTTCCCGGAAGATGCTTTCGAAACGAAGCAGTAGATGCCAGCCATGAAAATACTTTTTTCCAAGTCGAAGGCATGATGGTAGGTCGCGATGTTTCCATTTCGAATCTGATTTTTTTTATGAAATCAATGCTGTCCGCCATATTTAAAAAAGATGTCGCGGTCCGCCTGCGCCCGGGATACTTTCCGTTTGTTGAACCGGGTTTTGAATTGGACGCAACCTGTATGTTCTGCGGAGGCAAGGGCTGTCCGGTCTGTAAACAAAGCGGCTGGATAGAGCTTTGCCCCTGCGGCATGATTCACCCTAAAGTTCTGGAAATGGGCGGCGTTGACCCGGATAAGTATCAAGGTTTTGCTTTCGGGCTTGGACTTACACGCCTTGCGATGCTGAAATACGGCATAGGGGAAATACGAAACTTTAACAGCGGAAATTTAGAGTTTCTCCGCGCACTAAAATAATTCAAAGGAGTTACAATGAAAATAAGTCTTAACTGGATTAACGACTTCGTTAACCTTAAGGGCATAGATATTAAGGACATCATATCGCGGTTTTCGCTGACTACTGCGGAAGTTGACGGATATGAACATAAGGGACAAGATATCAAAGGCGTTGTTGTAGGAGAAATTGTAACTTGCGAAAAACATCCGACCAGCAATAAGCCGCTTTCTGTACTGACTGTTAACGCAGGGAAGGTCAATGGCAAAGACGAAATAATACCTGTCGTTTGCGGTGCTCCAAATTGCCGCGTTGGCATGAAAGTGGCTTTGGCTAAAGCCGGGGCGCGGTTGGGCTCGGTTGAAATCAGTAAAACTAAGCTTGCGGGATACGACAGCCACGGAATGTGCTGCGGCGGAGACGAAATCGGAATCAGTTCGGACCACAGCGGAATTATCGAGCTTGACACCCGGCTTGTAAACGGCACATCTATTACAGAAGCGATTCCGGATATGCTTGATACTATCATAGAAATAGACAATAAAAGCCTTACAAATCGTCCGGACCTTTGGGGTCACTTCGGAATTGCAAGAGAGTTCGCAGTCATTTTCGGTAAAACCCTAAAAACCCCGAAAACCACAGATTTAGCAGTATACAATGATTTACCCAAAGTTCCGATTAAAGTCGAAAACAAAAAAGATTGTTTAAGCTACGGCGCAATCCGTGTGGACAATATTATATTGGAAAAAAGCCCGATTGGTATGCAGACCCGTTTGTTTTATTGCGGAATCAACCCGCATAACTTTTTGGTTGACCTTACCAATTATGTAATGTTGGAAACAGGGCAGCCTAACCACGCATTTGATGCGCGCAAAATCGGTAAAATCAGTATCGGCAGCAGTGACGAGGCAACTTTTATAACCCTAAAAAATCAAACGGTTAACATAAAGCCGGAGATGTTATTTATAAAAAGCGATGGTGCAGCAGTTGCCCTTGCAGGAGTAATCGGCGGCAAAAACAGCGAAATCAATGCGGACACGCGCGACTGTGTTTTTGAATTTGCCACATTTGACGCGGCGTGCGTGCGGAAAACCGCGGCAGCAATAGGAGTCCGCACCGATGCTTCCAACAGATATGAAAAAGCGTTGGACGTGAACCTGAATATTTTAGCGGCAAGCCGTACAATTCAAATTATCAAAGACTATGATAAAAAAGCGAAAGTTGCCTCCGCCTTCAGCCATATAGTGTTGAATCAGCCGGTTCAAGCAAAACTTACGATTAAAAAAGATTACTTGGAACGATTTTGCGGCGTTTCTTTTGATTATAAACAAGTGGAAAAGAAACTTGGCTTACTTGGCTTTGCGCCGTCGGTATCGGCGGATGCGATTAGTGTCACAGTTCCTTCCTGGCGAGCCACAAAAGATGTAACTTCCGCGGTTGATGTTATAGAAGAAATTGTAAGGACTTACGGTTATGATAACATTGTGCCGTCCGCTCCGCGCGCGTCTTTAAGTCCTATAGCGAAACTTCCGACCGCAAAGATAAGAGCGTCTGTTAAACGGATGCTAAGCGAAAAGTACGGCTTTGATGAAGTGCATACTTATATATGGAACGATACAAAACTTAATACGCAGTTGAATATAACAAGCCCAAGTTACCTGCGGGTCGTTAACAGTTGTGTCAAAGATAACGATGCAATCCGCAGCGAAATGATGCCCTCGATGCTTTGTGCGGCGGCGAAGAATAAAAAGACTTTGGGCGATATCCGGATTTTTGAAATAGGAAGCGTTATCAACAAAGATAAAAAAGAAGAGCGGCATCTTGGAATATGCCTGTACTCTGCAACAGAAAGCACGGCGAACTTGTATAAAAGGCTTGGGGATATACTGCGGGATATCTTTGGAAAACTGAATTATAAAATCGGTGCCGCAAGTCAAAATTATCTGCATCCGAAAAATAGCGCCGCGATAGAGGGGCTTGGGGTTATTGGGATTGTTCATCCCCAGACACTGCAAAACGCGGTTGCTGCGGAAATCAATTTGGAAAAACTGTCAAATGCTGGGGAAACCGAACAAATGGCTAAACTGTCGAAATATCCGAAAACGGTGCTTGATTTTACTTTCACAACGACCAAAATCTACGGCGAAGTTGAAGCGATATTCGGTAAATTTAAAAATCCGCTTTGCATGGGGTGGAGACTTAAGGACATCTTTACCGAAAGCGATAACAGTACAAGTTATACTTTGGCTTTCACGGTAGGCTCATATGAAAAAACTTTGGAATCGCGTGAAATTGACAGTGTATGGCAGTCAATCGTAGAATTTTTAACCCAAAACGGTCTTAAATTAAAAGAAACTTTGAAAGTATAGCACTTTTGATTGACTAGGAATCCTTTTAACCTTATCTTTAAAGTAAACAACTTGAGGCTCAAGAAACACAAAAAGGGGGAGAAGGATGCATATGGCAGAAAGCGGAACAATAAAATTCGGCACAAGCGGTTTTCGTGGAATAATCGGCGATAACTGGACAAAAACAAATATCCAAAAACTTGGAACCGCCCTTAAACAAATGATTCGAGAAACGACAAAAAATGTGGGCTCGCGCGTCAGTATAGTGGTCGGCTATGACAACCGCTTTATGGGGCGCGAAAACGCGAAATGGTTTTGCGAAGCCCTTGCCTGCGATATAATTGATATAACTATGTTTACCATGCCCGTTCCGACTCCTGTTATTGCATTCAGTGCGGTTTCTGAGTTTGATTATGGTATAATGTTCACCGCAAGCCATAATCCTTTTATATATAACGGAATAAAAGTAATGCTTAAAGGCGGTCGCGAAGCGGATGACGAGTTTTTTGCGCGTCTTTCAAAGTATCTGGACACAAAACCGCAGTTTGTCGATACGGAAGTTAAATATATAAGCGATACAAGCAGTTATATAAACAAAGTGCTGTCCTTGCTGGATGTTGAAAAAATCAAAAAAAGCAGCCTTAAGGTCTTATTTAATTCCATGCACGGAAGCAGCGCCGCTATAGTCAAAGAACTTTTGGATTCTTTGGAACTGAAATACGAAATAATGAATGACCAGCCCGACCCGTATTTCGCAGGCATGGTGCCCGCGCCGTATGAATACAATCTTGCGGCTCAGTGTAAAAGAGTGGTAAAAGAAAAATTCAACTTCGGCTTTGCATTGGACGGCGACGGCGACAGGATTGCCTTTGTTGATACAGACGGCAAGTTCTATGACTGCAACTATTTATTGGCGGTGTTTTATTACTATTATGTTGAATATAAAAAGCGTTCGGGCAGTATCGTCAAAAATCTTTTATCCAGCAACCTGACTGTGAAACTTTCAAAAAAGTACGGTCACGATATGTATGAAACCCGTGTCGGGTTCAAGTTCCTTGGAGAAAAGCTCCACACCACAGATTCCCTTATGGCGGGCGAGAGTACCGGCATAGCTTTTAAAGATATCTCACTGTGCAAAGACGGAATCTTTGCTGCATTCTTATTGATAGAAGCCGCTGTCAATATGAAAAAAAGCATCGGCAAACTTATCGAGGAAATCATGGATTTGGTGGGTTTCCAGACATTCTACGCCGAAGTCGCCTATGCCTATGACGAAAGTCAGCGTGAAAAACTGGAAAAAAGAATAATCCACGGCGGCGAAGCGGATTTCGGAATAAACATTGAAAAGACGGAAAATCTTCCTGACGGCGTTAAGTATCACTTCATGGACGGCTACTGGTGTGCGGCACGGTTAAGCGGAACCGAACCGGTGGTGCGCCTGTATACCGAGATGCCGAACGAAAGAGAAGTTTTGACAATGATAAGAAAGCTGGAAGAAACCTACGGCTTGACCGTGAAACAAAAATAAAAGAACGCCTTAGATTTAAATTAAAAGGAGGAAAAAGATGGTAAGAGAAGATATATTTTATATCGACGCGAAAACCAAAATCGTCGACTTTTTGTCGACAGAGTTCGTTGATTTTCCGATAAAACTTCAAAATCGCCTCCTTAACTTTTTCCCCCAAATAATAAATTATGAAGAAGAGGGCACAAAATACAAACCCGGCATAATGTTCACAAACAACATTGATGCAATCGTAAAAGTATTGCCCAATCCGTCTAAAATAGAACTGTTCAACGACCAAAACGAAAATATGTTTGCAAGCCGCATAAAGTCGCTTGTGCCTTTTTGTGCCTTAGAGTGGGCGGTGTATGTTAATGTCGTACCGAATTTAATAACCTATGGAATTTTCAGGAACTTTCACAGCATCAAAGAAGAAGGTATGGAAGAACTTATCTTCAAAAGTCAGACACTGCGCGAAAAAAGCGACAAAGTCTTTGGGATTTTTATGAGACCTGAAAGCCGCTGGACCGCCAAAATGAAAAGCATAAAAGGCAGGGCGGCTAATGTCAATTTTGCGCTTGATATAAAAACAGTCAATGACTGGGACGATGAGATTCAAGGATTTGTAGATGCAAGCTTTTCTAAACTTAAAACAACCGAAAAAAAGCTGTCCGAAATAAAGAACCTTTACAAAAATATCTTTAAAAACGTGCTGCGCAACATAAGCGGTACAATCTGCGTGGTTGTCGACAAAGACTATAATCAGGGCATGGGCCTGGACGGCACGCGCGACGATTTTTTCGCGGATGGAATTTGGCTTAAAGAGCCTATACAGTTAAACAAACTTTTTCTTTCGGCAAATGCCTATTCCGAAGAAAAACTCACTGCTATGGCGGACGTGTTTTTTACCATGCTGAACTTTGACGGCATCACCGTTGTGGATAATTCAGGCAGAATACTTGCCTATAACGTGTTCGTGGAAATAAACCTTAAAACCGCAGGCAGTATCATCGGCGGAGCCCGCAAGCGCGCGGCATATACCATCATCAACAGCAGGAAACGAAATATCATAGGTGTCTATTTCCAATCCCAAGACGGCGAAATGTTCTATGCCCCCGTCAAGAAATAATTAAGTGCCTCAACATTAATTCTCGAACGTTGCGTCCACAGATGGCAATACTAAATTGTCCGCACGCAACAAATGAATAAAGTTGACAAAATAATTAACTCGTATGATATAATGACCGCATTGTACTTCTTTTAAAAGCACACAAAGGAGAATTATGACAATAAGTTGGGAAGAATACTTCATGGGGGTCGCTGTGCTGTCCGGTCTGCGCAGCAAAGACCCTAACACAAAGGTTGGAGCGTGCATAGTCAGCCCGGAAAATAAAATCGTCGGAATAGGCTATAACGGAACTCCGCGCGGCTGGGATGACAGCGATTTCCCGTGGGGGCGTGAAGGAGACAGTTTGGAAGTAAAATATCCTTATGTAATACACGCGGAACTTAACGCAATAGTGAACTCTTTCGGCGATATACGCGGCTCGACAATTTATATAAGCCAGTTCTCCTGTAACGAATGTGCCAAAATCATCGCCCAATCGGGGATAAAACGGGTAGTGTACCTGAATGACAAATATGCAGACACGGACTCGGTAAAGGCGGCAAAACGCATTTATAACAAACTTGGCATCAAATATGAAAAACTCGTTTGCGCCCACACCAATATAAACATTGAACTTAAATAAGGAATATACTGCTATATGATAAAAATAGATTTAACCCATTCACGGGTGAACTTGAATGATTTAAGTAATGCCGATATGCAGCAATTAGCGGCGGCGCACTTAAAAATACATTCCAACAAGACCGCGGATGACAATATCTGGGTCGAACTTCCAAATATAGTGGACGATACATTACTCGCCAATATAAAAAAGACAGCGAAACAAATCCGTGATAACTTTGATGTTTTGTTTGTAATAGGAGTGGGCGGCAGCTTTGCCGGAGCTTTCTCGGCAACCCAATGGTTTTATGAGACCGGACATATAAACGGCACATATTTCCCCGTGGAATACATAGGCATAAGCTTTGACCCGAACGCCTTGAAAGCGGTGCTTGACAAATACAAAGGCAAAAGAATCTGCGTCAATGTCATATCAAAGTCGGGCACTACTTTGGAAACTATTTCTACTTTAAATGCCGCATTGCCGTACGTATCGCGCATTATTGCAACTACAGGCGCGGACACGGGCTATCTGCGCGCGTATGTTGTGAAAAATAAACTGCAGTCTTTTGAAATCCAGGACGGCGTAGGCGGACGTTATTCTATGCTGGGTTCGGTTGGGTATCTGCCTATGGCGGTTGCAGGTATCGATATCGATAAAGTTCACAAAGGCGCGAAACAGGCTTATAAAGATTTTCGCTCGGACAGCGTACAAAAAAACGAAGCCTATAAATATGCGGCGGCGCGGTATTTATTATATAAAAAGCAAGGTAAAGCCGTGGAAATATTTGCAAGTTTCTTTGAAGGGTTGGAAGGATTTGGACGATGGTGGCAACAACTTTTCGGTGAAAGTGAAGGCAAACAGGGCAAAGGCTTGCTTCCTATTCCGCTTGTTTATTCGCGCGATCTGCACTCGATGGGGCAGTATGTACAGCAAGGCGCACCCATCTTCTTTGAAACCATACTGGATATCGCAAACAGCCCGGTCGATGTAACTCTTAATACAAACGAACAAGATAATATGTTAAAAGTTCCGCACGCATCTTTGGCGAAAATAAACCGGGCTGCGCTTGGCGGCACAGTAAAGGCGCATTCGGCTTCGCTGCCGGTTGTACTTGTTCAGATGCAGCAGCTTGACGAAACAGGCTTTGGCTATTTGATTTACTTTTTTGAAATAGCGTGCGCAATGTCCGCCATGCTTCTTGGGGTTAATCCGTTTGACCAGCCGGGAGTAGAATCCTATAAAAAGCATATGCGCGACGAACTTTCCCACAAACCTTAATTTCATGTCATGCCCCCCGCTCATTTCCCAAATCATCTGCTATACTACACCGGGTTTTTAAAGGGCTTGTTCCTACTAAAAAACCGAAATAAACAAATTCGGTTTTGTTTTACAGTTCTTTAAACTACTATTTTTGCCGTCACGCTGATGTTAAAGTCAAGGGCGGCGAGTAATTGCTCGATGTCTTTTCCGTCCATATACTTTGCAAAGGCGGCGGTATCATAACGGTGGAAGTAATCGTAGAAGCGCAGGAAGTCTGCCTTATCGGTCTTAGTGTATTCAAGCGCTGAATCTAAATCCGCGGTTATCTTTCCTTCTAAAGCGGTTTTAATGATACCGAAATTTGAACTGTTGTCGATGTCAAGGAAAGCCTCAGGATTAACGGGGTCTTGAATTTCTTTAATAGTTGCCGTCAGTTCCAAATTAATGGACACAATAGGTTTACTTATTCCGGAAACATCTTTAATTTTGGCGTTAATCTTGGAACTTTTAGACCGAAGTTGTAGGATTACCTGGGCTCCGTTCACATTGTCCAACACGACAATGTCGTCAGCGGACTTGGAATTAACCATCCTTACCGCACGCATCTGGTCCGGGTTAAGTGTCAGAATCTTTTTGCCTTTTTTGAATACCGCTCCGTCGCCTAAGTTGTCCAAGGCATCTCCGCCGTTGTTAAGGTTAATAATATTAACTATGTTGGCGGATGACGGGCGCAGGTAATTTTTGTAAAACTCGTCCAATGTCGCGGTTTTATCGGATGCGGCAATTGTTTCCAAAATTCCGCCTGTCGCTCCGGTTTTATCGGCGATACTTGTTTCCAGCAACTTTTTGACATCGCCGTCGGTGTAAACGATAAGCGCGTTATTGCTCATCTCGTACAGCCTTAAGAAATAATGCAAGGTCGCCGCAAGGTTCTCATCGGCAAGCCCCGACCCCGCCACAATAAGGTTGCAATGGGCAAGGCTTATTTCCCGTCCCTGGTCCGCTTCAATTTTTTTTATTGCCGCATTGACCGAGTTTCCGCTTCCGCTTATCGCTTTGGTGGTTGCAGTCCCTGTCGGTGAGAACTGGCTTACCGATATGATTGCGCTTACTTCATAACCGTCTGTCTTTTTATCTATTCCGATTGACAGGAACAAGGTTTGTCCAAGCATCTGCGCCGGGCGCACGGAGACCGCCGGAAACAGAATAAGGAAAAGTACAAGGGATACTATTACTACTTTTTTTTGCCACAAAATTTTAAACATCTCTGTTCACCTCTTGCTTTTTGTTACGGTTGAAACTTAAAAGTATCGCAATTACAAGCACCAATAAATAGAACCCGGCGATGACAGGAAGCAGCGCCGTAATAAACCGCCCTAAATCTGCAAGACTTATAATGATATAGGTATGTACGATATAAAGAACTGCGGCAAGCGGTAGTACAACCGCAACCGGGCGCGTCTTAATGCCGATTATATAGCGGATTGCCGCAAAGCACGCCAGGAATGTCACTCCAAACCGCATAAGCAGCAAAATCAGCCATATGCATACGATAATCCATTCCAAGCGCCCATTTTGCACTATATAAGAACTTTGCTGGGTGATATTAACAATGGAAAGCGGGCGTACAACCGTAAGCGGTCCGAACATGGAGTAATACAAAAATACGAATGCGGTGAATACTATTGCGCCTATTATTGCCCAGAACATAAAAGTTCTTGTAAAGGTCTTTTGAACTTTAATGTCGCCGGCAAACATAAGTAAGATTGCCGAACTTTCGAAATAAATAAGGTTATTATAAACGCCTTCCAACACAGGACGCGCGCCTCCCTCCAGTACCGGAAGAATCTCCGCAGGGTCTGCCTTGCCAAGTGCGGGCAGCAGCGAAAGCCCAAGCGCCGCGGCTATCAGGACGTAAAATATCTCACCGCTTCTGAAAATCGAGCGCACGGGCATATAACAGAAAGCAATCCCAAGTACAAGTATGGGTACTGCATACTTAAGAACACTTAATTCTTCATAAAGCGACTGCTCGAGCAAAAATCCGGTCTGTTTAATAATTATCAAAGACTGCAGTAAAAAGAACAAAAGCCAAATTCCAATAATCAGTTTCGCTCCGACCGCTGTAGTTCGTCTGCGCAGTTGTGTGTAAATGTTCCCGTCCGAATTGCGCAACTCAATACTTTTTACAACCGCGAATAGCAGCAATAACTCCAGCAAACTGCCCAGAAGCGCGCTTATCCATCCGTCCCGCCCCGCAGATTCAGATAAGTAATGCGGAAGCATTAAAAACTTTACCGCAGCGGTATAGATAAAATAAAAGATTATTATTTGACGCGAGTTTATCTTTTGCATTATTTGTCACCCGCTTTTTTGGAAGCACTTTGCCCGCTTGGCTTGTGCGTACCTGTATTTTTACGTTTTGCACGCACGAGATTTATGTTGGGAATGCTTTTGGGGCGCGTTAACATGGCATTTACAGGAGCCTTTACAAGCCCGTCTTTGGTGTCTTCCTTTATATAAGGTGCATAAGGCGCAAGATAAGGCGCACCGAAACTGTCCAAGCCGGTCAAGTATACAACCAACAGGACGGCTCCGATTATAAGTCCGAATAATCCAAGTATTCCTCCAATCAGCGCGAAAAAGAACCTTAACAGCGAAACCTGCGGGCTTAGGTCGGTAATTATGTACATTGTTATTATGCTCATCGCGGCTACTAAAACTGCAGGCGGCGACACCAACCCGGACTTAATAGCGGTATCTCCCAGTATAAGCGCGCCGACTATGCCTAATGTTGAACCAAGGCTTTTCGGCAGATGCAGGCTTGCTTCGAATAAAATCTCAAACAAAAGCAATACAAACAAAACCTCTAACATAGGTGAAAACGGAGTGTTTTCCAATGTATTTGTTATAGTAATCAACATGCTTATCGGAACAATGCCGGAATGATAAAGTTGCACCGCGATGTAAAAGCCCGGCAGAAATATAGAGATAAACGCACCCGCGATGCGTATAAAGCGCCTGAGCGATACGTTTGCGGAACTTGAATAATAGTCGTTGCTTTGCTGGATATCTTCCAAAATTATATATGGCACGGTAAGCACAAAGGGGCTTCCGTCCACGAATATGGCAACGCGCCCTTCCAAAAGTTTGGCGGTAATTATGTCCGGCTTTTCGTCAGACCCAACTTGTTTAAACAGTTTGACATTTTCATCCTGCAAAAACTGGGTTATATAGTAGCTGTCCACAATTCCGTCAATATCAATATCACGTATTCTTTGCAGCACTTTGTCGGTAACATCTTTATCCGCGATAGAGGAAATATATACAACTCCGACACGCGTTTGAGTATAGCGTCCGACGGTAAGCTCTACGATTTCTAAATCCTTTGTCTTAAGCCTGCGTTTAAGCAATTGAATATTAGTGTCGTAATCTTCAATAAAGCCCTCTCTTGGACCTTTAATAACATTGCCGGTCGGCGGCTCGGTTATGCCGCGTTTAGGCGGTTCCGGAGGTTTGCTCATAGCACTAGTATCTGAAACTAACCGTTAATTTATTCTTTTCCTGTGCCGCTGTCGTAAGATACATAAAAGACGGTGGTTGCCTTGATAAAGCCAACAGTGAATATTTGGAATTGTTTAAACAAATTGAGGGCGTTAAATATTTCAAATGGCAAAGAGAGTTAGGCGAAAAGATAGGCAAAGAACATATGCAATTCTTCATTGGTTTTGAAACGGCGATATGCCGTTTTTGGAAAAACAAAACTTTATGCTCTTAATAGTTTGCCTAAAAAGGCAGAATATGATAAAAATTTAATGAGCAGTCGTGGTTGTTTCTGCTTTGATTGCACACAATACCTGGGAGTATGCACTTGTTGAAAAATATTAAAAGTTTTAAGTTTTTATCTTTAATAATGCTGTTATTCGCATTATTTGCTGCCAGTGCAATGTTTTTGATGACTCCAAGTTTAAATATGATTGTACATGCTGACTATATCTCTGACGGCGGAACAAGCGTGCATACTTTATTATTTGGAGATTATCCGCAAACCTATGTTGGAGATTCATTAAATGCAATTTTGGAGAATGAATATAATGATGGCGATTTACAAAATGGAATGACTACGACAGGGAATGGTTATACAACAAATTCAACACGCGCAACTAACGCAACCGGCTATACTGGGGCGTATACTGCAATAACAAATCTGGAATACGAATATAATGGGCAGAAATATGTTAGAATTAAAAATATTGTTGACTGGCAAAATCCAGGAATTGCAAATCCACAAGCCGCTGGCGCATATCAATATAGTGATGGAACTCCTCAACCCGCAAACGGCGTACCACTTTGGTTTAATGTTCAGCCCATTGAATGGATAATATTGAATTGGGATAATTTACCAACCTATATTAATCCGAATGGCGATGGAACTGCTTCAACATATCAACTTTTAGCAAAAACTGCTTTAATTTCAGGCATTCCGTTTAGCCAGTCGGGTTCATTATGGGCGAACAGTACAATGCGGGGTTATCTTAATGGAACTTCTTTGAATGGTGGGGATTTTAGCATACCGTATGGTGATGTAGGATATAATGGAAATTTTGTTTATGAAGCTTTTACACAAAATAATTTTAGCGCGTCACACATCCCTGCATTACCCATTTATAATTCAGATAATACAGGAAGTACAAAAGATAAACCGGGACAAACTTCGGGAAACGAAACAAATGACCAGGTTTATTTATTAAGTTGGTATGATGTCATAGGAGCCCAAGCAGCTAAAGCGACATTAGCGAATACTATAGCAGACCCAACCATAGATATCTTATCTGATACCACTATTAATGCCACAAAGACAAGTGATTATTCGATTTCAACTGATGGTCAATGGATTATGGGCGATTATACAAATGTATATACGCGTACCGCATTATCTGCATCGTCCATTGCCGGCTTAGCCGTGAATTCTGGTTCAAATCCACTAGTTGTACGCGCTGCTACATCAGGGATTAATAATCTTCAGCGTTCTATTCGTCCGGCAATGTCACTCAGCATTGGATACACGGAACCGAATTTATCTCCCGTTACATATTCGCCGACACAAACACTTGCAAATATTGTATTGCCCACAGGCTGGACATGGGACG
>JGI24705J35276_12238678_pt1 | contig 36104 bp, 34 predicted proteins | sample TergutNt197P4_FD_35276 | JGI IMG/M metagenome (IMG submission 35276) | reverse complement strand
CATTCGACACAGGATTAGGCAATACAAACACCACAACACAAATACACACCGCTAGTTATATAGTTAACGAAAAGTTATACTGCTATATCTTCGCAGAAATCCGTTACTTATTGATAAGAGTGTTGGCACAGCTGGTTTTAGCTGAGTTGCCGCGACCACACCAGGGGCATCAGTTCCATATTCAATAAGGTTAGGCGCTGTTTCTCCAGGGAATAAGGCTCTTTCCCAGATTATGTCACCAGTGCGTATGTCATAACATTGCCAATATGTTTGCCCACTTGGACTCGATGCGCTAGGTCGTGAAACGGTATGATAAGCTCTTCCCATCACAATTAGGTCTGGCCTCATACCCCAACCACTAATTGAAGGACCTACGCTAGATGCCTGCCCCCAGTCACCGCCCATAAGGCCACCCATTTGGTATGTTCGTTTCCATACGATATGGGAAGTCTCTGGTGCTGAAACCCAGGGAATAAAGCCGTATGCAGAATTATATGTTGGATTTGTGTTAGGATAAAGCTCATTCCACATATCAGTTATACCTGCTGCAAAACCCAAGTCACTTCCGAACCATGGATATGAACCTAAGATTGGCCACCATTCACGGTTTTCCTCATTGACGGGCCTTGTCCAATAACCAGTTGGTAAAGGTGATCCAGGCCATGTAGGTACTGTTTCGCTTTGTACATGTATCGTGAGTGTTCTTGCAGACGAAGAGCTAATTGTTGCGCCATCAGCATAAACTGTACCACCAGTAGTAGCATCAATTATCTCGCCCTCATAGTATCTACCAGGAGCAAAATATTCACCTGGATAATAAAAATCTATTTTCCAGTCACCCACTTGCTCAAAAACCCACGGACACCAATTAGTACCATCAGCAACATAAGAATTCATCTTATACGATTCTGATTTACCGTTTGGATCTGTTACCGTTATCGTGAAATCATGGTATTGTCTGTTTGCGCCAGGTGCAGGTGTGACCCAAAAATTCATCAGAAGTTCTTGCCCTATACCAATCGTGTTAGGCCTAGCACTGAGATACGCTTGTACGTGTACAGACATATCTTGTGCATTAGTTGTGTTTATTGACAGCATTGCAACAGTAGAAGTCAGCAAAATAACTGCAATTAATAAAGAAAATGTTTTTTGTTTTACTAATTTTTTATTAAACAGTTTTTCATTTCCTCCAAATTTAAACATAATTTCATAAAGTTTGATTATTTAAAGGTTGTTAGCGGTAGCTTGCTTACAATTGAGTTCATGGTCAATATTTTTAAAAATAGACTTTTATTGGCCATAATTTCCTAAATTCCGCATTTTTTAGGCACTAGGATGGCAACTTTACTCCAGGTGTAAACGGCAATTGGTGTTGACAGCTTTTAAATTCGGTAAAATATGCTCAATTTTAAAAAGGTGTGTAATTAACGGTTTTTTTATAACATTGTTATGTGTGAACAGAATCTCGCTTCTTTATAAATAGTGCCTAAATTAAGTATTATTGAGATATGTGGAAAAACGAAGAATATGGGTTGTTTTTTGCAATTATGGTTAAAATTTAGTGGGAATTAATGTATACTTTTTGCAGGTAGTGTCTAATTTTCAGGGAATTTAGGAATTTAAACACTTTAACCTTCACAGTGATATGCTCAATTAGAATTCTTACGGGCAACACGTTTATTCTCAGCCTAAAATCCCGTAAAGTGTAAATAGAATGGCTTTTTCGGAAAAAGGATGGAGGTTTAGGAGATTATTCTTGTGTTGTATTCGCTTAGGTATGTTAGGTGTATTGTGTCGTAGGGGTAGTTTTCTTTATCGGTGTAGGGAAATCCAGTCATGTTAAGGAATGGCATAGGGTCAACTGTGAAAGTAAAGCCATATCCCCAGGCGTTAGGGGGGTCTTTAAACCAGCAGGCTACAGCAAAGAAGTAGTCGCGTTCCATTCCTTCTGCAGGTTCAGGGAAGTCTCCTATGTAGAATTGTAGGTTTACTCTGTCACCTTGCCGTCCGATAACGTATATGTCGTCAGCCTCTTGTAGTAACATTGTTACATCGCCATAACGGGTGAACGCGCCGGTGGATTCTGAGTCAATAATATCCCAAAATTGGTCTAGTTTTGCAGATGTTGGTTTTAACGAGATTATGGTTATGTCTTGTTGGGGTGTTATGTCTATGCCGATGTAATTGTAGGTTACATTCCAAAAATTAGTGAAACGCACTTTGTATTCTGTTGTATCGTTGGGAAATAATCCGGTTAAGTCAACGGCGAAGGTTCGAGCAGTATAGTCACTAGGTAAAGGAATCTGGCGATCTTGAGGAGCCTCCACCCAGACCCCATCAGCTGTTAAAATTTCAAGAGTAGGCTTAGGCACAATAGGAGTGTTCTCTGTTATCAAATCCATAGATGCAGCCGTCTCAAACTTGCTTATCCACTCATAATACGTCTCAGCTGGACCCCAATCCACACTAGCAGTTACGACCAACTTAATTTGGTCTATCCCTGAAAGATCCCCAAAATCAAGAGTCAACTGATTTTGTATGACATTATTCCATGTGGGACTATCATTGCCGTTTACACCTGGAGTAAAGTTGCCATCCTTCCAAAGGATTGCGTCTAAAACGTTTTCACCTTTCTCATTTATAGCACTTACCGGCGCAAGAAATTCTCCTGTGGCAGTAGTATAAATTTGTCCCGTATAGCCCTTGTTGAGGTAGTTAGTCATTGAAGTGTAAACATCCGTACCAATAGGGTGGTCAACAACAAGCAAGCTAACGTAATCCATGTAGAAGAGTTCATCCCATTGTTGAGAGAGTACAATGTCAAAATACCCATTTTTGTCGGTTAGTATGTTTTTGTCAAGTTTTACGTAGTCATAGGGGTTGCCACCGCTAAAGATGATCTCTCCATTTGGGTTAATGTAGCCGGTGTAACCTAGCCAACCTGCGTTAGATACGTCAGTGACGTAGGTGTAACCCGTGCCATTCCAAATGTAAAGCGAAGGACAAGATGCATACCCACTAAGTAGATCGTAAGTAGCAGTCATAGTCATACGTTCCTTAAGCATGAAGGTTACTGTAGAACTCTTGGTCTCACTATTCCAGGATGCAAATTGTAGTATGCCCGTTCCAACGTCAAGAATGTTGGACACTGAAAGTGTGTATTCTCCTACAGGTAAAAGCTCTAAAAAGAAGCGAGCTTCATATGCCTCTCCGTTAAGCGTAAAAGGTAAAGGTTTAGAACCGCCACCTACGCGAGTAACTATAAGAGTATGGTAACCTTCAGGTACGACCGTAAATGTGCTGCTAAGGGTGTTTAAACTAAATTTATGCAACCCTTCATAAGATGCAGTGATGACAAACTCAACTTGTGTAGTAGCATCTGCGGCTAACTCAACAAGTTTCGTCTCAATTAACACATCATCAACAAATAAGGTCATCATTAAACTATCTGTACTTGAAGAAGGGTTTTTAGCTGTTGCACTAATAGTTATAGATTCACCCGGCCAAACTTCATAAGGATTAGCTTTAATGTTAGAGAGCACTATTTTACTTGTGTTAGGCGGGGCCTCATTTAACAAAAAGGATGTAGACAAATCACCAACCTTTACAGTATAAACACCAGTATTTGTTTCAACAACAATAAATTCAATAATCTCACAAGTATTCAAACCCGCAAGAACCACACTAACAGAATTAACAACAACCCCATTAACTTCCAAATCAACTATTGTTTCACCCTCAAAACCACCTATATTGGTCACATTCACCAAAACTTGCACAGGCTGACCCGCAAAAGCCTCAACGGGATTCACTACCAAATCTGTAAAAACAAAAGTAGCAGGCTTAACAGAACCAGATATAATACCCTCACTCTGAAGATAAAAATATGCTCCACTAAACACACCTACAATAATTAAGTCAATGATCAAAATAACTTTTAACTTATCAACAGTTAAACTAGATAGCATACACTTCACGACTTGGTGTGCTTGCGGTTAGCATTGTTGCGGTAGAAGTCAGCAAAATAGTTGCAATTAATAAAGAAAATGTTTTTTTGTTTTAATAATTTTTTATCAAACAGTTTCTCATTTCCTCCAAATTTAAACATAATTTTAGAAAGTAGTTAATTATTTAAATGTTGTTAGCGGTAGTTTACAACTAAGTTCATAGTTAACATTTTTAAAAATGCAGATGGATGTGCAGAAAGTGAATTAACTAGTTTACCAACCCATTTTTTAGGCCACACCTAAATAATTAAACTTTAATTGTTTTATGTTTTGCAATTTTTTGGATTAAATCTTTTAGGAAATAAATTATTGTTGGAGTGAAAATTGAGCATGCCGCTATTATATAGTTTATTGGGTAGACAAAGTAGCTCTCGAATAGGTTGCTACTTGGTGAAAATGACATGTAAATTGAAAGTTGGTATCCCCAAAGTTGGAAAAGTGACCATGCTGAAACGAAAAGCATCGCGCCTGCAAATCTTGATAAATATTTGGTTCTAGGGGTTAAGTGTTGTTTGAAGTAGTATCCTGTAAAGATTTCACCTGTTATGGCTCCTGCAGCACCTGGAAAGAACATGTTTACTAAAATTTTTTCTGACATATTGCCGGGTATAAAATGGTCAATCCAGTAACCGGGCCAGTTAAGAAAGGGTATAATTATGCTGCCTGTTGCATACCGTATTGCTACTGGAATTAAGTAAATGATTATACCTGTAATGGTCCATGTCCAAAAACGTTTACTTTTCAACGTAGCTGCAAGGGCAAATCTAAAGCTCATATGCTTTATGGGGCAATTAAATTTTAAAAAGGTTCGCTAATTTAAGCAGCAGGCAAAGTAAGAGGTGTATTGGGCTGCTCAATTGTGATTTGTCTTATTTCAGTTACTAAGCTGGTTTGGCAGCCATTTTCAATGGGTCCCCCTTTTAATATGATTTCTTTGGCTTGGGGTCCAAAACTAAAAATAAGGTCAATAATAGACATGTTTGGTTCAAATCCTTCAAACTGCTGTCTATAAGTTGGATGCAAGTAATTGTGCCAGTGTAATTTAATGTTTGAATTAAAGAAGGCTTGCTCATCAATGTACTGCCTACTACCGCTTCCTGCAAGGTAAGTGTCAGCACCTAAATATTTGCACATAGAAATCAATTTCTCGTTTTTATCTTGACCATGATACGGAAATTCGGAACTACGAATTATTTTAGCTTTTATATTTAAGGCCTCAGCAATTTTTTTGAGCAAATGCAAATTTAAACCAACTAACAGGTCATGATTGAAACTTATAGCTTCTTCAATTATAGGAAAATAAGCTTTGAAATAGGGCGATTTTTCATAATACTGCCTTATAATTTGAATGTGTTCTTTTCGCCACTGCTTCCCAGAAATTTGTACATCCTTAATCATTTGTGGATGATTATGCACTATTGGAATTGTTATCCAACGCCAACCCTCGCATATTCGTATACGATTGCGGTTATGAAAACCTCCATGAACATATTGTGCATCATCATAAACGACAAAAATGTCGCATCTTGCAAGTTTATCAAAGAAACCTATCCAAGGAATATATTCCGGTTGATGCACAAAAATAATCATTTTCACATAGCCACCAAATTACATTTTAGACTTTTACGGTCAAATTAAAATAGTTTCAAAACATTTTGAATCACATAGCTTTAACTATTATAATTTTAAATTTCTTATATAAGGACTAGTTACAGCCGCATGTAACCACATTCTACAGTTAGATTCACACCACTCAGGCTTAATTTACTTTTACAAACAATAACTATCTTAGTTAGTATTCATTCAATTATAGCCATAATGAAACTTAATTATATCCAGTTTAACTTACCAAAATAGAGGGCTCATCAATAAATTTAATTAACATTAATCTTTACATGATAAACAATCTTCCTTATCAGCCCCTGTTGGAAAAACCATGAAAATAGCACTATCCGGACGAGTAATCAGCTTAATCCTTATTATTGTATTACTTGCAACTGTACTTAACACCTACCTTGTAATCAATGTATATAATACAATAAATGAGGCTGGACAAATGGACCGTTCTGGTTTTGACTTTGTGGTATCACAAGATGGCTCAACCTTTAAAGTTCAAAACACCTTAACCAATCAGTTAATACACGGCTTCGCTACTGCCTCAATAGCTATAAATTACGCTTTAACCCAAGGCAACTCAGTTTATCTAGGCAAAGACACCTTTAACTTAACAGCTAATATCATGGTTTCAAACAAGTGGAACGCCAAAATTGTTGGGGACGGCGCAACAATTAACGGCAATGGACATAAAATCATCATCTACGGCGACGACTATACTACATCAAAGTACTCTTTAATCTCAGGTTTAACCATAAATAATGGTACCATTAGAATTGAAAACACGTTTGGAGCAACTATAACTAACATACTATTTCAAAACAGCGCCATAGGCCTTGAATTTGCTAACAACAATACATGGACTGAAGGCTCAAAAGTTGAAAACTGCCACTTCATCAACTGCACTGAAGGAATCGCATTTCGAACCCCAACAGGCACCGCAACTGGTTCATATGAAAGTTCCGAAATAAACAGATGCTTCTTTAACCAATATGACAATTCAATTGCAATTAACGTTGAAAAACAAGCAGAGTTTTCAAGCAGTCAACTGCAAAACGTTCGCATATGGATTGGCGAATATGGAAACACTAACCAAACAGGATTACGCATGACGGGAACAATGTCACAGTCACTACTTAGTGGCGTTGTCTTTGAATCATTTAGTAACGCACCTGACCTGTTGTTTGGAATTGACATTTTAGACTCCGCTGATGCAACCCCCATTCTTAATAGTGATGTGAGTTTTCTTGGCGACTGGACTGCAAGAATCCATAACCCCCATGGTGTGTGGATTTCAGCTTCCGGCAGTCAATTTAGCCGAGAAAATTTACCTGTTCCTATAGGATTAAACGGAGAGTTTGGCGACAACATTATAATTATACCTAAACCGTTAAAAATTGTCAGTTTTAAACCTAAAATTGATGTTCAAGGCAGCTTTAGCCATGATGAAACAATAACCGTTCGCGTACAACTAGAATATTTGGATAACGTTTATTCAAAGGCGATTGAGAAGGTTTTCACCAACAGCTCAACGATTTGGTTTTCTGATGATGACTTACTGGAAATGTTTCCATCCCAAAACGTAGTCTTGGCAGTTATTGTTGATGCTTCCTGCAGCTCAAGCAGCACAGATACTACCGTAAAAATAAGCGGTTACGGCATCGCTGGTTAGAAAAGATCTTCTTTTGTATGCTGTGGCTACGTCAGGCCCATTTTTGATGCTGACAAAAAAAGTAAATGCTAAAAATCAGGTTTTTCGTTAAACAGGTTTTTTCTGCTAAAAATTTTTTCTAACTGCTCATGTGTAAACAACCCTTGCTCCAAAGCGATTTCTTTGACTGATCTGCATTCATTTTGAGCTTGCTTTGCCAGTTTAGCGGCCTCTAAATAACCTATATATGGTGAAAGTAGTGTTGCCATGGAGGGGTTTTTTTCAAGATAGTTTGTGCATTTTTGTTCATTAACCGTTATGCCTTCAACACATCGTTTGCGAAATACTGACAAATAATTGGTGAGGATTTGTATAGAAAAATGCAGGTTATAAACTACTGCAGGAGTCATGACGTTTAATTCCAGTTGTCCAGCTTGAACAGCTAAAGAAACTGCCGCATCACTTCCAACAACTTGGTATGCTATCATGTCTAGGCATTCGGCCATAACTGGATTTACTTTACCGGGCATTATTGAAGAGCCTGGTTGAACAGGTGGTAATGTAATTTCATCTAGTCCCGTTGTTGGGCCAGACGCCAAAAGCCGCAAATCATTAGCTATACGGATAAGCTCTAAAGCTAACTCTTTTAGGCCGCTTGAAATTGTAGCTGCGGCTCGATGACTCTGCAATGCTTCAAAATTGTTAGCTGCAGGCTTTAATGGAAACCCCGTCATTTTAGCCAGTTCATCTACGGCAAGTTGCTTATAGTTTGGGTGTGTATTAGCCCCAGTTCCCGTAGCAGTTCCACCTAAAGCAACTCCATAAAGGTTTTCTTGTCGTCTTCTTAACTCATTAGCACAGTTTTTTATAACTGAACCATACGCACTAAACTCTTGATAGATAGTAACGGGTACCGCATCTTGCAGATGAGTTCTGCCTGATTTAATTACATGAGCATATTTTTTGCCCAACGTTTCAAAGGCTTCTGCGAGTAAGTCAAGCTCAGAAAGTAACGGTTGAAGAGCCATTAAAGTTGAAATGTGCAAAGCTGTTGGAAACGTGTCGTTAGTTGATTGTCCCATGTTAACATGGTCATTTGGACCAACAATTTTGTACTCACCCCGAGGAGTACCTAAAATTTCTAAGGCACAATTAGCTATGACTTCGTTAACATTCATGTTAAAAGATGTACCTGCACCTGCTTGAAAAACGTCTATAACGAATTGATCAACCAATTTGCCCGAAAGAACTTCATCACATGCTTGAATAATAGCGTTTGCTGTTTCTTCTTTAAGCCAGCCTACCTCTTCATTGACAATTGCCGCAGCCTTTTTAATGTAAATGTAAGCTTTAATAAAAACAAAAGGTTCCCGTAAACCGCTTATCGGAAAATTTTCTATTGCACGAAAAGTCTGAATACCATAGTATGCATCTTTTGGGAGCTCTTTTTCTCCAAGTGGATCGATTTCTCTTCGAGTAGACATACCGCCCGTCTCCTAAACCAACTGTCCTTCTTACTCTTTTCTTCTTAATTCTAATTATTGCTTAGTCACTTTAATGTTCTTTGGACAAACTCTATGAGGCTTCATCAAAACTTAACTATAGCACCACAGGGGGGCACTCAAAAACAGGGGTTGATTATTTACCGCTATAAACCCTTCATAGCGGTATGCGCAAAGCATAATCTGTCTATTTCAATGAACATGCTTTTAAGCAACGTAATTACATTCCTTTAAAGTAAATAGAGGTTTATCATTTGGGAAAGAAGAAAGTCTTAAGTGAAGGCGAAATTGGCGAGTTAGTTTACCCAGGGCAAGGCGAGGTTTTAGGTGTAGTTACAAAATTACTCGGTTTTGATCGTATTCAAGTTAGATGTCAAGATGGCCCAGAAAGGTTATGCCGAATCCGTGGTAAAATGAAGCGACGTGTTTGGATTCGTGAAAATGATATTGTTATTGTTGCACCGTGGGATTTCCAAAGTGATACACGTGGCGATGTTGTTTGGCGTTATACACACGCACAAGCAGATACATTAAGACGTAAAGGGCTATTAACTATCTAAATTTCAACAACTTAAGCTTATTTTACCTTTATTGTTTTTGTAATGTTGCCTTAGCTTTAGGTATAAAAACGAAGCTTCCGCGGTGTTTTATTGATAATTTGGATAAAACAGATAGGTTTAATGAACTGTAGATGTAGTAGTTTTTCTTTGTGTAAGTGATTTTAAATACTCTGATCCTATTAGCATGTAGACTATGTCTCGTAGAGCCCATGAACGTCTTGAACATAATGAAAAACGGTTAGAACGAAGAGATAAAATGCTAAATCATGATAGGGCTAATGAACGTGCTACTGTTGAAGAAGTTTTTGATCAAGCAACTCGTCTCATCGTTTTTGACTTGCTAAATGAAGGTATGCTCTATGAAGTTAATGGTGTGATTAGCAGTGGTAAAGAGGCACGTGTTTACTGGGGTAAAAATAAGGAAGGAAAAGATTTAGCAGTAAAAATTTACTTAACGTCATCAGCAGAATTCAAGAAAGGCATGCTAAAATATATCGAAGGAGATCCACGATTCAAAAATGTTAAACGTGATACTCGATCGCTGATCGCTGTTTGGGCTCAAAAGGAATTTCGTAATCTTGAAGAGGCATGCCAAGCTAAAGTGAATGTTCCTAAGCCTGTTGTGGTAAAGAGTAATGTTTTGGTTATGGAGTTTATTGGCAAAAACGGTAATAGCGCACCATCTCTCAAAGAGGCGCCACCTGAAAATCCTGAACGTGTCTATAAACTTTTGGTCACTAACCTTAAACGGCTTTACCAAAAAGCTAAACTGGTGCATGGCGATTTAAGTGAATATAACATTCTTATGTGGAAAGGTAAACCACTTATTATCGATATGTCTCAATCTGTTTCAATTGAGCATCCTATGGCGAAATTTATGTTAACAAGAGACCTAAATAACCTAAATAGGTTCTTTAATAGGTTAAACGTAAATGTTACCCCAATTGAAGAATTACATAAACAGGTAGTTGGAAAATAATGTCTAATCTTGATTCCTTTATTAGAATTCCAAAAGAACGCGTTGGCATACTTGTAGGTCCAGAAGGCAAAACAAAAACTTACATTGAAGAGCATATGAAAGTAAAACTTGAAGTTGATAGTGAAGACGGAGGTATCACCATAACTTTAGCCGAAAATCAAGATGACCCCTCCATGCTGTTCCGTGCTAAAGATCTTGTCACCGCAATTGGAAGAGGTTTTGCACCTGAAGTAGCGTTTCGCTTAATTCGAAATGAAGACGATGTTTTTGACCTAGTTGATTTACGCCTTGTTTTTGGACGTTCTGAATCCGATATCAAACGTATAAAGGGCAGAATCATCGGATCTGAAGGAAAAACTCGCCGTTTAATCGAAGAATTAACGGAAGCCAACGTTACCGTTTACGGTCACACAGTTGGCATTATTGGTAACTATGAAGAAGCTGATGCAGCTCGAAACGCCGTGCAGATGATTATTGAGGGTTCCGAGCATAAAACCGTGTACAGATATCTTCAGCGTAAACGTACTGAGATGAAAAAAGAAAAAATGCAACTTTGGGAAACACCACCCGAAGATCGCTAACTTCCTTTATTCTTATTTTTTGTCATGTTAGTAACGCCTTGCACAATAAATGCTACATACCCCGATTGCTTAACTAACCAACATAGTTTTCTGTTCTTAGGGCGAACGCTTTAGGGGAAAAAGCGTTCTGAAACTGGTATTATATATCACCCTAAAGAATAGGGTGATGGAGAAAAAACAAAATGAAAATTGAAAAGAAAATGATAGCCTTAAGCATAGTTGCTTTCGCAATCGGAATAGCAGTAATTGCACCTATGTCAGCTCTTATGAATACAAAAGCCCAAACATTTGGTGATGAACCATGGTTTACCATAGAAAATCCCTCTGCATCCTTTGCTGCCGATATAATTGATGACATGTATCACTATACAGGTGGAATAAAGTTTCTAACTTCAATTAGTGATAACGCTTTTAACCAGCAAGCAGATGCTCGAATAGAATATCTGAAACTTGTGATTTATACTGGTGACATAAAACTTTGCGAAACCAATCAGTTCATAGTCGTGGCCAATTCACATAATAATTATGGCGACACCTGTCGTGATCTTTTGGAATTTGGTAGCAAAAACTGGTTTAACGATTTAATCTTTCTTCTTGGTACCAGTGGTAGCTATGGTAGCAGTTCTAGTGGCGGTAACTGTCTACATTCAACTCAATTGCTAATAAATGATTATGGTAGTGGTAGCTGCGGCGGCGGAAGTTATGATAATACATACAAAGAATTTGGTGCCATATTAAATGCACTGGAAAACACACAAACAATCTATGCGGATATTATAAGAGTAGGTTACATCACTTTTTATGAGAACGAAGAAGTGGTGGTAACTCCAATAGATAACGAAGTCATACAGCATATGGAGTTGACAAAGAATGGTAATGGATTCACATTCAACGATTCAGCACCTATTCAACTGCCAGTCCCACGAGGACTTGAAGACATAAAAAATTATCTTGGCATTGAGCCATAGCATCAGTGATTAGGGTGGTAAGCAAGTGACTATTGACGAGTTGGAAGGTAACACCTTACGTGTCTATGCATATATTGTCCGCGCGGATGAGTCTGCAAGTGTGAGAGATGTTACGCGAGGTGCTGAACTTAGCAGTACAAGTGTTGCACATCATCAACTTCAGAAACTTGAAACCCTTGGCTTAATAGAGAAAGACAACTACGGCAAATATGTCCTTAAGCAAAAAACATCAATTAAAGGACATATATGGGTCGGTAAGAGCCTTGTGCCTCGGTTGATATTTTATTCCTTCTTTTTTATGGGCGCATTTGTAGCAGAAGTAAGTACAATACTGCTTAGCTTAATTATCGAGAGCTTAGTAGTTGAAACAAGCTTTTGGCTATTAACAGGTCTAACATTGTTATCTATGATTCTATTTCTCAAAGAAAGCTCAGAACTATACCGCAAACAAAACCCTATTTAACCCCTTTCAATTTTTTCTTTAAAAAACTTTTACTATAATCAATCTACTACAAGCAGGTTTTAACTAGTAAAGCCTGCTGAAAACTATGTGTAATGAGTGCATTTTAGTGGGCTCTTTGCCATTTAGCACCATAAACCTAATGGTTTAAGTGTAAATGGAGGTTTCGCACTCAAGATCCACATCATCCTACACGTCTACGGGGCCAGAATCGTCATCGCCCACCAATCAAAAGCACCCATGTTAAACCATTAAACCTTTAGGTATACATTTGGATTTTTAAGAAATACATTTTTAAGAAATACATTTGTATATTTTATGGCTTTCCCATAAAACTACTAAAAGCCTTTTTCAAAAAAAGATTCAGCAGAGACCAATTTCAGTGGCTTTGGGGTGTTTTTTTCTGTATGTTACTACAATAAGGATTATGACTAAAAGGGCAAGAACCAGTATCACTACAACCACATATCTATTGAAAATATTAATTGATGAGTTTGGACTGTCAGTAGATGTGTCAACAGCGTGAATGAGCGGGTAACGGTCTATGGCTTTGCCTAAAATGGTTTCCCCTTTTCCGCCGTTGCCATTGTTCCATGTTATGGGTTCTGATTCGATTAAATATGCTGTGTTGCCTATTCCTGTGTTACCTGCTTCTGATGCATCTGTGTACCTTGTGGCGTAGTCGCTCCAATGGTTTCCTGTTTTGCCATTATCCCAATTTCCCGCTGGTGAAACTGAACTGTATCCTGACATGAAAGGCCCATTTGTAAAAGGTGGGACATAAAGTGCTTGCTGGTTGTCCACGAAATTGTTAGAATAGAGCAAATGGTAACCAGCATCAGTATACTTACCGTTTAATCCACCACTAATGGTTAGTATAACATCATTTTCGGTAATGTTGTTTTGTGTTATTATTGTTCTGTTGCTATTTATTATGTTAAAAGCCCAGCCGTTGCCAACTATTTGATTGCTGATTATGAGGTTGTTGCTTTTTGTGGAGGGTAATACGTCTTTACTGTAGATACCTTGATCGTTTCTTTGTATGATGTTTTTACTGATGACATAATCAGTAGCATACAATGTGATAGCACGATAGGTACCAGTAATCTCATTTTCTGTTATGGTGTTATTGTTGTATGCGCCATATATTCCAACCATCCAACCGTCAATGTGAAAATTAGTTACAGTTATATTGCTTGCCTTTAGAGAAATAGCCGCATCAGAATTAGAGCCATGGGGCGCTTTGAGTGTGTGGTTTGCGCCATCTAGTATGATGTTGTTTTTTCGAATTTCAATAGGTGAATTAAGGTCCGCTGTTAGAACATAGGTATCTCCAGCTCTTTGAATGCTGCTTGAAGAGCTAACACTACCATCTGACCAAATTGTAATAGTTGAAGTTTGAGCAGTTACGTCATTAACTGTTATAATAAACGAGCATAATAGAATGAATATAGTTATAACAATTAAACTATTTTTCATTTACGATGCACACTACAAAATGCACGAATCTACTATATTTGTATTGTCATAATTCTATCTTGTCTGGAACTGGAATACCTGTCGTATACGTGTAATATGCGATGGAAACAAACTTTGGACTCTACTGCTCTTTTTAGACAGTTTTATACTTTCACAGCAATAGTGTATTTTGTGTTTCTAAAAAACTAACTTGAAACCAACTTACGCTACAACGCGTATGGGGGTTATTATAGACTTATGGAAAAAATTGTCACAAGGACAAACCATTAAAGTTTAACGCTAATTTCCATACCATCATCGCCGACGCCAATGTAACGGCTGTGATATTTGCCAGACGTGTGAACGTAATCTACGTAGTCTTTTGTTTCTGCTGCGAATTTACCAACATTATCGGCAACAATTACTGCGCCTTTCTCCAGTTTATCTTCTACCAGTTTAAGGTAATGGAAGTACTCCTCCTTAGCTGCGTCAAGAAAGACAAAATCAAAGCAACCAGCTAGAGTTGGAATTATTTCAACAGCATCACCGTTGATTACTTGAACATCAACATCAAGGTCTGATTGACAAATATTACCTTTGGCTACTTCTGACTCAACTTGATGTTCCTCTATGGTTACAAATCTAGCATTTTTTTCCAGTTCACGCCCAATTAAAATTGTTGAGTAGCCTATGAAAGTACCTATTTCAAGAACATTTTTTGGTTTAGCTTTTTTTACTTCTTCAACCAAAACTTTTCCTCTGGCGGGTCCAACAATTGGAAGGAACTCTACAACTGCAATATCTGCAATTTCATTTAATAATTGATCAGCTTTACTTAAGGTGGTTTCTGACATTTACTAAGGCACCTTCAGCGTATCAAAGAACCTTGTAGCGCAGCAACTTTGCAATCACTACTTAAACATATTCTTTGAAATGCTTTCCATGACAGTCCTTATGAAAAACTTAGTCTTATAAGATTTTCTCCAAAATTTTCCGAGAACCAATAACGTAAAATCAAACATTATCTAAGCAGCCTCAGTTACACTTTTAACTCCAAAAAATCAATTGCTTTACAAACAAGGAAACAATCATGAACCGCCAAACAACCCCGCTTAAACAGATTCATGTTACACCCTTAGCCTCTGAAAGCCTTGGGGTTCGTTCGATGTGTACACTCGCCCAAACATTTGACGTTACTGTACTTTTAGATGCAGGCATCTCTATTTGCCCTTGGCGATTCAATTTACCACCTCACCCCATAGAATTCCAAACTATCCAAGCACTCAGAGAAAAAATTGCAGAAGCGGCAGCTAAAGCCCAAATCATAACCCTTAGCCATTACCATTATGATCATCACACACCCTCCTTTGAAGATTGGATAGTTAACTGGACCACGCAAACGGAAACAGCTCGCCAAATTTATCAAGACAAAACCCTGCTCATCAAAAACTCAAAAGAGAACATTAACATCAGTCAACGTGAACGTGCAGGAGTATTTTTGAAAACAGGCGCAAAACACGCCAAGACCATACAAGAAGCAGACGGCAAAACTTTCACGTATGGTAACACAAAACTATGCTTCTCTAAAGCTGTTGCTCACGGCGAGGATAATTCTGCAATGGGTTATGTTATAATGGTTACAATCGAATATGAGAATGAACGGTTCATGTTTGCTCCTGACGTTCAAGGTCCCATGTCAAACCATACCCAGCAGCTAATTTTAGAAACTCAGCCAACACTGCTCATGCTTGGAGGACCGCCATTTTATCTTGCGGGTTTTAGAGTAAATGAAGCATCATTACAAAACGCCATAAACAACCTTAAATCCATTGTCGAAACCGTGCCATTAACAATTCTGGAACATCACACACTTCGCGATGAATTTTTCAAGCAAAAACTTGATCCCGTCAAAGAGCATGCAAACCAAGCAGGACATGATTTTTTGTCAGCTGCAGAATTTATTGGTAAAGAAAACCGTCTTTTGGAGGCTAACCGCAAAAACCTATACAAGACTTTTCCGCCATCAAAAGAGTTTCAGCTTTGGATAAAAACTCTAAATAGTAAAACCATTCAGAAACCACCTATATAACTGTCTTAATGATGTACAAATCCGTACAGCTTTAGAAAAACCTTTTTGGTCTACATGACTTAAATGAAAAATAATTTCTGATGCTTTCATGAAAATTTTTGGGCATATCGTTTTTCCAAAGGCTTTATATTAAAAACTGTTGCATATATGTAGAACAAATGAATCGGGGGAAATGGGTTGAGCAAAGAAGAAGTCCTAGGAAAAAAACCTCTCGCAGTACTAGAGAAAATAAAAGAAAACCTCGATAGACTTAACGAGAAAATAGATATAATTATTGAAATCCAAAAAAGCAGTAAAGAAACAATGATTCCCGACGCCTCACTTGACGTCATGACTCTACTTAACATGCCTGACCATCTACGAAAAACAGCAATAACCATCTGCAGAAATGGACGCGCCACTGCAGAAGAAATTGCTGACCAAACGAATCGGGCCAGAGCAGTAGAAAGCGCCTACCTAAATCAACTGGTAACCATGGGTTACCTTAAAAAACAACGTAAAGGCAGAAAAGCCTACTTCTACGTTGATAAAGAGTAAAATGGATTGAGATTTCATGAACAAAATTGTAGCAGTACACTCATATAAAGGCGGAACAGGAAAAACCAGTACGTCTGTAAACTTGGCTGCAACATTTGTCAAACAAGGCAAAAAAGTCGCCCTATTCGATTTAGACTTTAGAGCACCAAGTCTTTTTGCCATACTAGAATGCGAAAAAACTGAAATGTGGTTTAACGATTACCTAAACTGCACCTGCGAAATAGACAAATGCCTAATTGATTTAAGCGTAAGAATACCAAACGCTGGCAAATTCTACGTAGGATTTGCAAACCCCTCAGCTGAAGCAATGCAAGACATGGCAACAAAAAATCGCAAATGGGAAGAACGCGCGCTACAACGCTTACTATCTTTAAGAAATACACTGCTTAAAGAACAAAAATTTGACTATATAATTTTTGACACCAGTCCTGGCTTACAATACTCATCCATGAACGCAATTATAACCTCTGACTTTGTTGTCATGACCACAACCGGAGACTGTTCAGACGTAAATGGAACCAAACGAATGATATCAGCCTACTATGATATATTCAAAAACAAAACAGGCTTAGTAATCAACAAAATCATCGATGATTCCCTAAAAAGTAAAAGTGCTGAATTATCCAAGAAAGTTAAAGAAACCTACAAGGTTCCACTACTTAGCGCGGTACCCTGCTTCTGTGAAATTCTAAAAGCAGAAGGCAAATATATATTCCCGCAAGACAAGCCGGATCATCCATTTACAAAGATACTAGCTGAAATGGCAGCCAAAATCGAGAAAAATGAACTCGAATAGCAACTGCCAGCATACGTAAGCATCATTGACACAACGCAAACTTAGAATGTAACAAAGCCATAACATATTTGGAGAAAAATAGTGTTAGACAAATCAGCAATTATACTCGCAGGGGGAACCTCAAAAGGATTCCCCGAAGACAAAGGCACAATATTGCTAGATAACAAACCCTTAATCAGACGGGCCTTTGATATAGTCGATCCAATAGTTGATGAAGTAATAATCGTAACAAACACACAAGAACGCGTGGATAAATACGCCAAACTTTTGCCTGAAACAGCCAAATTTGCAATTGACAAACAATCAATGCAAGGACCGTTAATCGGAGCCATAACCGGTTTTGAAACTGCCCAAGGCAAATACACTCTATTGATGCCTTATGACTCTCCTTTTGTTAACGAAGAATTAGCCATGCTTTTGTTAGATCTGGCAGTAGGTAAAACGGCTGCTGTTCCACGAAACCCTAACAATGAAATCGAGCCGCTCTGCTCAGTTTATCAGACAAAGTCGGTCTTAGAAACCGCAAAGCAAGTTGCAGCCGAAGGCGCCGTGGACTTGCAGACGCTAGTTGAGAATCTTTTGGGTGTACGATACATTTCAACATTGGTCATTGAGCAAATAGATCCAGATTTGCGTTCATTTTTTAGTGTTAACACGCCTTTAGACCTTAAACGGGCGGCAGTGATGCTTCAAGGAAGACCCAAAACATCAAAAACTAAACGTTGAGAGTTAAAGTAACTCTTTTTTTCTTTTAACACGCTTTTTTCTTGGCAAATGCCGCATTTAGACAAAGTTTTACAGCGCTGTATACAAAAGCATCAACAAAACAAATTTGGCTCCAAATTTTAAAACCCAAATTGACAAAATTTTAACGAAAACAAACGAACCTTATATAATCATGCCGCTCAAAGAAAAAAATAGGCTCTACTGGCATTCAATTCAAACATTTTTAGTGCTTTAAAGAGAAAACAAACACTTAAAATTGCAAAACACTGCCTTAATTCACCAATTATCGTCTCAAAAAACTTCACAAACACTCACAACATCGTTATTTTACACCCTTTTCACCCACCCCCGACATGAGTATACATAGTTTTCAGACAACTTTGCCGTTTTACTTAAACGAAAAAATTTCGAACAAACATTTTTTACATTAAACAGTTAAAAACAATCGATAGAGCAGCAATTAACTGACATCAACAATTGTAATTTCACCATTATTTAACTAAAACAAGAGTTATAGTTAGCGAAGCCTGTTGGCGACTACCGGCGAAACGTTTTTGCAGAAACCTTATCGAAAGGATTATTTTTAGCAAGGAAAACATACGTACGATACTCAATGATGACGCTTAATGGAGTCGGTTGCATACCTACTTGCAAAAATCAAAAAATTATAGATATGAAAATGTGCTTGGGTGATGCTTTTGTATACCGTTTATCAATTAAGCCTTGTTTATGCTAACGTTTGGAGCTGCTTGTTTTGAGTGTTGAGCGTAACTTAATACTTTCACTGTTGAAATTGACCCAAAAATCCTCAGTTTTAGCTAAACAGGTTAAAAATGATGCCAAGTTACCATCAGAAACAATGTATGTTTTGCTGGAAAAACTGCAATCTGAAGACCTACTTAATTTGAATAGTGAAGTGGTTGAGGTTTCTGTTAATGACCGCCTCAAGTTGGCAGTTAAAGCAGTCTCTTTAGGTGCAGATATTCAACAAATTAGCGACTTACTTTGTTGGCAAGAGTTTGAAGAAATCACAGCAATGGCCTTACACAACAACGGGTTTGTCGTCTACAAAAACGTAAGGTTCAAAAATTCCGACCGTAAATGGGAAATCGATGCCATAGGATGCAAACAACCCTTAGTTGTATGCATCGACTGCAAACACTGGGGTCGCTCCATTTCTCCTTCCGTTATAAGCAAAATAGCAATTGCCCAAGCAAACCGCACAAAAGCCCTATCAGAAACACTACCCAACCCAAAACTGCAACTTGAATGCACCAAATGGAAAAACATCCAATTCATACCAGCAATACTATCCCTTATACCAAGCAGCCTCAAATTCTACGACAACATCCCCCTCGTCCCAATATTACAACTACAAGACTTCCTCAACCAACTACCCGCCTACATGTACCAACTAAAATCATTCCCCAAAACATTAACCCCATAACCCAAAAACAATAGACACACATTATTCAATTCAACATATCAAACAGCCTTTATGTCTGTCCATCATTAATTTTGTTTTTAAACCATAACTTTTCATCGTTACACCATAGGTACATGATTAGTGAAAGCTAAAATGATTAGCTTTGTTTGAGTTCTATGTTGGTTTGTTAGTTTTTTTGAAGCTGTTCAGCGCTGATTGAGAACTTGACATATAGCGTAACTATGGCGTAAACTGTAAAGTTATGGTTAAAACATAGTTTTTAGAAAAAATTTAAGCTGCATAGGTAACGAATATTAAGAAGGAAAAAATGAAACGTATTAACATGAGCAAATTTCTTCCTTTCATGCTGCTTTTCTTTTTCATAAGCGGATCATTTGCAACAATATTTAATCCTGTTTTCGCCTCAGAGTTAGTTGAGAATTCTTGGAATATAAAAACTCCGATGAATCAGGCACGAGCAGATTTAGGCGTTGTTGCTGTTGACAGTAAAATTTACGCCATTGGAGGCTACACTACATTTAGCGAAGCAGCAATTAACGCATATTATCCTATTGGTTATGTTGGAACTAATGAGCAATATGATCCTATAACTGATAAATGGGTTACTTTGAAATCTATGCCCACTCCCAGAGGTAACTTTGCTATAGTTGCGTATCAAAACAAAATTTACTGTATAGGCGGCGGAACATGCAATAAAGATGGATGGATTAAATGTGATACTGTTGAGGTTTATGATACAATTACAGACAGCTGGAGCACTAAAGCATCTATATCTTATGATGGAATGTGCGTACAGGCAAATGTTATAGAGGGGAAAATTTTCGTTATAAACCGTGTTTACCCTGAGAGTGGTAATGTTATCTATGAGTTGTATCTGTATGATCCAGTTACTGATTTATGGACTCAAAAAGCCAGCATACCTCGTCCGGATGATATTGCTGTGTATTCTGACATTTTTTATAGTTTTTCGATTGCAATGGATAACAAAATAATGGTTTATTTCAAATACATGTATGGTTATTGGGCGTTTAAAGGAAAAGTTATGACTTATGATCCTAAAACTAATGCATGGAACGAAGAAGGAACTCCTCCAGTCATGTCTGGTCCATACCAATCTTTAGGTGAGGGATTAAATTCTGCTACGGGTAGTTGGGCAACGACTGGCGTTTATGCACCTAAAAAGGTTTATGTTTTAGGGTTGACAGCCAACGACAATGAGGGTCAATCTAATTGGGTTTATGATCCTGAAAGTGACACTTGGTCGTTTGCTAAAGCTATGCCAGTCGATCGCGCAGGTTTTGGTGTTGCTGTTGTTGATGATATTTTGTATGTAATTGGAGGTACTATAAATGGTTCTTTCAGCGATATTGTTGAGCAGTATGTGCCAATTGGTTACAGCTCTACTTGTCTCGTTTCTAAGCCTTCTACAACTGTTACGCCTGCACCGTCTGATTCTTTCGTTTTTTCTGAACCTGAACCTTCTGAAACGTCTGAGCCTTTCTTAAACAACCTTACCACTACAGTTGTTACAATAGTTATATCAGCAGGTATTGTTGCTGTTGCACTATTTTTCTATCTAAAAGGACAAAAAGGAATAGCTGTAATGATCATGAAAAGTTTTAGTCCGTGTTGCTTTTTACAACGGCTTTTAATCCCTATTGAACATCTAACAGGTATCCAGAGTTATAAGCCAGAGGTATCCTGACACTCTATCACTTACTACTGCTCTATCGGGCTACTTCTGAACCTTTCGGAGCCTGTTTCCCCTGATACTGCAACTTTGGAGTCTTCTATTAATACGAATATTGATTCAGCCTCAACAAATACGGATACAGGCTCAGCTGGTTATAAAAAAAAGTTAGTTATGATTTATTGTTGGATTTGGTGTGTCTATAGCTTGTGGGTTTTCTTGATAGCTTTTATCTATGTTGAGGTTGCCTCTGTCGCGCTTTAAAATTCGAACTTTTTCAGGTATTTTGTCTTTTTTCCAATCGTTCCAGTTAATTTCTTTAAACAACCATCGTTTTCCTAAGTGTGCAGCAACAACAGCATGCTTGTACTCGTTGCCTGTTGGGATGAATTCATCTAAAAACCTAAATAATTTGTCAATTTGTGGTTTAGGAAAGTATGCATAGTAGGTAGCGTTTTTTACTTCAAACGCGTATGTGTGTTGACCTTTGCGTGCCATTACATCGGGTAGGGGGTTTAAGCTAGGGTTGCTTACTGGAACCCTGACGGCAAAGTAGCCTTTCTTTTTGAGCAGCTTGACCAGTGCTGCTTCGCTGTAGAACCCGCGTTTGCGCCATCTGCGGAGTTTCACTCGATCAAAGTCTTTGCTCATTTAACACACCTTGTCTTTGCAAACGTTTTGTGTTAGCTACATAAAATGTTTGTTAACACGGCTACGGCAACTGTGTTTGGGTGATGCTTCTGTATACACCTGTTTTTCAACCCAAAACATGGTGTATTATGGTGATGGTTAATAGTGACATAAAATACCTATACAACCAATACAACCTAACTGTAATTTAACCATGTTCGACTAATCAAAATAATGGCTGATTTGACTACCTGTTACACAATAAACTCACCATTAAACAGAAAACAACACACCACATAGAACTCCCTATCACCATGAATGAGTATCGCAATCGGGATGGGCGTCAAAAATTATGCCAGTTCAAAGAACAACAAACCACTAAAACACAACCAACAAAACTGGTCACAAACAAATAAGAAGACACACAATACTGACAACAACAGTCCAACCAATAAGTAACACTCAAACTAAAGAAAACTCGAGTACAAAAAGTTGTGACCAAAAAGTTCAGATTTGTAAAAAACAGCAAAGTTTGCTAAACACGTGCAACAACTCGAAAAAGCGTTGAAAAAGCTCGAAGGAATTTCGAAAAATGCTTATAGCACTTCCAATGGAGATTTTCGACGGTACTTTTAAGAGGCTCCGATATTCCCCATAGGTACCCCCTAGATACAGGGTAAATAGGGCCTAATTGACGTTATTTTCATGTTTTAGGAGGTTTTAGGGGTTTTTAATTCTGTGTTTAGGTTCAAAAAATTGTCTATTTTTCCCCAAAACGAAATTCGACACAAAACAACTTCAAACAATGAACGTATTATCTAAAAAAGCTTTAATAACAAATATTTTCAATAAATGAACGATACGCATAAACGTTTTATTTTTAAGCTATGAGTGAGTAGTGAATTTAATCATTTTTATAATTACTTGCTTTCAATAACTCTTCTTTTCAATTTTTGGTCATTGTTAATAATTAGAAATAAACTTAAGATGCAACTCTAAACGCTCTTCGTAAGATAACCAATTTACATAATCGGCTAAAACACAAAAACAAAAAAGCGCCGCTTTATTTGTCACTTGTTTGCTTATTCAAAAGTAGTGTGTGTCGAATTTTTGGTTTTGACTGGTGAGGTCATTTTCCTTATAGGGCATCATTAAAAATCAGCTGGAACTATTGGAAAAAGTGTGACGATAAACGACAAAGATCAAAAGCTCTGTATACAGAAGCATCAACAAAACACAGTTATTTTGCTGTTAAATCAGAGTAAAAATGCTGTTATAGTACACGATCATCTTTTGCTGTTGTATACATCGTCACTGTCGTCTGCGGTTGTTTTATTGTTAGAAATCACGCCGTCCATCCTGTTAAAAGTGCCGTCACGGTTGTATACGCCACCACCGTAAGTAGCGGTGTTGTTAGAAATTGTGCCACCCAACATCTTAAAAGTGCCCTGACTGTATACACCATAACCATAGTATATACCTCCATCAATGTATACACCACCGCCATTACCGGCGGTGTTGTTAGCAATTATGCTATAATCAGACATCTCAAAATAATCGACAGTATACACACCACCACCAGAACTACCGGCTGTGTTGCTATCAATTATACCATAATCATACATCTTAAAATTGCCATCATTGTATACACCACCACCATAACCCATGGCTGTGTTGCTAACGATTTTACTATTACCCGACATCTCAAGAACACCTCTGTTGTTTACACCACCACCCCAATTAGCAGTGTTATTACAAATCACACCCCCAAACATCTTAAAAGCACCCTCATAATTGCTACACACACCACCACCTTTACCTGTAGCTCTGTTGTTAGCAATCACTGCATCATCAGACATACTAAACAAACCAAAATCCACATACACACCACCACCCTCCCATACAGCATGGTTATTATCAATCACACCACCCGACAGGGTAAAATCGTTCTCAGTAAATACTCCACCACCAACACCCACAATAGCAGAGATCTCAACCATAGTAACGTTGTTACCAGAAATCACGCCACCTGACATCACAAAAACACCCCTGTTACCTACACCACCACCATTACCCCCGATAGTGTTACCAGAAATTTCACCACCCGACATACTAAATGTACCATCATTTAATACGCCACCACCAAAACCGTATGATGCAACAGCGTTGCCAGAAATCGCGCCGTCAGACAAAATAAGTGTACCACCAAAATTAACCTCTACCCCTCTTCCAGTAGTCTCTAAAGCATGAGTTACAATAATGCCGTCAACTGTTAACACCCCACCATCCTTAACAGTAATAGTATCATAACCATCTGCCCCAATTAGTTTGAAAAAATTATCGTCATAACTGTTGCTTGTTAGGGTAATTTCTTTGTCAGCGGGAATGACAAGTGTTTTTGTAAGATGGACATCTTCGTGAATTGCAATAACTATAGGTTTTACAATGTTATTAATAGCATCTACAAGTGCTTCTTCGCTCCCAACATATATCACACCATCCGCTTTCATCATAAATACATAAACAGCTAACAATGAAGAAATCAATATCACCGTTAACAAAACAACTAACAGCACAGTTTTACGCGAATTACGAACTTTGAATTTAGATTCAACACCCATACAAGCATAGACATCTTCCGCAATTTATGTTTTCTCTACTTACCACCTTTTTCCTCTTTTTCTAAAATATAAACATAAACCTGCCATAACAAGCACAACTGTTAGAGTCAATACAACTACAATAAGGCCGACTATTGTTGCTGCCTTTCCTCCGCCAAATATGCCATAGCTATATTCAGTCAAACGAATTTCAACTGGATCACTAAATGTTATACAGCTACTATCAAAATCGTCAAACTTTATATAAAGAAACTCGAGAACATCATTTTCTCTTGATCTATCAATATTAATACCTATTTTATTTGTGATTTCATTTATACCTATGGCTGAAATATCAAATTCAGGCATGAATTCAAACAAAGTGTCTTGAATTCCATATAAATAAGACAATGAAAAATCAGCAACTTCATAAATTATTTCTTCGTCTATAGTACCCATTATTTCTTGATAATTACGTATAGTTGCCGCATAATCTGCATTTTTAGTTAAAATGATGTGCTGTGTACCCGACTCATCAAGATAACGTCCTGCATATTCTGGCGGATATAGAACTATTTCTCTTTCACCAAATTCATCCTGTATTAAAGCCGTGGGAAAGGAACTAATTAAGCGTCCAGAAAGAAAGCTATAGTAAACATGTTTATTAGTTTCTTTTAATTCAGGTGTGATTTCCATACCGCCCAGTACAGAATCCTCAGTCGCAAAAACTGGCATAAATGCCATAAATGCAATAATAGACACCAAAAAAACACTAATGGCCATCAAAAATGGTTTTTTAAACACACTAACCCTCCGTGGAATTTGTAGATATCACCAGCGCATTAATGTCTAAAGGATAATGTAATGTAACTTATTATTCTTTTTATTTTTCACCTGAATTTTTGAGCATTAACTATCGATACAACACACATATTGAAATGAATTAATCATATTAGCGGTAATAACAGCTAATTCATATAGACATAGACTTTCAGCTCGAGACAAAAAAGGGCTCTTGCGACATGTTCTTGCTTACCTGTTTTTGTTGATGCCTCTGTTGATTTGTTTCTAATGATGTTTAAAAAACTGGTAAGTCATGTTTGCAATGTGTGTATGTTGATTTGATATTTTAGAGAAAACAGCAAAGAAAAGAAATCACACCATTACGATTGTAAGATGTTTTAATTACAGTGCCATGTCCACCGTTGGCTGAAAGATTGGCAGGTTGTGTGATTTACAGTGGTCTTCATATTCTTCCAGAGTGTCAAATATTTTCCCACATATCCTGCATGGATATGTGTCTTTCAAGGTTAATTCTGTTAAGAACTCAGAATCACTTGAATGTTGAGTTTTATTTTCTATTTCTGGGTTATACATTGAACTGTCGCTCCATGGAAGACTGGAAAATGTTCTGACCAGTATAGAGAAACTGATTTGCTTAAGCCTGTGTGGCAGGCACAGCACGACAACATCAAAAGTTCTGTATACAGAAGCATCAACAAAACACAGTTTTAAAAAGAAAGGATTGTGTGATTAAATGTTCAAATGGCTTTTTTAGGCCATGCCGTCATGGATGTTGTTGGAATAATGTTTGCTTGCTAGATACAAGGGTCGTTAGGTTATGTGAGGGGTATCTCAAAATTTTGATGTTTTTTCGGGTGAATTTTTTACTGAAATGGGATAAAAAGACATAAATTTAAATGAACGTGGTTAAAATTTGGTTAAGTGTTTTGGATATTTAACTGTTTATTGTAAAAATTGTTCATTCGAAGATTTTTCGTGTAATCAAAAATAATGTAAGTGGATAAAATAACTTTTAACACACAGGTTTAAGTCAAAAAAGAGTCTGGATACCCCATTTTCCGCTCTCAATCACTCATTAAAAGAGGGTGTACCATCATTTTCTGCTCTTGATCGCTTTATTTAGGGTCTTTTTTTAAGTTTTTAGCTGTGTAACCTGTCGCGGATCCTGTTTTGTGTTCCAAGTTGCTGTTTTAGAGCCATGAATATATAAGGTTCGCAGTATTTCGAAAAATAACGTTGATTGCAAGCATTAATTATTAAGCAGTATGTTGTAATATGACTCAGAAGAAACGTTTTGGGTCTGATTTTGAAATCTTAGGTGTACACGTTAATACAGCTCACAAATCAACATGGTACTAACGTATTTTTTGTTAAAACAGTCTTTTCTAAGAATCTTTGTCGCTGCAGCGTGTTTGTTGATTTTTGACTGTGTTTTGTTGATGCTTTTGTATACCAAAAGTTGGATGGATAACCTTATCTTGTAAAATTTGACAATAATACTGTGGCGTTAAACATGCAAACAAAGAACCTGTCTCACCATGTTTCCAGTAGCGAAATGCGTGCTATAGAGACTAACTCTGAATATTACGGAGTGAGTCTATTGCAACTTATGGAAAACGCGGGAGGAAACATTGCTAAAGAAATCCAGAAACGGTTTACAAACACAAAAAAGGTTACCTTTTTTTGTGGCTTAGGTGGAAATGGTGGTGATGGTTTTGTTGCCGCACGTCATCTTTTAACGCAAGGTTACTTAGTTACAATTATTTTGGCTGGAAAAAGCAAAGACATCAATCACCCCTCTGCTATACAAAATTGGAATGCCCTAAAACCTGTAATGGACCGCATTCATGTTGTTGAGGTTTCAGATAGTTCTGCCATTCCTACAGTGGAAACAGATGTTATTGTTGACGCTTTACTGGGAACGGGAACTAAGGGAAAACTAAAAATGCCAATACTGCAAATGGTTAACGTTATTAATTCACTGAAAGGGTTTAAAATTGCAGTTGATGTCCCCACGGGGATAGATTCTGATACAGGAGAAGTTTTAGGTGAGGCCGTTAAGGCTGATTTGACGATTACTTTTTACAAGTCCAAGGAAGGATTAGAGAAAGCTAAACAGTTCGTAGGTGTTTTAGAGGTTAAAGATATTGGTTTACCCATAGAGTTTGAGCGCTTTGCAGGTCCAGGCGATGTTACGTTAGTAGGGAAGCAACGGTTTTCAATGGCGCATAAAGGTGATTTTGGTCGGCTACTTGTTGTTGGTGGCAGTAATGTTTTCTCAGGTGCACCCACACTTGTGTCTATAGCCGCTTTGCGAACAGGTATTGACATTGCCTATACGGCATCTCCGGAAAAAACAGCTCACGTCATCTCTGCAATGTCGCCTGATTTGATTTCTGTTAAGCTTCATGGAGACAGCCTTAACCCTGATAATGTGGCTGAATTGGAACATTATTTAGACATGGTTGATGCAGTTGTGATGGGTCCAGGATTGGGTTTAAACAGTGAAACCTGTGAATTTGTAAAATTGTTTGTCAACAAGGTGGAAAAAGCGGGTAAGGCGTTGCTTTTGGATGCTGACGGTTTGAAAGCGTTTGCTAAATTCAAACGTTCCCTACACGTTCCGTTGGTGCTTACACCTCATGGTGGTGAATATGCAATACTTACAGGACAAAACCTTCCTGAGGATCTTGAAGATAAAGTTGTCATGATTCAAAAAACTGCCAAAGAGCTTAACGCAGTTTTACTTGTTAAAGGTAAAGTAGACATCATCTGTAGCCCAAGTAGGGTTAAATTAAATTTCACAGGCAATGCAGGCATGACTGTCGGTGGAACGGGTGATGTGCTTTCAGGTATTGTCGGGGGTTTGTTAGCGCAGAAAACGTCTGCTTTTGAAGCAGCGGTTGCAGGGGCATTTGTAAGTGGTGCTTGTGGGGATTTTGTTGCTTCTGAAATTGGTTTTCACATGGTGGCCACCGACATTTTAGATTGGATCCCCAAAGTGTTTGTTGATCCTATGAGTCATTTAAAGGTGCAATAGACAAGTGGAAAATAATAAGGAAACAGTTTCAAGAGACGTACCTATAAGAATTAATATTTATCATGCTGCACAGGATGATCCAAAAAAGAATACCGCCTTACGTTTGGGTCGTCGTGGTTTTGTGCGAATTGTCAAGAAGATCAGGTTTTTGCCTAAGCGTGCGATAGTGCTTAATCCGTTTAGTGAAATTGCTTTTTCTCCTGCTGATCGTGAACGTCTTGAAAATTTTGGTTTAGCAGCCCTAGATTGTAGTTGGGAGCAAGCTCAAAAAGTGTTAGGTGAACATGTTAGAGGTACAAGTCGTTGTTTGCCGATTTTAATTGCAGGTAATCCTGTGAATTTTGGAAAGTTAACAAAGCTTACCACAGCGGAGGCTTTAGCGGCATCTTTGTATATTTCAGGGTTTAAAGCTGAGGCAGAGGATATGCTGGGGATTTTTCCGTGGGGGCATACGTTTTTTGAGTTAAATCAACGTTTCCTTGATAAGTACGCCACTGCCAAAGATAGTGAGGAGATTATAAAGATGCAGAACGTTTTGTTTGAGAATAAGCCTGATCATAAGTAAACCATTTATAGCTCATAAAACAATGTTTCGCTAAATCTGGTGAGGCCGCTTGGAGTTTATCTCGAACTTTTATGTGTTTTTAGGTTCGGTTATGCTAATTTCGTTAAGCGGTGTTTTGATGCCTGGTCCCTTGTTTGCAGTTACGATTCAAAAATCTGCTAAAAGTAAAGTCGCAGGCGTCTTAATTGCTCTGGGACATGGTCTGGTAGAGTTTCCGTTGATGATTCTAATTTACGTCTTACTTAGCCAATTTACAATTCCAAGCTGGGTACAGTTAATTGTTGGTTTTGTGGGCGGGTTCTTTATGATTTTTATGGGTGTTAGAGCGTTTAAAAATCGTAACCGCCAAGACAAATCCACCGTGAGTTTGAAACGTGATTCTTTGCTTTCAGGCGTTTGGACAACTGCTGCTAATGCAGGTTTTATTTTATGGTGGTTAACTATTGGAACGGCTTTAATTTCAAATGCGCAACTGTTTGGTTTGACGGGTTTTGGTATTTTTGCCGGAGTTCATTGGTCAATTGACTTCTTATGGTATTCAGTTGTTGGTATGCTTATTTTCAAGTCACAAAGGTTTTGGACTTCTAAGGTGCATAAGGGGGTTACGTTGTTTTGTGTTGGGGTGTTTTTGTTGTTTGGGGTTTATTTTGTTGGTTCAGCTTTAATGTCAGTATTTACATTAGTAGGATAGTGATGAAAGATGGTTGTTGTTGAGTTTAAGGTTGGTTTTGCAGTTGTGCAGTTAATTATTGGTGATATAACAGACATGGAAACAGATGTAGTTGTTAACGCTGCAAATTCAACGCTTTTAGGTGGTTTAGGTGTTGACGGGGCTATTCATAGTAAAGGGGGATCTAAAATTTTAGAGGAATGCAAAAAAATAAGGACAACAACATGGCCTGACGGGTTGCCAACAGGTTGTGCTGTGATAACATCAGGTGGAAACTTGAAGGCTAAGTATGTTATTCACACAGTAGGTCCCGTTTGGCATGGAGGATTTCAAGGTGAAGCAGATCTTTTAAAGCAGGCATATTGGAATTCACTTAAGCTTGCAGTGGCTAATGGGCTTAAAACAGTTGCTTTTCCATCAATAAGCACAGGCGCTTATAGATACCCATTGGAAGAAGCCAGTCGAGTAGCCCTTAAAACTATCAAAAACTTCCTTGAAAAAGAGAATAAACTAGAAAAAGTTAGCATTGTTCTCTTCACAGAACAAGTTTTAAACGTTTACTTGGCCGCTGCGAAACAGATTTTTTAAACAAATTTTAAGCTTTTAATCATGTGTGGCTGTAACATTCAGGCAAAATAACCCCGTTTTAAGCCTATTTTAAATTTTTTCTGTCTAAGAATCGAAAAAGTTTTAAACAGAAGCGTACGATACCATCCATAAGAGGAATCAATAATGGCAAAATGCCCAGTTTGTGGAAAAGAAGTTAAAACTGCAAAGAAAACTTGGACGATGGCAGGAAAACCCGACAAACAAGGAAAACGCACTCAGCTAACCATCGGTCTGTATGAATGCTGTGGTAAAACTTTCAGAGAAGTTTTAGATAAGAAAAAAATCTAAAACACCCCAATTAACCCTTTTTTCCTTTTTCAAAAACTCCTTCTACTCTAACACTTACCAATATACGCCATTTAGCATTGTTTAAAAAAATGCAAACTTAATTCTGCCTCTGTAAAGAGGTTAATCAAACATTTAATAGCGTAGAAAAGTCAGCTAATATTTATTACAATAGAGGCATTCTCCGCTATAGAATAGATATGATTATTTTACAAACAATGAAGCACAATCCGGAAAAATGCCCATTAGGAACCCCTAAAAACCTTGATATAATGATAAAATGGCTTGAAAACCTTGAAAATTTCGCTGCTAAATATTGCATAAAAGTTATTGGTGTATGGACTGACCGAACTGCACACACAACATATGCAGTTTTTGACACACCAAATATGGAAGCTTTTACGAAATTTGAAGTTGATCCTCAAAATATTCCAGTAGTAACACTTAACTACATCGAAAAAAAATTCGTCACTCAAACAAAAGATACCTTAGCTTTCTTTAAAGAATACAAATCAACAATGCAACATCAATAAAAACCATTTTTTTGAAAAAACGAGTTCACGCTTTTTGTTTCTATAAAGGTCATCGCGCAATATTTCTCTTCAGCTCCTACCGGCCCCTTTATTTAATTGAGATGACGCATTATCAGCGGGGAATGATGTCGCCGTCCCAGTCTGATTGAAAAAGATGACGAGCTTATGACGGACAGACCCCAGCTTTAAAATCAAACTTATGCCCAAAAAATAGACAATTACAAGCACACTACAAAAGAAAGAGTAAACGGAAAACATAGTTAAGTATCTCTTTAACCACCTTTTTTTGGTTGTGGTTTACTGCAAAAATTATTGAAAACACTGAACTACACAAAAAACTTGCAGTCCTACATGTGGCGTAGAGAGACGAAAAAGGAAAAAATGAATTATTCGATCCATAATTAAGTTAATTTAACTTTACACAACCACAAATCCATGAAAGTACTCATCGTTATTGTCTGTGTTGTCTTTCTTGGTTCCTGTGCTGTCCATTTGCTCTGCCTGTATCAACTTACAGAGGAGGAACTGAACCACTAAAACCAAAACGGTTGCGACTTGAACGGTTGGGCCTTGGCTCGTAAACAGTAACCTTAAACGATACACGTCGATTCCTTTCGCGGTTAAGATCTCCACAAATCTGCATCAGTTGAGGACGGACCGTATCATTCAACCAATCTCTGCAATAACCGCAAACTAGATCACCTTCCACAGTAAATATAAACGTGACACGGTCTACATGAGCGTACATATTACGTAACCTATTACCATTAGCACCCGCAACCTCTTCCCATGCGATCCGTTCAGCATGACTCCGACCAAGTGGAAGATTCCTATTTCCAGGCATGAATGGGCCGACTTCATAGTTTGTTTGTCCATATATCACACGGATTCTTACATTCACCCCATTTAATTGGGTAACTGGACTTACAGATGTGATTCCTTTTGTAAGCTGAGTAGTTTGAATAGGTTGATTATTAATTTGTGTTGCTTTCTGTTCAAGAGAGGGATCTGTATTTACAGAGACCCCGTTTATTGTGCCTGTTGGTCGTACTAGCCCTGCTTTTTGTTGTATTACATGTCCTATTTCGTGTGGTAGGTGTTGTTCTTGTCCCGGTCCCAAGTGCACCACATTACCTCTTGCATAAGCTAATGCGCCGAGTTTGGCTGGTTCATCAGAATTGTAAAATATGCGCATGTCGGCTAAGGAGTATCCTGAGCGTTTCTCAAAACGTTCCCGCATGTCGGAGGGTAACGCGCTTCCACCACTACCCAAGGAGGCTGTGTTTGGAGATGGCGCGTTTGGAGGCACTGCTGGTTGTTTTTGCAAAACCTCACCATATACGTTATAGCTTGCGGAACTTGAAAACTCTGCATCTAAAAAGCTGCCCTGTGCTTTACGTTTACGGTTTGAATCTGAACTCCACTGCGATTGTGTGTCGGTTTTTTTTAGAAGAGTTTTCGTATACAAACACAGCCAAGTTACACCTGTATTGACTTGTTAGTTGAGATTTATATCTTTACCTAAAAAACGGTGTGTTATGTGGCGTTAATTTGGGTTTAATGGGGAATATGGTTATATCACATTTTCACATCGTAAGAGAATAACAAGGCTATTAAGGTGTTTAAAAGTGAATAATGAAAAAAGAAATAAACACACAATCATTATACTGGCGGCTGTCGCGCTTAGCATCGTGGTCTGTGTTGCAATTTGTGGTTTTGCTATGCAGAATGTATTTTCAGGTTCTATCGATGCTATCGTCATTAAGGTAAGTTGTCCATATTGCGGTCATGTTCAAGATGTACAGTTTACTGGTGAAGTTGTTTATTTTCACTGTGATGCTTGTGGCGAATACCTGAAAGTGGGATGATGTATTGAAATACACGTAAGAACTCTTAAACTTGTAAAAAGTAATCGTCAAATCTTAAAACAGGCTATTTCTGATTTTTCTTATTGTGATAGGTAGTTTCATCAGCAAAACATTATATGAATAGACTTATGATTTACTCATAACTAAGGGTGGCAGGAAACAAAAAATTTACAAAGCTGTTACCGCCTCTTTACAAACCTATCAAACTCACGTCTCACTACCCTTCCTAACAGCTATCTTTGAAGCCATCCTCGGCTGAAAATATCTAAGAAGGAGAAGAATAGCATGAAAAGAAAAATTGTACACATAGACGAACCTCTGTGTAATGGATGCGGACAATGCATCCCAAACTGTATAGAGGGGGCTCTACAGATTGTTAATGGCAAAGCAAAAATCGTTAAAGACACTTACTGCGATGGCCTTGGCGCTTGTTTAGGTCATTGTCCACAAGGAGCAATTACCATAATAGAGCGCGAAGCCGAAGACTTCAACCAGGAAGAAGTCCATGAATATATAAAAAATAATCAAACCACAAATATCCAAACATCAAACATGGTCTCAAAAATACCACAGAAACCTCAATGGCCCGTAAAAATAGACCTTGTATCGCCCAAAGCCCCTTTCTTTGAAAATGCTAACATGCTACTTGTCGCCGACTGCGCTCCAGTTGCCCTCAAAAACTTCCACGCACTAACCGGAGGAAAACAGATAATCATAGGGTGCCCTAAATTTAATGATGCAAGGTCATATGCAACTAAAATATCAGAAATTCTAAAAGAAAACAATATCGCCAGCATCACGGTGGTTCACATGGAAGTACCATGTTGCACGGGACTGAAATGGGCAGTAAACAAAGCTTTGGAAGATTCTGGTAAAAAAGTGTCAACTCGTGAACTTGAGGTAAAAGTTGGAGGTGAAACTATTGAGCTCAAATGGTAAATCAACTGATAAAATTCAGAAAAACCCTGAAACTTGCCCAGGGTTACGCGATTTTCTGCAGCCAAAACCCTCATATACTAATTGTCATGTTTGCGGTTCTGAACTTGAAGTATGGAGTGATGAGGACAAAACGACTTGCTCCAACTGTGGCGCTGAATGGAAACGCCCAGACGATAATGCCGCGTGCCTCTCATACTGTCAATATGCAGATAAATGCAGAGCAATAATTGCAGAAAGAAAAAAATAACATCTTTTCTTATTTTTACATAACCATTTTTGTTATGTAAGCTAAAACTTCTCGTTTAACTTCCAATCATTAATGTAGCCATCAATTTTTTGGAATAAAGCAACTTATCATCAATGTCGACAATCTTAACCGCTATATCGATCCATGAAGCTTTTTTTATTGTTTCTCTAAAGTTTTTTCAAGTCATTATACTTCTTTTCAACGGCAGTTACCCAATCTTGACAATTATTCGAAACAAAATTGTACGTACTAAAAGATCCTTTTGTTCCTACATAGTTAATTGCGTTTATTAATAGAGAATCTGCTGTATCATCTTTTGAAATTGGTGGTGTCCATCTTGTATAACTCCCAAGTACGTCACTAAACAATTGTCCTGGACCCTTACTTTCACCATTGCTAGAGCGGTATCCAATGTCATGCTCTCCTGAACTACCATGTAATCTATGTCGATCAGGCAATCCCGCTACATCTTTATCAAATATGATATGCCTATGTTCTAGTCGGGTATTACGGAAAAACCATCTGTTAGGCGTCTTTGTTTTAGGAACACCATCTGTTTATCGTCCAGATCTTCCAAAGACACATCATTACGAGACATATTACTTCCATCTAGTGATCTTACAGATACACAAGCCCTGCATTGAGTTATTCTTTGGGTGGGAATTGCTTGGTTAATTATGTTTAGTTTATCTAAATTGTAGTTAAAGGTATTTAGAGGATTGTTTGCTGCATATTCAAGTTTGGGGTCGTCATTTATGTTTATTCCGTTTAGTTGGCTGGTTGGTTTTACTATACCAGCTTTCTGTTGCACTACATGTCCGATTTCATGGGTTAAGTGTTGTTCTTGTCCAGGTCCAACGTGTATGGTATTGCCTTGGGTGTAGGCTAAGGCGTTTAATTTAGCGGGTTCTTCAGAATTATAAAAAATCCGTACATCTGATAGAGAATAGCCTAAGCGACTCTCATATTGTTCTTGTAAATTGGAAGGTAAGGTGTTACCACCAGTACTGGATGGGGCAATGTTTGCGGGGGTTGCTTGTTGACGTTGTAAAACTTCAGCCTCCAGATTATGTTTTTTGTGATTGTTTTTCTTCTTGGAGGTCCACTATGGATTTTGCGTTTTTATCTTCTTTTTTTGTTCATACGCAAACAAAACTAAGCACCTATTTAACATTGACTCCACATAGTCAGATTTATGTCTTTTGACAAATAAAGAAAAATAAAAATAAGTTTACCCCCATAACTTATTTTATTATTCGCGATTTTATCATCCTAACTGTTTAGCCGCAATACCCAACTGCACCTTAGGTCACAATTTTCTAACAAATGCCATATTAGACGACTCTGCCGTCCACAAATTAAGCGTCCCATGAGACCGATTATTATGCCAATCTACCAACCAAACCTATGAATATTGTAAAATTGAGAGGTGAAATTATTTTGTGAAACGGCATCATTTTTTTGGAACTCAATCAGCAACAGCACAACAGTGTCTGTTTCTGTCCAATATAGAATAATGTCATAGCAAGCAATGTTTGTATTGATTATAAATGGTGGGCCGAACCGGATTCGGACCGGCGACCTTCTGCACGTCAAGCAGATGTCCTAACCAGGCTAGACGACCGGCCCACTGAGATATTGCATATGTGACTTCATGCTGGTATTAAACCGTTTTCCTTCTAAAGTACAATTTATTGACAGGTTACGCAAGTAAGCCCTTAAGTAAATTAGCATAGCCTATATGTCCAACGTTAAACAGAATTAAACTAACAACAATAGAACGTTAAAAGATTAAATGATAAAAAAAGAAAAGAGTGTTTGTTTAGGGTTTTTGTGTTGTTTATTTCTTTTTGAGGATTAGTAAGCCGACGATTGCTACTGCGAGGATGATTGCGATGCCCATGGCGATTGTGTATAGTTCGTATGGTGTGTTGTTGGTTGCTTGTGGTTCTGCTGCTGCCATTACTACTATTTCGTTTTGTGCGTCAGATCCATAGTATGAGTCTGAACCGCTAAAGAATGCATAGATTATGTATTTGCCTGTAGTAGTTGGTGTGAATTCAAGTGAATATCTTCCGCTTGCATCGCTTGTTGTTGTACCTATTGTGATGTATTCGCCAGATGGGTCGATTGCAACGATTTGTATTGGGAGGCCTGTTATGTCCATTGGTTGTTCGAATTGTTTGTAGACGTAAAGCATCCATTCACTCATACTAGCATCAGAAACTGCTGGAACACCATTAGGGAAA
>JGI24705J35276_12238679_pt1 | contig 36422 bp, 49 predicted proteins | sample TergutNt197P4_FD_35276 | JGI IMG/M metagenome (IMG submission 35276) | reverse complement strand
GCGCCCTCTCCAACGCGGGGTGGAGCAGTCCGGTAGCTCGTCGGGCTCATAACCCGAAGGTCGAAGGTTCAAATCCTTCCCCCGCAACCCCGACCATTTTCAAAGCGCCGGCCAGCCCGGCGCTTTGTACTTCTGCCGTTAGCATGCCATTTTCCGGGGCGAGCTTCACTTCCCCGATGAGTTCGCGTAACACCTCGCGGACGGCATCTACGTCCTGGACGCTTTCGAGTTGTGTGACGAGGTCACGGTAGATTTCCCGCGCGCGCGGAAGCATTTGCTCTGGTGAGAATCGTTCTATCGCCTTCAATTCTTCCTGTGCGTCGAATATACGATTTTCAGCATCTTCTAGTTCTGCCCTTGTTGATGCCGTGAAAATACCGGCCTTGATGGCCGTCAAGATGTTGTCGACTTCCTTTTTTGCCGTGGACAGTTTTCGGCGAGACTGTTCTTTGTCTGGCCGCATCTCCTGCATGATTCTTCGGCATTCCGCCTCAAAGTGTCTATACCCATCCTCATTGAGAATGGCTTCTTTCACGCCGTTCAACAGCACGTACTCGACGGTTGATCTGCGCACTTTCAACGCATTTGAACATGCACTTACGCCACCATTTTTATTCGTAGAGCATTTGTAATTATAAGTATCGGTGATCACAAACGCTCCACCGCACACACCGCAGCGCAACAGGCCACTGAAAAGGTACTTTGACTTCCCTCTGCCTACACCCTTTCCGATTGATGCTCGTACCGTTGACTCGCTCCTCCTCCTATTCGTGAGTGCTTCACACTTAGCCCAAAGATCATCGTCGATGATCTTCATTTCTGGTACGTCCGTTACAACCCACTCACCACGTGGTCGCATCGTCCGCAGCCGACGCCCTGTTACCGGGTCTTTCACCCATTTCGTTCGGTTCCAGACCTGCTTTCCGTTATAGATAGGGTTTCCAAGAATTCCAACGCCCTTTTGGCTAGGGTACAGGGCGGAGAGCAACCATTTCCCTCCGCGCGGGCTTGGAACGCTGCGGTCGTTAAGTTCTGAAGCGATGGCGCGCGAGTTAGCTCCTTGCGCATAACGCTCGAAGATGTACCGTACCCACTGAGCCTCTTCCTCGATGATCTGCCGCTTATGCCCATTACCATCGGATGTACTCTGGTAGCCGTATGGCAGACCGCCTGCGCTATACCCGGCAAGAGCCTGACCCATCAATCCACGGTGTGTTTTTTTTGCCAGATCGTCTATATAGAGTTCCGACATCAGGCCGCGCAGGCCCGTTTCCAGTTTATACCCGTCGCGGGCTGTATCCGTCCCATCAGAGACGCCGACGACACGAACACCAGAAAACTTGAGACGACGGATGACCTGCGCGCTTTCGATGTGGTCACGCGACAGGCGTGAGAGATCATCGACCAACAGCACATCAATGATGCCTTGCTCAACAGCCGCCAGCATTGAGAGATAGCCAGGGCGGTCATTGCGCGACCCGGAGATTGCCTGATCCTGGTAGAGCGAAGGTATCGGCCATCCCATTCGTGTGCAGTAGTTTTCGATGTTCCGAAGCTGGTCGCGGATGGACGTTTCGCGTTGCTGGTCTGACGAGTATCGACAATATGCGGCTGTTCTCATGTGGATACCTCACGATTATTTCTTGATTGGAACAATACGATTTGAACTGTTTTGCACAACCCCGCGCCGTTGCTGTTGTTGCTTGTTCATATAGTCCTTAACCGCCTGCGTGGCCAGCAGGCGGATCAACGTCGACTTCGGGGTGTTTCTGGTGTGACGCTTCATATCCTACTCACCGCCTTGATACGCTCGCCGATCCAGCGGATTCATGAACGTCAAGCTTCGCCACCGTCGCCCTTTTCAGCGCATTGATCGCCACGTCTATCGCTTCACCGACTTTATCGGTTGAAGGATGCTCACAACCGCATTCAGGCTCTGAACAGCGACGCCAATGCTGAAGTTCTTGGAGTAATTTGAGTGCGTCTTTCTTCGTCATTTCGCTTCCCCCGCGCGCTTTGCGGATTCTATTTCTGCCGCAGCAATCCATGTACATACAGAACTACCGGCTTCTTCATGAAGCCAATACGCCAGCAAATCCCGTTCCGCCTCCATCTTGTCGAGCGTGTTGAGCAGCGCGTATATATCTTTCTGAACAACTCCAGGGAGGTTACGGTAGCGCGCCCTGATCGCATCGCGTTCTTGCTTGTTCATTTCCCCACCTCCGGCGCTTCTGGCAAATATCTCCAATATGCGGGACTGAAACCTTCCACGCACTTGCCACCAGCGCACACGGCAAAGCCAGTGTGCGTAAGGTTGTACACGGCGGGATGAATGCGCCCATTCGTTGAAAGAAGCACCCTCTCGTACATGGGCGGCATGCGTTCTGAACACTTGACCCAGTCGATCATTGACTCAACTTTTATTTCCGTGATGCCGTTCCGCGATTCTTCGATGGTCTGACGAACAACCATGTCGACAATCCGGGAATCAAAACCAGCCGCCAGAGCGGAATCTTTCCAGGCCAGAAGGTCAGCGGCGTAGGTGGTGTTGCGGGTGGGGTGCGTGAAATGGTTCATTTGTAATCCGCTCCTAAAAATGCATCCATGTTGTTATCATTTTTGAGTGACAGCGTCGTTTCACTGTCGCCGAAGCGTCTCATCCCGCGTATCAGTTGCTTTTTACTGACATCGTTACTGACATCGATGCAGCATAATGTCATTCCTTTTGTGTCACGAATAAATACACTGACGCTCCCTTTAACTTTTCCAAGGGCTTCTGCGATTTCGTTCCCAGTCATTTCACAGTTCCTCCGCAATAATCAGTGCAACGCTGGTTCCATTGCCTGAAGCCTCATCCAACTCTTCCACGTCAAGCATCAATTCGTTGCCTAACTCCGGGTCGGTTCCCAATACGCACACCGGGACACCCGCCGAAAACTTGCTTAGTTTCTCGATCAGTTCGCCTACAGTCATTTCAGCCTCCACGCTTGAAAACCCAGCATCGGATTGATACCGGGCGTTTGATAACATCGGAATTCGCATTCAGCCGGTCATTGATCGCCGAACACACGGTTCTATTTGCCTCCACGAAGCGGTAACGCTTCGAGGTCGGCAAATACTTTTTGAGATCGCTTAAATCTGGCACTTGCTGCCTTGCCTCAAAGGCCACTTGGACGAAATGGTTCAGGTTGACGGCAATCAGCCCGGAATCGCGGCTGTGGTTAAGCCTGGCCATTACGCCGGATTCGTCTTGGCCGAACCCATCCAAATACTCGTAAATCTCCCAAAACCGCTCCACAATCGGATGGTCGCGGGAAATTTCGGCTTCACGCGCCTTTGCCAGTCCGGCCAGCGTGGCAATCGCCTCATCCGCCGCCGCCTTCGGCATCTTGACGGCCATCGGAAGCGCCTCGACCATCACCATCACCTGCGCGTAGTTCTTCTGGATGCGGCGGTTATGGATGCCGTATTCGGCCAGCCGGTTTTCGTATATCGGGAGGCGTTTTTCGAGCAGCCCCATTATTTCTTTTTCGTGCGTGGTTGCTGCCACAACGAAGCCTGACAACTGCGCTGCCGTCATTCGCCCGAGTTCCAGTGCGGCCTGCCTGCCGTCGTCGGACTGATGGCGCTTGTTGAACTTCAGGTGGACGATCCGCTCCATGATCGCCTGGGATGCCTGTACCGGGTTGTTCTGCGAAATCACAAGCGCGGCGCGGAACTGCGGGTCGTGTGTGTCGTTCCCTGCCGATTTCACGCCTGTCGTTCGCAAGCTGCCGCCGTTGTAGAGGGATTTCAGGCCGTCCCAATGAAATTGCTGCCGCGCCCGACCCTTTGACCCGTCTGCATCTTCCCGGTCGGACTCGATCAGAACGACGGGCAGGTTCGAGACTTGCGACATGGAGCGCAGGAAGCCGACGTGCGACGATTTCATCGGGTCGAACCCTTCGTAATTCGCCCGCCCGAGCAGCTTCCAGAGCATTTCAAGAAGCGTCGTTTTACCGGCGCCCGGCTCCCCGACGATTTCGAGAAAAGGCCAGCTTTCGTAACGGTCACGCACCTGCTCGGCAAAGAGGCTCCCCATCCAGTAGCCGAGAGCAATCACGCCGTTGACGCCGAAGGCCGTATAGAAACGGTTGAACCACCCATTTTCTGTCTTGGATGTGTCAGCGTTGATCTGTAATAGCTTCCCGCGTGACAGCGAGCGGATTGCAACTTTGCCAAGCTCGAAATAATCCTCGTCGTTCTGCTGGATAACCTTGCCGTCCTTAACCGCCAGGTCATTGAAGATGTACGCGCCGTGCGGCAGGCTGTAGCCGATGAATTCCACCGTCTCCACGCGCTTGATGTTGTATGTCCATTTTTCGACGACGGCATCGAGTTGCCCGCTGTTCCCCGTCCAGACCGCGCCGGGAAAGGACAACAGGCGCTTTTTGAACTCACTTGCAGCCGACAACTGGGAAGGGGTGAACGTGTCTTTGACCGCCGCGCCGTCATGCGGGAAATTCACCCGAAAGTAATACCAAGCCTCGCCCGTAACAGAATTTGAAAGGTAGTACAGCGGCTCCGGCCTGCAATTGCAGATTGGCGTCACCTTGATGGATTCCTGCGCCGCTTTTATTTCTGCGTCGTCAGAGCCGCCCATATCGTCTTCGTTGCGCTTACTGGCATCGTCATAACGGCTCTGGTCGATCCCCGCCCAATAGAGCCGGTTCTCGAAATCAAAATGAAAACTCCGTTTGCGCGAGCCAAGCCACAGGAGCCGCGCTTTCTCGGCGGCATCCTGGGCAAGCATGATCTTGCCGAAATGCTTGTACTGCTCGACATGCCCTGGCGTGAGCCGGTCGCGCTGGTGAAGGTCGTTCCAGTCGTATTTTTCGCGCCCTGCCGGGGGGACTGCTGCCGAGACCTCCCAGCCCATCGCTCTGCAACGGTCAACGCCCTTACGGGTTGCTTCCCGCCCTGCCGCATCGGTATCAAGCGCCCATACTAACGGCGGGCGCTTCGTGCCGCTGGCAGCGCATTGATCCTCCAGCGATTTCAAAAACAGGCTCGGGAAGTTCGCGCAACTCATCAATGACACAGCATTGATGCCGTGGTGAGCCAGCGCGATGGCGTCGAAGATACCCTCTACCAACCATATTTCGTCCTTGAGGTTCCCGCCCGCGCTGGGCGGCTGCCAGACCATCCCACGGTAGCTGCCGATGAAACGCGCCTTCTGGCTGCCGAATCGCACGGGCCGGTCTATGAATCTTTCCCAGGCGATGTTTCCGCCAAGCGAGAAACGCACCGTGGCCGTACCTTCATTGCTGCGGTGGTCAAAGTAGCTGTCCTGCGTGTACCAGCCCTTGACCCTGCCCAGGTCGAACCCACGGCCATCCCGTAAATAGGCATCCGCCGCCGCATTCGGGTTCTTTTCCGTTACCGGGAAAAGTTTCGACCAGTCATTGAACAAATCCGGGTACAGTTCTTTGGTATGGAATTCGCCGCCGCATCTATTCAGCCTCCCGCAGCGCAATACCCACGGATGCGCTTTTGGCGTAAATAGCTCCTTTTTTCCGCACGAAGGGCATACGCCCATCCGCAGGAATTCCCCCTGCTCGCGGAATTTATAATCGTGCATCAGCGATGGTAATAGCCTCTCCAGAACCATTTCGCGCACCTTATTTTTGGTTAATTAAAGAGAGTTGCCTTTCATCAAGTTTTTGTGGCTTTTGAGACACGTTGATGTAGACATTTGGGTTTGGATTCAGCGACGGGACAATGGTCGTGATTGCTCCGATGATGACTTTCCAGACGTGGCAACAGTCCATGTTTTCGCATTGGACATAGGCCTCCCGCGTGATTCTTGTAACTTCCCTTGAAGTTCGCACCTTCGCCGGGATACCGCAGTGTGGGCAATTTAATCTCACAACTTCTCCTGATTAACTTCATGAAACACCCCCAAATCAAGCATGCGTTTCCCTATTCGGCACATAGGTGCATATCTGGCTTTTTACGGCAGATAGCCCAATCTTGTGCAGATTGTGATTACGCTGAATTGATCGGCCTATTCAGGCCACATTGGTATGCGCTGTAAAACTCTCTAAAAAATGGATTGCGGAAATAGCACTATTTACTATTTCACACGCTGCTCTATTTTTTCCTGCTCGGCAAGGCGCTTTATAAGCACCTCTCTGGTAAGTGCGGCAAATGGAGCCGCTTCCTCCGCATAGATGCCTAAATCTCCATACGCGGTACTAATCGTGAAGCCGCGCTCCATGTCAGTCGGGTGGCGGCTTAATAAATATCGTGTGCTGTCTGAAATTTTTGCCATGTTTCCCGTTCTCGGTAGTGGTTCGAGCGATTTCACGCCCGCATTGATCTGCGCACGGTTACGCCGCAGGCGCACCTGACCAGGCCACAGTTCTTCGATCGTGGTTCCAAGGCGCTCCGCGATGGCTTTCTGGACGGTGTAGCTCATGGACTTTCCAGACGCCACAGTCGTGACCGTACTGACGCTAACGCAAAGTTCATCTGCCAAGGCCGCCAGCGTGATCCCCTTGCTACGAAGCATAGTCGTGATGTTGTTGGTGGTTGCCATTGATGTTACCGTTGGTTTTAATGTTGATAATACGAACGATAGTACCAAATGGTACTATTGTCAACAGGTAAAAGTACCAAATGAACTCGACAGGAAGCAGGATCAAGGAAGAACGGGAACGCTTGAATTTGACACAAGCCGAACTTGGCGTCGCTCCAAAGACGCAGCGTTACTACGAGAGCGATGAGCGTTCGCCGGACGCTGAGTATTTGACAGCGTTTGCCGCTGCTGGCGCGGATGTGCTCTACATCCTCACGGGAAGGCGAGAGGAAGGCGTGTTGACACCCCGCGAGGCGGTATTGCTGAACAACTACAGGAACGCGACCCCAGAGCGCCAGCTCGCGCTTGACGAGATCGGCGCTGCGCTTCCGAAACGAGTCATGGAAAAAGGTGTGGCGTAAATCACCCGCCAGAACAGACAGCGTACCCCCCTTACTGCGAAGCATTGCCGTGATGCTGTTGAGTCTTGTCATTGGCGTTACCGTTTGTTTTAATGTTGATAATATGAACGATAGTACACACATGTCAACATGTCAACATGTCAAGTATACGAATGAATGCTTTTGAAAAGTTGAAAGAGGAACGCTTGCGCCTTGGCATGAACCAAGAGGCGTTTGCCTCGCTTGCTGGTGTCTCGCGCGGCGCGCAGATCAACTACGAATCCGGCGCGCGAATGCCCGACATGAAATACTTGTCAGCGGTTGCTGCTGCTGGCGCGGATGTGCTCTACATCCTCACGGGAAGGCACGAGAAAGGCGTATTGACACACCGCGAGGCGGCATTACTGAACAACTACAGGAACGCGACCCCAGAGTGCCAACTCGCGCTTGACGAGATTGGCGCTGCGCTTCCGAAACAAGACATAGAAAAAGGTGTGGCGTAATTTTTGCAGCGCGGAAAACACCTATTCAAAGGCATGAAAAAGCGATATAGCTTAATGCGGCACGGGGCGCAGGATATAAATGATGGAATTGGGGGGAGCTTGCGAACCCCACCCACATATATGGGCTGCGCCATTTTTTGTTTCATTTGTATGGACTAAACTCAAAGGAGATGCGTATGTCCGAAGAACAGACTTCAGTCAAAAAAGCCCCAGTCAAGGCAATGTGGATCGTAATGATTCTTGCATGGGTTTTATTTCTGCTGCCAATACCTGGGACGGGAATTTTTATTGCAGGACCGTTGAATCTGGCCGCTTTTATCCTGGCGATTGTCTGCCTTACCAGAAGTAGGGTGTTACAAGGCATTTTGGGATTTATCGGGACGTGTGTCGTATCCGGCGTATTGTTCATGTTTGGCTCTGCTGCAACGGTAGGAGTAGCACTACACGACATTGACAAGCAAGCATCAAAGCAGACAGAAAAGGCAAATGATGCTGACGTTATTAAGGTTTCTGCCAGAGACATGATAAAGGCTTACGATGCAAATGAGGTCTCGGCTGACGGCATGTTCAAAGGGAAAATTGTCGAGGTAACAGGGCGGGTAGGGTCCATTGGCAAAGACATAACCGACAATCCGTATATCGCTATTGATACTGGAGACGTCATACGGTCTGTGCAGTGCTTTTTTCAGAAATCGGCGGAATCAGAATTGGCGCGGGTTTCCAAGGGGCAGCGCATCACAATACGCGGCGAGGTGGACGGCCTAATGATGAATGTAATCGTCAGAGGGGCTCGAATCGTCGAGTAATTTAGCGTCACACGAAGCAGAATTGTTGGACAACGACCGGAATACAGCGCCGATTTCGTCAACATGTGCTTGACAAAATCGGCGTTGTATATCCGAAACAAGACATAGAAAAAGGTGTGGCGTAATTTTTGCAGCGCGGAAAACACCTATTCAAAGGCATGAAAAAGCGATATAGCTGTAATGGCTTGCAAATATCCGCGACAGGCCAGCATTGTTTGAGAATGAAACTGCGGTACATTCTGCTTACGCATGTACACGACGCGTCGGTTCCACAGACAAGCGCATACCGACTGACTTTAGCACTGCCAGCAACGTCCTCAGTGTTGGGTTGCCCTTCGGGGACAGCGCACGGTAAAGCGACTCGCGGCTGATGCCAGCGTCCAAAGCTATTGCAGCCAAACCGCCATAGGCTTCCGCCACGGAGCGCAGCGCCACAAGACCCGCTGCGCGATTATCCGGATCATCAAGCGACTCCATCGCTGCTTTCAGGTATTCACCTGCTAAATCCCGGTCAGCGCGCAGTTCGGCAACTTCCGCCTCATGGTGCGACACCGCATTTTTGAACTTAGCCATCATTGCCTCCGTTTCCATTCTGACCAATATTCCTTTGCCTGCTTAATGTCCGCTGCCTGACTGCCTTTGTTACCACCACAAAGCAACAGTACAACCGACTTTCCATGACGGGCACAGTACACACGGTATCCAGCGCCGACATGGATGCGTAACTCGATAACGCCTTCTCCAACCGGCTCGCTGTCACCGAAGTTGCCAACCTCTACTTGGCGGAGCCGCACCCGGATGCGTGCCTGAGCCATCTTATCGCGCAGCCTGTTGAGCCATTCGGTGAATGGCACTTGACCGTTTTCGCATTGATACCGGAGAAGCTCTATCATGGATTTAATTGTAGCTTAAAAGCTACTAAACAAGCATCCAGAAAACGAGGAATTTATGGACGGCCATCATTCAATATGGCATTTTGCTAAAAAGGGCGGCTGGATGGAAATGACTGGAAAGGAGGCTGAAATGCGTTTCCCTGTGCCAGATCGAAACCGGAAAACGCCAGGGCGCGATCAAAGGTATATGGTAGCCGCGCTAGATATTTCTGTCAGAAATCCAGTTGTGCTTCATGGATGCCAAGTGCTTTGGCAATCTTCTCGCGACTGGACTTACGGATCGTTTTCTTCCCTTCTAGCTGTGCATAGGAGCCTTGCGTGATGCCCATGCGCTTGGCTACTTCAGTTTGCGTAAGTTCGAGATGTTCCCGCCACGCGCGGGCGGCAGAGCATTCGTTATCCATCGCCAAGTCCACAACGGCAGCAGGAATCCCAGGCTCCACCTTTGCCTTGCTTTTAACAAGAGCTTGATAATTAGCGAATGGGATCACCGCAAAGGCGGGGCAGCCTTCGGCGTCGCGAATGATTTGCACAGATTCAGTAAGTACGTTCATCACGTTTTTTCACCTCTTCAATCGAGACGATGTGGGCAATACCATCAAAGTCAAAAAATATCCGGAAGTTACCCACACGCAGCCGGTATTGGTGCTCATGATTGACCAGCGCCCTGACGTTGATGCAGTCCGGCATGTTTTCCAGACTGTTGCATCCGTTCCGCACCGTCTTGTTATCCAACGGCTGCAATTTTCGCAATTGCTTGGCGGCTTTTTTGGAGTAGATGACCTCATTCATGTTTTTTGATTATACGTTATTTATTGGTTTTGTCAAGAGTAAAACCAATATAAAGCGCGCACGGTGAAACGTGCTCAGGCTTCCTGGCAGAAGCCGTCAGACGAGCAATGGTCTAGTTCACGCAGCCCCCTTCTCCAGGAAAATCTACGCCCTCACTGACCAGCAAACTTAGGCAGCCTTTGCCATGAATTCCACGCGGACGGTTTTGATTGCCTCCTGATTACACGGTGGTTACTATAACCACTATGAACAGCCGAGAACTCATCAAACTTCTTGAAGCGGACGGATGGCAATTAGTCCGGATCAGAGGCTCTCATCATCAGTTCAAGAACCCGGACAGGCCGGGGCTTGTGACGGTGAAGCACCCTGACCCTGACATCCCGAAAGGAACATTCGCCAGTATCAAGCGTCAGGCTGGATTGAAATGACTGGAAAGGAGGCTGAAATGCGTTTCCCTGTTGTTTTGCACACCGACGATGGCGTTCGGTTTGGCGTGACGGTTCCCGATCTTCCTGGCTGTTTTTCGGCTGGCGATACGTTTGACGATGCGCTCGCATGTGTCGTCGAAGCCATTGACCTGCACCTTGAAGGGGTCATCGAAGACGGCGGCGAAGTGCCTACACCTAGTGCAATCCGTAAGCATATTGACAACCCGGATTACGGAGGCGGAGTGTGGGCTTTAGTGGATGTGGATGTTTCCCGTTTCGATGGGCGAGCCGAGAAGATCAATATCACCCTGCCCCGCCGCCTGCTTGCGAAAATTGACAGTTACGTACGCGCGCACGGTGAAACGCGCTCAGGCTTCCTGGCAGAAGCCGCCAGACGGGCAATGGGCTAGTTCACGCATTCCCTTCACCGGGAAAATTTCTAGCGGCCCAAACTGCAGGTTTAGGCCGCCTTTGCCATGAATTCCACGCGGACGGCGTTGTACGGAAAATGCAGCTTCCCGTCCGCAGCCTTGTTGACCAGGCCACACAGTACCAGCACTTGTGCATCTGTATGTACGCCCTTGATGTCCCGCGAAACACGTCGCGCAAGTTCGCGTACTCCGGTCGGCCCCGCGCCGGTCAATGCCTCGATCAGCGCCCAGCGCCGCGCAGTCAGTGTATCCAGCAGGCTTTCACGCGAAGTAAATGTGTATCGCGGCGTGTCATCCGGCTTGCCTTTGAATGCCGCCTTCATGCGTTCTTTTACTTCGTCCAGCGTGGCGACGTCGATGGTCAGCATTTTCTCGTTCATGGTCACCTCACAGCCTTGTAACGTCGTTCCAGAAATCGTCCATCAGTGCGTCCAGCGTGGAGAAGGCATATGGTGTCTGACCTTCTCCTGCGTGGCGATGGTCTCCTTTGCCAGCCTCATTGTCATAACGCAACACGCACACTTCGTTGACGATATACGCCAGTCTGTACTTGTAGCTATGCGCGCTTCCGGGCAATGGGTGCGGAACTGCCCAGACCACGACTTCGGCAAAGCTGTTGTCAGAAATGTGGATGCGTTCGCGTTTCAGTAGGGAGGCATTCATGTTGTAAATGTAACATCACATGACAGCGATGTCAATAAAACAACATGTGATAGGCCACCTTTTCACGGTATCCCTGAAACGTTAAGCTGAATGAACTACAAGGCTTACCATGCGAAACAGCGCCTCAGTTCTTCCCCTTCTCCGGGAAATCAATCGCCAGCGGCTTGAACCGCACCGCCTCTTCCCCGAACCACCCGTTCACATCCGCCAGCCGCGCCTGTAGGGGCTGGATTTCGTTGGCGAAGAACACCGCCGCCGCCTTCTCGGCGTCCCCGAAGCCCGCCGCGTTGCTCGGCACGATGCCCATCAATTGCGGCGGTACGCGGTGCGCGGCAAGCTGATCGTCGCGGGTGGTGTTCTTGATGTTCAGGAAGTCATCTTTCGCCGCGACCTCAGAGACTGGGATCAACTGGATGCCATCTTTTTTTCCGCTGGGCGCGTACATGAAGAGGTTGCGGAAATTCCCCGGCCCCTTGCTCTCTTTGAGCGCCTTGCGCAGGTTGTCCACATCCTCCTGGCTGTGCGCGGCGTCCGTCATGTACAGGATGAAACCGGCATGGCTGCCGTTGTTGTAGTACCTGCGCCGGAAGAGCGTCGCGCTCTCGTTCAGGAAAGCGGATTGAAGCGCGGCAAGATATTGCGGCAACCCGTACACCTCTTGGTTCAGGTCGGGTTCGATCAGGTGAAAGAGGCTCCCCTCGCGGAATTCGTGCTCTTTGCCGAACGGCACGGCGTCACCAAAAAACGCGCTCCCGGCTTCAGGGACAAACCAATAGCGGTCGAGGTTGTTGCCGCGCCGCACGTACTTTGCCAAAACCGCATCCAGCCGGATCGGTTTGCCAATCAGGTTGTCGACCCTCTCCAGATAGGCGTTGCCAAATACGATGAATTCCCACGCGAACCGCTCGAACGCTGCACGGGAAAGCCATTTGTTTGGGACGAATGCGGCGGTCAGGACGTTCCTCTTCACAATCATGGCGCTGGCATGATGGACGCTTGCGCGCGCGGCGCGCGCCAGCCCGTCCATTGAGATCGGCGGGGAGTACCACTTACCGAGGTTCACGCATTCCAGATAGTCGAGCATCCCGCGCCCGGAAAGTACCGGCTCCGGGTCGCCAAATGTGAACGCCTCAATCGCCTTCGCTGTCATCGTGTCCATCCTCGTTTTCGTCGTCATCATTCCCGGCCTCGCCGGGTTCGGCGGTACGCAGTTCCAGTTCCAGGTCTGTGGTCATGCCGGAGCCTGAGAGTTGATGCGTCACCTTCGCCACGCGCCAGCGCGTACCGTCAATGGCGGGCTTCCAGCCGGATACGGTCGCGGCCAGTTCGGTCACGATGTCAGGCCGTCCCAAGGCAAGCGACAAGCTGAATGTGCTCGCGCCGCGCAGCGCCTTCTTCAAGGCAGATACTGCCGCCCTCGCCGCATTCTTCCGGCTGGCGTAGGTATGACGAAGCACCTTCAGCTTTCCGCCTTCGGCTTGCGCATTGCCGCCGACATTGTCTTTTTGTTGGCCCTTCTTCAAATCCTGTTCACGGATCGTCACCGTACCTTGCTTGCCTGCTTGCTTGTCGTAGTAATTCGCGGATACCCCTGCACAGCCTTCCCGGTCGGACACCGAAAAGCGATGCCGATCCCCAGATGCCCGCGTGACCGTCACTTCAGGCAGCGGCTCGCCGTTGATCGTTTTGCCGCGCCCAATGGCATAAAAGATCAGCACGCTATCCTTGACCGTAGCCATCGCGTCGTATGTCAACGCCAGCCGCGTCAGAAAACTCGCGTCAGATTCAGACTGCTGGTCAAGGTGCTTGACTTCTGCCTTTTCCAGTTCCGGGCTGATGGCGGGCTTGAGTTTGTGCTCCTGCGCGATTTTCCGGACGATGGCCCCAAGTGTTGTTCCGTGCCAGCTCCGCTCTTTTTTCGTCAGTAGGCTCTCGCGCAGGTCGGCGGAGTGCGCCCGGATGGTCAGTTGGTCGGGCGTGCCGGAATGCTCCACCTCGTCGACCGTGTAGCTTCCCTTGTCAAGCAGCCCCATATCGCTACGGCCAAGCGCCAGCGACAGCCTTACACCTCGCGCCGGGATGTCGAGCAGCCCGTCAGCGTCTGATAGCGTCAGGTCTAGTTGGTCTGCCTCCAGGCCGGGATTGTCAGTAAGCGTCAACTGCATCAGGCGCGGCGCAAGGTCGATGGTCAAATCTTTGTCCGCAATGGCAAGCCGCCACAGGGCGCGGGGGTAGCTGGCCGCGCCCATCAGAACATCCCCGTCACCGGCCTGCCGGAATAAGCCCCGTCATCGGAATAGGCCGTTTCTTCCTCGACGGTTTCTTCGTCCCCGGCCTTGGCATCCTCTTTTGGTTTGCCGTCTTTTTCCACAACCAGGCGGCGGGCGGTTTCCGTTTCTTCATCGAGCAGGTCGCTATCGCCGTCGTCAACGCGCTTCAGGGCGAGCGAGAATTCGATCTTGCGCGGCACGCCGTCCCGGAAAAACACCGTCTGCGTCTCGTCGAGGCTTTCAATTACCCATCGCCCATAGAGTTGCCCGCGCCCGTCGACCAGCACATAAGCCTCCCCGTCATCGGCCATGTCGCGCAGTTCGTCGAGCGAGAGGAAATTGCCCGCCAGTTCGGGAAGCAGTACGCCAGAAACGGTGATGGATTCGTCGTCTGGGCCAATGAACTGCCGCGCCGGACGCAAGCCAACGCGAGCATTCGACGGATGCCGCCAGCCCATTTGGCGTTGCAAGCTCTGATAGGGGGCGCTCTTGAGTTCAAAAACGAATTGACCGAGGCACATCATGCCCATCGCCTACCCCCTCCCCAGTGCCACGCTGATTTCCGCATCCCCACCGCGCTTAAGCGTGCCGGAAAGCGTTACCGTCATGGCTGCGACTTCGGCGGACAGCGTGACCTGAGAAACGCGAATGCGCGGCTCCCACCGCATGATGGCTTCCGCCGTCGCGGCAATGACGCGTAGCCTGTTCGCGGGTGTCATGGGCATGTCGACCAGGTCGGGCAGCCGTGAACCGAAATCCCGGCGCATCACCCTTGTTCCAGTCGGCGTCGTAAGGATTTTTCGGATGCTCTGGCGAATGTGGTCAAGCTCGGTAATCGAGCGCCCGGTTTCCGCATTCATTCCGCGCCACATCTTTAGCCCCCGCCTACCGGCTTACCGGTATTCCCGCCGCCTGCCTGGACGCCTGAATGGGTATGCCCCTTGAGCGAGACGCCTGCGCCGGTCACGTCCACGTCCGCGTCGATGCGCCCCCGGAAGATGGCGCTCCCGCCTTCGCCGCCCGCACCCGGCTGCCCTGTCAGGCCGCCCAGGATCACCACGTTGCCTTGCAGCGTGATCGGCGGGGCAATGACCGTGATGCTGTCGGATTTCAGCATGATGGCGCTTTCCGTAATCTCCAGCGTCGAGCCGCCGACCCGCAGCGTGAGCTTCCCCGCTGGCAGGTGCAGCAGGTATTCATGCGCCCCTTGGTCATACCGCTCGACCGCGCCGTCATCCCAATGGCGGGCTGTGACCTTGGCGTCCTCTTCCGGCGCCTCGTGTGCTGCGTTGAAAAACCCGGTGAGGATTGCCCCGGCTCCGGTTTCGCCAGAGGGCGAGAAGATGAGGCACTCCTCACCGACCGAGGGCGGCGACCATTCCCGCACATTCCCGGCGCGTGGCGTGACCCACTTGAGCCAATCAGTCGCCAGCCCGCCAGACTTTGCGCGGCACATTGGCGGTTTTTGCGCGCAGTCCACGGCGGTGACAGTGCCGAAGCGGATCATGCTTTCGATGCGGCGGTTTTGATCGGGGGAAAGGTCGGCACTCATGCCACGCATGGTTTCCTGTTTTCCACGCGAGCGCGAGAGCCGGATGTTGTGCCGCACGGAATGACAACATCAGCATTGGGCTATTCCGTGTGGAGTCCAGACAACGACGCCGCCCCTCACGCGCCCGCATGCCGCGCGACCCACTCCTTCATCACGTCGTTGACGCGCGTCTGCCAGCCGGTGTTCTCCGTAAGCTGCCCGCGTATCTTCTTGGGTGATGGCAGCCATCTATCCGCTTTAAACTCCCATTTTTCCGGGTTACGGTTGGTAAGGTAAGCTAAATCAGCAGCCGTCAGGCCATGATGGCCAAGTGCGCGATGTACCCGGAGCGTGTCTGCCCGCTCGCTCGGGCGTGATCGTCAAGCCGTACCAGTACCCGCCTCGGGAGAGTGATATTCACGCGCTCGACACGATCATCCAGCATGGCCGGGTCAACTTCGGCGATGGCCCACACCCACCCAGAGAATTCCGGATTCTGTCGCAATGCTTCTATTTTGGAGGGGGCAGGGATGTTTTCGCCTTCTTCCAGCGCGGATTCTATCCACAATGAGATAGCCTCTTTCGCGTTTTCAATGGCTTCGTCTACGCCACTATCAGCAGCAGAAAAGCACCCAGGCAAGTCTGGGACGACAACGCCGAAGCTGTGCGTCTCGTCGCCTGGTTCAATTGCTATGGGGTATCTCATGGCTTTGGCTCCTCTATTCCTGCTTGCTTCATCAACTTCTTCAACAAGCCAACACCCAAATCCTTGCGTGGGTGGGGGACACTGACATGCCCCGGACGCTGCGCATGGCGGAAAATATGATGCGACCCGCGCGTGTTGATGAGTTTCCATCCTGCCTGTTCAAGAAGTTTGATGAGTTCAGCGCTTTTCATGGTGTGTATTATACACACTTTTGTACTGAAAAGAACGAATCGGCACTAGTTGGGTATTGCATTCCTCCCCACGCTGGCGGAATGTGAAGCTGCCTGAGAATAACAGGCGCGGGTGTCGAAAGACCGGATTATCTAGGCGCTGAGCAATTTTTCACGCTACACAACATCAGCCGAATTCCTTTTCAACGTGCTCATAGATCAGGTCTTTTATCGCGTCCATATCTTTACTGGAAAACCCGAGTAGCGGGCGTTTCGGGTAGGTATACGTCGGGCTGTTTTTTCTTTTTGTCGAAACCTTGTCGCGTAGCCCAAAGTGATGGACGGCGGCTATGCGCGCCTTTTCTTCTGGCGAAAACGTCAATGTCACGGCATCTTTCGTCACGGTGAAGCGCAGGTTTTTCGCAACGCGGAGTTTCTGGAACAGCTTTCTGAATTTTGGCTTCCTGTTTTTCTTTCCGCCTGGCGTCATCGAGATTGTTCTGACCTTCTTTTTTACAAACGTCCGAATCCCACCTGACGTGTTGCTCCATCCAGTAAATACTTTACCGTCATGTCCGATGCTTGTGACATCGTAGTATTTTTCCTGATCGCTCCCTTTCTTTTTATAGAGGAACGTTCTGCGCTTCTCTGCCTCTTGCTTCTGCACTTTCTTTGGTACAAATGGCGTACCGTCCGGCGAAACACCGGCAGCGATGCGCTTTATGTTTATTCGGCGAGCGAAAAAACCGAGCTTCAGTCCGAGTTTTCGCCGCCCTGCCGGGGACAGCGCGGCAATCAGGCCGTCGAGCGCCATATTGACTTCTGTCACGCCTTCGATGTGGGTATCCGCACTCATCTTATTTTTCCTCTTGCGGTTATACGTCTTTGACGTACAATCAAACCATGTACACAATTTCTGAAAGCCCGCTTTTTTCCGCAAAGGCCAAAGGAATCTGGTCTGAAGACGAGCACGGCGAATTCTGCGCGTGGTTGGCTGTCAATCCTTTCGCTGGCGACGTAGTGCCCGGCGCTGGCGGCTGCAGGAAAGTGTGATGGAAACGCAGCGGTACGGGGAAAAGCTGCGGGGTGCGGGTGATTTACTTCAACAGGCTCGCTCACGGGGAAATACTGTTGTTGACGATTTACGCGAAAGCGGTACAAGAAAACATCCCGGCGCACATCCTGAAAGCTATCGTGGAGGAATTGCAAAATGACTGAACGTGAAATGACCAGTGAAGAACTGGGGCTGGAGATATTGGAATCCATCCGACAGTGGAAGGCTGGAAAAATCGGCCGCGTTACCCTTGTCGATACCGAACGCACCGGAGGTACACTGGCTTCCGAGGCGCGGCACAGGCTTGGCCTCTCACAGTCCATGTTTGCCGAAATGCTCGGAATATCTGTACGCACATTGCAGGAGTGGGAACAAGGCCGCCGCAACCCCTCCGGCGCAGCGGAAGTGCTCCTGAAGGTCGCCATTCTGCGCCCCAGGGCGGTGATGGACGCCAACGTGCCATTCAAGGTTATTTCGCGCGCGCCTTCCACGCCTGAAACCACGGTGTTGGAATTGCACACGGATACAGCGATGACAACGGCCTGACCCATCACGCAAACTCCATGAAACTTGCGCCCGTCTCGCCTTCCCGTGCACCGGCCAGCGGTTCGTTGTAGAGGGCGTGCAACGTTGCCCAGGCAAGGTCGGCGTGCGAGGTTGCGGCGGAACGGTCCGCCTTGAACGTCATCGCCCGCCCGGATTCCGTAGAAGCCTTCTTGATGGCCATGAAGGATTGCGCCATGTCCGCCCATCCGGCATCGAACTCGACCCGCCCCTTGTTGAACACGTCCAGCCCTTTGAGAACCAGCCCGGTTTTTGTTTCGATCGAGTAATGGATGGCACGGGCGCCTGGGAAAAACTGGCGAACCAGTTCAAACACGCCTTGACCCATCCCCGTTGCGTCGATGGCGATGTGCGTGACGTGGTAGCGTAGGCATGCGCCCCGGATTGCCTGGGCCTGTGACTGGAAATCCAGCCCCCGGAACTGCTCGCGCTCCAGCAGCCGGAACTTGCCGTTTGGCTTCTCGGGCGGCGCGACGATCACCATGGCCGCGCTGTCCCCGGTCGACGAGGGGTCGTAGCCGACCCATACATCCTTTTCCCCAAATGGGCGCAGCGCAAAGGGGCGGTAATCCTCCCAGGCGTCCCAACTGTCGACCATCGCCCGCATCAGCAGCGCCATCGGGAACACGCTGGCCGTGTCGTCGACGAACTGGCACATCAGTAGGTTGGCGTATTCCTCCGGGCCGTATTCGAGCCTCAAGTCATCAAGGTCGAAAAGCCCGCAGCCCCCGGCAATGGCGTCTTCCACCGTGACGATCTGCCGCCAGTGTTTGTCAGGGCCGACCGCGCCCTCCGCGAGGGCCTCATGGGATGTGGCAAATATCGCCTGCGCGTCCTTTGCCCTGCGCCGGTTGAACGCGTCGCCATTCCAGAACGGATAGGCTTCATGGTTGATGCTCGATGGCGTTGAAAAGTAGGTCGAGCGCCACTTTTTATGGAGCGCCATGCCGGAAGCAACCTTGCGCAGCTCAGTAAATTTCCCTACCCAGAAATACTCATCGAAGTACAGGTTCCCGTGGTAGCTCTGCGCGGTTTTTCCGTTGGTCGCAAGGAAATAGAGCGCCGCGCCGTTGCCGGAAAGGATGATGGGCGAGCCGGTCAGTTCCACCCCGGCATCGGCGGCGAACGCGACGATGTACTGCCTGAACACATGCGCCTGTGCTTTCGATGCGCTCAAAAATATCTGGTTGCGCCCGGTCTCGATGGCGTCTATCAGCGCCTCACGGGCGAAGTACCACGTCGCGCCGATCTGCCGGGACTTGAGGATGTTCCGCACCCGGTGTTTCAGCCCCGCATCGTGCCATGCCTTCTGATAGCCGAAAAGCGACTCCATGAATGCCTGTTTCAACTGCGCGGCCTGTTCCTCGTTCACCGTGTTTCTGATGGGCTTCTTTTTTGGGGCGGCGTTGCGGTTGGCAACCTTCGGGTTCAGGTCGGCTTCGTTTCCGCCCGCGCTGTACTTCCTGATCCGGGCGGCACGTTCCAGTTGCCGCCCGAGCAGGTCGATTTCCTTGTAGTCGCCGCCTTCCTTTCCATCCTTCATGACAAGCTGGATAAGCCGCGCTTCGAGCGAGCTTTCCACCCGCTCAACAGGTGAGGCTTCGTCCCATTTGTCGCGTCGCTTCCATGACGAGACCGTTGGGAACGGCACATGGATAAAATCCGCGATGGCCGCCAGCCGCCAGCCGAGCCAGTACAGGGTGCGCGCCCGGAAACGCGGCTCGTAGTCATCCACCTCTTTTGGGATCAGGGCGGGAGGGGCAATCTCGGTCACGGTGTAGATGGGCCGTCAAACGGCGGCGCGTCGAATGTGCGGACGAGCTTGCTGTCGATCCAGAACTCCCACCTCTCGATCTGCCGCTCCGGGGCAGCGGGCGGCTCGGCAACATGCCGGACGGTGGCAACCGTGCCGGGGCCTGTCAGACCTTCCGGAATGGGGATGCGGATCATTTCGGACTCCACGCCATGCCCTCCGCCTCCACCGTCGCTGCAGCCTTCGCCCTGTTCTGCCTCTGGCTGCGTGGCAAGCGCGAGCGACACGACCACGCGCTCGGTGAGTTTGGCAAGGTGTATCTCGATGTCGCACTTCCCGGCATCGAGCACGTCGACCTCGAACGCAAAATCCTGCCGCCTGTCGGGGTTCAGTAGGATGTCCGGCTGTTCTTCCTGAAGCCACGCGACAATGGGCAGAAAAAGCATGTCGGCATGCCCTGCGTAGTCCATGACCAGAACGACCAGATCGTATTGATACTCGAATGACAGCCCGCCGTGCATGGTGCTATGGACTTCCCCGCGCTCGATGCGCACGGATAGCATTTCGGGGTTCCGTGCGAGTTCCGGGCATGCGGCGGACAGCGCAGCACGAAGCGACTCGGGCTTAATCATTCGTAAAAACTTCTCATGGCATTGACCCTGTTGCGGCAGGCGTCGTATTGGGTGCGGGCGTGTCTTGCCCATATGGCAACATCTGCATCCGTAGCCCACTGCCCGTCATCGGGATCGGGGGAAGTTCCGGCATCGGCGCGAGAAGGCTCGCCGGTGGCTGCGGACACATGGGCGGCACTGCGCTCGTTGAGCATGCGCACAATGTCAGAGCTGAGGCACAGGCGGCCAGAAGTGAGTTTGCGGATTTTGTCATCTTTTTCCTTACCCCGTTTTATAGCTTCAGCCTCACGCGCCAAGGCTTGGCTCGCGGTGGTTTCCCATTTCCGCTGCGTTGCAATGGCGGTTTCGGCGGAAATGCGCAAGGCATCTGCATGCGCTTCATTGATGCGGGCGATTTTTCCGTTAAGCCGCCAGTCATTGGCAAGCCAGCCGCCACAAGCCCCTGTGATGGCAATGGCAATCGCAATAATCAGAGCCTTTAATGACGTCATTTTTTGATCGCTGCGTGGCAAAGCGCGGCGCGCGCCTGTGCCCGTGTCCAGACCCCCGCGCAAACCTTGTTGCCCGGTGTCGCGCAGTCGAATGTCCTGACAAAGCGGTAGCGGAGATAGAACTCGCAGTGCTCGACATTGCGGCCAGCCCTGGCAAGCATAAGGAGGCTTGATTCCTTCCACCTTTGGCATCCGAATTGGTGCACGAAGTCCCCGGCCAGGTCGAAAAGCGGCTGCGCCGTTTCGCACTCCGGGCAGGATCGGCGGACACACGCCGCGTTTTCGCTGGTGGCCAGCGAGAATTCAAGGACGGCCTGCCCAATCGGCACACGGTCGCCAAGTTGTACGCGCTTGCCCGTGCTCGGGTAGTACGTAAGCCCGCCGACATTGAGCGTCGGCGGGTCTCCTTTTACCGGGACAATCGCCCTTGCTTCGGTCGCGTCTGGCTGCGGAGCGCCCTCGTACTGGAGGCTAAAGGCGATCCCGGCGGCACTGATCGCCGCAACGCCCCAAACGATCTTTTCGGACAGGCTACGGGTTGCCATCACCCCCCCTTGCCGTGCGCTTGCTCTCTGCCCGGACACGCTCCTGGCGTCGGCGGTCGATGATGTCCCATGCAAATTTATAGACAAGATGGACAAGCATCAGCAGCGTGTAGGCCAGCGTGACCACCATTACCACCTTGTCGATATTTCCAATGATGATGTCGAAAGCAGACACGGCAACGGGCGGCGCGACTTTGACGCTGGATTTGGCAATTTCAGACTGTATTTCCGTATTCATGCTCAGTCCCAAAGGTTGACGAGTTTCCGCGCCTGAATTTTTGGCGCATCCGGCAAGCGCACGGGGAAGCCCTCCGGCAACAGCGCGTGGCGGTCAAGTCCAGGGTTAAGTTCAAGCGTTGTTTCCACCACGCCAGCCGTGCGCCCAAGCACACGAAAGCAGAGGGCGTCTATCGGTTCCAGTTGGCGGGCGCGTGCGGTGCTCATATCAGTTCCATCGTCGAGCGGGCTTCGCCCTTGATGTCGCGGACTGCCCAGAAAGCGTTGCGCCGGTGGTTCTCGATGGCTGGCGCTTGACCTTCGGCGCGCTGCTGCGCGTCCCCGGTGGCATCAAATCGCAGGTAGCGTTCCATCAGGTCAGCCGTGGCGTATTCATAAACGGCGCGGCAGTAGAGGTATGGCAAGCGGGCGGTGTCTTCGTCCGGCACGGCATCGAGCGACAGGCATCCAGCCGCCTCCCTGGCGATACGCCACGCCTTGAGTTCGCTGTTGATGTAGACCACCGCTTCGGTAAGCGCATGGATAAGCCGCGCCGTGCTCACCGTGCCGTCTACCCGCATCACATCACGGAACGTATCGGGATTGACTGCAGGCCAGAAAGGGTGGCGCGGCAGGTCTTTGGCAGGTTTTGCAGGGGCAGCGGCAACGAATGTCATGGTTTCATTCCCCAGTAGAGGGGAGGCGCGAAGCGCATGGATAGTCGGACGGTGGAGGGGGGATAAGGCTTGAGGGGGTGACGTCCAGCCCTCTCCCCCCTGCCGTCCGGGTGCGTGGTATCGCCCGGTTAACCCGCGCCCGCCGTGTCGGCGGATGCGGGCGTGTTCTTGATGATCCGTGTCATGCGCTCGATGTCTTTCTTCACACCTGCATTTGAGTTGAATTCCAGCGCGGTTTTCAGGTGCCCCAAGGCCGTCGTGTGCCTTCCAATGACCTCATGCACGAGGCCGCTGGATTTATGCAGCTTTGCCCGGACTTCGTCCGGCATGTCCATCCCGGCAGTGAGGATGCTGGCCGCGCCAAGGGCGTTGTCCATCGTGATTTCAAAGCCATTTACGAGGCGGCCCTCGTCCAGCGCCCGTTTCGCGGCGTCCGCGATTTCTTCGGCGACCAGGCAGGCCGCGTTGCGGTTGTACCGGGCGGGCAGCTTGATGTCGTTCTTCAGGACATATTCAGCGATGCGGAGCGCGCCGGGGAAATCCTCGGTATCCAGCCGCCACACCATGATGTTGGTGAGGATGTCATCCTGCTCGCCGCTGTTCGTTTCCAGCGCCCCATCGACCCAGGCATCATACTCCGGCAATATCTGGCGCTTGAGGTCGATCTTCTTTGCAACGGACTGGATTTGCTTCAGCCGCCGCATGTCGGCGTCGAGCTTTGCCAGCATCAGCGCGTAAGGCTTGGCATTTTCGATGGGCGCGAGCCTGTCGCGCGCCGCCGCATGGGCAATGCGGGCGGCAACACGTTCGCGGTGGCGGCGGGCAGGGGATGGCATCAACATGCTTAAGGCTCCTGTGCCTTGGCGGTGACGATGTTCTCAATCAACGCCGCGCAGCCGTAGTCTTCGACCACGTAGGCGTCGTTAGAGGACTCGTAGTTCTCAATCTGGTCCTTCTCTGGGTTGTCCTTGATGTGACGGCGGCGCGCGCCTTCCTGGTAATACCGGGAGAGATTGTCCAGACGGGTAATCAGGATCGTGCCGTCAGGAAAGTACGGGGCGCGGACGGTCTGCAGCCCGCCCACGCGCTTCTGGCTCACCAGCAGGTCGAGCGCCAGCGTCTCGGAGGGCGGCTGCGTGGTGTTGATGAGCGGAAAATACTTATCGGCAAAGAGGCCGCGCCCGAGGACCACCACCAACTCGGTATCCTCGCGATACCAAGGGTCGATCAGTTCATTGACCGCGTCAAACACCAGCGCGTCGAGGTTGGCGTAATCCCCGCCATCATAAACATGCAGCACGCCTTCTTCCGCACCGTCGCTCATGACGCGGGCGGGCGCATCCTCCCGGATGTGCTGGAGCCAGCCTTTATTGACGTCCTGAAGGAGAGGGTTTGCTTCACGGTTGCTGGTATCGGCGCGTGATACGCCATTGAAACCGATGGTAATGATGTCGAGCGCCTGACGCTTGATGATGGCGTCGCGGAGCTTGTTCTGGAAATCAGGGAACTTTGCCCATGAGTCGATCTTCGCGTACCGGAGGGCGGTATCGAAGTTCGTCTGTGTGCATTCGTATTTGTTGGAAGCCAGCGCGGTGGGGTCGAACGGCACGCGGCGTTTTTCCGGGAGCCGGGTGTCGACGGTATTGGCGATGGTGGAGCCGATGCCCAGGCCGATCTTTTCGCCCTGCTGCTCGATGACGCCAACGTTGTTGATACGCCCGAGGAATTCGCTGGATTCCTGAATTTTCTGTTCCAGCGTCTGCTGCACGGACGGCTCCACCGAAAACCGCGTTGCAGCGTTTGCAACGTGGTTCAGTTCGGCAATCCGCGCCATGTAGGCGTCAAATTGGATGCGGCTTTCGTTTCTCATGGTGTGCTCCGTTGTGTTCAGCAGTCAGTCTTTGCGCCGCTCGCGCCAGTGGCATGCGGGCGGGGCGGTGTGTTTGGGGTGCTCTCCAGATGCTCTTTCAGCTCGGAAAGCTCCGTTTGCAATGCGGAGAAGCCAGGAACGGTGACTTCCAGCGTGTTTACTTTTTGTTCCAGGCTGGTGAGTTTTTCGAGCATCGCGCCCACTTTCCCCGCTATTTCAGAAATGGCGGATTGGCACGATTTGATTTCAGCATTGAAATCGTTATCGTATTTGGTTCGGAAATAGCCCATGACTTTTTCAATAAAAGTCACGGCGGAAGTTTCCGGCGCTTCGGTGGGTTTCGCGTCTTCAATATCGAAAACGGTCTCGTTATGGAAAGCAGCGTTTTCGCCCTTCTCAAAGGCCGAAAAGCGCATGGGCTCCGTCCCAACCGATGCAGGGGTATCCGTTAGCGCAAGGCCGACAAGGTAGCTCATGCCCTTGCCGATGAAATTAGGCATGATCTCAACGGAAGCAAAGGCTTTTTTGCCACGGTACTGCATTTCGGCTGCCGCATCCGACACTTCCGCGACGGCCATCAATTGCAGTTTTTTATCGCCGAGGATGTCAATCTCTCGGGTAGAGAGCGAGATAACTTTCCCGAAGGCCGAGAAATCGGAATCCGGATAGGCCGAAATGAAGTGTTCAAGATTGACCAGCGCGGTATATACCGCAGGGTCGTAACTCTTTGCCATATCCTCGATCATTGACCGTGGGATGCTGCGCCCGTCGATGGTATTGCCCTCGGTGGCAACTGCAAAAGGCTTCGTAGTAGGCATGGTTTGCGACCTCAACCGTTTTTCAGGGTGGAAATGAATTTGAGTAGCGCATATCATTTCCCGGTGCACCAATGCCATCAATTGATTAGAGTTGTCTTTTTTCGATATACAACACTAATTGATTTATACCGCGCATGCTCGGGACGAAACTCCGCACGAAACAGGAGAACCCGCCATGCCAGCAGAAACGCTTACCTTCCACACGCTGCTCACCTCGTTGGGCGCAGCAAACCTGATTAACGGACAAGTTTTCGGCGTGAGTGTGCCCATCACGCACATCGCCGTCGGCGACGGCGGCGGCGCGCACGTGACCCCTACCGAGAACGTCACAGGGCTTGTGAACGAGGTGTTCCGCGTGCCTGTCACGTCGATTTCGCAGGACACGGACAACCCGAGCTGGCTGATTGTCGAATCCGTACTCCCTGCGAACGTCGGCGGCTGGACGATCCGTGAAGCGGGCCTGATCGGCGGCCTGAACATGCAAAACATACAGGAAACCCAGAACAACCCAGGGAAAAACCTGCTGTCGTATTCAAATTTTCCAGAGACCTACAAGCCGCATCTTTCGGAGGGCGCTGCAAAAGACATCTCCATCCGGATGATCCTTCAGGTCTCGAATGCCTCGCTGGTTGAGTTGAAGGTCGACCCGAGCGTGGTGGTGGCAACCCAGAAAAACGTCGAACAGGCGATTGCGGCGCACAGCAGCAGCAAGAACCCGCACCCAGACCTCTACGCGCCGATCAGTCACCCGGTTGATTCGCTGGCACATAATGACATAAGGGAATCTGTTTCAACGCTGGCCGAATACGTCGATCAAGAATTCATTTCCGTAAACAGAATGATTTCAGGCCGTATCCATTGGCTTTCGGAAAGCGACGCACTGCCCAATGAGAACATCGGCCCCATCTGGCACGATGCTTACAATAGCATCATGACGTGGCAGGAATTTACGGCAAACGGCGCGGGCTACATTGGCTACGCCAGCCGTTTAGTCGGCAAACCAGAATTAGATGCCCAACCCACGGCGCGAAAGGGTTTCATTCCCAGCGGGGCGAGCAATCTATCCAAGGCTGCCTACACCGCCCTATGGAATTGGGCTGTCCATACTGGCCTGCTGGTTTCTGCTGGAACATGGGTAGCGGGGACAGTGGCCGTCAAGGATAACGGCGACGGCACATTCGCCGTTTATGACTTGCGCGGGGAATTCCTCCGGGCTTGGGATGCCGGGCGCGGGGCGGATGCAGGGCGCGTTTTCGGGACGTGGCAGGAGGATGCGATCAGAAATATTTCTGGGTCTGTTAACGCTTCCGTACAGGGAAATTCAGGTGCGTTTTCATCAGCATCTGGTGCTTTTTCGGTAGCAAATCAAAAAAGTCAAACAGCGGGTACTTCAAGTTATTCTGGATACCTCACATTTTCTTTTGATGCTTCCAAAATTGTTCCGACAGCTGCTGAAAACCGAACACGCAATACAGCCCTGATGGCCTGTATCAAGTTTTGATGCGTCAGAATTTCACGGCAGGAAATAGCGTGACGTTTCGTGCGCGGTCTTCTGCAGCGGTGGGGACGACACGGGAGGAGTCGTCAGTCTGAATCCGACAACCGTGCTCGGCGGCTGGCATCGGCGGCGCGCTGGGCGTCTGCAATCTTCCGGGCGACAAGCTCGGCCAGTGCCTTTTCGTCCATGCCGGGGGCGGGATAAACGTTGACGGTGACGGAAACCGTGCTGCTTCCACCCCCAACTGGCGCGGCCATCGCCGGGGACGCCACGGCAATGGAACCGGCTGCGACCATCGGGGCAACCGCCGCCTGCATAGCGGCAAGCGGCAGCGACGCGGCAGTTTTTAGGCCATCGGCCAGCCCCTGCATAGTGAAGCCGCCAAACTCCATGAACACGCGCGAAGGGGAATTGATGCCGAGCGTCTCGCAGAACCAGCCTTTGATGTTTTCGCCCAAGTTGACGACGAACTCTTTTGCCTTGTTCCATCCTGCCGTGAGTCCGCCGATCAGGCCGTTGAGGATGTTCGCGCCAAACTCCGAGAAATTTCCCGGAAGCTCCACGCCGAACCAACTCATGAGCGAGGCAAACCCTCTATAAAACATCCCCAGCGGCGACCAATTTAATATGCTTGCGGTGATATTTTCGATGCCGCTGGAGAAGAAGCCAACGATTCCGTCCCACAGTCCAACGAAAAACCCTTTGATCGGCTCCCAATATTTATAGATGAGGAAGGCTATGGCAACTACGGCAGCTATGGCAGCTACGACCAAACCAACAGGCGATACCACTGCAAAAAACGCTGCCTTGATGCCAATAACTGATGACAAAAGTTTCATCGTTTGGAATATTTGAAATCCTGCTTTCAAGCTTAATAAACCCGTTTTGAAAAGCGAAATGCCGTAACTTGTCGCAAGCCAAGCAGCTCGCATTGTTAAAAGCCCGACACCTATTTTTATTATCCAACTGAACAGAACCGGGTTTTCTTTTACGAAAGCGGAAACCCCGCGCAACAGTTCTGCGAAGGATCGGATCAGTTCAGTCAGTGGGCCTTTTTCTGTGTCCGTGAGGAATATGCTCAAATCCTGCCAAGCGGACTCCATTTCTTTCAAAGCGCCCTCTGTGTTGTTCCCCATGACGGCAGCGGTTTTTGCTGCCGCACCTTCGGAGTTTTTGACGGCATCGATATATGGCTTGATTTTTTCAGCATCGCTCAACACCGCCATCATTCCAGGAGCCGCACGGATGCCAAAAATATTTGTCAGGGTATTTGCGCGTTCCGCATTCCCCATACCCTCTGTTGCTTTGGCGATGTTGTAAAGGATTTCAGGGTAAGAACGCATGTTCCCTTGAGCATCCTTTGTTGTCACGCCGAGTTTTTTGAGTATTTTATCTGCATTTGGTACGGAACCCGTAAGGTTGTTTAGTGCGTTTCGCATTGTTGTCCCCGCCATGCTGCCCTGAATACCAGCGTTCCCAAGCATGCCAACAATGGCGGAAGTTTCTTCAAGCGAGACGCCTAACGCCTTTGCGACAGGGCCTGCGTATTTCATGCTCTCCGCAAGCATATTGAGGTCAACGTTTGACGTTGTAAATGCCATCGTAAGCGTGTCTGAAATACGCGTCATTTGCGAGGCATCAAGGCCGAAGGCTGTCTGGATGTTTGAGGCAATATCCGCCGTGCGTTGTAAATCCACGCCACCTGCCTTGGCAAGATCAAGCATGCTTGGCATGGATTTCAAAATTTGCTCTGGCTTGAAGCCCGCCATAGCAAGAAAACCCTGAGCCTGCGCAGCTTCAGATGCGGTGAAGGATGTCTGCGCACCAAGTTGCCGCGCTTGATCAGTGAGAGCCTTCATTTCAGTCGAATTTTTGTCCAACCGCGTGAGTGCCTGTACTTTGCTCATGCTGGCTTCAAATTCGATACCAACTTTCAGCGGCTTGGATACGAGATAGGCTAATCCGGCGGTTTCCATGATCTGCCCGCGCAACTCTTCCCGCTTCTGTTTTTGCGCGGCGACATAGTTCTGAACGCGAGATAATTCCCGCGTTTTGAGTTTCAGCCCTTCGATTACCCTTTCCTGCTTTTCATATTCTCGCGTCATGTGTGCAATGTAAGAAACAGGGGATCTGTTTGCAATTGCCTGTTGGATGCTTTCCCCAAGTTTTTTATTCTCGATGCTCAGTAACGCCGTTGATCGCTTGCACTTATCAAGCGATTTCTGAAGGCTCCCAAAGGCAGCCATCGCACTACCTGAGACTGCGCCCAATGTGATGGTTAACGCGAGATTGTTCGGCATTTTGCTCTATACTTTATAATTTTGACAGGAGGTAGCGATCATGCTCAGGGACGAGATTATTGGCGGGTGTATTTTGGTGGCTTCTGTAGCCGCGCTTGCCCTTGGTTTCTGGGTTTCGCATCTCTTTACGGGCAACATTTACGTCTCCATTTTTTTGACAGTCGTCTTTTTCATGCCTGCCGCTGCTGTTGTTGTGACGGCTATCGATGCTGCAGTGAACCTCTGGCACAAAGCGCATGGCACTGTAAGACCCATTTTATTGCCGCAAACCTGCGAACATGACGCAGACAAGGAATGGAAAGAAACCAAGAAGATGATCAAACGGATGGAGAGGGATGAGCGCCGCGCAGCGCGCAGCGCAGCAGCACGTTATGACCCTCTGCCCTTGATCGGCGCAGCTCTTTTTGGCGGCTGGATTGCATCGAGGAGGGACAAGGATTGAACATCATAGCCCCGCCGCAGTTCAGTTGAAGCGTGTACAAGAGGCGCTCCCACTCACATCTGCGCCCGTAGCGCGGCGATTTCTTCGTCCCGCGCGGCAAGCCATCCACCGTCGATCCCAAGCGAGGCTTCGCGCATCCGGCGCGGTGTGATCGTTGCTTCGATGTCGTCGATCTTCCACCGGATCACGTCTGCTGGGTCAGGCTCCACCAGCGCCCATTTCTTGCTTGCCCATTTCAGCTTGTGCCCGCGCGGGACTTCGGGCGGTTCCTTGTCCGTTGTGTCCGGCGCAGCTTCTGCCAGCAGGCCGATTTTCTCGACGGTGACGGGCGAGCCATCTTTTATCGACCAGCGTTTTGACCTGCGATGATCCTCCCGCAGTTCCCAGGCGCTGCCTGTCCAGCAAGCAACCGTGCCGGGTGATGCCTCGGGGGGCGCTTCCTGCGTGGCGTTGCCCATGAGCAGGGGCTTGCCGGGTTCAAGCGGGGATTCCTGCGCGGCGGCCTCGTTCAGGTATTCGCCTGTGGCAGGGTCGTAGGTATAGATGAGCATGTCAGGCTCCTTTCGGGTAAATGGTGATGGTTTCCCATGTATGCACCGCCGCGCCAATGGTGATGAGGGCGGGAGGGGCTTCGGCCTCGGTAGCCATGTAGGGGTAAATGGTGATGTCTTCGCCGGTCAAGGCGGTGGCAGCCAGCCGGATATTGCCGCGCGTGCTGCCGACCAGCCGCATGGCGAAGTGGCTGCGGGCAGGTTTGACGGCCATGATCTGGCGCTCAATTGCCCCCTGCACAGCAAGGTCGATGCCACGGTTGTCGACCTCAACGTCGGCAAGGAAGGTATGAGGCTCCCCGGGCGGGGACATCTGCCACCATTCGGTAATCTTCCCGGTATGCCCAAGACAGGCAAGCGCCAGCTCGACCGCGCCGCGTGTGCCTTTTTTGCGGTGAATCTGGATGCTTTCCGCGATGACGCGGCGCTGTTCCGCCTCACTCCATGCGGTGTCCCACTCGTCGACGGAAAGCGCCCAGGCGAGCCAAGGCAATGCGGCGGCTGGGCATTTCGTGGCATCCCACAGGCTGGCGAGCAGTTCCGGGGCGAGCAGTTCCTCGTCCGGCGTACCCGCAAGGGCGCGTTCAATCGCCGTGCTGTTCGGGGGAAGGAGGCGGTCAGACACGGTGGACGCCCGCCAGTTCGATGTTGACGCCGACGCACCGCCCGCACTGCGTTTCACCAATGTCCAGATCGTCGGCAGGGGCGCGGATTTCAACGCTCTGGACTCCGGGCTGGTGGAGCGCGGCAAAGATGGCGGAACGCGGGATGTCGTAGCCGATCCGCCGAAGGTCGGACAGGGTAGCGGCCAGCGCAACACGCGCCGCGTCAATGACCGGCTCCGGCGATGGGCCGGGGTACAGGGTGAGCGTGGCGTCGACGGCATAGGGGACGATTTCAACCGGCTGGACGGTGACTTGATCTGTCAGGGGGCGGATGTCCCGGGCGCTGAGGCGTTCATTGACGGCATCGAGCACAGCCTGCTCTGGAACCCCGTCGCCTGTCCTGCCGAGGATGCTCACAAGCACCTGCGCCGGTGCGGGGCTGGTCACGTTGGCATCCTCCACGTCGCCATGTGCGCTCAGGGCATGGTAGCGGTAGCTCTCTGCCGGGCCTGCCGTGCTCATGCCTTCGACGGCAAGCTGTGTGCGGGCGCGAAGATGGGCAGCGTCCTCGTAAGTTGGCGCGATGGGCGGGATGGCGTCTGGATTGCCAGGGTCAGTGACGAGGCGCTTGACGCCATAGAGGGCAGCAAGGTGGTCAAGGTTCGTGCCAGTGGCCGAGGCCAGAAAGCATTGCCGCGCCGCCTGGTTGATGCGGCTCCTGAGCAGCAGTTCCCGGTAGGCCATTTCTTGCAGCAGGATCGTGACCGGCTCCGTCTCCAGGGCAAGCGTGGCGGCAACGTCTGCCCGCTGCACAGCAGGGGTGAGTTCGATCAGGCGGGCTTTTCGGCTGGCAAAGATGGCCTCAAAGTCGAGCGCCTCGATAACATCGGGCGGCGGCAGCAGCGAGAGGTCAATGCCGGGGGCACGGACGGGGTCTTCAATGGCCATTACTTCTCAATCTCCGATCTGACGCGGGCGCGTTCGTGCCATTCAAGCAGCTCGCGCAATCCAAGCCTTTCAAGTTCTGGAAGCGGCCAGTGAAACGTGATGGCGATGTCTGCCCAAAGGTCTTCTACGCAGGCGGGGATTCCACGCTCCCGGCCTGTTCGGATTTCTTCGTAAAAAAACCGGCCACCACATTTGCGGCTTGCATCAGGTCATACGGGTCGAGCTTGACCCGTATCTCGGCTTCTGTAAGTGCTGGCGCAGTGAGGCGCGGCAACACGGCAGTGAGGGCGTCCGTGTCGGCCTGGATAAGGTCGAGCAGTTTGATCCCACGCAGCCAGCCCGTACCGGATGGCTTGGAGAGGGTGATCTTCTCAATTTGCGTGTCGCCACGGCTGATAGGGTATTCGAGGGTAATTTCTTCCATGTTTTCCTCACAGGCCAATTGCGGCGCGTTGCTCGGCAAGCCGGTCGACGCCGCCGATGGTTTCAATGAAGTTTTCAAAGTCGATCTCTACTTCACTCACCCCGTTGACGGTGATCTTGAGGTAGCTGAGGGCGGAGGTCACTTTGAATTCCGAGTCGTCGCCCGCCTTCGCGCTTCCGGGGTCGATTTCGGTATGCCTGCCCCTGGCGACAACCTCTACGGCATCCACATCTCCCGAGTCGTCGCGCTGGTACGCGCCAGCGAAGCGCATGAGCACACCGGATGCGGAACTGACGCCAAACTCGCGGTAGATTTCCCGCATGAAGCCGCCGTAGGTATGCGTCATTTCCATCTTTTCCATGCCGAGGTCGGCACTGACTGGGCCGGGCATGCCAGCGCCCCGGTATTCCTCTGTCTTTCTGGTGAGCTTTGGCAGCTCGACCTCGGAACACAGGCCAATGAAGTTGTCCCCGTTGTAGAAGACGTTGAAGTTTTTGAGCTTGCGGGGCAAGGCCATTTTTCGGCTCCTTACTTGTTGATCCGGTCGGCGAAGTCGAGCAGGTAGCGGTCGGTGATGCGCTGCCGGAACATGAGGTTTTCAAGCGGCGGGACGGGGGTGTAGTCGTAGTCGATGTAGAGCTTCCCGTCCTTCAGCGTGGCGTTGGTGTTGATCTCGGCGTCGTAGTAGGAGTTGGCATCGATGATGTAGCCGCTGCTTTTCAACTCGCGGAACTTCGCGTTGATCCCTTCGAGGATGTCTTTGACCAAGGTCGGTGTCAGGGGCTTGTCGGTCGCCCACATATGCGCGTCGGCAATGGTGTCGGCCAAGACCTGCGCGGTGCGCGTGTAGTTCTCAAACGCGAATAGCGGATCGTCGGAACAGGTGCGGTTGCCCCAGAAGCGGTAGCCATTGCGCCGGATCAGGGCTGTGACCTCGTGGGCGTTGAGCAGCCCTGCGCCGGTGTTCGGGTCCTGCAAATCCCAATAAATATCCTTCGTGATGCCGGTGACGCCGTTGACCGCAACGTTCGAGAGGGTCTTGTGCCATCCGATTTCTTCGTCGATCTTCGCCCGCAGCCCCAAGGCATGGGCAACCGCCATGCTGATGTCGGACTTGTTGGTGGCTGTATCCCACTTCTTGAAATCGCCGTAGATCAGCATCAGCTCCCGCTGGCCGAAGTTTTCGCGGTACTCGAAGGCATCTTCTATCTTGTTGCCGGAGCAAGCCGCGTAGGCAAAGGCGCGGAGCTTCTGGGCGATGCCCGCCAGCGCGGCGGTGACATCTGCGGTGTCCAGCCCTGGGCAACCGAGGATGCGGGGCTTGATGCCGAGCGCGGCCTCTGCCGCAAGCAGGGCCTGCATCCCGGTATATTTTCCTTCCGCCGTGACCGTGCCGATGACGTTGCTGGTCTGGCTGGCGGCGGCTTCCTCTGGCGTTCCGCCCTGGCCTTCCTCAACGCGAACGGCAACGATGACAGGGGCTGACTGGTCGGCAATGGCATCCAGCGCACGGGCAAGCGTGCCGGACGTGCCCGCCTTGCCGATGGCGCTGAATACGTTTGTAATAAGTACGGGCGTATCGAGCGGGAAGGTCTCCGCGTCTGCATCGTCCGCCGTGGCAACCAGCCCGATTACGGCAGTGGCGACGGTTCGGATCGGGCGGATGCCTTCGTTTATTTCGATGACGCGCACGCCGTGGTGGAAGTCGGTGGGCATCTTGCTCTCCGGTTGTGGCTTGAGGATGAGCAAGTGTCGCGCGGGGAGTTAAAAAAATTAACCGCCGGGTGTTGTAAATCCTATCTGAACAACATGCGGCGTGTATCGAAGCAATCAAGCGGTGGTTGTTTGTCCGGCTGCGTTCAGAAGCGCAACGGCAGCCCACTGGTTCAGGCTTTGCCCGCTGGCCTTTGCCGCCGCCAGCGCCGCGCAATGAACGTGAGGTGGAACGCGCAGCATCAAGCGTCCACTGACGGGTTTTTCCGGGTCTTTCCCAAAATGGGCGCAGCTTTCGATATAACCATCAACGGATTCGTGAAAATTGCGCTCAAATTCTGCGACAGACTCGCCATGAAAGATTACACGATCTTTGATGCCAGACAGCCGTCCGACAAGCAGACGGTCTTCTGCATCGTATTCCATGACTGCGGTATATCCCTTGTATGTGAGGTAGTTCATGGCTTTGCTCCAATTGAACCATCCCACGCTTTTGGCTGGGGAGGAAAAGGCTACGCGGACGGCTCAAGTTGCAGGTTGTCCAGCACGTACTCAAAGCTGTTGTGCAGCACGCTCAGCAATCCGGAAAGATCGTCCATATTCACCGTGGCTTTGCTTTCGCACGCTATGAACAGGATGGCCCTGAGGGCAAAAACGGCGGATTTAAGCTCGTTCTGGTCATCCTCGCTCATAACGTAACACGGCCTGTCCATCCGGCGCGGTTCGACATCAAGGTGACGGACGTTGAGGGCATCAGCGGGGTTTGGTTTGTAGTTCATGACTTACATCCTTTTCTATAGGAGTCCCACCGGGGCGATGGGTGGCCGGGTGCTAGAAACATGTGTAAGTCATGCGGGCTATTCCCCCTTGCGGGGTCTTGTATTCGCCTCGCACCCGGCCATTGAAACCGATGGGCGCAAAAAATCCGCGAAGACTGACGGGCGCGGATGCCGCTTACACAGGTGTTTCTAGCACCTGGACGCGAGCATCGCCGAAAACGGCGTGGGCGTCAAGGGGTAAGCAAAGGTCGCGTGACTCAGGCGACCGCGAATGACAGATGCCCGACCATTCCGTCAGCGGGTTTCGCGGTGATTTCGATGTCGTATCCGAGCCTGTTCAGGCAGTCCATCAGCTTGCGCTCGGAGATGTTCGAGAAATCGCCCCGCAACATCCGGGACACTCTCGCTTGGGGGATGCCCATGCGGTCTCCGGCTTCTTGCTGCGACAAGCCTAGCCGCTGGATTGCGCAGGTAATCTCGATGACGAGATCGGCCTTGATCTTATGTTGCTCGGCATTTGGAATACCAAGATCGGCAAAAACATTGCCTGAGCTTTCCTCGATTTCAATGCCGTCGATGATGTACTTAGCCATTGCGTAGCTCCTTTGCCCACGCTTCCGCAACCTTCAGGCGGGTGTGGATGATGTCCATGTCGGCTTTCGGCGTTGCGATGCCGTGCTTACTCTTTTTCTGGAAACAGTGCAGAACAAACACGGCTTCGGCAAACCTGACGGTGTAGACAGCGCGATAGGTTCCCGCCTCGTCGTTTTCCACAACCTCAATCACCCCTGCATCCCCAAAACCTTTGAGCGTTTTAGCGTCATGGTGCTTTCCACCACGTTGAGCCAGTCCCAGGGCGTAGCCGAAGACTTTCCGCACTGCCAGAGGGAGCGCGAGCAAATCCTTTTTGCTCCTGCCTACCCACAAGAGTGGCGTTTCCAAAGATTTCATGTTTGTATTTTATGTCAGTTCTGACATTAAAACAATGAGAAGGGTTCATCCTCGCGGGACACATTCAACCGTTGCACTACAGTGAGCTTTAGCTGTGTTTGCTTAATTATTAAGCAAACCATGAATTTTTTTCAGAATTTTCCCGGAATTGCCTCATTTTTAGGCAACTCGCCCGATGGCGTTTCGACAAAACCGCATAGGTATAGGGTTTTTGAGAATCCACCAGGGCGGAACTAGAGGGCTAAAAACAGGTTGGGGCTAAAAAAATAGCAACATTGTAACAAGCGGCCAAAAAAGTGATTTAACCATTTGATTTTATTGACAAAAACAATGTTACTTCATGAAGTAATTTGAAGTAACATCCGATGTAATATTTTTATAAGTCATTGATTTTATTAGTACATGACATATGGAAATATTACAAGGCAAATATGTAATAAATTACTTCGATATTACTTAAATATTACCTAAATGTTACTTCCTAAAAAAACCCTGAAAGCCGCGTCACTGTTGGGTTTCAGGGAGATTTTTAAAATCATGTTACAAATATTACTATTTTTTTTCGTACACCTGAAAATCTTGGAAGCCTCAAGCGTTGTCCGCCATGCGTCTGCATCATTTCACGCAAACGAAGCTCGCAGGCGCGGCGGGGAATCGACGGCGCGCGCCGGGTTCGCGGCGGTGGTGATGGATCTGGTGATGGTGGATGGCCACACGCCAGCGATCACGGCAGCATGGCGAAAAAAAAGCGGGGAACCCCCGCATTTACTGGCGATTGCGGCCTGTTATCTCAGGCCAACGAACCGAAATATGGACCTTTCTTTGTGTACAAAGCAAGCCCCCGCAACCAAATAAATCAAGGGGTTGCAGCAATGCAGCCCCTTTTTATTTTGTTCTGGGCTATCAGATATAGCGTTCCGGGTCATCAAGCGCCAGTTTGGCTACGTCAAGGTAGCGCTACCGGGGCATTGCCAAGAACGCGGCGCAGATCGTAACGCTGTTTGCGCCCTCAAATCTGTGGATGGCCCGGGGGCATCTGCTGGCTTTGACGGGAGAAGTGCACCCATGAGAGGGCAAAAGCAGGGGAAAACCCCCGGCTCCCCGCGCAAAAGAGCACAAATTGGCCTTATTTTGCTGCTTGGACAATTCAAAATACATTCGTGTCGAAAACTCTTGGGTTGTTCAGGGAATCCTTAGAATGTATCCCCAAACCCTTGTTTTAAAAACTGTTTTAGACTTGCCTATCCGTCAGTCCCTGCCCCTGCAAGCGGGAGCAAACCCTCACTCCGCCCCACCCTGCCCGCTCTGAACTGAAGCGGGTTTCTCAGGTTTTTTCAGCGCCTCCGGTTTCTGCGGAACCTGCACGAAAATCTCTCCGGGGCGCACCAGCCCCAGGTCGTAGCGCGCCCGCTCTTCGATTGCGTCAGTGCCGGATTCG
>JGI24705J35276_12238680_pt1 | contig 36597 bp, 33 predicted proteins | sample TergutNt197P4_FD_35276 | JGI IMG/M metagenome (IMG submission 35276) | reverse complement strand
TTGATTCCGGGTGAGGGGCGCTCTCCGCGAGTCCATCTTTTACCGAATTTGTGGATGCAGCCCCTCACCCCAACCCTCTCCCCGTGAAGGACGGGGAGAGGGAGCGCACGGCTTCTTGCAGAAGCAGCGTGCAAGAATGGTACGATTGTTTTGCGGGATTTTGATGCGAACGCGTATTGGCCAATGTCATCGGTTGGCGAGGGGGCACAGATAAGATGTTCAGAAAGAAGACCAGCGGCTCCAAGCGCGGAGATGCGGACAATCGAGCAATCCACCCGTTCAATTCCGTTGAAAGCGCCAGGAAAACTACCAGCGGGATTCAATTAGTTGGCCCGAACTTGAAGTATGATCTAGAGCATCAGGTTTGCTTCATTATGTTTGAAAGCACAGAGTTGACCATTCGATCATCTGTTGATTGGGGTGAAATAGGTGAGACAGGAAAATACGATAAGCCTATTAGTCGAACTCGTATCAATGCAAAATTGAAATCAACGGACGCAAACTTGTTTGTATTTGAAGGAGAAGAGTTCCTTGGGGAAGTCAGTAAGATTTCCTTCGAGTGTTCCGCTTCCGATGAGGAGTATCTATCTGTCGGATACTCCGATGGAAGTGAGTACCATCCTATGGAGCCGACATTCTTAATCTCTGCATGTCTGAGTGATGACCATTTCAAGGAGATTTTTCATCCAATATGGATTCGGCAATCCAAATCAGTTCTTGATTTAGCTATCAACGTTCCAGGGTTCCAATCTTCAAGTGAGCGACTTTTTTCGTCAAGGCGCAACTACAATTTCGTTTTTGATGCAAATAGTCACTCAGCAAGTTTTTCATCAATATGCCTGCGCACTGACATCACGCCATAAGGCGCTGTGAGAATCCAATTCAATCGGATCAGGTTCACAATCGCGGATCGACTGGTTCGCTCTCCAGCGCCAACAAGGCGAAAACGCATTCATGAATCTGACGCAACGGCGCTCTTGCGACAAACCGCGCCAGCGCCTCATGGCCGAGCGCAAATTCCCTGAGCGCCATGGATCGCTTCCGTCCGAGTCCGCGTTCGCGCAGGCGGGTCAGGTTCTCCGGCAGGTCGTATTCCGGTCCGTAGATGATGCGCAGATATTCGGGGCCGCGCACTTTCAGGGCGGGCTGCAACAATCCTTTCACACCGCGTGCAGCGAAAGTGAGCGGCTTGACCACCATTCCTTCGCCACCATTTCCCGTCAATTCCTCCCACCACGCAATTGCCGCGCTACAGGCAGCTTCGTCATCCACGGCAACGTCACGCCAACGGGTTTCCGTCATGACGGCATCACCTGTCTCGACCAGTTTGCGAGCAAGCGCCATATGCCAATGATGATCCTTGTCGAAATGCACGGCACCTTCGCTGGCGAGAATATGGAACGGCGCGACACGCAGATCGTCGATGCTGCCGACCGGCCAGACGTAGGGCTGCCACGCTTTGGCGTATTTATCCGCACGCTCCAGCCGCGCCGAGAAATGCTGACGTAATGCGGCAACATCAACATGACGCGCCGTTGTCCTCTCCATCGCCTCCAGGGCGGCCGTCAGTCCGGCATGGGATGATGTTGCGACGGGCTGATATTGTTGCTCGATCAGGCTCGATGCCTTGGCTGACCACGGCATGATTTCGGTATCGAGCACCAGCCAGTCGGTTCCCAGATCGTCCCAGAGACCGGCCTTGTCCACCGCGCCGCGCAGACGGTCGAGCAGGGCGCCGGTGGTGCTGCGTTCAGCGAAGAAGGCGCGACCGGTGCGGGTGAAAATTGCACCGGCCTCATCTGTGACAGTGCCGAAGCGGGTGCGAGCGACCTTGTCATCGCGGCACAGAACGATCACCGCCCGCGAGCCCATATGCTTCTCTTCGAGGACAAGGTGCGGCTGATTGCGCTCGCGGTAAAAGGCGAAAGCTTCCTCGGGGCGTTCCAGCCAGCCGTCGCGCTTGCTGGTCTCCACCGGCGACATGGTCGGCGGCAGGTAGACGAGCCATTGCGGCGCCATGGCGAAGCGGCTCATCACTTCCAGGGCTGCTGCCGCATTCTCCTCGGCCACCACGATGCGGCGCATGAAGGTGGTGTCGATCCAGCGCCGTCCGGATACATCCGCATGGTCCAGCAGCGTATCAGCTTCGGCCTGAGCAGAGCGCTGAGCCTTTTCCCAACCGAGTGGGCGAACAGGCGTACAATAAACTTGCTTGGCCGGAATGCTGACGATTTCGCGCTCCGGCCAACGCAAAGCCGTAAGCTTGCCTCCGAACACACAGCCGGTATCGATGCAAAGCGTGTTGTTGACCCATTCCGGCTCCAGGACCGGCGTATGGCCGTAGATGACGGCTGTCTTGCCGCGATAATGCTGAGCCCAGTCGTGCCGCACCGGCATGCCGAACTCATCACTCTCTCCGGTCGTTTCGCCAAAGAGCGCGAAAGCGCGAACGGCAGGCGAGCCGCGCCCGATCATCTCCTCCTTGAGGCCGGCATGGGCAACAGCGAGCTTGCCGCCGTCAAGCCAGTAGTGACTGCGCAGGTCACCGATGAAATCTTTGACCTTGTCCTGGAATTCCGGCGGCTCATCCGCCAATTGGTCGATCGTGTCCTGCAGCCCGTGAGTGATCTGCACTTTGCGGCCGTTCATCCAGCGGTCGAGCTTCCTGTCGTGATTGCCCTGCACCACGTAACCCTGTCCAGTCTTGACCGCCGCCATGACGATGCGCAGCACATCGGGCGAGGCCGGACCTCGGTCACAAAGATCTCCGGCAAAGACCAGCTTGCGCCCGGCAGGCGGTGTGATCATAACGTGCTTGGCAATCCATATAACTTCATAGCCGAGGGTGCGCAGAAGCTCCTGCAATTCCTTTGCGCAGCCGTGGACATCACCAATGATGTCGAACGGTCCATGGTCCTGGCGCTGGTCGGTCCAGAGCGGACGGCGCTCAATGGTTGCCGCCTCGACCGCTTCGGTCGAAGACAGTTTCCAGGTCTGGCGAAAGCCCTCGAGATGCAGCTTGCGGAGCCCTTTGCGTATCTCCTGGATCATGCGCTGCGGCACGCCGGGGCCGAAGTCGCGGTCAGGCCGCGCCCTGTTGCGCTCGATGCAGATGTCAAGACCAGGGTCGATGACGATGGCGACGGGCAGGGCATGCCAGCGCCGCGCCAGTTCGATCCACTGCTTGCGGTCGGCGGCGCGCACATTGGTGGCGTCGATGACCGCGAGCTTTCGATGCTTGAGGCGCTTCTCGGCGATAGCGCCAACCAGTTCGAAAGTATCCGTGGAAATGGACTGGTCGGTTGCGTCGTCGGTGATCAGCGCCCGGCAGGTGTCCGACGAGATGATTTCGGTCGGCTTGAACCAGCGCGAGGCGAAGGTCGATTTGCCGGAGCCGGTCGCGCCGATCAATACAACGAGGGCAAACTCCGGAATGTCGATCAGGGTGTTGTCTGCTTCAGTCATCGCGTCAGCACCGCCACTTGTGAGACGGCTCCAAATTCCGGGTGCTCTTCACCGATGCCGGAGAAGGTTGCGCTGTAGCCGTAGTTTTCTTCGATGCCAGCGATCCAGTTGCGAAACTCGGCTCGGCTCCACTCGAACCGGTGGTCGGCGTGGCGCAAGGCGCCAGCGGCGAGGTTAGGGAAGAGCACGTTGTAGTCAGCGTTCGGCGTGGTGATGACGACCGTCTTCGGTCTGGCCGCACCGAAGACCACCTCACGGAGAGCGGCAATGCGGTCGGGATCGAGATGTTCAATCACTTCCACAAGCGCCGCGGCGTCAAGCCCGTGCCAGCGTTCGTCACGATAGGTCAATGCGCCGTGCAGGAGCGTGACCCGCTCGCGGGTGGTGTCACCAGGGCGGTCAAAATGCAACCGCTCAGCGGCGCGCTCCAGGCAGCGGGTCGAGGCATCGAGCCCGATGATCTTCTTGAATTGCTGATTGCGAACCAGCCGCGCCAGCAACTTGCCCTCGCCGCAGCCGAGATCGGCAACGCTCTTGGCGCCGCAGGCGGCAAGCAGTTTTGCGACGGTATTGAGCCGCAGGTCGTGCAGGTTGAAATCTTCCTGCTCAGGCGCAGGAGTGCTGGCAGATGCGTCTTCGGCAACCCCTTCATCCGGCGCAAGCCGCGCCAATGCTGTCCGCAGAAGGTTACGACGATTCTTGAGGTATCGACTGGCGATCAGCTCACGTTCGGGATGTTTCGGCAGCCATTCGCCGCCCTTGCTCAGAAGCTTCTCTACTTCATCATCGCCAACCCAGTAATGTTTGTCGCGGTCGAGCACCGGAAGCAGCACGTAGAGATGGCTCAGAGCATCGGCGAGGCGCATGGTGCCGGTCAGGTGGAGGCGGACATAGCGCGACGTTTCTGTCGTGGAAACGGGCGCTGCCTCCACGGTCCAGCCCAGCGGCTCGAACAGCCGCTGTATCAGCCCTTCCGAACCGCGCACTGGCACTGGCGTCACCACAATCTCCAGCGGGATCGCGCATGCTGCAAGTTCCGGCCGCTCGCGCGAATTGCCGACCATCGCCGAGCGATAGACGCGGTTGAGCGCGACAGAGAGAAAGGAAGACGCAGCATAGGGCCGGTCGTTGACGTATTGATCGAGCAGTCCATCGGACATGCCCTTGCCGCGCACGAGGCCAACCGGGTCGATGTCGAGCACAAGCGCGGCTTCACATCGTTCAGCGTTCGCGTCCGGGAAAAACACGATGGCCCGGCCGAATGACAGTTCGGTTTCATGGACGCGATCCGGATGCTTCATCAGCAGGAAGCCGAGATCGGTGGCGGGCTCGGATGTGGTTGCGACAGACATGTACATGCGGTTGACTATCCCTATCGGCCAAAGCACCGATAGGGGTAACCGATGCTCATGTTACTGCTCACCCAGACATTCCCATGTGGGTAAGGCGAAATTAGCCCCGTCAACGATTGTTTGGCGTTACTCCGCGGACACGCGGAGCAATCGCGACCCGGATCAGGCCCGCGCGCCAGTGAAGGGGAAACTGCCCAACGGACCGATGCCCATCTCGCCGCTGATGCTGTCGCCGGTGACTTTTCCGGTGAATTCAAGCGTGAGCGGCATCGGGCTGGTGATCGAAACCTTCCAGGTAACATCATCGCCGTTGACGGTGCCGTCAAAAATGTCAGCCGAGTCGCCATCCGCACCCTGCGTGCCCGTCAGCGTGCTGCCAGAGCTCTTGAGGCTCAGGGTCGCGTTGCGGTCGCCCATTGGCGTCGTCATGGTCAGATTCCAGTTTCCGTCTGCGGCCATTCTTGTCTCCCGAACGTCCCTCGGCGAACCGGGATGGTTCGCGAGCCGAGGTTGTGGGCGAAGCGTATAGCCTAACTCGCCGCACATGCCCAACGCTCTCTTGCCGCAGCCCATATTGCTGTATCCTTGGGGTCGCAACGGCAGGGCAGGTGGAATATTTATACCGCCAGGATTGTCTCGCATAAGGTATCAAATGGCAAAGACCGACGCAGCACGCCGCGCCCGCAGCGTCACCAGAGCGCAGCCATCCTTCTCGGGACGACCGCGCCGGGCGGGCGGTGCCAAGAAAGACAAGAACGACAAGAACGAAGCGCCCTATCACCACGGTGCGTTGCGTGAAGCGTTGCTGCTTGCAGCCGAGCAGGTGCTGGAGCGTGACGGACTTGCCGGCCTCACCCTTCGTGCGGTGGCCCGCGAGGCGGGCGTCTCGCATGCCGCGCCGAAGCATCACTTTGGTGATTTGACTGGCCTCGTCAGCGAACTCGCGGCGATCGGCTTCCGCCAGTTCGGTGCGGCGATGGCTGCATGTGACGCGGCCTCGTCTCCGCTGGAACGTTTGGTGGCGCGGCCGAAAGCCTATGTCGCCTACGCGCAGGCTCATCCTGGCATGTACAGCCTGATGTTCCGCACAGAACGTCTCGATCTTTCGAGGCCGTCGCTCCGCGAAGCCGCAGAGACCTCCTTCGCGAGTCTGGCAAATGCGATCGGTGCGATGCGGAGAGAGCCGATCAGCGGGGATCTCCTCACCCTGGATCAGGCCGCCGCGATCGCGCTCGCCTGGTCGATGGTGCATGGCTTCACAATGCTGCTGCTTGAGGGGCGGATCAGCGGTATCCTGCACCGGCTTCCACAAGGCACCACAGCCGAACAGCTTCTGGAGGCGATGCTGAAGGCAATTGTCTGGAAGTTGCCATCCTGATAGCGGAACCTGCTCCCATCAAGCGTGTTCATTGTGGGCAAGGTTCAAATAAGGGCGCGAAGCACCTGACAGGGGCGCGGAATCATTCTACAAGGGCGCGTCCGCTTGGCTCATCAAGCCTCGTTCGCGCTTTCGCATCCATCCATTATGCCCGTCATATCGTCGAACAAACCCTATCGCATCGGCCGATCCCGCACCGGACTTGGCCTCTTCGCCACCAAGCCGATCAAGAAGGGCACTCGGATCATCCGCTATTTCGGCCCGCTGCTGGATTCGCGGAAGGAAGAGCACGACGAGATCGAGAACAAATATCTGTTTGAACTGAACGGCCGCTGGACCATCGACGGGTCGGCGCGCAAGAACGTCGCCCGCTACATCAATCATTCCTGCCGGCCGAATGCGGAATCCGATGTGCGGCCGCGCGAACGCAAGGTCTTTATCCGCGCCATCAAGGACATCGAGCCTGGCGACGAGATCAATTACGACTACGGCACGGACTATTTCAAAGCCTACCTCAAGCCGATCGGCTGCAAATGCGATTCCTGTGAGCGCAAGCGCAAGAAGCAGCTCACGGAAGCCCGCGCCGAACGGCCACAGACCAAGGTGCGGGCAAAGGCACCCACCGCGCGGAAGGCCAAAAAGATGGGTGGGGCATCGCAAGATGCGAGCCGGGCGTCGGTGACCGCCAAGAAGAAGGCGAACGGCAAGCCTTTCAACGGCAAGTCTTTCAACGGCAAGGACGTCAGCAGCAAGTCTGTCAGCCGCAAGTCCGTCAGCGGCAAATCTGTCAGCGGCAAGTCTGTCAGCGCCAAGGCCGACGGACACACGCGCGCTTCGTCCGTGACCGCTGTCGTGTCTGGTTGACCGGAACCAACAATTGCGCGGCCGGCGTCTTGCCTAGCCAATGGGTCGGCTTATCTCTGGCGCATCAGATGAGCCAGGAGGCGCCCGATGAGCGAGCCAAAGCCGCTGCAGATCGACATCGTCTCCGACGTGGTGTGCCCCTGGTGCTATATCGGCAAACGCCGGATCGAGAATGCTCTGGCGCTGGTGCCTGATGTGCCCGTTGAGCTCAACTTCCGTCCCTTCTTTCTCAATCCCTGGATTTCGCGCGAGGGCATCAACCGCGGGGATTATCTGACCGCCAAATTCGGCTCGGTCGAAGCTTATAATGGCATCGCCAGCCGCGTCGTTGCGGCGGCAGCCGAGGAGGGCCTTACCTACCGGCCGGATCTTGTGCGCCGTCAGCCCAACACCATCGACTGTCACCGTCTGATCCACTGGGCGAAAGCAATCGGCAGGGCGGCTGAGATGAAGCAGCGGTTGATGGAGCTCTATTTCCGCAACGGTGGTGATCTCACAGACGTCAACGTGCTGGTGCAGGCGGCGGCCGACGTCGGGCTCGATGCGGACGATATTCGCCGGCGACTTGCTACCGAAGATGATGTCGCGCTGATCTCCGCTCAGGCGCAGGATGCGTCAGACAGGGGCATATCCGGGGTGCCCACCTACGTCTTCGCCCAGAAATATGCCGTCTCCGGCGCGCAGGACCCAAGCCTGCTCGCACGCGCTATCCGTCAAGTTTCGGCGGAGATCAACGCACAGGCGGCTTCGCCGTCGGTAGTCTGATCTTCCGGCCTCGGACTGAACGGATCGCGCGCCGCGCCAACTGAAGTGCAAAGCCGCGCGCGACCAGCGCTGTGTGGATCAGCGCCACCATCGGATCATTTCGCTTGAGCGGGATCAGCACGTCACCGATCGCAAAACGGCCGCGCCAGATCGGATTGATCATGGGATGATCGGCGTTGGCGGTCGAGTCGGCGCTGGCGATTTCCCGGTCGGCGCACAGGTGGCGGGTCAGTTCGAGTGTGAGTTGTACGCCCGGGGAATATCTGGCGAAGCGTTCGTCGATACCGAGCTTGAAGAAGAACGCACGATCTTGATGGCGGAGCACGATACCGGCGGCGATCGGCGCGGTGCCGGTGCGCAGCGTGACAACCTGGCATTGCTCGGCTTCGGCCAATGCCGGCACCGCGCTGCGGATGAAGGTTGCATCGCCTGCATCCTGGATAAGGGCCGTGCCGCGTTTGCCTTTCCAGCCACTGGCCTCCAGCTGCAGGAACGTTTCCAATGCGGCCCTGACTTCCCGAGGTGTGCGCGCAACTTCGAACGAGACGGGACCAAGCTCCTCCAAGCGATGGCGCTGGCGGCGCAATTCCTTGAGTTTCCTGGCACCGAGAGCGTCGCGTAACAGAGCGTCACTGTCCTGCGTGGCGTCCAGGCTGGCGCGGATGTGGGAGGTCAGCAGGCGCGGCTCCAGGCCGTCGCGTCGCAAACTTTCGCGCAAGGCTGTCATCGCCGCCCCGTCAAGTGCGACCTCGCGCATGACGAGTGCGTGCGCGCCGGCCTGCCGCGCCTGCTGCATGAGACCAGCAGCCGCATCCGCGGCCCTGTCGCGATCGAGCAGCGGACTGCACAGTGAGCCATAGGGATGTGCGCTCACCAGAGCGGGCAGCGGGATCTTCCATGCCCGCCGGAGCGAGACAACCGGCATGAGTCCGGTCAGCCGCATTGATGCAGTATCGAACGCGAACAAGGCTCGCGCTCCGGTGCGGTCACGTGCTGTGGCGCTGACCGTAAGCTCCCAGCCCGGCAGATAATAGCCATTCGGCTCGATCGCCCGCTGGCCGAGCGCCTGCCACTGTCCGATGTCGATCGACGCGAGGGGAATTGGCGGCGAGGTGTCGAGAAAATTGCTGGCGCTCGCCATTGTGGCATCGTTGGTTGATGCGGAATTGATCGCAGCCCGATGCGCGATGTCGACCACGCTCTGTTTTCCCGTTGATGTCGGCAGGGCCGGGACCCGACCGCGTTACAGGATCATGTCTAGCGCAAAGGCTACAAGAACACTTTGGCGCGACACTTCAATTCATAGGGTTGTTCTTAACGCTTCATTCAACATCCGCGGCGGGCCGCCGGATGCCATGACGTAGCAAAAGCATGTTGCGCCGAAGTGGAAACTGTTCGGCGCAACAAAATGCAGCAAGACAAAAAGAACAGGAGCACATGCCGATGCAACTTGATCGGCATGAGCTCTAATCGTCGCTATTGGTCGCCCGGTATGAAATTGTCGCGGGCCGCGGCCGTTTCACCGGTGGCGTCGTCTTTCAATTCGATCCTCATGTGCACGGACGCCTTCGGCAACTGAGCAGGCTCGACCTGAACCGACAACCTGATTTCGCGGGTCTGGTCCTGTCCAACGTCAACGATCAGGCTGCCGTCCGCTCTCGGCTCAACGCCGGCAATGTGGACGGTTGCCCCAGGCACGCCGGAGACGCTAAGCGTAAACGAGCGCTCGGCACCCTTGTTCAGCAGGCGAACCGTATAGGCGTTGCGGACACCACCATCGGAGAGCTGGACAAAAAGCGGGTTGCGGTCATGCAGAACGTTGACGTCCATCGTGCTGCGCGTGGCGAGCTTATACACCATGATGCCACTGACAAGCGCGATGACCACGGCATAGATCATCGTGCGCGGCCGGATCACCCGATAGATCGGCGGCTTGCCCTCGCGGTGGCGGGCGACATTGATGTCGGTATCATACGCGATCAGACCGGTTGGGCGGCCAATCTCGCGCATGATGTTGTTGCAGGCATCAATGCACAGGCCGCACTGGATACAGCCAAGCTGGATGCCATCGCGAATGTCGACGCCGGTTGGACACACAAAAGCGCATTGGCGGCAGTCAACGCAATCGCCAGCGGGATTGCCGATGCCGCGCGCGTGCTCGGCCTTCTTTACGGACATGCGCGGATCGCCGCGGTCGCGGCGGTAGGTGACGTTAAGCGCCCATTCGTCGGTCAACGCCGCCTGGATGCGCGGCCACGGGCACATATAGATGCAGACCTGCTCGCGGGCGTAAGCGGCGAAGATAAAGGTGGTGAAGGTCAGAATGCCGACCCAGGTATAGGCGAGGGACGGCGCCTGGAGAGTTACGAGCTCCTTCAGGAGCGTCGGCGCGTCGGCGAAATAGAGTATAAAGGCAACGCCGGTCGCCATGGCGATCACAAGCCAGACAACATGCTTCAGCGCGGCCCGGCCGACACCCGCAAGAGTCCAGCCGCGCTTGTCGGCCAGCATGCGCTCGCGCCGGTCACCTTCGGCCCAGCGTTCAACGGCAAGGAACATATCGGTCCAGACCGTCTGCCAGCACAGGTAGCCGCACCAGAGGCGTCCCGCCACCGCATTCATGAGGAACAGGATCATGGCGGCAAGGATGAGAAGGCCGGTAAAGTAATAGACCTCCTGCGGCCATATTTCGATGAAGAAGAAATAGAAGCGGCGGCTCGGCAGGTCGGCGAGCACGGCCTGGCTGGGCAGGCCAGGGCCGCGATCCCAGCGGACGAAGGGCAGCAGATAGAAAATCGCGAGCGTGAGGCCGACGATTATCCATTTGATCCGCCGGACCGGTCCGTGAACCGACTGTGGATAGACCTTCTTGCGCTTCTCGTAGAGAGGTCCCTCAATGATGGTATCGTCGGGCATTTCACGTTCCTTGCATTTCGGGCCCATGCGTTCATCAGAACGCGCGGCCGTCCCCGAAGCCTAGTTTCCTAAACACAGTTGCCGCTGGGCAGAAGCCGGAGAACGAAGCCTGGATCATATTTGACGCCGGCGAAGATCGTCAGGAGGACCTGGAGGGCTGGCTCATGCGGATTATTCTCTCTAAAAGAATACAGAGCCAAAGATCATATTGAAGCAAACCGTATATTGATTGAAATCAAATATATTTCCTGCATTTGTTCAAATGAACAAACATTCTGCATTTCCCAACAAATACCCGAACGATTTCAATCACTCGCGCAGCCGCGCTGGCCGGTCAGCATACGATCGCGCGCCCGTCTTCCTCGCCCCAGCGCTCAACTGCAGGGAACGGTCCAAACCGTCTGCCAGCACAGGTAGCCGCACCAGAGCCGCCCAGCCACTGCGCTCGTGCGGCCACAATTTGATGACGCGGGACGTCGATGAGCACGGCCAGATGGGCAGGCCGAGTCACATTCCCAGCGTCCATATTTGCGCGTCAGAACGCGCAGCCGTCCCGCAAGCCCAGTTTCTTGAACACGGTCGCCGCCGGGCAGAAGCCGGTGAACGAAGACTGGATCATATTCACGCCGGCGAAGGCCGTCAGGAGAAACCAGTAGGTGTTGACATAATAGCCGAGCGCGAGCCCGAGCAATACTACGCATCCTGCAAAGGCAAGAACGGCTTTATCGACAGTCATGGCATACTCCATTTTGAGGGTCTTAAGAACGTGCAAGGCTGGTCTCGGTCCAGCTGACGATACTGTGCGTGTCCATCGCGCCGGCGTGGCGGGCGATCTCACCGCCGTCACGCATCAGCAGCAGGGTAGGGACACCGGTGATGCCGAGGCGGGACGACACCTCGGGCGCGTTGTCCGAGTTGAGTTTGAGCAATCGAATCTTCGGCTCAAGCAACTGCGCGGCGCGCTCGAACATCGGCGCCATGGCGCGGCACGGAGGGCACCAGGGCGCCCAGATGTCGATCAGGACCGGAATATCGCTGTTGGCGAGGTGACGCCCAAAGCCTTCCTCGTCGACCTCGATCGGATGGCCCGTGAACATCGGCTGGTGACAGGCGCCGCAGCGCGCGTCTTTCGCCGCACGCTCGACGGGCAGGCGGTTGACCCGCGCGCAGTGTCCACAGACGATTTGGCGTGTTTCGCTCATGAGTCCGTCTTGACCTCCTTGATCTTGGCAATGTTCAGCTTGTTGAGTACGAAGCGCTCATAGAACGGTTCGCTCTCGCCGCGCCGTATCTTGCGCAGGAAGTACTTCTCGTAGCCAACCTTGGCGTAATGCACCCACTCGCCCTTTGATGACCAGTTGACGTTACGCGGCGGAACCTGTGGTTGCGCCACGAAGGCCACACCGGAATCGCCGAAATCCGCAAGGCAGACTGCGTTCCATGTCGGTTCCGCTGTCGGCGTCTTGCCCCGAAGCAGCGCGCCGATATTCATCGCGGTTGCCGTCACCATCGATTCGATCATGAACCCTGTCTTCGGTACGCCGACGGGGACGGGTGTCACACCAACCGGCGCGATCGCCACGCAGACCCCGATGGCAAAGACATTGGGGAAGGCCGGGTTGCGCTGGTGCTTATCGACAATGACGAAGCCGCGCGGATTGGTCAGCTTCTCGATGCCACGAACGGCCTCAACGCCGCGGAATGCCGGCAGCATCATCGAGTAGGAGAAGGGCAGTTCGTGCGTCTTACGTACGGAGCCGTCCTCGGCGATCTCCTCCACCGTCATCTTGCCGGCTTCGACGCCCTTGACGCGGGCGTTGGTGATCCACTTGACGTGCTTCTCGCGCATCTCGCTTTCGAGCAAGCCCTTCGTGTCGCCGACGCCGTCAAGGCCGAGATGCCCGATATAGGGCTCCGAGGTAACGAAAGTCATCGGCACCCGGTCGCGCACCTTGCGGCGGCGCAGTTCCGTTTCCAGGATGAACGTGAACTCGTAGGCCGGCCCGTAGCAGGAGGCGCCCTGGACCGCGCCGACAATAACAGGGCCCGGATTTGCCGCGAGCTTTTCGAGGGCAACCTGCGCCTGGGAGGCATGGTCGACGTGGCAGACCGATTGGGTATGGCCCTGCGGCCCGAGGCCCGGGATCTCATCGAAGGCGAGCTCCGGTCCCGTCGCGATTACCAGGTAGTCGTAATTGAGGGTTGTTCCATCGCCAAGCTCAATGGTGTTCTCCGTTGGGTGAATGCGCCTGGCGCCTTGCGTGAGCAGGCGAATTCCCTTGCGCTTCATGACCTCCTCGAGATTGATCTCGATCTCGTCGCGCTTGCGCCAGCCGGCCGCCACCCAGGGATTCGACGGGACAAAGTGATAGACCGCGCCCTGCGAGATCACACTCAAACGATCGCCCGCCGTCAAATGGGGCAGCAATTCATAGGCCATCAGTGTTCCGCTAAGGCCGGCTCCGACTACGACAACTTCCGCCATGGGTACCTCCACTAAGAAATCGAGCGGTCGCGCCAGTTGGCCTACAGCCGCCCTTGACGCTATATTCGTAATTGCGTATATACACAACCATGAAAATAGATAGTCAGGTCATGGAGCAGGCGGCGGATCAGGCGAGTGACCTGTTGAAGGCACTTTCCAACCGGCACCGGCTCCTTATCATCTGCCAGCTGATCGATAGCGAGCGCTCGGTTGGCGAGCTGGCCGAGTCCCTGGATCTACGGGATTCTACGGTCTCCCAGCATCTTGCGCTGCTTCGCCGGGATGGCGTCGTGTCCGCACGGCGCGACGCGCAGACTATCTTTTATTCGATCGAGAGCGAGCCGGCGCGCAGGATTCTGAAGGCGCTCTATCAGGCTTTTTGCGCAACAAAGCCAAAAAGCCGGAAGTGAACCATATCACCGCTTTTCGGGTAGCGTGTTGAGTGGGATCAATGGCCGACCCGATAATGCCAATGAAACGAAAGGGAGCACCGCAACGCGGTGTGATGGATGGATGATCGCCTGGATACGCCCCATGCGGCTTTTGAATTTGTTGGCCGGGCTCGCCGCCGTCGGCCTGTCTGCCAGTCTGGCCCGGGCGGACACGCTTACCGTGGCGCCGCAGTCTGTCGCTGACGAAAAGGCGGTATTTGCCACGGTGGAAAGCATTAGTGTCGTGCCCGCGCGTGGCCGGATCGGTGGCACCGTGGCCGAGCTCAATGTCAGGGAAGGGGATCGTGTTACGGCAGGCCAGGCGATTGCGACGATCGGCGACGTCAAACTGGCTCTGCAGATGAAATCCCTGGATGCGCAGATAGAAGCGCTGCAAGCGCAGGCCAATCAGGCGCAAATCGACTTCACGCGCATCGAGGACCTGGTCCAGCGCAACATCATGCCGCGCGTCAAACTCGACGAGCAGCGGACGGCGCTGAACGTGGCGGAGAACAGCCTGCGCGCCAAGGTCGCGGAGCGCGCCGTGGTAAACCAGCAGCTCACCGAAGGCGAGGTGCTGGCGCCATCTGCCGGACGGGTGCTGAAGAAACTTATCACGGTCGGTTCTGTCGTGCTGCCGGGCGACCCCATCGTCACCGTTGCGCAGGAGAACTACAAATTGCGGCTGCGAGTGCCGGAGCGGCACGCGCGCTTCCTGAAAGCCGGTGACAAGATACGCATTGACAGCGCGGAGCTTGGTGGCGAGGCCTCGAAGTGGGGCGTCATCGATCTCGTCTATCCGCAAATCGAAGAGGGCCGTGTCATTGCCGACGCGACCGTCGAAGGGCTCGGCCAATATTTCGTCGGTGACAGACTCCGTGTGTGGGTCTCCGGCGGAATGCGGCCGGCCTTTGTGATTCCTGCCAGCTATGTGAAGACGCGTTTCGGCATCGATTATGTCAGTCTTCACCAGGCGGACGGGACGGTTGACGTGCCCGTGCAGCGTGGCCGCGAATTGCCGACACCTGCGCTTCCCGATGGACTTGAAATCCTGTCCGGTATTCGTGCCGGCGACCAATTGGTGCGGCCGTGAATCTCGGACTCTCTGGTCGACTGACCAAGGCAACCCTGTCGTCGCCGCTGACGCCACTGTTCCTGATTGCGGCGCTCGTCGTCGGTCTCATCGCGGTTATCATGATTCCGCGCGAAGAGGAGCCGCAGATCAGCGTGCCGATGGTCGATATTCGCGTCAATGCCGATGGGCTGCGCGGACCCGATGCCGTCGAGCTCGTTACCAAGCCGCTCGAAGCCATTGTGAAGGCCATCGACGGCGTCGAGCACGTCTACAGCCAGACCGAGGATGATCGCGTGATGGTCACCGCGCGCTTCCTGGTCGGCACCAAGTTCGAGGACGCGATGCTGCGCGTTCACGAGAAGATTCGGTCCAATCTCGATCGCATTCCCGTCGGGATTCCAGAGCCACTGATCGTCGGCCGCGGCATCAACGATGTTGCGGTCAAGGTGTTGACGCTGGCGCCGAAGCCTGAGGCTGCCGGTCGCTGGACGGACAAGGACCTGTTCGAGCTGGCCGACAAGCTGCGCGCCGAGCTTGTGAAGGTCGACAATATCGGATTGACCTACGTTTCCGGCGGTGCGGCGCAGCAGATCCGGGTCGAGCCGGATCCGGAAAAATTGTCACTCTTCGGAGTCACGCTTCAGCAACTGGTCGGCAAGGTCAAGGATGCCAATCGTTCATTCCTGGCCGGCGATGTCCGCGATGCCGGTGTCGTACGCAATGTCGCTGCTGGCCAGACGCTTTCCGGCATCCCGGACATTGGGTTGCTCCTGATCTCGACTCGCGATGGGCGGCCCGTCTACGTCAAGGATGTTGCTTCGGTCATCGTCGGGCCAAGCACGGTTGAACATCGGGTCTGGAACGACGAACGCGGTGAGAAAGGGCAGTGGACACGAGTGCCTGCCGTCAGCCTTGCGCTCGCCAAGCGCGCGGGTGCCAATGCCGTGGTGGTATCGGCCGATATTGATCAGCGCCTGGAAGGGCTGAAATCCCAGCTCATTCCTGATGACATCCAGGTCACCGTGACCCGTGACTATGGCAAGACCGCCAATGACAAGGCGAACGAGCTCCTGTTCCACCTTGGGCTCGCGACGATTTCGATCGTGGTGCTGATCGCGATCGCGATCGGCTGGCGTGAAGCGGTGGTGACCTTCGTCGTCATTCCAACGACCATTCTTCTCACGATGTTCGCCGCAAACCTGATGGGTTACACCATCAACCGCGTCAGCCTGTTTGCGCTGATCTTCTCGATCGGTATTCTCGTCGATGATGCCATCGTCGTAGTCGAGAATATCGCGCGACATTGGGCGATGCGCGATGGCAGGCCGCGAATGCAGGCAACCATCGAGGCGGTCGCGGAGGTCGGCAATCCCACAGTCGTTGCGACGCTCACGGTGGTCGCTGCGCTCCTGCCAATGTTGTTCGTGTCGGGATTGATGGGGCCCTATATGGCGCCGATCCCGGCGAATGCATCGGCAGCGATGTTGTTCTCGTTCTTTGTGGCGGTTGTGGTGGCGCCCTGGCTGATGCTGCGGCTGGCGCCAAAAGGCGCTATGGCGGCGGCTCACGGCGAACATGAGGAGGGACGGCTTGGCCTGCTCTACAGGCGCATGGCTGCTCCGATCGTGCGCAGCAAGCGCAACGCCTGGATATTCCTGCTCGCCGTCGGCATTGCCACCCTGTTGTCGATGACATTGTTTGCGACCAAGTCCGTGACGGTGAAGCTGCTGCCCTTCGACAACAAGTCGGAAATCGCTGTTATGGTCGATCTGCCGGAAGGAGCGAGCATCGAAGCCGTTGAGCGCACGTTGTTTGATGCAGCCGATATCGCGCGGCAATTGCCTGAAGTGACGTCTCTGCAATCTTACGCAGGTACGCCCGCGCCATTCAATTTCAACGGGCTGGTGCGCCACCACTATTTGCGTGAGAGACCCGAGCTGGGTGAGCTGCAGGTCAACCTGCTGCCGCGCGACGAGCGCAAGCGGGCGAGCCACGACATCGCACTGGATTTGCGCCAGAAGCTGAAAGCGCTCGATCTCCCCAAGGGCACCAGTATCAAGGTGGTCGAAGTGCCGCCTGGGCCGCCGGTGCTGGCGACACTGCTTGCCGAAGTCTATGGTCCCGACGCCGCAACGCGACGTGCGGTCACGGGCGAGCTGAAGAAGGTCTTCGCCGAAGTGCCGTTCATCGTCGACGTCGACGATTCCATCGGCGAGAAGCGGCCGCGGTTGCGGCTGTCGATTGACCAGGACCGGCTCGAATTCTTCGGCGTCGAGCAGCGCGACGTCTATGACACCATCCAGATGCTGTTTGGCGGCATGTCGGTCGGCTACTCGTACCGCGGCGAGGAGCGCAATCCGATCGATATCGCGGTACGTCTGCCCAAGCGCGGCCTGGAGTGGAACGAGGCACTGGCCTCGACGCCGGTTCCCGCCAACACGCTGCCTGGAAGCAAGACGGTCGTCGAACTGGGCCAGGTTGTGAAAGCGACGATGGAGGAGGGCTCGCCGGTGATCTTCCGTCGCGACGGTCGCTTCGCCGACATGGTGATGGCTGAGCTCGCCGGTCGCTTCGAGGCGCCGCTCTATGGGATGCTCGCGGTGGCAGACCGCATCGATGCGCACGATTGGGGCAAACTGCCGAAGCCGGCGATCAGTCTGCACGGCCAGCCAACGGACGAGTCGCGTCCCACGCTGTTATGGGACGGTGAATGGGAAATCACCTGGGTGACCTTCCGCGACATGGGAGCGGCCTTCGGTGCGGCGATCCTCGGCATCTACGTGCTGGTGGTCGCCCAATTCAAGAGCTTCCGTCTGCCGCTGGTCATCCTGACGCCGATTCCGCTAACGCTGATCGGCATCCTTATCGGGCATTGGCTGTTGAGGGCGCCGTTTACGGCAACGTCGATGATCGGGTTCATTGCACTTGCGGGCATCATCGTTCGCAACTCAATCCTCCTGGTTGACTTCATCCGCCATAGCGGCGGGGAGGGTAAGTCGCTGCGTGAGGTCGTGCTGGAAGCCGGCGCTGTCCGCTTCAAGCCGATCCTGCTCACAGCGCTTGCGGCCATGATCGGGGCTGCGACCATTCTGCTCGATCCGATCTTCCAGGGGTTGGCGATCTCGCTGCTGTTCGGTCTGGCGTCATCGACGCTGCTCACCGTGCTCGTCATCCCCGCGATCTACATTGCTTTGCGCGAGCCGCGTGAAGCGCCAGTCGAAACTGCCAAACCAAGCTAACGAGGCTCTCATGGAAAAGAACTATCTCGAAATCACAAAGGCGCTCTCTGCAAACCTGCGGAAGCTGCGCAAGGACATTCCCGACACCATGCAGGGCTTCTCCGCGCTCGCGCAGGCCGCGACCCGTGACGGCGCGCTGAGCAAGAAGACCAAGGAGCTGATCGCTCTCGCGGTTGGTGTGGCCGCGCATTGCGACGGCTGCATCGGTTTTCACGCTGAGGCCCTCGTCAAGCTCGGTGCAACGCGCGAGGAAGTCGAGGAGGCCCTCGGCATGACGATCTATATGGGCGGTGGACCGTCGCTGATGTACGCTGCGGATGCGATCGCTGCCTTCGAGCAATTCCAGCAGCAAGCAGCCAATACTTGATAAATGACGCGGGGGGACCGTGCGGACGATATGATCGTGCGGTCCTTCATTTGTCGGTGCTCGTCACGGCTTGCTTGCTCGCTGCTCCAGAAGCCTGTCGTGGAGCATCATCAGCTGATCCCTTCCACGTAGCTGCAAGCGCCATCGCGGCGGGATGGCATTGAGGCCGTCACGGATTCCCGCGATCCCACCCGCGACGCAAGCCGTCGTGTCGGTGTCCTGCCCGAAAGCGATGGCTGTCTTGACCACAGTCTCGTATGATCCGGCAGCAACGGCCTGTTTCGCGCTGAACAGGCAGTCCAGAACGAAACCGCTTCCCTGCGGCACGCGCTTGGCATCGGGGCGGATTTCTCCTTCCAGCGCTTCTTCGAATATGGTACTCCCCATGTAGATTGATCGAAGCGCCGAAAGCGCGTCCGACCAGGGATCATTCGTCTGTTCCAGCATTCGGCGTGCCCACAGGCAATAGAGCGCGCAACAAGCTTGCACCGTAACGTGTCCATGAGTAACCCTGGACTGGTCATGCGCGTCCTGGACCAGAGCTTGATCGGAGCCCTGGTGCCACAGCGCCAAGGGCAGAACCCGCATCAATGAGCCGTTGCCTTTGCTGTATTCTTCGGTGCCTCCAGCCTCCAGTGGCGCAACACCGGAGCGCAACCGTGAAATGGCCGCCGACGTTTGTATTCCGACATCGAAAACAAGACCGTCGACGGCCATGTAGCCGTGGTTGTACCAGCCGATAAGCCGGATCGAGAAATCACGCGCGTCAAAGCGATCGCAGTGAAGCAATGACGCCAGCAGGCAGAGCGCCTGCGCTCCATCGTCAGACTAGGTTCCGGGCTTTACGCCGGCATGTGCGCGCTGAAATCCGGCTGGGGGCTCGAACTCGATCAGTTCAGGCGATGGAATCGTCGATGGCGGATGAGATTCATAGGGAACGCCCAGCGCATCGCCCACCAGCAATCCAATGAGACCGCCGGAAATTCGATCTTCGAGCGACAGCACGGGTCCACACCTTTCTCGTCGCAGCATGCGGACGCAGCAGGCCCAACTATTGCGGGACGCTTGGAAGCTTTTCAACTACAAAATCAATTGCTGGACGTGTCAGTGCCGACTATCCGCCACGCGGTTTTTTCAGTCGCAACAGATTGGCAAGGAGGGTAAGCGATTGCGGTCTCTTCTCGCCATTGAGCTCGTCAAGCAGAGCCTGCGGAAACGGATCGTAAACCTGACCCCAGAACCGTTGCAGCTTGTTGTCCCAGATGCGCCACCCAACTTCCGCAACCGCTCGTCCGACGTATCTGCGTCGTTTCTGACTCATGAAAATTGCTGCTTGGTTGAGAGAGGCCTGCCTCAATCAGTGAGCCAGCGGCCGCCAGTCGGCGTGGTCGAAATAGTCGCCGTACTGACTGAGCGCGTGTACGATCTTTTCCGCACCTTGATTGCGGCCAGTCGTGCCTTTCATCTCGGCGACGCCATCGATCATCTGTTCGAGCACAAGGTGGAGCTGCTGGTCGGCCTCCTCGGGCAGCTTGCAGTTGCTGACCACATCATCAATCTTTGCCTGGATGCGGCCTGCCAGCGCGTCATACTGCGCAGGCGTGAATGCATTCCCATGGATGGCGGCATGTGACTCTGCCATCGCGGCGCGGATTTCATTCATGCCGCGGCGCAGAATGTCGTCAGTCTGCCATTTCTTGCCATGGTCGAGGCGGAGCTGGACGGTAGATGCGTCGCCATGGGCGTGCGGCTCGGCAGCGAGTGCCAGCGGGCCAAAGGCAAGGCCGAGCGCGATTGCCGTCGACATGAACCACCTGGTCGCGAACATGATCCACCCCCTTCTGTCTATCTGACAGATAGGTGACCGACGGTGCCACTGATTGATCCGGCGCAATATTCAGGAGGAATCCTGAATTGGTGCATAAGTTTCGGACAAGCAGGTGTCGTTGGCTTCAGCCCGTCGCCGGTCGATGACCCTTCCGCCGTTGATTGTTACGATGTATGTCTGCACGCCAAGCGGAGTGCCAGTCGCGGCTGTGAGCTGTGCGCGGACGCAGGACGTCCAGTTCAATCCGCGTGGTTCATGATGGGGTGGTGCCACTTCGATGTTGCGCGGATAGGACGTGGCAAGGAAGATCACATCGAGCTGTTGGCGGACCAGTTGCTTGACATCGGGGGGCGGCTCAGGGGATTGCTGGGCTTCCTTTATGCGCATAAACTCGGGCACCGGCGCGTAGCTGTCGGCAATGCCGCATGCGCCGAGCGCAAAACCACTGGCAAGCAACGCTGCGTAAGCCGCAATCCGCAACATGTGTGAAAGTCCCTGCGTGGCAACAAATGCGTCTGAACGAGGTCGACCGAAGCCCTCCATCGCATCTGCTGAGGCTGAAAAGGCGACGCCGCCGGGGATTTGCCACTATCGGATTGCAGGGTAGGCTTCGAGTCCCGGTCGGGCGATTTCAACGAGGAATTAGTATGAGAATTATGGTGGTGACGGCGGGGCTGCTGGTGTTGATGGCTTGGCCTGCACAGGCGCAAATGGGCGGCGGCCGCCACCACAACGGCGCGTCAAAAACGGAGCAGAAGAAGCCTCAGGTCGATGAGAAAGCCTACAAGGCGGCGCTTGAGCGAATTCCAGAGCCCAAGGAGAAGTACGATCCGTGGCGCGTCGCGCGCCCCACTGATCCCGCCAAGAAGTTGAAATGAAGCCAAAATAGCGTCGGCGATTGTTTGATCGACCTGCAAGCTCCCGCTGGCCTCCGTGTTCGCTTGTTGTTCGACAGCCATCTGGCAGGCGGGGGTTGTCCAGTCTGCCGGCTTGAAAATGCCTGAGTTCGCCGCTTATCATGCCGGGCTGGAAGCAGGGGACACTACGGCTATTGACCTTGATCTTTTGTGCTCAGCGGGTGCCGCAAATGCGGCCCGATCTGGACCGGAATTTGACCGCTTCTGGCGGATCAGTTCGGCAGCAGCGGTGACGTGGAAGACGTAGCGTCGGAACAGGCCCCTCTGTCGAGATAGGAGTGAGTGATGAAGGTTTTCCGTATGGCGGCGGTGCTGGTGTTGATGGCCGGGCCCGCTTACGCGCAAATGATGCCCAATATCAATTTGTTGCAGGATGGTCCCTCCAAGACTGATGAGGAGAAGGCGGCCGATGCGGAGCGTGACAGGGCCTACAAGGATACCTTGAAGAAGATTCCTGACGCCAAGAAATCCAACGACCCCTGGGGTGCCATGCGCCCCGAGCCGGCGAAGCCTGCCGCGCCAAAGCAGTCAGCCAGGAAGGCCAAGGCCGGCTCGGTCGTCCACTGACCGCGGGCCAGACTCCCTTTCGTTCTGTATCTCCCTATATCCAGTGGGCGCGCTCACCTCTTTATTTGAGCGTGACCTCCGGGCAAACGTGTTTCGCGTCTGTCATAACGCAAAACAGGTTCTCGGGATGTTCTCGCTGGGATAACGCTCCAGGGAGTTGCCGACATGGCTTTTCGCCCGCGGGATCTCGCCGAGCGGATGGCGAGCCGACGCAAGGCAGGCGACGGGTATTTGCGGGAGACTTTCACCTTGCCGCGCGAGGCGGCGAGGGCGAAGGCGAAGGCCTTCTTCGCCCGCTATCCGAAGGCGGGCTATATGAGCGAAGTCGAGAGTTGGCGCGAACTGCCGGGCGGTAGGATCGAGTTCACGATGCGACGCCTGCCCAGTGCGGATTAGTTTCCGTGGAACATCGTTCTCCCCCGGAGAACCTCGGATCGGAAAACTACGGGCGGACGCTCGCCAGGCCCGCCATCAACTGAGGCGGCCTTACTTGGGTGGCCTTACTTGGGCGGCCGCAAGCCGGGCGACGAGAGCCACTCATCAATGTGCGCAGCCGTCTCTGCCTGCGAGGCCTTTTTGATCAGCGCGTCACGCTCTGCTCCTGGCGGCAAAGTCATTGCCCGGTCACGGTCGCGTTGCGCTTGACGAAGCAGGCGATCCTTTGATGACTTGGACTGGAGTGACCGGGACGACTTGAACTGGAATGAATTGGATTGCGAGGTCCGGGTCATAGCGCCCTCCCATCGCTGTTAGGCGGGAGCGCGACCGGTCTCTCAGGTGCCGGTGTGCCCTTACTGCCTCCGGCAATAAGGGTATCCTGCGCCCGATTGTTCGCAATGGCGAGTCCAAAATGGGATATCCTACTTGCTGGCAACGCGGTTCAGACCACAGCCCGATGATTTCTGATTTAGGCCTGCGGTCGCTTGCCCCGGATCGCTGGCCGCATCGCGAGGCGGTAGGCGACGACTTTGTTTCCGTTAAAACGCTCTACGAATCGTTGACAGATGGGGCAGCGGTATTCGCCATTGGTGGGTACCACTGACACTGCATCCAGCTCAATCCGCTGAAAGTCCGCTCCGCATTCGGAGCACGTCACATTGCTCTTTTTCATATGTCCACAACTGTGCATTCCCAGGAGATGAAAGAACGAGAAGACGAGGATTTGGTTCCTAGGCAGGCATCGTAGGTTCTTATCGGAAAACCGTGGGACATTTCCGGAACCCGCTTAGCGGACCATTTGGCGTACCTCGTCAGCATCGGTGACGACAGCTCCGGGTGGTAAGAAATTACAGGCAAATTCTCCGCTAAAGCATCATCTCCGAAAAATGGGTGCTCCCCCAACGGTCCTGCCCGGACGCTACCTCCAACCAAAAGAACATATTGCGAACTTAGAACAAATGGAGTACGTTGCTTTTTAAGCCAGCCCGCTTCGTTAACCGTTTGTCCTACAAGCGAATCCCCGCCATAAGGAGCACCATCCAATGTCCGCCACTGCCCTGCGCATCGTCGAAGGATCTTCCATGGATAAGAGTAAAGCCTTGGCCGCTGCGCTCTCCCAGATCGAGCGCCAGTTTGGCAAGGGTTCGGTGATGAAGCTCGGCAAAGCCGACCGTTCGATGGATATCGAGGCGATATCCTCGGGCTCGCTCGGGCTCGATATCGCGCTCGGAATCGGGGGGTTGCCAAGGGGGCGGATCGTCGAGATTTACGGGCCGGAATCCTCGGGCAAGACCACATTGGCGCTGCACACGGTGGCGGAAGGGCAGAAGAAGGGCGGCATCTGCGCCTTCATCGATGCCGAGCACGCGCTCGACCCGGTCTATGCCCGTAAGCTCGGCGTCAATATCGACGAGCTTCTGATCTCCCAGCCCGACACCGGCGAGCAGGCGCTGGAAATCTGCGACACGCTGGTGCGCTCAGGTGCGGTGGACGTGCTGGTGATCGATTCGGTCGCAGCACTCGTGCCGAAGGCTGAGCTTGAGGGCGAGATGGGTGAGGCGCTGCCGGGCCTGCAGGCGCGCCTGATGAGCCAGGCGCTGCGCAAGCTCACGGCGTCCATCAACAAGTCCAATACCATGGTGATCTTCATCAACCAGATCCGCATGAAGATCGGTGTGATGTACGGCTCGCCGGAAACCACGACCGGCGGCAACGCCTTGAAGTTCTATTCCTCCGTCCGTCTCGATATCCGCCGCATCGGCGCGATCAAGGAGCGCGACGAGGTCGTCGGCAACTCCACGCGCGTGAAGGTGGTGAAGAACAAGCTGGCGCCGCCGTTCAAGCAGGTCGAGTTCGATATCATGTATGGCGAGGGTGTCTCCAAGATGGGCGAGATCCTCGATCTCGGCGTCAAGGCGGGCATTGTTGAGAAGTCCGGCTCTTGGTTTTCTTATGACAGCCAGCGCCTCGGTCAGGGCCGCGAGAATGCGAAAGCATTCCTGAAGGCCAATCCCGAGATGACCGCCAAGATCGAGACCGCGATTCGCCAGAACTCCGGCCTGATCTCCGAGCAGATCCTGGCTGGCAATCCCGAGCGCGACGCCGACGGCGAAGAGCCGGAGGAGTAAGCTTTAGCTAGAGCAGAGTTTTCGCGAGGAGCGGGCGCTGAGGACGTTGAGTTGCCGACGTCCTCGGCGCCCGTTTCGTTTTGCACAGAGCAGCGGCTCCGCCTGATCGCCGCGCAGGCTATTGATATTTATTCAGTTCGCTCGCAAGGTTCGGAGCGTTCCATTATTTTTAACCGGGGCCGTGGATGTTCGTTGTTCAAACCAGACACGCTAAGCGCACACGCAAGTATTCAATCTTGATGGCGTTTGTTCTCTTAACGATGATTGGGTCGGCCGCAGGTATTTGCGCCATTTTCACTCTGCGCTGGGATGCTCTTCCGAAGAAGAAATGAGCGCGTGGTTTCGCACTCGCTCAACTCATCCCGCGCATCGCCTCACTCCGCAGCTTCCGCGTAATCCGCCACCGGCGGGCATGAGCACACCAGGTTGCGGTCGCCATAGGCGTTGTCGACGCGGCCAACCGGGCACCAATATTTATCGGTGCGCGAGACGCCGTCGGGGAAGCAGCCCTCAGTACGGGTGTAGGAGCGATTCCAGTTGTCATCGGCGATGTCATGCACCGTGTGCGGCGCATTGCGGAGCGGCGAGGCCTCCACCTTGAAGCGGCCGCTTTCGATCTCGCCGATTTCGCGCCTGATCGCGATCATGGCATCACAAAAGCGATCGAGCTCCGCCTTCGATTCGGACTCGGTCGGCTCGATCATCAGCGTTCCCGGCACCGGAAAACTCATGGTCGGGGCGTGGAAGCCGTAATCGATCAGGCGCTTTGCGATGTCGTCGACCGTGACGCCGCTACTCGTCTTCAGTGGACGAGGATCGACGATACATTCATGTGCGACGCGGCCCCTCGCGTTCTTGTAGAGAATCGGGAAATGCGCCTCCAGCCTTGCGGCGACATAGTTGGCATTGAGGATCGCGATCTCGGTCGCACGCTTCAAGCCTTCCCCGCCCATCATCAGGATGTAGATGTAGGAGATCGTCAGGATCGAGGCCGAGCCGAATGGCGCCGCCGAGACCGGGCCGACCGCGTGCGGCGTGCCGCCATCGGTTGCGGGATGGCCGGGCAGGAATGGTGCAAGATGTGCCTTGACGCCGATAGGGCCCATGCCCGGCCCGCCGCCGCCATGTGGGATGCAGAAGGTCTTGTGCAGGTTGAGATGGCTGACATCGGCGCCGTAATCGCCGGGCCGGGCAAGCCCAACCTGCGCGTTGAGGTTCGCGCCGTCGAGATAGACTTGGCCGCCATGGCTGTGCACAATCTCGCAAATCTCGCGAATGCGTTCCTCGAACACGCCATGCGTCGCGGGGTAGGTGATCATGACGGCGGCCAGATTCTTCGAATGCGTCTGCGCCTTTGCGCGGAGATCGTTGACGTCGACGTCGCCATTCTTCTCGCAAGCGACGACCACCACCTCCATGCCGGCCATTACCGCGGAAGCAGGATTGGTGCCATGAGCGGAAGCAGGGATCAGACACACCTTGCGCTGAGCCTCGCCGCGCGCAGCATGATAGCCGCGGATCGCGAGCAGCCCGGCATATTCTCCTTGCGCGCCAGCATTCGGCTGCAGCGAAATCGCATCATAGCCGGTGATGTCGCAGAGCCACTTCTCCAGCCGCGCAAACAGCGCGTGATAACCCTTGGCCTGCTCGCGCGGCGCAAACGGATGCAGGCTCGCGAATTCCGGCCACGTCAGTGGCATCATTTCGGTGGTCGCATTCAGCTTCATGGTGCACGAGCCGAGCGGAATCATCGCGCGGTCGAGCGCGAGGTCGCGGTCACTGAGCTTGCGCAGGTAGCGCAGCATCTCGGTTTCCGAGCGATGGGCATGAAATACCGGATGGTTGAGGAAGCCGGTGCTGCGCTTGAGCTGATCCGGCAACGCATCGCCCGTCACGGCGTCAACCTCGGCATAGGATAACTTGCCACCGAAAGCGCGCCAGACGGCTTCGACGGTTGCCGCTGTCGTGGTCTCGTCGAGCGCGATCCGCAGCTTGCTTTCACCAAGGCCCAAATTGATCTTCTCAGCCACAGCGCGTGCGACGATCGCATCGCGCTGCGCTCCCACATCCACCATTACCGTGTCGAAGAAGTTTTGCGACAGCGGCGCAAAACCGAGCTTGCGCAAGCCCGCCGCGAGCACCGCGGTACGGCGATGCACGGTTCGTGCGATCTGTGTCAGCCCTTCGGGGCCGTGATAGACCGCATACATTGAGGCGATCACCGCGAGCAGCACCTGCGCAGTGCAGATGTTGGAGGTCGCCTTCTCGCGACGGATGTGCTGCTCGCGGGTCTGCAGCGCCAGCCGGTAGGCAGGCGCGCCGCGCGAGTCCACGGAAAGACCGACGATTCGGCCGGGCAGGGATCGCTTCAGCACATCGCGGACCGCCATATAGGCCGCGTGTGGACCGCCATAGCCCATCGGCACACCGAAGCGTTGCGCCGAGCCGATCGCGATATCAGCGCCGAGCTCACCGGGCGACGCCACCAGCGTCAGCGCGAGGAGGTCGGCAGCGAGAATGGCAAGCGCGCCCTTGGCCTTCAGGGCAGCGATGGCCGTGCGCGGATCGCGTAGCGCGCCTGAGCTGCCCGGATATTGCAGCAGGCCGCCAAAGACGTCGGCTTTGTCCAGGTCGGTTTCGGGATCGCCGACGATCAGAGTCCAGCCCAAAGGCTCAGCGCGGGTGCGCAGCACCGCAAGCGTTTGCGGATGTACGTCGCGATCGACGAAGAATGCTTTTGGTTTGGTCCGGCTTGCGCGCTGGGCCAGCGCCATGGCTTCGGCCGCCGCCGTTGCCTCATCGAGCAGCGAGGCGTTGGCGACGTCGAGCCCGGTAAGGTCGCAGATCATGGTCTGGAAGTTGAAGAGCGCCTCCAGCCGGCCCTGGCTGATCTCCGGCTGATAGGGCGTATAGGCCGTGTACCAGGCCGGACTTTCCAGGATGTTGCGCTGGATCACCGCCGGCAGGATGGTGCCGGAATAGCCTTGGCCGATCAGCGAGGTGAACACCGCGTTGTCTGCGGCAAGCTCGCCCATATGCGCGATTGCCTCCGTCTCGCTGAGCGGCTTGCCGAGATCAATCGGCGTTTTCTGGTGGATCGAAGGGGGCAGTGTTTCCGCGATCAACGAGCCCATGCTTTTCGCGCCCACCGTTTCCAGCATCGCGGCGACATCGCGCGGCGACGGACCGATATGGCGGCGGACGAAGGCCGCCTCCTCGGTGGTTTTGCGTTGCGCGGTCATCACTTGCTCCATCGCTTCCGGAAGGTTGTTGCCGGTTTCTCAGGCCGTGTGCGCCTTGTAGGCAGCCTCATCCATCAGTCCGCCGAGCTCGCTCTTGTCGGAAATCCTGATCTTGAACAGCCACGCCCGGCCTGCGGCATCCGAATTGACCAGAGCCGGTTCGTCCGCGAGCGCGCCGTTCACTTCGAGCACTTCGCCCGAAATCGGCGCGTAGACGTCGGAGGCGGCTTTCACCGACTCGACGACGGCGGCGGCTTCCGCCTTCTTGAGCGATCGGCCGACCTGCGGCAGTTCGACAAACACGATGTCGCCGAGTTGCTGCTGCGCGTAGTCGGTAATGCCGACGGTCGCGATATCGCCTTCGATCTTCAGCCATTCATGGTCGGAGGTGTACAGTGTCGTGCTCATCGTCGTCCTTTGGCGTTTGCAAGTGTTCTATCGTTGTATGCGTTCTATCGTTGTATGCGTTCTATCGTTCGCAACTGTTCTATCGCTTGTATGTGTTCTTCACGAAGGGCATTGCGGTGACCTGCAAGCCCAAGCGCTGGCCGCGCACTTCGGCGAAGAGCTTTGTGCCGGGTGCGCTGAGCGAGGAAGGCACGTAGCCCATTGCGACCGGTGCATTCAGGCTGGGCGCAAAGCCGCCCGATGTCACGGTCCCGACCGGAGCGGTCGATGTGGTGTCCGCAAACAACAGTGCACCTTCGCGCACCGGCGCGCGACCTTCGGCCTTCAGGCCGACACGGCGGCGCGGTGCGCCTTGCTCGATCTGCGGCAGAATGATTTCGGCGCCGGGAAAGCCTCCGGTGCGGGTGCCGCTGGTGCGGCGGCTCTTTTGTACCGACCATTCCAGCGCGGCCTCGGCCGGTGTGGTTGTGGTGTCGATGTCGTGACCATAGAGGCAAAGCCCAGCTTCAAGCCGCAGACTGTCGCGGGCACCAAGCCCGATCGGCAGCACGTCGCTATCGGCGAGTAGCGCCTTCGCCAGCGGCTCGGCATCGGAAGCGGCAACCGAAATCTCAAACCCGTCTTCGCCGGTATAGCCGGAGCGCGAGACGAAGCAGTCAAACCCATCGACCTTGTGCGGGCTGGCGTCCATGAACTTCATGGTCGGCGCCTCCGCACAGAATTTCGCCAGCACCGCTTCCGCCTTGGGCCCCTGCAGGGCGATCAGCGCGCGGCCCGCGAGCGGCTCGATGTCGCAGTCAGTGGCGAGATGCGCGCGCAGATGCGCCTCGTCCGCGGCTTTACAAGCGGCATTCACGACCAGGCACAGGTGATCGCCGAAATTGGCAACCATCAAATCGTCAAGGATGCCGCCGGCCGCATTGGTGAACTGGGTGTAGCGCTGCCGCCCGCGAGAAAGCGCAACCAGATCCTGCGGCACCAGCCGTTCCAGCGCTCGTGCGGCGTCTTCGACCTTGCCTGATTTCGGACGTAGCGCGATCTGGCCCATATGGGAGACGTCGAACAGGCCGGCCTTGCTGCGGACATGCAGGTGCTCCCTGAGCACGCCTGGGCCGTATTGCACCGGCAGTTCATAGCCCGCGAACGGCACCATCTTGCCGCCGAGCGACACGTGCAGCCCGTAAAGGGGCGTGCGCTGCAGGGAGTTCTGGTCGTCGGGCGCAAGCATCGCGGGGTCCTCGCGAGTTCCCGGAGACAATTCTCCACGGAACCAGTCGAAGCCCCATCTGTCGCTTTGCCTGAGAGTATTATCCCGTCGGCGGACGCCTGCCGGACCAAAGCCCGTATCGGGCCAAGGCCGAGCGCCTCTTTCCAGATGTTACTAGTCCACGCGGTCCTTTTGCCTGAGAGTTTCCGGGGCGGTTGCTCCTTCGGCGCCGGCACCAAAGCCGGTCTCTCCCGACGTGGCCGTACAGTACAGATAGGAACAGAACACCGGCCAGCCAAGGCTGTCAACGCGGCCGGAGCAGCTATCAACGGGGATTGAGTGGATACTGGCAACCCACTGATCTCTCTGCACAGTTTCTGGACAGGGCGGACGGCCTTGTCTAAAAGCGGTCTGGCTCGCAGCTATCTGGCTCAATTCAACGTTAAGAAGGCTGGCAAGCGGGCTTCGAACCCCCGATTGGATGAACATGAGCGGCGTCAACGAGATCAGGTCGACCTTTCTGAACTTCTTTGCCGAGAACGGCCACGAAATCGTGCCGTCCTCGCCATTGGTGCCGCGCAACGATCCGACATTGATGTTCACCAATGCGGGCATGGTGCAGTTCAAGAACGTTTTCACAGGTGTGGAGAAACGCCCTTACGTGCGCGCCACCACCTCGCAGAAATGTGTGCGCGCCGGCGGCAAGCACAACGACCTCGACAATGTCGGCTACACCGCCCGCCATCACACCTTCTTTGAAATGCTCGGCAACTTCTCCTTCGGCGACTATTTCAAGGACCGTGCGATCGAACTCGCCTGGAATCTCGTCACCAAGGAGTTCGGCCTGCCCAAGGACAAGCTGTGGGCGACCGTCTACATTGATGATGACGAGGCGCACGCGCTCTGGAAGAAGATTTCGGGCCTGCCTGACTCGCGCATCATCCGTATCGCTGGCTCGGACAATTTCTGGCAGATGGGTGATACCGGCCCCTGCGGGCCGTGCTCGGAACTCTTCTACGACCATGGCGACAAGGTCTGGGGTGGCCCGCCTGGGTCGCCGGAAGCCGATGGCGACCGCTATATCGAGATCTGGAACCTCGTGTTCATGCAGTTCGAGCAGTTCGAGGGCGGCGCGCGCACTCCGCTGCCCCGGCCGTCGATCGACACCGGCGCAGGGCTGGAACGCGTGGCAGCTGTGCTGCAGGGCAAGCACGACAATTACGACATCGATCTGTTCGTCGCGCTGATCCGAACCATCGCCGATCTCACCAATGTCGACCCGCAAGGGAAGCAGAAGGCATCGCTGCGCGTGATCGCGGATCACTTGCGCGCGTCCTCGTTCCTGATTGCCGACGGCGTGCTGCCCTCGAACGAGGGACGCGGCTATGTGCTGCGCCGGATCATGCGCCGCGCCATGCGCCATGCACAGCTTCTCGGCTCGCGTGAGCCATTGATGCATCGTCTCGTCAATGTGCTGGTGCGTGAGATGGGCCAGGCCTTTCCGGAGCTGGTGCGCGCAGACAGCCTGATCAAGGAAACGCTGCGGTTGGAGGAAACCCGCTTCCGCAAGACGCTGGAGCGGGGCCTTGCCATTCTCGACGAGAAGAGCGGCGGTTTGAAAAAGGGTGATATGTTCGACGGTGACGTCGCCTTCACGCTGTATGACACCTATGGTTTCCCGCTTGACCTGACGCAGGACGCGCTGAAATCGCGCGGCATTGGCGTCGATCAGGCGGCCTTCACCGATGCGATGAACCGTCAGCGCGAAAAGGCGCGCGCGGCCTGGGCGGGGTCCGGCGAAGCGGCGGCTGAAAGCGTCTGGTTTCCGCTGCGCGAAAGGCTCGGGGCGACCGAATTCTTAGGTTATGAGACTGAGACCGCGGAAGGCGCGGTCAGCGCGCTGGTCAAGGATGGCACGGAGGTGGAGAGCCTCAAGTCCGGCGACGCTGGCGCGATCGTGCTGAACCAGACGCCGTTTTATGCCGAGTCGGGCGGCCAGGTGGGTGACATCGGAATTCTCTCCGGCGATGGCGTGAAATTCCGCGTCACCGATACGCAGAAGAAGGCCGGCGATCTCTTCGTGCATCTGGGCACGGTAGAGCAGGGCACTCTGAAGGTCGGCACCGCGCTTCAGCTCGATGTCGACCATGCGCGCCGCTCCTCGATCCGCGCCAACCATTCGGCGACCCATCTGATTCACGAGGCACTGCGCCAGGTGCTCGGCGATCACATCGCCCAGCGCGGTTCGCTGGTTGCGTCCGACCGTCTGCGCTTCGACTTCGTGCATCCGAAGCCGATCACGCCGGAGGAGCTGGCCCGCGTCGAAGACATCGCCAACGATGTGGTGCTGGCGAATGACGACGTCACCACCCGCGTCATGGCGGTGGATGAGGCTCGTGAAGCCGGTGCCCGCGCTTTGTTCGGCGAGAAATATGGTGATGAGGTCCGTGTCGTCTCCATGGGCAAAACCGCGCGCGAACTTGGTGCGAACGCGCTTGGCTGGTCGGTCGAGCTTTGCGGCGGCACCCATGTGAAGCGGACCGGCGACATCGGCCTGATCTCGCTGACCAGCGAGAGCGCGGTGGCCGCCGGTGTTCGCCGCATCGAGGCGCTGACCGGACGTCATGCGCGCAAGCACGCCAACGACACCATGGCGCTGGCAAAGTTGGCTGCGGCCGAGCTGCGCACCTCGCTCGACGACGTGCCCGCGCGCATCACGGCGCTGATGGACGAACGCAAGAAGCTCGAGCGCGAGCTGTCGGATGCACGCAAGAAGCTCGCGATGGGCGGCGGCGCTTCGTCCGGCGACGGTGCGGCGGCGGGCGTGCGTGAGGTCGGCGACGTCAAGCTGATGGCGCGCGCGGTCGCGGGCATCGAGATGAAGGATCTCAAGAGCCTGGCCGATGATGGCAAGAAGCAGATCGGCTCCGGCGTGGTCGCGATCGTCGGCGTGACCGGAGACGGCAAAGCCGGCGTCGTGGTCGGTGTCACGGCCGATCTCACCTCGCGCTACAACGCCGTCGATCTCGTGCGCGTGGCATCTGCGGCGCTTGGCGGCAAGGGCGGCGGCGGGCGACCGGATATGGCGCAGGCCGGCGGGCCTGACGGCGCCAATGCGGCGCTGGCGCTTTCGGCGATCGAAAAGGCCATGATCGCTGGTGCTTAAGTCGGTGCGACGTGTTTCACGCGGTCAGCCCAATGTTCGTGACCGCCTCTACGATCTGCTTGAGCATGATCCGCTCGCCTATTCGAGCGGGGCGTACTTTGTCCGGTCGATCATCGCTATTGTCCTCCTCAACGTCGCGGCGATGACGCTTGCGTCAGTGCCAGATCTCGACGCGCGCTTCGGCACGTTGTTCACGGCAGTGGCGATGCTTTCCGTTCTGGTGTTCGGCCTGGAATATGTCGCGCGCTTGTGGACCGTTGCAGGACACACGCCGCGCAAGGTCTCGCCGTTTGCCGACCGGCTCGGCTACGTTTTCTCTGCCCTCGGTATCATTGATCTCCTGGCGTTTCTGCCGGCGGCGGTCGCGCTGATTGTGGCAGGCCGCCCGACGCTGGTCGAACTCGGGGCGCTCTCGTTCTTCAAGCTTGTGCGCTACTCGCCGGCAATGCGTTCGTTGCTCGCGGCCGTCCATGCTGAGCGAAGAGCGCTGGTCGGATGTCTCGTAATCCTGTTCGGTGTGGTACTGGTGTTCGCGACGCTGCTCTACCTGGTCGAGCGCGACGTGCAACCCGACAAGCTCGGCACCATTCCGCAGGCAATGTGGTGGGCGATCGTCACTCTGGGCACGGTCGGTTACGGCGACGTTGTTCCGATGACGGTCCTCGGCAAGGTGATATCGGTCTTCACCATCATCTGCGGCTTCGCCATGATCGCGTTGCCGGTCGCCATCATCTCCACCGCGTTTGCGGAAGAGGTAAGGCGGCGGGACTTCGTCGTCACCTGGGGCATGCTGGCGCGCGTGCCGCTGTTCTCACATATGGCCGCATCGGAGATCGCAGACGTCATGCGGTTGCTGCAGGCGCGGACCATCGAGCAGAACGAGATCCTGTTCCGGCGCGGCGACGTTGCAACCTCAATGTATTTCATTACTGCAGGCGAGGTCCAAATCGAATTGTCGAACCAGTGCGTGCGGCTTTCCGACGGCACTTTCTTCGGCGAGATCGCGCTGCTGCACAAGACGAAGCGGAGTGGCACGGTGACCGCCACGCGCAAGACCCGGCTTTTGCTCCTTGATGCTCACGATTTCCACGCGCTGATCGAGCGAATGCCGACGCTGGCTACCTACGTCCGCGAGACCGCAGAGGCGCGGCTTGGTGAGACCGGCGACCTCGGGCCCACCGAACTGGAGCAGGCGGAGAGGGAGAACGGAGGCGAGAGTTGATGGCCGCAAAGCCGGGCACGCCTCTATTACATATCGATGTGGCGATACTCCAATCAACAAATTGAAGCGCTCAATGCTGAACAGTGGCACGTTCCAATCTTCAACAGATCATAATAGGTCCGGCGGTTTCTTCGATACGCCAAGCGAACACTTGAGTTAAGCGCGGTCAGGGCGAGTCCTGCGCGCATTGATGGTTGCGTATTTCGCGTGGCCGCATGTCTGCGCCTGCCGGCTGTTTGCGACACCCGCAAAGCCGTTCCCTTTGTGCCGCCCGTTGCCTTTGATCCGCGCCTGTCGTGCGCTCCAACTCTTTGGTGATAATCATGCTGTGCGATTACTTGGCGGGGTGCCATAGCTGTTCGGTCGGAGGGACTGATACTGATTCTGCGGTGCCGTGGCCGCGCTCGATTGCGCTGGCCCTGAAGTTCCAGCTTTGCACCATGCTGCGCGCCGCCGAGTTTCTGAGTGGCAAGCCCGATGAGTTGGTCGGCCTCGGCACGAACGACGCCGAGTTTCACGTCCCGGCGCAGCGGGTGAAGGCGCGCCGCGTCATCACGCAGCCGTTGTCGTCACTGGCGCAGGAGGTCCTCGCCGAGGCGATCAAGACGGATGATCAGCCCTTTATCTTCCCAAGCCCGACCGGCAAGGCCCCGCATCCGCGCGCGCTGGGCGTGGCGGCCAACGGCAAGCTGCCCTACCGTTTGAAGTCGGGCCGCGAGGTCGGCGGCATCACCGGGATCTGCGAGTTCTTAGGCATGGCGAAATGGACGCCGCACACTCTGCGCCGCACACTCTGCGCCGCACCGGCGCGCATCCTGGGCCACCGCACTCACCTGTTTCTCGCCGAGGAAGTCTATGCGTGGCAGCAAACACTGCCGATCGACACGTCATTGCACGACAAAATCGCGCGGATTCGTCGCCGCTAGAGGTCGACTTCGATCAGCCTTTGCATTGCGGCAAAAGTGAGAATGGCGTTGCTGTACCCCCTATTCGCGGGAGTATGATTTTCATGCTGTCAAAGTATATTGAGCGGAAAATATTTTGGAGAGTCACATGATGACCGCGAATGAGATCGCTTTGGAGATGATCGCCAATTTCGAGAAGAAACCAAATCCTTCCGCATATTTTACAAAATTGGATCGACAAGCGATTGCAGATGGACTCAAAGACAGGGTGAAGAACCCTGATCTAATTCAACAAGGGTCAAAATCATCGCTTTGCGGACCCACCGCACTCGTAGTCACGCTCGCAAGGACTCGCATTACTGAGTATGTGAAGGCCGTCACCGGGCTGTACGACTTTGGAACTGTGCGAATCGGCGCGATGATGGGTTCTGAACGAAATCTCATTCCAGGCAGGAATGCTGGCTGGCTTATTTCGCCTCGCAAAGATCTCTTAAACTACAAACCATCCTCGGCCATTGCGGAAGTTGACTGGATTATCTTGGCCAGCATTCGTGATTCGGAGAATTGGGCGTTACACTATAACGATGAGAATAATCAGGCATCCGCTATAACACGGGGGGCCACCCTTGCTAGTTGGATGAGAAATGTTGGCTATACCGAAGTGATCGAAAAAACCAATAATTTCTTCTGTAAGAGCGCTACAGAACTTCAGGAGGCTGGGCGCCTCTACTTGGACGATTATCACGTTTGTCTCTTGATCGACGCTAATGCACTATATGATGGAAAAACACCTGACTATTATCCTAACCATTGGGTCATTCTTTTATCCTATATTGATTACGCGCCTTTTGTTGGCATGGATGTGTTATCGTGGGGAGAGAGGTGGAAGCTACCGAAAAGCCAAATGAAATTGGATGAATTCCTCAATTATTTTTACGGATACATCGCAGTAAAATATTGAGGAAAGTTTAGCGCGCAGCCGATTGATACAGCCTTGCACGACAAAATCGCGCGGATTCGTCGCCACTAGACACAAATTAGACACCAGCGCCGGGCCGGAAGTTCCCGAATTTGCAAGGAAGACAGGGCTTTGCCTATGATGGCAAGGCTGGCGATATCGGTCGGGACATCGCCAATATGTGTCTGTGCAGATCATGCTCCAATCAATAACGACCACCATCGCGCTTTTGTTGTGCGATCCAGTCCGACAAGGTCTTTGCTCTTGATTCCTGAGTCTTGCTATTTGATTGGCTTGACGCCTTCGATCTGCTCGGGATTTTCTTTCCTGAGCGTTCCCGCAACGGCCCGGCTGATTCTGTCTTAATGACCGGCTTTGAAATAGCAGCCGATTTCTCGGCGGCCTCCTTTTCCAGGCGCAATCGTTTCAATCGCGCCATCTTGTCACGCTCGGCCTCCACCTCAGCGCTGTCGATCAAGACCGCCTTGTGGTGAGCAAACTCGGCTGACACCAGAACGCCAAGGATATTGCTTTCGCCAAGCGCTTTGCAGGCTTCCAACCGATGCAGCCCCTCGACCAGGACCAGGTGGTCTCCATCGGTTCGGACCAGAATGGGAGTCTGTTGTCCGATTTCCAGCATGCTCGTCGCAATCTCCTGAACGACCTCAGGCTTGAGCTCCTTCTTTTTCTTTACGGGAACGTGGATATTGTCGATCGGGAGACTTTCCGGCTTGTCCTCGCTCATTTTTTCTTGCTCGATCGGGTGAGTGGAAAACGATATGCTTTCGTAAACGGCCCAGGTTCAAAAGCGCGGCGACCCGGCTCCAAAAACGACAAAGCAGACCAGACGATTTTTCATTCTGGACTGCTTCGCTTGCTCCATGATTTGACGATTTTGAGGCGGCTTATGCGGCCAGCGCCTTGGTCAGGTTCTCTGCAACCTTGTCCAGGAAGCCGGTTGTCGACAGCCAGCGCTGATCGGCTCCGACGAGGAGGGCAAGGTCCTTCGTCATGTAGCCAGCCTCGACGGTCTGGACGCAAACCTTCTCCAAGGTGCTCGCGAACTTCGTGAGCTCCGCATTGTCGTCCAGCTTGGCGCGGTGGGCGAGGCCGCGGGTCCAGGCGAAGATCGACGCGATCGAGTTGGTTGAGGTTGCCTTGCCCTTCTGGTGCTCGCGATAGTGGCGGGTTACCGTGCCGTGGGCGGCCTCGGCCTCCACCGTCTTGCCGTCGGGGGTGAGCAGCACCGACGTCATCAGGCCGAGCGAGCCGT
>JGI24705J35276_12238681_pt1 | contig 36832 bp, 32 predicted proteins | sample TergutNt197P4_FD_35276 | JGI IMG/M metagenome (IMG submission 35276) | reverse complement strand
TCTTGTCGCCGCCGTAGCGGTAATGCGGGTTGCAGGTCAGGGTAATTTCGTTGAGTGATACTTCTGGCGTCAGTTCATCCTGCAGGCCGTAGGCCTCGATGAAGATGCGGTTGTTCTCTTCCTCCAATCGCTGCATCTCCAGCGTCATCTCCAGCCAGTGGGCGCGGAGCTTCTGGTAGGTGGCCTTTAGGGTTGGCTGGCGGTAGTCGTGGCTCAGCAGTGGTAACCTGGTAAAGTCCCAAGAGGTTTCATAGAAGTTCCAATCGTTTTTTCCAAGGTTTATCAGTTTGGAAATTTGACCATCTTCGAAATCTAACGCTTTCTGAAAGGGGACTCGTTTGATATCTCCCTCGCCATAATCTATATTGGCAGAAATAAATCTGATTAGCCATGTGAAAACACAAGAATTAAAAAGGCCAAGGATCAGTAAATTATCTGAAATATCATTAGGAAAACAAACAGGACCGTTGCTTTCAAAAGTAAATCCATCAGGAAAGAGTCTGGCACATAATGGTGAATTGGACATCTTGGTCCATGCAACACCTTGTTTGAAGAAGTATTCTATGTTCTGAGGACGTGATCTTAACTTGCCGTTATTGTCCTTAAAGTTTTTAATCTCTCTCCCGTTATCTTCCCATTTTAAAAAGAATTCATGGTTACCGTACCATTTGCGATATCCCCCCCCCTTAATACATGCAAACCAACGATTTGAGATTCTATCTTTTGAAAAAACATTCGCTAGATTAGTTCCTATCTCATGCCAAAGGCGCAAAAATCTGTCGTTTTCACCGGTCTTTATGCCCTGCCGAGGGTTTGCTATGTCGCCAAGCAATGCTCTTTCAAGAAAGAGGTCGCATATCTTTTTATTAGCCCAATATGCGATTGGCGACCCTGGAATTTTCTTGAAGTCAGCGGCAGAAGCGCGGTAGAGTAATCCGCAATTAGAATTCTTTGCAGCCTCTAGAATGGTGTCTTTTTTCTCGGATTCAGAGTTGCCACTAACCAACCTTAGATAGTTGCCCTTGTAATCCAAGCAGTTTGCGTTCCCCAAAACAAAAGCAGTTGTCGAGACAACCTCTCCACCAATACTGTCAAATGCCCTCGCACCAAGGTGAGCCATAGATAGCAGTGTGTTTTGTCCCAAAAGAAGCACCCGGAGTGCCTCGAAAGATGATAAGAACATCCAACTTTGCATGGTAATCATGGCAACCATACCGCCTTGTCGGGCAAGTTCACAGTTGCGCTCAATAAACATGGCAAACAAATCAGACTTACTGCTCGGGTAATTGTCCTTTACCCATGCGCCCAACCGTCCATTCATCCCCTTGCTGCCCATATATGGCGGATTGGCAATCACCACATGGTATTTGGGGCTCAGGTAATCGGCCTGCCGCAAAACTCGCAGCACCTTCTGACGGGTCAGGCTGAGGAACAGTTGCCCGGAGACCTTCTTTGACTCCAGAATCCTCAGCATAGTGTCCACGTCGGTGAGAGCTGGACGGATCAGGGAGCCGAAGTTGTCGGCCTCCTCGAATTGGCGCAGGGTGGTTTGCAGCGGTACGGTGAACAGGTCGCGTCCAACAAAGTCCATGTAGTTCTTCAACTCACCCGCGTCGAAGTGGACATTCTCCAACACGCAGATGTTCGGCTTGACGCCCTTGTTGAAAAACCGGCGCTGCTTGGCCCGGGCCTTCATGGTCAGGGCAAAGGCAGCCAGTTCCCCGGCGCGTTCGTCGATCTCAATGCCGTAGAGGTTGTGGGTGAGGATCTTCTCCGGGATCTCGGTGGGCTCGTAGCCTTCCTCCTCATAAATGGCGTGGAGCAGGTCAAAGGCATAGGTAAGCATGTGGCCGGAGCCGCAGGCCGGGTCGCAGATCTTGATCTCTTCTGGTTTGCTGATACGCAGGAAATCCGTCTCGGCTTGTTCGGGCTTGATGTAATAGTCCATCTGTTCGGCCAGCTTTGAGCCAGGGCGGTTGAGCAACCACAGGCGGCCGAGGGAGTTTTCCACCAAGTAGCGGACGATCCAGTGCGGGGTGAACAACTGGGTGGCGGCGGGGATGTTCTCTGGCGTGATTTTTTTGTTCTTTTTCAGCCCTTCGAACACTTCATCCTTCTTCTCAGAGATGTAGAACTGGTAGAGCCAGCCGATCACCTCGACATCCTCGCAGGCATCGGTTGTCATCGCCTCGCGGGTGGAGGCGAGTATGGAGTTGGCCGACAACAGGTCGCCTGGCATCAGCAGTTCGGTATAGTCGTCGATGCGCTGGAACAGAAACGGCATCGCTTTGTTCCAGGAGTTGCAGGCGGCGACTATAAGCAACCTGTAGGCCTCGCCCTGCGGGTCTCGGCTGGGCGCTTTACCGTCGAGCAGGGCAAAAATCTGCTGCCGCGTCTTTTCTGGCGCCATCTCTTGGTCGATGTGCCCCATCTTGGCTTCAGCCAGAATCTCGGGCTGAAGCTGCCCCTCGGCGGGCGACACCACGCCGATGCGGGTGTAGCGGTTCACGTCCATGAAACGCAGAGCGCAGAAACGGTTGAACCAGATATAGGCGACTTTCTCGACCACTTGGGCCTGGCCGGCCTCTGCAATCTGTTTTTCTAGCTGCCTGACCGCTTCAGCGTTCTCACGCCGGGCTGCGCTCTCCTCGGCCAGCACCAGTTGCAGCTTGTTCGATACCTGCTCTATCAGGCTACGCCGAGCGAACTGGGCGAATTTTTTGAGTTTTGCGGTGTCCATTTACGGTCCTTAAATCTGAATTCTCTTTCCGTTGCGAATCTCAGCGAGGAGTGCTTCCCGCATGGAATCCAGGTAACGCTCCACATCCGATTCATCGGCAAGCCAAGGTTTATCGAAGGAAACTCGTACTGACCGGCTTGTGACATACTCAATAGAAGGCTCTGCCGTAGTTGTTGCCGTTATAGAGGTGGGGGAGGGGTTGTAATCGTCAGTATCGGGATCGGCTGGCTTGGCTCTTGCTTGCGACCAGGCGGCTATCCGTGACAACAGTTGAGGGCACTCTGCCTCTTCAAAACGCCGTGGACTATCTCGAATCACGGCAATCAAGGTTTGTCCTTTCAGCTTTTCTATACAATCAGTAAAGGACTTGGCAATCTGCTCCTGCTGCGCCTCGGCAAGACCCGTGAATTCGGGCATGGCGGCCAAGCGGTTTTGCAGAGCCACAACCGCATCTTTGGCTGTGGCGATCTCCCGCTCAATTTGCGCCGCCACCTGTCTCAGCAGGGCGTCCATCAGGGACTTCACCTGCTGCATCCGGTTGCCCTTGAAACACTCCGGATCAGTCAGGACGGCGGTGAGTTGCGTGCTTTCATCGCCAGCAAGGTAGGAAAAATTAGGCTCTTGCCCCTGAACAAAATTTCGAGCTTCATCAAAGATATCCTTTAACGGTCCGCCCATGAACTTGCGGATTGGATCAATGACCTTTTCCTTCAGGTCAAGGAGGGCATCCTCCTGGCGCAGCAGCTCGGTGAGATACCAGGTGTAGGGTTTGCCGATGATCTCCTTCAGGGTATCGATCACCGGGTTCAAGGTGATCAAAAAGGGGTATTGCGTGGCCTGGGCCGCCAGAGGAGTGAGCAGATGCAGGAGTTCCTGCAGAGCCACACCGGTTTCCTTGCCAAGGGCCTTGGCTTCATTGGCGTGGGGTGGGGAATCGAAAAAGTCCGCATAAAATTCCTTGAGACTGCGCACCTGCGAGGCGGTGAAATCGACCTGTGGTTCGAGAACGACGTTGCCCTGGCCGTGGGTATTGCGCAAAGCCCTTTCAAGATCATCATCTTCCAGGATGTTGCCGTCAGTCCGCACCTCAATTTTGCCACGGGCGCAGAGTTTGGCCAGAATGCAGAGGATGGCGGCATAGTACCAGCCATAGGGCTTACGTTCCATTTTTTCGAGCAAGGCTTTCAGGGTGGTTCGGACACCACCACGGTTATTGCTTTGGATAAAGGCGAGCATCTCCTGTTCGGACTCTATAAGGGAGGTAACTCCCGTGCCCTCCAGTGTCCCCTGTCGGTCGCGGAGGATGCTTCTGATCTGGTCTTCCCTATAGGTGATTCCCTGCAGCATCCGCAGGTTGGGATAGACCCGCATGACCAGTTCGGAGAAACCTCGATTGATGCGACTTTGAGGATCGTCACCACTAATCTCTATTTCGGCGCCCGAGACATAGAGCCTGGCTTTGCCCAGCAAGCGATGGACAAGCTGTTGCAGGTCGGCGTAACGCTCCCGATTCTGAGATCCTTTATCGGTCAGTATCCGTTTAATAGTCTCCTGTTGGGTTGTGGAAATGTTCTGGCGAATATATTTCTCTGTCCGCTTGTACATCAGGATATCACGCATGAGTCGATCATCCGGAGGCATCACCACCAATAACTCATCGCGCCCAAAGGTATACATGAGACGGGATGCCTGATCATCCGTAAATGTATGAAAAGGGGTGATGACATGGATCGTCAGCTCATATTCTCGGCCATGGAGCCGATCATCGAGTCTTCGTGAGTAGGGAAAGTCCTGACCGTTTTCGTCATAACGAATCTTTCGGTTTCTGATGACGTGATCGAAGACGAGCTTTTCCAGTTCATTTGCAACATCAGTTGACTCGACCTCGGTGTTTTTGATCTCCAGTTCGACATCCTTTTCCTCGTCGGTCAGGTATTCGTACAGATCGCCATTGCGCTGGATGAAGGTCTGCTGTTCGAGAAGATTCAAGGCCTCTTCAATTTTTTTCTTCAGCCCCGGCAGATCCTGGCCGAAGCTTTCCAGCATGAGCACACAGAGGTTGCGGATTGTCGGCTTAAATTCCTTGACATACTTGACGAGAAAAAGGGCCTTGAGCAGCTTGACGGCAAAGGCATCGCTCAATTGCCGCTCGGCTGCCAGGACGGCTTTTTGGGTCTGCGCTTTCAAGGCGGTGTGAATCCCTCCAAACATCAGGTCAAAAGAGGCCAACTGTCCGAGTTCATAATCACCGATCTGAATGGCCACCTGCTGGAACACGCCCAGCATGGAGCGCTCACCCACCGAGCTATGCTTGCCTTCAAAGGCGTTGTTCCGCGACAGATTTTCAATGACCGATTGGAACAGCTCGAATTGATAGGGGACAAAGGGGTAGCTGCGGATAAACTCATCCCGGTCCCGGTAAACCTTGTAGGCGCGGGAACCATCGGTAAAATTGAACAGGGTTCCGAAATTGTTCTCTTGGAGGTGGTAGAGATCGGAGACCGACTCGGCCCCAGCCTCTGTTTTGGCCAGGAGTCTCTTTTGAATAACTTCCGCCACATTGGTACTGGTCAGGAGCATCTTGTTGGCAAAGCGGGCCATGATTTTGGAGAAATCGTTACTCTGCTGGGCGCTCATCTCTCCCAAAACGGTGGACATATCGTTCTGCGAAGTCACAATCACCCAGGCTCGGCCCCGGCATTTAGTGGCCAGGCTTTCGGCGATGGTTTGCAGATTGGTCATCAATTTCACGTTCTCGGCAATATACTGCCCGACTTCGTCCACAAAAAAATTCAAACGAAAAGTTGGTGATTGCCTGTCGATATAGGCCATGACCTGTTCAGCGAAATCTTCGATGGAAACCTTGTACTGGCTTCGGTATTTGTCGAGGATTCCCTGTGCCGCCGATTCAGGGCTGTTGGTCGCTTTGGCATAGGCCTTAGCGATGTTTTGTGATTCCAGCAGGGCCTGTTCTCTGCCCGTGGACCACTCCCGTCCGGACAGGGTCTGGTAAGCATCCTTGAATGGATCGTAGATGCCTCGGCTATCGAGATCGCGCTCAAAGTGAGCAATGTGGCCTTGCTTGCCGTAGTAGCCGCACATCTCGTCGAATACCTTGACGAAAACGGCGAGAAGCGCGTCGATTTGCGTCTTACTGATAACATCGGCCTTCTGATCGATATTGAACAGAATGCTTTTTGAAGGAATGGCGGCAGCTCGTTTAAGGTCGGCTCGCAAGATTTCATTATCGCCGCACTTTGGCAGGAATAGGTCAAGAGTGGCAATCCCATCGACCTTACGATTTTCAAGCTGGAGGGCCATGATCTTCAGAAGATGCGATTTTCCGGATCCAAAGAAACCGGAGATCCAGGCACCGTTTGTGGTTGCTGAGTTGTTGTAGGCATCGAGGAAAGATTCAAGGCGTTTGGCGACCTCGTTGGTCAGGACATATTCTTCAAGTTCAAGGCGCAGGCTCGTTTCATCATCGGCTTTGATGACTCCCTCAATCGGGCGATCAACTGGTTTATTGAAAATGGACTTGAGAGTCATAGTGTAGCCTCTTACGCTTCGCAGTGAAAAATGTTGAAAGCCCGGTAATATTTGTCGTCTTGTAACCTGTTGAACAGATCAAGCGATGCGCCGGATTCGAGGGAATGCGTGTAGGCCCCCGGAAAGAACAAAACCGTTGGTTGTTCCTTGGCAGTGCTTTGCAGATTGTTCAGCACGTTGTGAGAACGGATATAAGGGAAGACCTGGCCGACGCCTGCCAGAAAAAGCACGTCAAAGCCATTGTTCGCGAGCTTGGCGGCGATGGCGGGTACCAAGTGTGCCTCTGGATCCAAAACGCCCTGGAGCAGTTCCTTGAACTGATCCTTGGGCACAGAGTTTTCCATTTCAAGGATTTGTTCCCAGATGCCCCGGTCTTTAAGGATCTGAATGGTGAGATCGTAGAGGTTGATTTCCAATACCCTGACGCCTTTTTGCTCAAGCCGGTTAACGAGCTGTCGTTGCAGCCGCTCGACATCCACGGATACCTCAGCATCGAAAGGGCAAATAAAGAAAGGCACTTCATTGCCGAGCCCTTGTTTCTGTAAAAAACGTTGCCCGGAAAGAACAGTCAGTAGGTGGCCAAAGCTCTCTGTGATATTTGACTTGGTAATAGAGGAGATCATTCTTTTCACCCTTCTTGCGCTGGCTCTGGCATTGGAAAAAACAAAACATCCCGGCGGCCGTCCGAAGAGATCGCGGCCAGGAGCCGAGGGCTCAACATGGCGGCATTGATAGTGTTGTTGGCGGTCAGGAGTTCAGCTTCTCGCAGGATTTTGAACAATACCTGCCGAAGTTTATTTCTGGATGCTGGTTGGATGGTATCAAGTTCCGGATGCCATTCTGACTTTTTATTGAAGAAAGAATCAAAATCTTCGTAGTGAAGATCGATCTTTAGCCCGAGGTAGCGTTCTCGCAAAATCTCGACGGCAAAATCGGCAATAAACCTGTAGCAACGGCAAACCGAGATCCACAGAAGATAGCTTTGCTCCTGAGTAGTACCATGGACAAGCAAGTCCATCTCATTTCGATTGAGGGTTTTCAGTCTGGTCATAACCTCTCGACAGACGCGCTGCGCGCTTGAGAGCGTTCTTGTCTGTAACAGGTTTTCAGCAAGAACTTTGTTGCGAACGGTGTCCCAATTGCCTGTTTCGGAAAAAACAGCAGCCAGGGTTGCCGATTCGCGGCTGAATAATCCCCCCGTAGTGAATGACATCTTGTATTTTTCCACTGCTTCCCTAAAAAATCAGCCTATTAATGATTGTGATCTATCTGTGAAATCGTGGCGCCCATTGTTCTTCCGAATCGCCATCATCTTCCAGTTCATCCGGCGACTCCATACCGGTAAGGACTGTAAGTGTTTTACCGTAAGAGCCAAGACCGACCACCTCTTCAACAATCTCTTGCCGATAAGGTCCATTGAACCAGTCTTGAAGTGTTGAGGTCCCTTCAGCTCGTCCTGCGTTTTCAACATTGCCCTGATCGGAATTGAAGTCAGCCGTAACGCTTTCTGGGGGCAGCGGCGTACCTTTAGAAATCCAGTCGAGGCCGGAAATTTCCTTGAATGACTCGGACATAAATGCGTAGTCGATGGTTTGGCCATGGCTCAGAACTATTACTGCCGGATCGCGGCTGGTCCCGGTAAAGCGAATTGCCGTAGCCTCAAGTGATGTCCTGCAAATACCTGAGAGTGTTTCTATGGCTTTAAGCCCATCGCCGGCACGTTGCGCCGCTTCCATAAAGAGCTTGGTTGGCATGAGCAATGCAGCTGCAAACTGGTCAGCTTCCTTTTCATAATGATCCCCATTTTGAACGCCAGCATGAGAGACGTGTTGTCCCGTACTATCAAAAATTGCATCCAGATGACCGGGCAGTCGGTAGTGACCGATCTCGTGCGCGACCGAAAAATTCTTGAAGCCTTCGTTATCGACGTAAGTGGGGTAGCAGATGCCAAACATGCCGTTAATATGCAGCAGCATACCGGAGGCTCCCCCTGCCATGGCAGGCAACGGCCATAGCTCTATGTCGAGACGACGAGCAATCATGAATGGGTCTACGGGAAGCGAGTCTATTTCCAATTCTCGAAGAAGTTTCTCGGCTTCCAGCTGCGCGGGATCTGACGGGAAGGCCATCTATTCACCTTTTGATTTTTTTCTGTTTGCCTTTTCTGCCAACATCTTGATGAATTCATCGGCCATCTCTTGGTACTCAGTAGAAAGTCCAGAATATCGCCGATGAAGCATGTCGGCACTCGTCGCCGAACCTTCCATATCATCAGAACGACCGAGAAGGTAATCCGTCGTAACCCGAAGAGCGTCCGCAAGACGTTTAAGATTATCGAATGATGGTTTGCGGGTTCCGGTCTCAAAGTGCGAGACCGCCGAAGCCTGAAGGCTAGCACGTTGGGCCAGCTCTCCCTGGCTGAGTTCTCTGAACTCGCGAGCAGTGCGTAGCCGCTCTTGAAAAATTTCCGATGGTTTGCTTGACAGAATCATTACTAAGTCGTATATTTAAAATTGACGAGTTGGTATTGGGGCGAGATATTTTTTTGCTCAGCCTGATGACGAATTCGTCAAAACGTACAATACAATCATTCAAAACACAAGGAGGTTCACATGAGTAACGGACCAAAAAGTCACCATGTAGTGCCGAGCTCTGGTGGAGGCTGGAATGTCAAGCGCGGCGGAGCAAGTCGCGCCAGTGCCCACTTCGACACTAAACAAGAAGCAATTAATCGCGGCCGAGAAATCAGCCGCAATCAGGGTACAGAGCTTCGCATCCACAAGCTTGATGGCAAAATCGGCAGCTGTGACAGCCACGGCAATGATCCATGTCCACCAAAAGATAAAAAATAATGTGGCAATGCACGAAACCTGAATCTCGGAAAGCTTTTCGTTTCTTCCGGCACGCTGTTTCTTCTTTCTTGGCCGAAGGCCGTGTTTCTTGCTTTCGTACCCGCCAAAGCGGCAATAAACGGGTAACAAAAAACGGCTGCCCAACCGTCATGGTTGGAGCAGCCGTTTGCTTTGCTGGGGTTTCTTCGTTTTTTTGTTTCTTTTCAAGCGGCCTGGCGGAGCTCAGCCAGTACAAAATGGCCGAGCTGGGGCGGCTTGTAGATGCGGATGGCCTTGTGGTTGATCTCGCCATAGCCTTGGCGATCATAGCTGCCGATCCTACGTTCCTGCCAGGTGATGATTCCGGACTGGAGCTGGAAGCGGTTACCGTCCACATAGGCCACCGCCGCCTTGCCCCTGGGGTAAATACGGCCCCTGATCACCAGCTCGTGACGGACCAGGGCGGTCTGCCCAGCGGGAGAGCTGATGGTGGCTGTGGTCGTTACACAGGTTTCCTCGGTGGTACTGACGTTTTCAGTTTCATCAAGATCAAGCACGGCGGCCAGCTCCCGCTGGCGGTACCTGCTCCAGGCGGTGCTGACATCCTCCACTTGTTGCTGGCCGGTCAAGGCCTTGGCCAGCTCGTAGAGCATGCTGTTCTCTGATTCAGAAAGGGCCGCTAAACCCTGGTCCGGGAGTTCGCCCTCAACCGCTAGCGAGGTCTCCATCTTCTGGGCCATGAGGCTGAGCGCCTTGTCCTGCATGGTGCCGGCATAGGCCAGGTAGAAGACCCGTACCGGCAGGTTCTGGCCGATCCGCCAGGAACGGCGGCTGGCTTGCCTGAGCGTGAATACCGAATACCCGCACTGGAAAAAGACGATGGTCGGGAAGTCGAGCAGGTCCAGGCCAGTCTTGACCAGGTTGGGGTTGCAGAGCAGACAGTCGTACTGCCCGGTTGCGAGTTGTTCTTTCAGCCAGTCTTCCCGCTGTTCCGGTTTGACCGCCTGGCCCCGGAGCACCAAGGGGTTGAAGCCATGGTGTTGCAGCTTCTCTGACAGGGTGGGGAGCAGGTCGCGGGTGCCGGTGTGTTCGAGAAAGACCGCCACCTTGCGGCCTTGGCCGCGTTCCGCCGCCAGTATCTCCAAGAGCCGCTTTTCCTTGGCCAGGAGATTGATCTCCAAGGGTGGAGCCGAGGCAATCAGTTCCTCCCTGCCGTCGCGTTCGAGAAAGACCTGTTCGCCAAAGCGGCAGCCATCCGGATAGGCAAGCAGGCTTTGCAGCATCTTGCCCAAAAGCCGCATATCGCCGCAGGCCAGGGCCTTGCGGGTGGCGTTGATCAGGGTGCTGGAGAGACTGGTATAGTAGGGCTGTACCGCCTCATCCATCTGGGTGCTGACAATGATCTCCTCGTAGTCCGGCAGGGCCTGGCTGACATCATTCAGCCGGACAAAGGCGGAACGCTCCAAAAGGAGATCAGGGAGGAGCAATGGGGAAATCCCCGGCGCTTCCTTGATCCGGGCCTTGCCGGTCTTGCGGCCAATGCTGGCCTGATTCCAGCCCTGGCCCAGGTCATCCGTCTTATAGGCCCGTTCCACCACGCCGTAGCGTTCGGCAAAGCCAAGGGTGCGGCCATATTCAAAACCAGCCTGCACCATTTGCCGGGGAAACATCCGCCAGAGGAGGTAGAACAAATCACGCGCGTACCCGCCCATAAGTGTTCCACTGAGCGCCAGCACCTTGCGGGAGCGGGCAATCAAGCAGGACATGGCCTGGCCCTGGGCCGTGCCGCCTCCTTTCAGTTCATGGACTTCGTCCAGGATGAGCAGGTCAAAAAATCCCTTGGGAAAAAAGCGCTTGATGAACTCAGCCTTGGCATAGCGCCTATTACGAGTACCATCGGCTGACCACATCCGAGCCCGGCAGTGTTCGCAGACCAGGGTTTGGTTATCCAGATCAAACGGTACTGGCGTGCCGCAGTCCGGGCAGCAGGAAGCGCCTTGCCGGAGCATGAGGCCGGGCTTGCGCTGATAGTGCAGCTTGGCCCGTTCCTTGCCCAGGACCCAGATCTCAGTACCCCGTGGTTTTTCAGGTTTTTGTTTATGATCAAGTAAAAGCCTCATGTCCCGGCCATTGAGGTTGATACAGGTGCAATTGGGGAGCGTTGCTTCCGCCTCCCGTATCCACTTGCGCACCAGGTGGCCAGGGCATTGGATGAGGATGCGTTTGGACGGCTTGGGATCGAGCGCGGCAATCGCCAAACTCATGAGCGTCTTGCCCGATCCCATCTCTCCCACCAGGAAGGCCCCTTTCCGGTCTTCCTTATACAGCGTCCGGGCAATGGGCAGGATGCCGCAGCGGACCTGCGCCTCAAACGGCGGCCGCTTGAGCTGGCTCAACTGTTTACGCGCCTGCCCGTCCCAATGATCCTCAGCCTTGGGCTGATACACCGGGTGCATGGTGGTAATGACCTGGGCCTTGAGTACCTCGCCCCATTGGTCGAGAAATTCGTTTAAAGGTATTTCCATTGTGTCCTCCTATTATATATAGAGAGGCAAACGCTCCCCGTCAGGGGAACGCATGCCTCCCCTGTTCGGGTCTTTTTTATTTACCTGTTTATTGATCTATACGAGATAGCCCTGCCGGATACCGGCCAGTATCCGTTCCTCCAGTTCCTCCTCCTGCCAACGGACCTGCCAGGCCTGTTGTAACTGCTGGTTGCCGAAGGAATACAGCCGCTCCGGCTGGAGGATTTCGTCCCACAGCCAGTCTTGCCATGCAGGTTTCAGCGGTATGGTGGTACTGTTATCCAGACGGTGATAGGCCTGCTTTTTGACCGCCGGCATATCCATGCCAAAGACGATACCCTCGCCTTGCTGGGCCTTGCCTTCAAACTGCTCGGCACTGATCAGCACCTTGTTGACCACATCGCCAATCTTCCGCGCCTTGATGGAGCGGATAGAGCCAGAGGTACGTCCCAACTCCAGGTCTTCCGGTTCAATGCCGGAGACCCGGCAGGAACCGCCGCTGTAGAAATGGGCCGAGGTGGCCTGGATATGTGCCGGGCTGCCAACCAGGCTGAGCAGATAGGCCCTAGCCCTATCCATCTGGATACGGGCGATGAGGCCATCGCAGTAGGTGACAAAGCCGTTACCGCGGACCGTGAGATAATCGTGCATCTTGTCTCTCCTTATAAAAGAGGGAGAGCTCCCCAGAGGGGAAGACTCCCCCAATGGGTTCCTGGGATATAAAAACTTAGTGGATGGTCAGCATCTCGGCCTTGCCCATGTCAATGGCCTTGACCGTGGGCTGGTATTGGTCGCGGGTGATGACCGTGGTATCGCCGCTGTTGTTTTCAGCTACGGAATGGACCTTTTCCGCCTTATGGACCACACCCTTGATCACCAGCCTGCGGCCGTCCATCTCAATCTCGCCGTTCATGTAACCGCCGGCGAGCATCAGGGCCAGGTGGCCGTTCTTCAGCGGGGCCAAGGGCCGGATGGAGTGGCACTGTCCGGGCGCGAGATCATGGGTCAACAGATCCTCCAAGAGCCCGCTTTTGCGGACAAGTGGAACAACTTCCCTGGGATCGATCCGGCTGCACTTGAAGGTACAGGGCTGTTTGGGCGCGGGGATAACAAGCCGTTCTGTACAGCTTGCCAACTGCGGGGCCGTAGCCAGAAAGACCTCCGGCAGCATACCGGCGAGGCGGCGCAAGTCCTCTTCAGCCGCGGCCGCCTGGGCCTTGGCCGCCAGCGGACGCTTCTGTCCAAGGACCAGGCACTGGCGGAAGGTATAAAACTCTTCCTCCGGAAAGGCATAGACCTGAAGGCCGGCAAAATGCCGGGCCAGGACTGGGGCGCAGTGCGCCAGCACCGTATAGGGGACAATCAGCGCAAGCCAGCCGTCCTTATACAAAACCTCCTGGAAGCGTCTCAGAAAGAGCGCTTCCAGCCGCTGGGCCTTGGCCTCCGGTTCTAAACAGTAATCGTAAGGCGGGTTGAGAAAGACCAGGCCAAAGGCGGCGGGCGAGATCCGCATCTCCACCAGGGCGTCGCCCCAGAGCAGGTGATGGATAGACTTGCGCGCCTCGGTGGCCCGGTCATGATCCAGTTCAATGCCATAGGTAATGGCTCCACTTCCTTCCGCCAGAGCGGCCAGGGCATGGCCTTCGCCACAGCAGGGATCGAGGATGCGGGCGCCTTCTTCAATATCGAGCAGTTCTTTGAGCTGGCCGCTGACTTTCTCCGGTGTCGGATAGTAGCCTGCCTTGGCCTGTGAACCCAATCGTGCCATGGGTATTCTCCTTTTTTTATATTTCAGTTTCAGCCACGAAATGCATCAATGCGGTTTTTCCGAGATTGCGGGCGTCCAGGCCTTCAGTCCAGGCCAGGTGCAGCAAGTCGGCCAGCAGGTCAATGATGGCGGTTTCGGTATCCAAGGACTCGCCCTTGCATTGGCAGTATTGATCAAGCGCCTGCCGGGCGGATTCGGTGCGTTCTGTCATAGATGTTCTCCTTTTTGGTTCAGTAAAAAAGCCTGAACCCCGCAGGCGCGGGATTCAGGCTTAAGAGGGGTTTAGGGGTTTAAGCAATCAAAACGGTACGTCTTCGGAGAGCGGCGGTTCCTGGCCGTCTTCCGGTAGTACCGGACTGTCGGCTTTCCCGTTACCGCTCAGCATCTTCATCTCACGGGCAACGATTTCCGTGGTGAAGCGGGTGACGCCTTCCGCGTCCTGCCATTTGCGGGTCTGCAAACGGCCCTCCAGGTATACCTTGGAGCCTTTCGAGAGGTACTCGGCGCAGATCTCGGCCAGGCGGCCAAAGGCAACGATACGGTGCCACTCGGTCGCCTCCTGTGTGTTCCCTTCGTTATCCTTCCACCGTTCAGTGGTGGCAATGCGGAAGGTGGCCACAGCAACCTGGGTCTTGGTATAACGGGTTTCAACGTCCGCGCCTAAATTGCCAATCAGCATAGTCTTGTTCAACATGGTATTTCTCCTTTGAAGAAAACAGGGGCATGGCTCTCCCCACCATGGGGAAAGCTGGTCCCCGATGATGGGTGAGGGTGTTGCGAAACAATCAGTAGATGTGCAATAAGCCCTGGCGTTGCTGTTCAAATTGCTCAGCAAGCATCCGGGCTTGCTCAATCTCAAGCGGGCTGGCAAAGGAGGAGACATCAAGGTCATAGACCTGGATGTCCAGTTCCGCCGAGGCAAACACCGCCTGAATCAGGCCACCTTCCACATGAATGAGAACACGCGGTAAGGGCTGGCCGATTGGGCCTATTGTCTGGCCAGGTACGATATTTAAGTGCATGGTATTCCTTGGTTAAGGTTGAAAATTCAGGCTGCCTTCTTGATTTCCAGGAAGGAATACGAGCCGCTCTTCTGGAAATCAGCCAGCGAGTGGCCAGAGCCTTGGAGGAACTGGCCGAGCTGGTCCGTATCCAGGGACTTCCTGGTCCGGACCGCCTTGCGCAGCAGGTGGCCATGGGCCTTGAACGGGCCGCGCTGGCTGGCAATGGCAAGCAGGTTGCCCTTGCGCATGCCGATCTCTGTATCCAGTTCCTTCTGCTGGTGTTGCAATTCCAAAAGGATCTCGACACTCTCGGTCAATTCCCGCACCTCTTCCGCCTCGAACTTGGGGCAATCCCTGACAAAGGGGCAGTAACCGCAGAGCGGCCCCGCCTCCATGGAGGGAATAGCCAGGCTGTCAGTGTTGTAAGCTTGGTATTGGTTCCAGATGGTGGCGGCCCGGTCGAGCAGGCCATGGTAGATCGTGTTCTGTGGCGTATAGCCGCCGAACAGCCGTATGCCCTGAGCGCCGAAGTTGACCGCCAGGATGGCGCCTTTCTCCACGCTGTAATCAGGGAAGCTGTCGGCCAGAAGCCCCATTTGCAGATAGAGCTGGGTCTCCCATGCGCCGTAGGGATGCTCCGGGATATGCTCCGGCGCTTTCACCTCCAAAACAGCCATGGTCTTGCGCGCTTCCGAGATAAAGACAAAATCGAGATGGGCCATAACCGGGACGTCGCCCGTATAGCGGACCTCGGTCTGTCTTTGGAAGTTGGTAAAACCGGCGGTTACAAAAGCATGGGCAAGGAGTTCTTCGGCCATGTGGCCCCGGCGTTGCCGCAGCAGGGTGACCAGATCGGTCTCTGGGCTCTGAAGTTTACTGAGGATGGTTTTGCGTGGGCAGGCGCCGATGTCGGAAGCCCCGAGATAGCTGCTCCGGTCACCGAGCGTTTCTTCGGCCTCTTGGCTGGCAAGGAGCTGAAGAGCGGATTGCAAAGTGAGCATCAACTGGTCAGGCATGGTGGTATCCTCCTAAAATAAAAAAGAAATGAGGGAGGATACGCTGATTCCCGCCGAGGGAATGGTATCACTCCCTCTGGGGTTTGGTGGGGGTTGCGGTTTAAGCGGCTTTCTTCAGCCAGGACTTGCCGGTCTTATCCCATTGAAAGCCAGCGGCCTTGAGCAGTTCCTTCTTGTCAAAGAGATGGTCGCCGATGGCGATGATCACGCCTTGGCGGTTCTCGAAGGTAACGCCCGCGATCTTGGGCAATGCCGATGGATCGCTCTGATTGGCTGGCGGTTCAGCGGGCTGGCTGGTACTGGATGCTGGTTTGGTGGCTGGTTGCTTTGCGGGTGCTTGCTTTCCCTGAAGGTAGGCATTCTTCAAGAGCCCCTTGTAGGCATCACTGCCGATGGACAAGAGCGACATGCATTTCTGGATGGCATCAGTGATGGCCCCTTTCTGGGCATCGCCGACATTGCCTTTGATGATCTGCATCTGTCCCTTGTGTGAGCCCTTGCACAGCCAATCGCCGTCGATCTTGATATACAGCCGGACCTCGGAGACCGCCTGGGTCTCGAAGATTTCCTCCTTGGTCAGTTCATAGCGCCAGTTCTCCGGGCCGAGCACCTCGTTGACGCTGTCAAAGACGTACTGCGGCCGGTAGCCGTACTTGACCTGGCCGATCACATTACCGCCCTTATCGGTCATCTTGATTTCCTGGATCGCCTCAGTGCCGAATGCACGCAAGCGTTCGTTGATTGAGTGGATCTGTTCCTGCAATGTTGCCATGGTCTTGCCTCCTTATGGATTTGGGGAGCAAACGGCATGGCTCCGCCGGGAGCATGACGTAATAGCTCCCGATGGATGAGCGGGGTAGGATATATATGAAAGAACGATAGGATCAATCGTTCCGAGAACGCGCAAAGAGAATACGGCTCCGGAAAGACAGAGAAAGAGCTATCGGTTCAAGGGGAAAAAAGAGAACAAAGGGGAACGAATCAAGCAGTTCGTTTGAAAGGGGTGCGGGCGCAGCTCTCTCCAGTCAAAAAAAGACGTTCGCCTCTGCGATTAAACGCCTCTGGCGGGGAAAGCCTATGCCGCGTGCTGCCGAAGTTCAAGAACACGAAAACCGTGTTCAGCTAAACCCTGGAGAGGGGTATCTCATTGAAAATGAGCCGGAAATATGACTATATAGTAACGCCAATTTTGCAAAAGGCAAAGGGAAAAAGTCAGTAACCACCTGCGGCGTCGGCGGTTACTGACCCATTAAAGACAAAACAGTTAATAATCCCGACGATAAGCAAACATTATCAAAAAAAGGGGTATTGTCTCGTGCGAATAAGAGATCCTCAAGACTGATATTCGTGCGTTACAATATCGGCCAAGTGCCTCATCATATTACAGTTTAATATTATTTATTATGTATTCAAATTTTGCGTTAAAAGTTAAAAAATAAATTTAATGCTCTTGTTTCTATAAGAATGAATGCAATTTCCACGCATGAAGTCTTGTTTCAAATGGAAAAACATGCATTTGTATAATTTATCAATATTAAAATATTATTTTCGAGTTACATATGTATACATATGGGCGATAAAGATGCCAACATGAACAATGCCAGCAATGACTGAAGAAGCCGTGACAATCTGCCAGCGCCATCCCAAGTCGTTAGGCGCCATTGTATGATTAAAAAACCTATGAAACGCTTCCCAGAAGGGGTGAAAGGTGAAAGATGGTGGTAAGGTAGAAGGTGCTGATGAGCATGACAGTAGCCCAAAAATTAGCCACAATCCTGCAATCCAGCCTAAAATAGCAAGAGTGAAATTTCCAAGCGAATTAAGTGTAAAATCCAAATATTTTAATCCTAGCCAAGGGATACACCGCCTGAATGGTTTCTGAAGCATCCACAGTTTGTGATGAAGTTCTCGAGTCTTATTTCGGCATAACTGTTCCTCGTCAAATTGGTTATATTGGCCCAAGATACGCACCAGTTGATTGAGAATGTGCATGCACGCATTAAGTTCTGCTCGCTTTCTTTTATCTTCGCTAAACCATCGACAAATGTTTTTGTTCAGTATGTTACGGATTTCATCAATGCGGGGCTTTACAGAGATGTGGTACTCAACTCCGGAGAATTGGCATTCTGTCAGCACTTCGAACTGATGCTTGAGAGACAACGCTTCGATAGCGGTGGTTGGCGTACGACCACCGGTCAATTCTAGTGCGTCAGTTGCCAAAGTTGCGCCTAGCACCGTAGTAACCATTGATTTAACCACAGGATTGATCCTGTTTGCCCGTTTAATCAGCATTTCAGCTACCAGTAGCAGCTTGCCTGGCGCCCCGTGCCCCCGCAAATTCTTGTTGTCGTTGTAGGGTCCTGGCGGCCACGGTGGCCATCGGAAGCTAGGAGCAAATCCAGGAAGTTGAGCCTGTTCCCACAGGTCAAACAAACCGCTGGCTGGTTTGAGCACAACGGTTCCGGTGCCAAGTTTTTTCCCTTCAAGATAATCTCTGTTGTCCTTCAGTGTGTCATCGTTCGGTCGTGTCTGGCCAGTAGTAATCAGAATCCGATGTTGGGATTGTTCTTTAGTTGTATCAGTTGAGTCGAGCAGCGGGCAGTGCTTGGCACGCTCCTTATCAAGATCATGTAGCTTGATGTCAGTTGCGCGATCTGGAAAATTTAAGCTCATATTCTCCAAAAGGAGCCAATATGGATGAGGGGACTTAGCACTCTGGCCAAAGCGATTCTCCATTTTCGCCCATGTGTCAACGAGATCGACTCGGAAACCGAAACGATAGGCGCAGTAGCCGTTGAAAAAGACATAAGATTGTTCTTCGTCAATTACGGCAGCCGTTTTTTGACGTTCAGGCAGTTGCAGATCGTCTTCCAGTAGATTTTTCAGTTGCTCGTTAGTGCGTCTTCGTATCCATTGGCGTAGTCCTGAAGGATCAAATAGTGGGTCAGATACGGCTCCAGACAAAAGCGTAGGTAACGCGTGTTGAATTTTGATCTGATCCCACTTTTTTTCATCTATTTGGGAATTAGAACAAGTACCGAACACCCATCTGAATTCTGGGAAAGTCAGTAACAGCATTGCTAGTAAGGTATTCCAGCCACTACCTGGGGCGATAACACTCAGCCGGTCGGGATCGACGTGATCTACTAACACTGTAACAGGATTTGCTGTTTGGAGTTGGGCGCGCACGGCATCCTCCAATACATTCACCCAGTGCTCGTAGGATTGGTTGATTGTCCAATATGAGTGTTCCACCCACATGATAACACGTGGGTCGCGAAAATCTTTCAGGGGTGCTTCTTCCAGTAGTTCGAGCCAAACTCCTAAAGCGCGAACGGTCGATTCAGATTGAAGGAGGAGCACGTAGCGCATGTGTCAGCCCCTAAGAAATAATGGAAGTAGAACGCGTCGATCGGGGGCGCAGTCGCAGGGCGATGTTTAGAGCCTTTTGAAGGTCGCTTTCCAATTTGCCCTCAAGCGGACCAAGTAGGCGTTTTACTATATCAGCAGCTTGAGAAGCCGTGAGCATGGAGTTGCCAGTGATGAGTTTTACAGCGGGGTGAATTTGAATCTGACCATGGGGCTCCGTGGGTGTGCGGCGTTTGGTGGCGTCCAGTGCGGCTTGTAGATAACGCGCTAGAAGTCGCGCAAATTCGAGTTGCAACTCATCCAACTGACCGGTCCAATTCTCGATATCCGAGGCCGGAAACCCATATCGGCCTATCGTGTCGAGAAGGTTGTCGACTGATGCGCTGGAAAATTCTTTAGCTGCCTGGATAGGCTTGGCACTTGATTTCTTACTGCCCTTTTCTCGCGACGGCGCGAGATCGAAGCGTAAATGTGCTGGTACAAGGTACTCTACATCTGGATGACGATTTACAGCATCCATAATGCATGATCGAAGCTCACGGATGTTGCCCGGCCAATCATAAGAGCAAAGCTGGGCAAGAGCTTCATCGGTGATGTCCCGGCGCATCGTACCGTGTAGCTTGTTTTCCGCTTCACGGACGAAAGCCTCAACCATCGGCGGAATATCGGACTTGCGGTCGCACAAGGGCGGTAACCAAAGTGTCCCACCCAGCCGCAAGCGATCCAGTAAATCAGAGCGAAATCTACTCTCCTCCAATTCAATTTTAGCGTTAGTGGCCGAGATGAAACGGACATCTACCGGGATAGGCTTGCGGCCGCCAACGCGCGTGATCTGGCGTTCCTGGAGAACTCGTAGGACTGATGCCTGGACCTCGGCTGGCATGTCAGCGACTTCATCCAAAAACAAGTCACCGCCACTGGCGGACTCAATCAGCCCGATCTTTGCATCCACGTTGGTCGCCGTCTTTGCCTCAATGCCGAACAACTCAGAAGCGAACAGTGACGCCGTAAAGAACGCCGAGTTCACTGGAATGAAAGGCCGCTTTCTTTGTTCTTGTGTCGCCCGGTGTAGATACCGGGCCAGCAATTCCTTGCCTGTTCCCCGCTCTCCACGAATCAGCACGTTCTGCCTATGGCGAGCCGCCCGGCGCGCTTCGCGAAGTGCCAGAAGTACCGGAAGCGAGTTCCCAATCACTTCACCCGCCGCATCAGGTAAGAGTCCGTGCTGCCAGAGCGCTTCTTCGAGCAATTCCGGCCCGCGTAGATCGTCACGTGCGATGAAACCGAGTGCCCCACGCCGACTAAACTCCAGGCTGACATCCTCCCGTGGCTTACTTGAGAGGATCATCACTGGGAAATCAGGAAACTCGCGATGGATCGCATCGAGCAACGTCAGCCCAAAGTAAAGCGCTGGCTTGTCATCTTCTGCCCGCCCCTCCGGCATTCCCGGTATCCGCCGATGACTCGCTTCTGTTACTTCGCCCGTGTAAAAGCAAAGGTCAAGTAGGATCATGCTCCAAGGCGCTTCGAACCTTTGAATCTTGCATCCCTCCGCAGGCCAATCACCCCGGACTATGCTCAATGCCATCTCTAAATCGTTCTCTATAATTGACCCGACTCCGGACTCGACGGGAAACTGTGCACGGTGAAACACGACTTCGGCGGTCGGTTTAAGCACCTTCTGCCGATTCGCTTTTGCAGCGGCATCACCAGTGTCGTCTCGCCAGAGAAAATGAGCACACAGATTCTCTCTGTCTGCATTCCGTCCGCTCGGAAGGTTTCGTCCGAACAGATCATCGAGAATAAGGATACGGGGCAATGACATAATGTTATTGAAGCGTAAGTTCGATGTGAATAAGGTTGAGGGTCATTTTCGTAGCTTCGACAACCATCAAATCGCGTGCAAATGTTGTTTCTTCAACCGCGAAACCCTCGGATTCCGCCTGAGCTCTAATCGTCGCATTTGGCAAGAAATCTGAGGAGATCAACAATACCTTACCGCCTGGGACCAAATGCGATTTGGCGTCGGATATGAATTTCAGAACAGATTCCGCACCCGGATCTACCGCCGACCGCAACAAAGCTTTCTCAAATGGATCTTCGCATTCTTCAAGCACTTGCCGCATATACGGATCTTCAACCAATATCCATGGCATTGCCCAGAGGATCACATCAAAGCGCGCTTCTTCGGGCACCCTGTTAAATAAATTGCTTTCAATAACATCGAAACGAGAGCTACCTACATTAAAGCGATTTCGGTTGGCGATCAGGTTGGCCACAGCATGACTATTAACATCGACGGCACAGACGCTTTGAGGAGCCGACATCTTCTGGAGATAGAAAGAAATAAAACCAGTCCCGGCTCCCATCTCCAAAACTGATTTTCCCTTAACTAGACCCCTCTCAGTTATGAACTTGGCCCAATGGTAGCTATCAGTAGCAAACTCAGGCGAAAATACCCCTGGCATTACCTGTAAACCAAGAAGCTCACCGTAGCACTCGAGGCTGACACTTTGCAGATTACAGTGTGCATGCAGAGTAAGATGAAGCAGCTCAAGTACTTTGAGTTGCATAAAAATTTCGTAGTTATGGCAGTCACACCTACCAGCGTATCCTTGCTCATCCTGGGTCGGTTCGACTTGATCAGCCAAGTATCGAATCAAACGGCTGATGCTATCGCTCCATTTGCCATAATGCCGACGGAGTTTCGCAACTTGATCTTCAATGGTATCCATCATCGGTGGCCAGAATCGTGTCTCGACAGAGAGTGAGAGATGAGAATTGCGCGCCAAGGCTGCGAGCACAAGCTTCGAGCTGGCTGAGCAGTTCGGGATCCGGAAACGTTGTACAACTCTGGAGATGCGTTCGAGTCCGTCGAATCTCAGCGTCGAAAATACATAAGCAATCCTCAGCTTCGCATACACGTGCCTGAGCGTTCGAAAGTTGCCGCCAGCGCAGTCGCTCAACTTCCAGCAGGTAACGGCAGGGCATCTCGCCAAATATCAGGGCATCTTTCGTCGCCGGTGAAACTGGACCGGAGAGACGAAATTCTATTTCCTCTAAAACTTGGGTTGCTAACTGATGAAATGACTCCCATTTATTCACCAGCTCGAACAGGTCAACACGAGCCATGTCGTCCTCAACTACCTCGTCCGCAACACGTTTGCACCTTAGTACACAGGTGATGAGCTGATTCTTTAACCATCCGTGATTGAATGCCGATCTCTGGCGTTCCCATTCATTTTTCATCATGGACGTGCTACCTTCAAACTCTTAGTAACTCATCAAGCTTCTTAAATGCAGGCTCGCCTGTAGTCCAGGACAACTTATCATCTTCTTGTGATAAAGAGAAAACCTCGTCCACTAGACTTTCAATGGCTGCTAAGGTCGCATTACTGCTGCCTTCATCAACCCCCAATTCCTGCCTGAGTTGCGTCTTAGCCAGTTTTGACAGTTGTTTTTTCGTGTCATCCGTTAAAGTTGCATCTGGCCAGGGCTGGTCAGTGAGGATACGGTAGAGCAATCCAAGTCGGTTTATCTTGACAGCTAAAGACGGAGGGGCTAAGTCGCACCCCAAAAATTTCAACGCGTCCTCTCTATGTAGGGGATCGTGACTCCATTCCACCATGCAGGCTTGAAGCAGAATGTGAAGAGCGTTGAGGCGATGGGGGTGGAGAAAAGAAATAAGCCCACTGAGCTCTTGTGGAACTGTAGAGTGAAGTTGTTTGAGCTTACTTTCATCTTTAAAACAGTCCACAAGAGAATTGAATGCCTCCTGGGTGATCCTAGCGTCGCCCTTGGTTGGTTTCAGACAGCAAAAGCAATTCCGATTCGAGCCTTCCGGAGGTTTCGGGCAAAACGACTTCGCCGTCGAAAAACGTAAGGCGTACCTATCCGGAGGCAATTTGGTGCAAAGCGTCTTCCACTCCATCTCTGTAAGGTGAACAAGCACACTCAAATAGTCGCCTTCGAGTACCTGCTCTAAAGAATCATAAGAATCAATGCTGCAGTCTTGGGCAAAGCCAAGCAGGCCACGATCGTCGCCGTCTTTGTCATACACTTTGATTTCTTGATTCATTATCTGGTTTGTCTCCCACCCCAGTAGAATTTGATTCCTTTGTCGTTTATCGACGGCCATACGGTCCATTTTTTATTACCGTTTCTGAACATCTGCGCCCACGGCTTATTTCCACCTATTCTGCTGAGGCGGCAATGCATCAAATGGAAGATGGCCTCACAAAGCCCGGTTCCTGGGATATATTCCATGGTATCGCTAAACGTTGGATAGTCCTTCCATCCTTTCTCGAAAAACCTCCCCAAGAAATTTGACAATTCGAAATCTGCTTCTTCATGATTATTCAACACAAGCTCAAGCGAGTATAGTTTTCCGGCCTCTTCCCTGAAAACCAATTCCTTCAGCCCATTCTTTAGCGCAAGAACGAGCTCGCGAAGAGAGAGCAAGAACATAATTCCTGGTTCGATAGGGAAGCAAAACTTGGCAAGGTCTTCTGGTTCCCAGCGCAGTTCACATCCAAGATCTAACTGGTTTACTGCGTGCCGCAAGTAATTCAGTTGTATCGGTCGTGAAGGTATTGTATATGCAGTTCCCCAATCATCTGGTCGGCAGTGAAAGGCTTTGTTCGTAGCGTCGCCTTGGCTATTCCAGTCAGCTTGCCACATCTCCCTTCCGTACTCAATACAAGCTTGAGATAGAATATCACATTCATTATGTTCCCAATACTTGGTATTTTCCTGTATTTTTCTAATGTATTGGTCGTAGATAGCGTTAATTATTGGGTCTTGGTGATAAAATTCACGCCCCCAGTCCGTTAGCTCCGAACGAATGGCTTCCAAATAGGACTCTCCATATAGAAATGCCGAAACACGTGCAATATCGGCAATCCAGATTTCGTGCGATGGCGACCAATGCTGCGAAGACCAGGCATACACATAGACTATTCCGGCGGAGTTATTTCCGCTTTTTTGCTTCGGTAACGGCATTGGGATCGCTATTAAATAGCAATGACTTAGTTCCTTTCCCAGCAATCTCTCTTGACGCATGATGTCAGTGTAGTCGCGTAGAGCTTTTTTCAGGCAGTCCTCAAAGGACATATTGCTAGGGTTTATATCCCTGACACCAAGAGCACCAAGCATCTCATGGTGTGAGCTAATCAGCGTTTTCCTGCTTTTTCCCTCGCCCACAAAACCATCTTCAACCCGCGATCGATGATGCGATTCCTTATCTTGGTCGCTAATAACTTCTTCTTTGTGGAAACAAATGGCTTCCCGCCAGTCCCTTCGTTCTGAGTTGACAATGGTTGAATGAAGAAAAATCGATCTGCTTTCTTGGTGGAACACCTGGATCTGATTGCGAATGCGCTTTAGTGCGTTGTCAACATTACTTTGTGAGTTCTCCTCGGAATTGGCGGCCCAGATTGTGGTTTCTGTCTCTAACTTAAGACGCTGCCGCGCAAAATGCCAAGGTACAGCCTCAACCATGATGCAGTCAAAGTAAGGTAATTTGATCCCCCAAGAGTCTCCCAGGACCATGTTGTTCTGAATCCAGCTATTGAGCGCTATCTGAATAGGTCTAAGATTTTGTGTCGAGCCGCTTTGCATCGCGCTCTCTGGCTGTGCATGTAAGCTAATTATGGGAGCGGCATGTTGGAGGAAAAGCGAGATACTCGGCAGACGAGTCTGGTTCTCGAAGGCGGACAAGTCTGTGTTCATGCTGCTCCCCGACACAACGCGATGCATACGGATTCGCTCGTTCCATGTCCAGTCTGGTAGTGGAGCTAACGGGTTCGAGGCCGGAAGAATAATTTCAACTTTGGGTTCCCCTTCTATCTTGCCTTTCGTCAACTCAATGAACGCGAAACAAAAATATTTGCTGGCGCTATCTAAAGTGATAGCCGGTGGAGTTTTCGGGTATCCATGATATTGACGGGCAAGGAAGTCTTGTTCTTGGAACACCTTTTGGTGAAGTGCAGGGAAAATGCGAACTGAAGCCCAATAAGCATTGTCCGATCCAATCTGACAAGACACCTCGTCCGTCGGGTAACAATTTTCGTTAGTCAACAGCAAATGGATCACAAACACCCGGCCTTGTTCTTTCAGCAACGAATAGGCTTCCTTTAGCGTTTCCAAGAACTTGTCTTGCCCCCTTAGCCCTCCTACCGCACAGATCGGGTCAGTAATAGTGTCTATGCTTGGGCTGAAAGGTGGATTTATAAGGACGTAATCAGCAGTTCCCTTCAATTTATCCAGGTATTCCCGATCATCCTCGTCCCGCTTATTCCAGTTGCAACGCCGAAAGCAAATGCGATCTCCATTATTAGGGAGCAATTCTTTGTTTTGACGCAAGTTGTAGTTAGCAAAATCGATTGCCCGAGCAGAGGTGTCTATGCCGGTAACCCGCATATCCAATGAACCGGCGTAAAGAGACAAGACACCTGACCCCGCTCCGAGATCAACAGCGAATCTGTCTTGCTTATATTCATCGATGAGTAGCAGGGCCTTCATCATGCGGCAAAAGTACACCTGTTCATCTGCAATGCATGGCAGCACACGGTCTGGCCTCGCGGACGAAATCGGATCAGCCTCAATGATCAGTCCATCAAAGTGCGCGACACCACGCCAAGGATCAACAAAGCAGTGCTCCCAGGGACTATTCGGCATTGGAAACCTCATATATACTACAATTCACTGAAATCGTGTCATTTTAAGACGGATATCCTGTTGTTCCTTGATCGAGTGGAGTTGCAAAAATATCTAGTAAATCAAAAAGAAAAGGCTCAAATAAGCATGCCAATACTCTCAGAGCAACAAAAGGCAGAAAATGCACTGATCACTGGTTAGCGGGCACAAGAACGCCGTTGCGATAAATCGCCGGCAGCAGCGTTGTAATGATACTCTGGTCTTGACTGTAGCGTATCTGTCCCGTTACTCCGGCGATATCAGTCTGAAGAATGGCCGCCAACCATTCCTGAAATGAAGCCGGCAGCTTCAGCCTTTTTGTCGAGTCAATGATCGTCAATCCGGCATCGTAGGCGAATGCCGCATGGTATGAAGGTTTACGCCCGTACTTGCTCTCAAAACGAGATACCCAAGCCTTCTGCTCCGCGTTGGGATTAACCATAAAAGGAGGCGCTGCGACCAGTACCCCTTCTGACTCTTCGGGAGAGAGGACATCCGCTGCATCAAGCATGTCCAGTGCTGCCATAGTGTTGCCGTCCTTGACGATTCCCAACGGGCGCATGGCTTTAATAAGGCCCACCATTTGAGGGATAAATCCGTTGATCATTACCAGGTCTGGTTTATGCGAGGCAATACGTGCCGCGATGTTCCTCATGTCACCTGCAGCAACATCTGGGTTGTAACTCTCAATAACAACCTTAGCCCCAAGTTCGCCTCGTAAACGACCGGCAAGATATTTGCCGTAAGCCTCTTCACTGCTCGACAGGCTGACATATGAAAGAACAACAGTTTTTGCATTCCGCTTGTTCGCGTAATCGAAGAAGACATCTGTCTCCAATTTGAAGTTTATCCATGTGCGGAAATTATTCTTGGTTCCCGATGGATTAGGCGTTAAATCGAAAACCCAAGCCAGGTGCGGGATGCCGACAGCGGCAACTTCCTGCTCCACGGCCATGACCTGTGGCTTAAGCGCGGATGTGTAGATGGTGGGAGATTTTTGTAACTGGCGTTGCAGAACAGTAGCCGCATCCTTCGGAGTAAAACGGTTATCTCCCCATTCAAATTCAATAGAGGTCCCTTGTGGGAGAGAATTCCCATGGTCGGCAACTGACATCAGCAGTCCGTCTCTAAACTCCCCGCCGTAGAACGCCAACTCTCCGCTCAAGGGCAAGTTAGCCGCAATTCTGACTGTATGGCCCGTATTTTCCACGTTCGACCGAAACACCTGAGGAGCGACTACAACGATTGCCGCAATGGACAGAATGACAATGGCGGCAACAAGAAATAAGAGCTTATTTTTCATGCGAATTTACTCCTTATTATTTTTAGGATACTGAGTGGGTCGCAGGAAAAGCCAGGACAACTGAGCCGGTGATCTGCGAAAGAATGTTCTGCACTGCCTCGCTGATCGCGGATGCGTCAAGGTTAGCGAATGGTTCGTCGAACATGCGTACCCGAATCGGCGACCACTTAGGTTCCGCCAAGAGAGCGAGACGTTGCTTCTGGCCACCGCTCAACTGCGACGACCGCCGTCGGGCGATGATACCCAGTGTGGCCAGAGTGTTATCTGCCTGGCCAGCAAACCGCATTACTTCCTTGGCAGTCAGATCTGGAAAGATATTTTGATCCGACGAGAGCATCCGGAGTCCTTTCTTGATACGCTCCCAGACGGGAAGACTATTGATTAGTTGCTTACCCAGGAAAATTTCTCCTCTTGCGGCAGGGATAAGACCGGCGATGGAGGCCAACAGAGTACTCTTTCCCCACCCGTTCGGTGCCTGGAGCACGACTATCTCCCCGTCGAAAATCTGAAAACTAATGCCGGTTTCCTGGTGATCATCATTGATGCCTATGACGATGCGAGAACCGCGTTTTACAACCAAGTTCCGAATATCCAAAACAACTTCACGTGATTGCTTTGCTCGACCGGAACGTTGGATGCGAATGAGTTTGGCACCATTAGGGAGCAACTCCTCAGTCACCGCATTCTCTTCGTTAGAAAAAAATTCTAGCCAGGGATAATGATCAATTCTGGATTGCCGAGCGTGGGGTATGAACTCTGGGGCATTCTTTCCATTTACCAGCAGCTTGCCCTCCTCTAGCAACCAGTCGGTGGTAACGAGAGACCGCAGGAGGGAGTGATTAAAAACATGTTCGATAATGACCAAGGTAATGCCCTGCTCACGAACAAGGTGCTCCAACAGCTCCACGACATTGGCAATACCGGAATGGTCAAGTCCAGCGAGCGGCTCATCAAGAAAAAGGATACGTGAGCCGGCGGCAACAGCACGGGCGATAGCAACACGTTTTGACTGGCCGAGAGAAATCTGGTCAGCGAACGAGGTCTCCCGTCCAGCAAGGCCGAGGCGAGCGAGCATAGCATCTGCCTTATCGCATAGTTGCCGTTCAGTACGCTGCACGCGACCTGGAGCGAAAAGCGCCAGCACAGGATTTTCTCCTGGCTGCGCGGGTGTTGCCACAGCGATATTTTCGCGCACACTTTGAGCCCGAAACAGGCGGACATCCTGCCAGGTGCGGGCCAGTCCTCCCGAGGCAACAAATTCAGCCCGGAAGTGGTCCCAAGGGTTTAGCTCCTGCCACCACCTGCGAGGAAAATGGTAGGAGCGTGGCGAATCGTTAGCGGAGTATTCGATAGTTCCAGTGTCAGGCTCAAGGTTACCAGTGAGAATGTTGAGCAGAGTAGTCTTTCCAGATCCGTTTTCGCCGCGAAGAAGAACGACTTCTCCCTGATGCAGTTCGAGGTCGACACCATCTAATACGACCTGGCCACCAAAAATTTTTCGCAGGCCTCGTGCGGTAAGAAGAGTACGTGACGGCGAAGGAATGACATCCTTTTCGCGACGTAGTTTGAAATTCTCCAGCTTGAGTACTTGCATGGAGTCGACGTCGCAAGATTGTTCGGATGGTTTTACGTCTAAGTCGGTATTCATCTAGCCGATCCTGTATTCGCCGCTGAGGCCTTGGGGACGAAAATGCATCATGAGCACCAGCAAGAGACCATAAATAGCTAGGCGGATATTCGATGCGATAGCGTCGGGTAAGTCCGCAAAGCGAAGCAACTCTGGCAGGATGATAAGAATTAATGCTCCGACGATAGGGCCACGGAGATTTCCAACCCCACCGACAATTACCATGCTGAGCATGAGAATACTCTCATCAAGCGACGCAGAGCTCGGATCAAGATAGCTAATGTGAGCGGCATAAAGAGCTCCTGCGATGGCAACAAGACCGCAGGAAATCGCCAAGGCCTGGACTTTGAGCAGACGAGTATTCTTGCCAAGACTGCACGCAACGAGTTCGTCTTCACGCATGGAGATGAGTACCCGGCTCCATGGTGCGGTCTTGAGGCGCCAGGCTATAAATGTACACAATGCCGCAATACCGGTGGCAAAGCAAAAAAAGTCTGAAAGGCGGACAAAAGTGAATCCGGCAATATCAGGCTTGGGAATTCCTCCGATTCCGAACGGACCGTTAGTCAGGTTCTTCCATGAGCCAAGAATGGCATTTGGATCTGACCAGTTGTAGATGAGGCTGTATAGCAAGGCCTGCACGGCAAGGCTCGCGAGAACGAAAAAATCTCCCTTGAGTCGCCATGCCGGAAGCGAAACGACCAGGCTGAGCGCAGCGGCGCCGAGCGCAGCAACGAGCATTGATGGAAGGAAACCCCAGCCAAGTTTGAGCGCCAATAGTGCGTAGCCATAACCGCCGATAGCGTAGAAGGGCGCGTGGGCGAGGGTTAGCATTCCGCAATAGCCTACAACAAGATTGAGGCTCAACGCCACTATCACATAGATATCGAAGTAGATTAGGAGATGTATAACGTAATTCATCACGCGGCACCTTCAATACGGGTTTGTCGACCAAATAAACCCTGAGGTCGCAGGAGGAGAAAGAGGACGAGAAAAGCGAACGTCACCGCTTCTTGCCAACGGGGGGAGAAGTACCATGCGACTTGAGCTCGTACGAGACCAAGCAGCAGAGCTCCAACAACCGGGCCAATAAGAGAATAACGTCCACCGACGATCACCGCGACTACCGCGAGCAGGAACGCATGTAGGCCATCGTAGGGATAAAAGCCGATATCGTAAGCAGTCACCAACGAACTGACCGCTGCAAGAGCACCGGCGATCGCGAAAACGATGAGACGATGAGCATCCACGTTGTAGCCGAATAGAGCGAATTGCGTGGGGCTATCGGCAAGAGCGCGAAGGCGTAGGCCTATATCCGAGAATCGAAGAGTAACCCATCCAACGACCAACAGGACCGCTGCAACCCCTGCGATCAGCAGTTGTGACCCAGTAAGAATGGCGTCACCAATTTGTGTCGTGTAATCAAGCCCCGCGCGGAGTAACTTGCTATCATTTCCCCAGATAATAGCGATTACCTGAATCATAATTGTATATAGACCAAGGGAAGAAATGAGATGCGCACCGTCGGAAGCCTTGTTGCGTGCAAGCGGCGCATGATTGGCCCATTCAAAAAATAGTCCGAGAGCACTGGAAAAGGCAATGGCGGCGGTAACTCTGACCCCGATCGGCATGCCAACATTCTGGAGGGCCAATACGAGATACGGCGCCAGCGAGTACAGTCCAGCCAACCCGATAAATAAAACCCGGGTCGGCAGATAGACCATCTGAAACGCAATTGCCAGCAGCGCGATGGCTGCACCTGAAATGAGGCCGTTCAGTAGAATTTGCATATTTGTAGAAAAGCATTATTCGTGCCAAGCGATATCCACCCAGCCTTCTTTACAAGAAGTTAACATTAAATTCATTATGTTGATGATATAATTGTATATATTTCATTTCCATGGAGGAAGATTCGACAATGAGGCGTTAAGGGCGACAAACAAATAAGAGACTAAAAGTATCTTGTTTGATACTAACTAACGGGCCAAATTGGCATCCTCGTAATGCACATCTTTTCTGAGCTCCCTCGAAACGTTCCCTATTTCTCTCCTAAACTACCCCAAAACAATGTCATTCTTTAGGTGCAATGTCACTACCCCTGAAAAAAGAAGAGAGACGTATTTCAGTCACCTTTTCCATCCCCAGGGAGATGAACACGCATGCAGTCCATCATCGCATCGCTGGCCAGCCGGCACGCCCTGTCCAAGACGGAAGTCATCCAGGAAATCGAATCCGCTTTTGCCCAGCTCCTTTCCCAATGGTACAAGCAGGAGGTCATGGTCTTCCTCCGGGAAGAGATGCGTTTGGAGATTGTGGCCTACAGCAAACTGAACGGGCTCCCTGTTCAGCACATTCTCGATCTTCCCGCTCTCCTTTCCCGTAAGCAATTTAAGACCATTCTGGAAAACCACCTGGCCACGGCCGCGGTCATCAAGCAGGTCCGCCTGCTCAAAGCGTATGAGAGGCGGCTGTTCTGGGGTGAGATTGTCTTCAACAGGGCCGGTGATGATCTTCTGGCTGAGATCAAGATCATTCCAGGCGAACCGATTATAGCCACCTGCCCCCTTAACCGGACCGGCCTGCATGAACGTTCTACCAATAAGTTCCATATTGGCCAGCGCCGGGCCTTCCACCTGCGCCGGGTAGAACCGGTGATGGCGTATGGCACTCCCCGCACAAAAGTCGTCGTGGACCGGGTCTCCAAGACACTGACCGAGAACCTGCTCCGCCATTACCTGGGTGAGAGGGCGGATCGCTTTCAATTCCGCTGTTTGAAGCGATATGTTGGTCACAAGAGCATTGTCCTGGCTCTACAAAAACTGCCGAGAGAGGTGATTGTTGCTGTTGACCGGGAACTGCGGGAACGGATCGAGGTCCGGATCGTCAAGGCCTTGCCATGAAACCCCAGATAAAAGAGCCTTGGACCCATATCGGCGCCGGCGTGCATCTCGATCATCCCCAGACCGTACTGGAGCTGGGCTTTCCCGACAGCTCCCGCAAAGGCCATTTCTGGTGTTTCGGCACCACCAGGGTCGGTAAGACCCGAATCATGGAACACATCATCGGGCAGGATATCCGTAAAGGCTATTCAGTGGTAGCCATCGACCCCAAAGGCGATATTGACCTATTCTCCAAGATTGTCCAACTGGCCCAGGAGACAGAACGCTTAGAGGACCTGATGCTGATTACGCCGGTCTTCCCCCAATACAGCGCCATCCTTGATCCCTTATCCTCCTATTACATGCCCGAGGAGCTGGTGGCCCATATCACCGCCGGGGTAGCTATAGGCCGGGAGCCCTATTTCTTCGGCGTGGCTTACGAGGTCAGCTTAGTGGTAGTCCAGGCCTTGATCATGCTGGCCGAGGTGGCGGGGAGAAAGCCCTCGTTCAATCTCAACGACATCAAGAACCACATCAGCCACCAGGATCTGGAACAGCTCAAGGAGAAGATCGACTACATCGACACCCAGGATGCCAAACAGCTCTCCCTGGATATACGGAAGATTCTGTCCACCCCGGCGGATTATTATTCCAAGGTAGCCAGTTCACTCAGGGTAGCGCTTACCGAGCTGACCTCGGGCAATGTCGGCAAGATCATCGGCAAGGCTGACGAGAACCGCTTCATGCAGCGGCTGGAAGAAGGAAAGAGCATCATCCTGGTGGTGCAGCTTGGATCATTGTTGACCAAACGGGCCGCCTATACCGCCGGCAAGGTCATCATCTCCATGATCCAGGCCTTTGTGGGGAGAGTGTATTCCTCTGGGAGAAATGTGACCCCCTCGCTGGTGCTCCATATCGACGAGGCCCAGTCAGTCCTCTACCAGGGAATTGAGGACCTCTTTGCCAAGGCTGGCGGGGCGGGAGTATTCATTCATGGTTATTGCCAATCGATCAGCCAGTTGTATGCCGAGGTGGGTGAGGATCGGGCCAACACCATCCTCGACAACTGTAATACCAAACTGTTCATGCGGGTGCCGGACCCAAGTACCGCCAATTATGTCTCTGATCACCTGGGGGAGGAGCGGCGGTTCTCGCCCATTATCTCCCTGGGCGGCAATGTCTCCATCCGTGAGACCGAAGAGGTGCGGATCAAGCCTACTGAGATCCTGCGCATGGCGCCCCGCGAACTGTTTTTGATTACCTACTCCGGGACCTACAGGGGCAAGACCGCCACGGTCGAGGAAGGCACCCTCAAGGTGATCTTTCCGGACCTGGCTGGGGAGACGGTCATCAAAGACAAAACGGAGAGCAATTAATGCTGCTTGTCTGGGCCGGTATCTCCCTGGCATTGGTGTTGGCAGGAGTTGCCGGAATACTGGTGCTGAAAAGTGAAGAGCCGAAGCCCTCGCTTCTGGAGAAGATAACCCTGAGCGTGCTCTCACAGTGCTGGGTCAGGCCCAAGCCGCTCAGCAAGCCACCCAAGCGGATAGAAGGGATACAAGAAAAGCATATTTCGGAGCTGGCCCAGCTTTGGCGGAACGAGCGCTTGATCGCCCAGGAAATAGAGAATGATGAACTCACGCATCCACGGTCCCGGTCTTTGTATAAACAATTGCTGAGCTGGCCGTTTTTCAGCAAAGCGGCCGGGCAACAAGCTGTGTGCATTGAGCTCCTCAAGCTGCTTGACCGTGAAGGCCTTTGTCCTTCGGTGGTTGATGTCCAGGGCGATGTGGAGTCCTCCTGGGAGAAAAACACCTATCAAATTTTGGCCAGGACGACGCTTTTGGACCATTCTCTCAACGTGGCGGAACAGGTGGTACAACTCTTATCCGACAATCAGGCCTGGCATGTCATCCCGGACACCATGGTGGCCGCCTTGGGGCATGACCTGGGTAAGATCAAATCAGCGCGGGGCTCCCTCTATTCCCTGGGCGAGCATCCCCTGGCAGCCGGTACAATCATCTCCGCTCTTCCTGGTTTCAAAGACCTTTCCAGGAAGGATGAAATCCTCCGGGCCATCAAGCTGCATCACAAGATGCCCGAGGGTTTTTTGGGTAGGACCCTCAAGAAGGCCGATCAGTTGGCCAGGCAGCGGGAACTGGAAAACCAACTGGCTGAGGCGGCGCCGGAGGAGGCCAAGAAACCGGTGACCGATGCGTCAACTGAAGAGCAAAGACCGCAACAACCGTCATCCAGGGCAGCGGTACAACGGGTTCAGGCGGATATTTATGGCGAAAATATCGTTCCCTCTTCAGTCCGGGAAGAGGCGGCTGTTCCCCAGCAGATGGATATTTCAAGCTGGTTCGATGCCGCCGCTTACCTGGAAATGCTCAAGCCCTATATAAACCGGGTTGAAGGCCGGCGGTTCCTGGCCTTCTCCATGGCTGATGGCCTGGTCTATTTCCAGGTCAAGGCCTTGGAAGAGGTGGCCCGCAAGCAGGCGGGGCAGGCCGGCTGTATGGAGATCGCCACCATGGCTCAGGATGATCCCACCATGCGGCAGGTGCTGTTCACGGTTGTTCAACAGTTGCGGGAGCATGAGGTGATTGCTGGCGGATTGATCAGGGCCACCTATTTCGGGGGGTATTTCCAGGTGGTCAGGAAGCATGGCAAGGAGATGCGGGGATATTACACCCCCTTCCATGCCGAGGCCTTTGGTTCCATCGCCGCGATGGAACGGGCCAAACCTGATCCGCTCCGTGACATCCTCAAGGTCAGCCCCTCTATCAGTACAGGTCAGGTGAACTGATGGCCAGGGGACAGGAAACAAAAGGGGGAAGTACCAATACCCAGATCATTGCCACCGATAGCGGCAGGATCTACAAACCGGTCAATCTGATCAGCGCCATTTCCGAGATCCAGCAGTTCTACGTGATTGAGAGCAAAGGCCAGAATATTCCAGCCGAATTTCTTACCCTGGAGCGGACCATTGATTTCTTCAAGATCGGCCTGAAGAGCGGCTTCAACGAGGGCCTTGCCCTGGTCCTGTTGTTTCCGGTGTTCCATTTCTATCTGTTTCCTTTTGTCTTCCTCCATCTCGACTGGTTCAGCCATCTGCTCTTTGGCTGCATTCCCTACCTGCCCTTGATCATCAACAGTCTCATGTGCAGCTATATCAGCCGCTACTATGTCGGCAACATTACCCGCAAGGCCATCAATTCCCTGCTCACCGGCCGGGCGCTCTCCCTCTTGCTCAAGGCCTTTCTGGTCTATGTCATCTACCTGATGCTTTTCCGCTTGAGCACGCCGGAAAATATTGGCCGGATTGCCCTTCATTTCGGGTCAAAGGCCGGAGAAATATACAAGGGCTTCTTTACCGTCAAGCCGCACCTGTTACCACTGGCTACCAAAAGCTGCCTGCTCATGGTGTTGGCGGCGGTATTTCCCTATGGATCGGTCTATCTGCTTGACTGCTGGCATCGCCACAAAATCAAGCGCAACATACAGCGTATTTCCGCATAACGGAGGTTTGGTCATGGAACAAGAAGAAAAAAAACAGCGTTCTTCCTGGCAGGAGATTCAGGAGAGGAAGATCAATCTGGTGAAGGAAAAAGGCTCACGGGTCATGCGGGTCAACTCGCCAATCGGCTCAACCATGTTCTCTATCCTGCGGCAGTTTGACATGGCCTATGCCCATTTCAAGGGCCGGCTGGGCGAGATGGGCGGCATTACCTACGAAGAAGGCGCGGCCTTGATGGAGGAGGGGCGGGAGATTGTGATGGCCTTCTCTGATTTCACCGCCAAGCTCAGCCGAAAAGTCAATTTCCGCTACTATGCGCCCCATGAGATCGAAGCGTACCAGCAATGGCTTGAATCCCAGGAAGGGAAAGAGGGCAATCCGCTTGGCGAAGGGGACGCGGTTTCTGCCGATCCTTGATGCGTTCCGAGCGCAATTATGCCTTGCCTTGGGAGGCAAAGGTCTGCTATCTCTCCAACATGAAATGATTTTTACAATTTTCTTTTACTGTGGAATCGCTATGAACAAAACCGAGTTGATCGAAAAAGTCGCCAATGAATCTAATTTGAGCAAATCCGCCGCCGAGCGGATGGTGAACAGTGTCTTTGCAGCCATTACGGATGCGGTGAAAACCGGGGACAAGGTTAGCCTGCCGGGATTTGGCGCCTTCTCCGTCGTCGAGCGTGCCGCCCGTGAAGGCCGAAATCCGCAATCGGGAGAGGCTATGAGCATCCCCGCCAAAAAAGTTGTGAAGTTCAAGGCGGGGAGCAAATTGATCGATGTCGTGAAGTAGAAATTATTGACCTAACTGTTCGATTCGGTCAATCGCTTTCAATTTATGATCATCAAGGAGATGAGTATATCTTTGTACCATTTGCATCGTGCTATGGCCAAGGATGTCCGCAAGGGTGCGCAAATCAACTCCAGCCATCAGTAAATAACTAGCTGCTGTATGCCTTAAGTCGTGCATGTGAAAATCTTCAATGTTTGCTTTTTTCACAGCATTATCAAAGGCTCTTCGGAAAAAGAGATTTGGGCGTCTTCGAAGAGTTTCGGAAGATTTGGCTGGAAGAAAAACAAACTCATCTCCATCATACTGCTCAGGCATGATCTCAAGAAGCAATTCAACAGCCTTCACTGTCAATGGAACTCGGCGAGGTTTAGTTTTTGTAATTGTTAAATCAACGATTCTGGCATCAATATCAATTTGTTTCCATGTCAGCCCTGCTCCTTCAGACGGCCTCATGCCTGTATGAAGCAGCAGTTGTATATAATGGAATAATTTATTGTTCCGGCTTTTTCTTGAAACTTCGAGCAAATATCTTGCCTCATCTTTACTGAGAAGCCGTAATCTACTATCAGTTTTGGGCGGTTTTCTAATAGTCGCTACCGGATTTTTTATGTCCAAAGCCCATTCCGCATTTGCGATAGTGAAAAGATGCGATAACAAGGCAAGATCTTTCTGAACGGTCGATGGCCCAACTGTTTGTAGCCGCTTGTCGCGAAAAGAGGCGACCAGCGCTGGGGTAATCTCTTTTAATTTTAATCCGGCAAAGGCCTCCCTCAACTGATTAGCAGATGTTATTTCACGAATTTTTGTGTTGGGCTTTTTTCTGCTAGAGACTTCTAATTCATAACGATCAAGTGCGGAGGAAAGAGCCACATCCTCTGGCAAAATTTCATTCACTCTCCCCCCTGATCGAATAATTCTCTCCGTTTCCTCTGCCCAACGTTGAGCGTCTGATAGGCGATCAAAGGTCTGTGAAAGACAAGGATGCCCCTGAATCCTGATCTCAGCCTTATAAACCGTACCTTTCTTTCTTTTTCGCTTCGTGATGTAGGCCATTTTTTGGGCGGAATTTTGGGCGGAATTTTGGGCGGAATTTTTTGAAAAACACTGCTTATTTGAGCAAAAATAGGCTAAGCACAGCTAAAAGGCAACGAAAAAAAAAGGCCAATATCCCTGTAAAACTGGGATATTGGCCTTTGATTATTGGTGCTCCAGGCA
>JGI24705J35276_12238685_pt1 | contig 37084 bp, 33 predicted proteins | sample TergutNt197P4_FD_35276 | JGI IMG/M metagenome (IMG submission 35276) | reverse complement strand
CGATAATTGGGACCAGTTTACGGCAAGCAACGCGCAGTATAGAGGCACTTGGAAGTGCGTTAACGGAAAGCTGACGCATGAAGAAGAACATCCCAATAATAGTCCGTATGCCTATCTTAGAGGTGTTACGGTAAGAGACGGTATTGTTTCCGCTAAAATGAGGATAACGGGCGTAAAAAACTCTGATAATTGGATCGCTTTGGGCGTGCGGATGGATCCGACAAAAGGCCACGCCGGTTCAGGTTATTTTGTGATCATTAGAAGTAACAATTTTCTGTCCGTCCATAAAGGAAATCCCTTAACTATGATAAGCAACAGCACAATCCAGATTCCTGCTAATATTACAAATGAAGATGTGGAGGTTACGCTCGTAATGCGTGGAGAGCAAATTGATATATATGTAAATAATACGTTTATTACACGGATCATAGATAAAACGTACGATTCGGGTTCTATAGGCGTTTTAGCCTACAACGACAAGGTGTACTACCATGATTTTAAAATATGGCTGACGCTGCCCACGGTTCTGGTCGGCGAACAGACAGGCTCTCCGGCTGCAGGCAGGGCGGGTTCGGCAACATTTCCCGTCACTACGGCAGGTATCGCCGCCGGAACATACCCGGCTGTATTAAACGGCGCTCCGGCGGGAGTGACCGGCAGCGTAACGATCACCGGCAACAGCGGAACGCTGACCGTCAATACGACGGCCGCTACGCCTCCGGGCGCGCATCCGCTGACGCTTACAATCAACGGTCTGACGTCGAACAGCTTCAACCTAGCGGTCATAAATAAAGTCTCTCTTGATAATGTGAAATATTATCCGAATCCGATACAGCCGTCGAAAGGACTGAATTATGCCAAGATGAACTTTTCGAATATTCCTGCGGGAACGCACATAAAAATATACACATTGTTGGGACAGCTTGTAAGAGATTTGAAAGCCGACGCAAGCGGAATGGCGGTTTGGGACGGAAAAAATAATGCCGGCGAAAAAGCAGCCAGCGGAGTGTATATAGTGTATATGAAAGACGGCAGCGGAAATGAAAAGAGAATAAAAATAGCGGTGGAAAGATGATAAAAGCGGAAGTTGAGAAGCCGGGAAGTTGGGAAGTTGAGTAAAGACAACGGCAACGTCAAAGACGAAACGACCATAGCTCCTCACAGCTTCTCAACTTCCCAGCTCTCCAAGCTTCTTTTTTATTTATTGTATGCAAAAGATAAAGCTACTTCTTTTATCCTTTTAAAATCGGTTTTCCCGCTGCCAAGCATCGGAAACTCTTCTATCTTATAGAAGTTTTCTTTTTTTGGTATCCAAAGTTTCGGCAATTCTTTGCTTGAAAGCTCATTCCATATTTTATCTATGTCGTATTCGCCTTTATAGAGCACAACCAGTTTCTCGCCTTTTTTTTCATCCGGAACCGAAGTGACAAAACAAAACCTTTCATCGCTGCCGACAACCGTTTGTATTTCTTCTTCAATTTTAATATGCGGCACCATTTCCCCGCCTATTTTGCTGAACCTGCTTAATCTGTCGGTTATGGCGATAAATCCGTCTTCGTCTATAATTGCCACATCTCCGGTAATATACCAGCCGTCCTTAATAACTTCAGCGGTTTTTTGCGGATTATTTAAATATCCTTTCATAACGTTCGGACCTTTGACCAGCAGCAGCCCTTCGCCGCCGAAAGGCATCAGCTCAAAAGTTTCCTGATTCACTATTTTCGCGGCAACCCCCGGAATAGGATGCCCGACCGTTCCTGGTTTATTTCCGACCTGAACTTTTCCGGTTTTGGAATTTACAAAACTGCGTATTCCAAGCGAAACAATAGGAGACAGTTCAGTAGTGCCGTATCCTTCAAAGACCGTCTTTTCGAATTTATTATAGAAATCCCGGGAAAGCTGATTTTTAAGCTTTTCGGCCCCTACCACAATATCTCTTAAAGTTTCAAACTGCTCTTTTGTGCACTTTCTCTGGTAAGCGTTTAAAAAAGTCGGCGTTGAAAAAATAAGCGTGCATTTGAATTGTTCAACCATCTCGCCGACTTTTTGAGTATCCATCGGGCTTGTGTGATACGCTCCCCCCACTCCGACATACAGAGCAAGCCACATTGTAGCGGTATAACCGAAAGAATGAAAAAAAGGAAGAATGCCGGCAACGATATCGTCATCCTGTATTTTTATGACAAGATAAGCGGCTTCGATGTTTGAAACGATATTTTGGTGCGTAAGCATAACGCCTTTCGGTTCGCCCGTAGTGCCGCTTGAAAATATTATCGTCGCGGTATCGTCTATATTCTTTGTGTCGCCTTTAACAAACATCTTTACCAAAAGCTTTCCGGGAAACAAAAGAACAGCCGCCAAAACCGCAAGTTTATGCAAAGGCTTAACACTGCTTTTCAAATCTTCCATAAAAATCATAATATCGTCAAAATGGCGCATGTTGATTTTATCCGTAAAAGCGCGCGAAGATATAATTTTTGTCATACTGCACTGGTTTACGCACTGCTGTAAAATATCTTTTGAAGACGTGAAATTCAAATTTACAGGAATCTTTCCGGCAAACATTATTGCGAGATTGGCAAGAACTGCCCCGACTGAAGTAGGAAGAAGTATCCCCACCATTTCCCCGTCTTTTTTATCCTTAAAAATCTTTTGTGAAAAAGCTATGGCCGCGGTCATGGTTTGGGCAAAATTAAGCTTTAAACCCAAAGTGTCCGCAACGCAAAACTTAAAAGGATGCTTTTTTACTTCGTTTATAAAGCCTATATGAAGTTTCTTTTGGCGGCCGCCTCTTAATTTAAACGCTTCCGCCGACAGCTCCTGTACGGCAAGCCTTACCTGAAACGGCTGCGATGCGGAAGGCATCGGCTTTCCTATGCTCAAAGTTACAGGATAAGGAACGGTTTTCGGAAAACTCCATTTAAGATTGTTATTGACGAAAGAAAAAGTTGAACCCCACATTCTGTCCAAATGAATCGGAATTATAGGAACATCCAGATTTCTTACGATAAACTCAAATCCTCTTTTGAAAGGAAGCATATTGCCGGTATGAGTTAAATCTCCCTCGGCAAAAATACAAACTATCTCTCCGTTTTGTATCGCCTGCCTTGCCTGTTTCAATGCCCTGCCCATTGCTTTCGGATTTCCGTTTTCGTCTATCGGAATGCTGTTTGAAGGGGTCATAAAGGGTTTAAGAAAAGGATGCTCCGAAAATTCTTTTCCTACGAAAAATTTTACGGGTCTTTTTATTGACGAAAATATAATCGCATGGTCTATATACGAAACGGAGTTAGAAACAAGAAGAGCTCCGCCAGATTTAGGAACATTGTCATGCCCTACGGTATTTATTTTATAGACTGTATGGTTAAGAGTCCAAATAAAAACATGCAATGCCCTGACAGGCTTTAACGATATTGTAAAAACAAGCACTCCAACCAGAGCGAGAAGAACAGCCGTAAGGGTTGTGCCCAAAACAGGAGGAATAAACCTTAAAATTGTTAATGTTATCAGAGCTACCAGCAGAACAAAAACAAATGCAAGAGTTTTCGGAAACAGGAGAGTTACTATTAATCTTTTTATTTTATTCATTGTTGTTATAATCGAAATTATATTTTTTTAAATAAAATTCTAAGTACGTATTATACTATTTTTCCGCATTTTTTTCACATACTGTAGAAGTTCAGAAGCTCGGAAGTTCGGCAGCTCGGTAACGGCAACAACAAATCTTTTGTCTTTGCTAAGCTGCCGAGCTTCCGAACTTCTAATCTTCTGCCGTTTCTGCTTGCCACTTTGGCTGATTTTTTATAAAATTGAATACTAATGAAACAAAGCAACCCTCTTTTCATTACTATTGAAGGCGGAGAAGGTTCCGGCAAAACCACACACTCGTTTCGTTTAAAAGAGTATCTTGAAAATAAAGGTTTTCCTGTAATACTTACAAGAGAGCCCGGAGGCACTGTTTTAGCGGAATCAATAAGAAAAATCATTCTTGAACCGGATTCAAATCTTGTGCCTTTAAGCGAACTGCTTCTGTATGAAGCGGCAAGAGCGCAGCATATTCAGGAAATAATACTTCCCGCTTTAAGAAGCGGCAAGGCTGTGATATGCGACAGATTTACCGATGCTACCGTTGCTTATCAGGGCTACGGCAGAAAACTTGATCTCGCGCTTATACAAAAACTCAACGGCGCGGCATCTTTCGGATTAAAGCCGTTAATAACGATATATCTTGATATAAATCCTGATTTGGGCGTAAATAAAGCAAAAGAGCTGGATAAAGAATCTTACGGAAAAAGCGGCGACAGAATAGAAAGGGAATCCTTAAACTTTCACAAAGCCGTCAGAAAAGGTTATCTGGCGCTTGCGAAAAAATATCCGAAAAGAATAAAAATTATTAAAACAAATCCCGATGTAAATAAAACATGGGGTTTGATAAAAAAGGAAATAGACGAACGGATATAACGGCGATGCAGGGAGGCAGGGATGCAGAGTAAAGGCAACGGCAAACATACAAAAACAAAGCCGTTACCTTGTCTTTGTCGTTACCCTGCATCTCTGCATCCCTGCCTCTCCGCATCTTAAATTGGAACTTGGAGCGTTTGTGTTTGAAAACATACTTGGCCAGCAAAAAATAAAAAAAATTCTCGCGAGTCAGATTAAAAGCGGGAAGATTCCGCATGCTTATATATTTATGGGGCAAAACGGAGTCGGTAAAAAATTGACGGCCGCGGAGTTTGCCAAGATACTTAACTGTACGACAAATGATTTTATGAAAACCGACAACGGCGCGTGCGGCAAATGTCAAAACTGCGAAAAGATATCCAAAAACATTCATCCTGATTTTCATCTTATAGATTTCGCCAAGCAGGCTGAAATGCTTGACGAAGATTTAGAAAAACAAAAAACGCTTAAAATTGAAACCATAAGGCATATGCAAAAAGAAGTCGCGACAAAAGCGCATGAAGCAAAATGGAAGTTTTTTGTCATAGAACCTGCTGAAAAAATGAATGCAGCGGCAGCTAACTGTCTGCTGAAAACGCTGGAAGAGCCGCCGGAAAATACAATTCTTGTATTAGCTGCCAGGCACAAAGAAACTATTCCCCAGACTATAGTTTCGCGGTCGCAGACATTATTTTTTCAGCCTCTGGAGCAAGACCAAATTTCAAGTTTCCTGATGCTCAACCATTCTCTTTCCGCGGATAAATCGCAGGAAATAGCTGCGCTGAGCGAAGGTTCTCTTGAAGAAGCGGAAAAGCTTATTGACGGAAATGAAAGCAAAGGAATTTCCCTGTGGCTGAAGCTTAAAACGCAAGACATGTACATTTCCGAAATTCTTGAACTTTCAAGAAATCTCTCAAGAGACAGAGAAAAAGCGTTAGAATACATTGACGCAATGACAGCCGAAGCAAAAAAAGATTTCAGGCTTTACCCGAAAAGCGCCGCGGATTCGCTGGATTTGCTTACACGCTCAAGAGCGATGCTTCTGCAAAACGTAAACGCGCAAACGGTTTTGGATAATTTATTTTTTGATTTAAAAGATATTAAAGATAATTCAAGTACGTTGAAAATATGAGTAAAAGCAATTACAAATTACAAATTACGAATTACGAATAAAAGACTAAAAAGCTTTTTGTCGTTGATTCGTAATTCGTAATTGGGACAAAGTCCCCGTAATTCGTAATTGCCGTTGAAAACGGGAGATAAACATGCCAATAGCAGTCGGAGTAATGGTTAGAAGAATTAAAGATAAGATTTATGCGGAAGTCGGGCATTTGGATTTAAAAACGGGCGACAGGGTTATTGTTGAAACGGAACACGGCCTTGAAGCGGGCATTGTTTGCGAACGCGAAAAAAATATGCAGAAAGGAAAAGACCCTATAGGCAAAGTCATAAGAAAAATTACCGAAGACGATAAAAGAAAGCTCGCAGAAAATGAAGCAAGAAACCTTAAAGCCCAGGCAATAGTAATCGATAAAGCGGACGACCACGAACTGGATATGAAACTCACGTGCGTACAATACACGTTTGACCGCTCAAAGCTTTTTGTTTATTACACCTCGGAAACAAGAGTTGATTTCAGAGAGCTTATAAAAGACCTCGGACATATTTTAAAAACGAGAATACAGATGGTGCAGATAGGAGTTAGAGACGAATCTAAAATGGTCGGCGGAATAGGCACATGCGGGCAGGTTTTGTGCTGCCAAAGCTTTTTAAAAGATTTCAGCTCCGTAACCATCGATATGGCAAAAGAACAGGAGCTTTCTTTGAATACCGCAAAACTTTCCGGACTTTGCGGCAGGCTTATGTGCTGCATATCTTACGAAAACGAACACTATATTAACATAAAGAAAGGTCTGCCTGTAATAGGAAGCATGGTTTCAACGCCGAACGGCAAAGCAAAAATTGCTGCGATTGACTGTATAAAAGAAACCGTAACCGTTGACTTCGGCGAAAGAGAGTTTAAAACTTATACGATAGAAGAAATCAAAAACAGAAACAGAAAGGACTCAAAATGAAATTCTATATTACGACTCCCATTTATTACATCAACGACGTTCCCCACATAGGGCATTCTTATACGACTATAGCCGCCGACATTTTGGCACGCTGGAAAAAGCTGAACGGTTTTGACGTATATTTTTTAACAGGCACAGATGAACACGGCGCGAAAATAGCGGAAGCTGCAAAAGAAAAAGGCAAAATGCCTCAGGAATTTTCCGATGAGATCAGCGCCGCATTTAAAGCTGCGTGGAAGTTGCTCAATATCACAAACAACGATTTTATACGCACTACAGAAAAAAGGCATGAACATACGGTTCAAACCATAATTCAAACTCTTTTTGACAAAAAGCTTATTTTTAAAAATGAGTATGAAGCGCTTTACTGTATAGGCTGTGAAAAATTTATTGCCGAAAAAGATTTGGACGAAAACGGCTGTTGTCACGACCACAAGAAAAAGCCGACATTACAGGCTGAAGAAAATTATTTTTTTAAACTTTCATCTTTTCAGGATGAGCTTCTTGAAAGAATAACAAACCCTTTGCATAAAGAACATTTGGAAATACAGCCTGAAGAAAGGCGCAATGAAATAGTCGGCAAACTTAAACTCGGGCTTGAAGACATAAGTATATCAAGAGCAGCCGTCGAGTGGGGGATTCCGCTTCCTTTTGACAAAACGCAAACCGCTTATGTCTGGATAGACGCTTTGATTAACTATGTCACAGGTATAGGATATCCTGACAATAAAGAAATGTTTGAAAAATACTGGCCTGCGGACGTTCATCTTATGGCAAAAGACATTTTATGGTTTCATTCAGTCATATGGCCGTCAATTCTTATTGGTGCCGGGCTCGCAACGCCTAAAAAAGTTTATTCGCACGGCTTTTTTACTATAAATGGTTCAAAGATGTCTAAAACTCTGGGTAATGTTATATCTCCGCAAGAGCTTGTTGAAAAATTCGGAGTTGACGCCGCAAGATACCTTGCCGTCACGCTTATACCTTTCGGGCCTGACGGCGATATTTCCTGGGCAGGGCTTACGCTTAAGTATAATGTCGATTTGGCAAACAATCTCGGAAATCTTGTTTCAAGAACCATAAAAATGGCTGAAAAATATTTTGATTTAAAAGTTCCGCGATGTGAGCCCGATTTGGAACTTGTAAAAAAAGCCGCAAAAATTTTAAATGATGATTTTGCTCCGGCTTTAAATAATCTCCATTTTCATAAAGCGGCGGAATATCTTCAAAACGCTGTAACTCTTGTAAACCAGCAAATAGAAAACGACGCGCCGTGGAAGCTTGCGAAAATCGATCCCGACAAACTGCCGGCCAGCATTTATTCATATTTACAGGCAGCGGATTTAATCGCAATGCATCTGCTTCCTTTTATGCCGGAGATTGCCGAAAAAACATGGAACACATGCGGAGCCGGCGGAAATATTGAAGAAACGGCAAAAAAATATTTTAAAGATAAAATAATTCCTGAAAAAGGATTTTCTGTTTCCGGATCGCAGCTTCAGTCCGCACAGGTTTTATTCCCGCGGATACAAGCATAACATAAAGTTTGGAGTTTGAAGTGTGGAGTTTGGAGTGGGTGTGTTTTCGCTTCGCGAAAACCTAAAATAAGTTTCGCTGAAGGCGAAACACAATAACTTTACACCCCACACTTCAAACTCCAAACTGTAGTTAAAAAAAGGAATCCATGATAATAGACACGCACGCACATTTAACTGACCCTAAATTTGACGCGGACAGGGAAGAAGTTCTTAAAAGAGCTTTTGAGTCAGGCGTTAATAAAATCATTGAAATCGCTTGCGAAACTGAGCTTTGGGACAAAGCAGGCGAGTTCGTAAAAAAAGATAATCTTTTCATTTCGTACGGCATACATCCTCATGAAGCCGCTAAAGCCCGTGAAAAAGATTTTGAAAAATTAGAACTTTTACTGCATGAAAAAAAAGCCGTGGCAATAGGTGAAATAGGATTGGACTATCATTATGATTTTTCACCACGTAAAACGCAAAGAGAAGTATTTTTAAAACAGCTTGATATTGCGAAAAAATATAATAAAACATTAGTAATCCACTGCCGCAGCGCTTATGAAGAACTGATAAGAATACTAAAAAATTATGAAGGCTTGCCTAAGGGCGTAATACACTGTTTTTCAGGGACGCCGGAAGAAGCAAAAATACTTGTTGAGACGGGGTTTTTGCTCGGGATTGACGGTCCTGTAACTTTTCCTAAATCCGATAAAGCAAGACAGATTGTGTCGGAAACCGATATTTCAAAGCTTTTAATTGAAACAGACTGCCCGTATTTAGCGCCTCAAAAATACAGAGGTCAGAGAAACGAGCCTGCGTATATAGTTGAAACATTGCAAAAAATAGCCGAAATTAAAAATATTTCTTATGAAGAAGCGGAAAAAATAACCTGTGAAAATGCCGTCAGATTGTTCGGAATCGGAGATTAAAGTGAATACAATTTCTTATGTTTACGGAAATAATCTTTATCTAAACATAACAAACAAATGCATGATGGCATGCCCTTACTGCATAAAACATAAATGGAGCAATGACTTTCGCGGTAATGATTTAAAACTTGAAAAAGAACCGTCTGCCGCAGAAGTAATCGCTTCCATAGGCGATCCGAAAAAGTATGATGAAATAATATTTTGCGGTTACGGAGACGCTTTGGTAAATCTTGAAGACGTTATAAAAATTTCAAAATGGATAAAAGACAACGGCGGAAAAGTAAGAATTAATACGGCAGGCCTTGCCAACCGTTATCACGGCAAAAATATTCTTCCTCTGCTTAAAGGGCTTGTGGACGCAATTTCAATAAGTTTAAACGGAACAACTCCTGAGGAGCACAATGCTCTTAACCGCCCTATGTTTAAAGAAGAATCTTTTAATGAAATAATAAATTTCGCAAAACTTGCAAAAGAGTATATACCCGTTGTTGTTATTACCGCAGTTGAACTGCCGGGGCTTGATACGTCAAAAGTAGAACAAATAGCAAAAAATGCGGGAGTGGGTTTCAGGCTGCGCCCTTATTTAGATGAAGAAGAAAATTGAAATTCAAAAAATCATAAAACTTCTTTCAGTATCCTTGGGCATATTTATTTTGTCGAAAGTGCTGGCTTTTATCGGACTTACCCGCATGCACGCGCATATTACGGCTGACGATAAAACCTACCGGATTATGCCTTATAAAAACATTCCGCTAAAAACAATTCTGGAAAAAAAAGGCATTATGCTGGACGAGCACGATTTTGCCTCAAAACACCTTGGTAAACCTGTAAAACCGCTTGAAACAATAAAAATAACCAGAGTGGTAAAAGAAAGTAAAAAAATAAATGAAAATATTCCTTTCAGAATGACATGGAGCAGAAGATATAACTCTAATTTAAGAAAAGTCGAACTGCAAAAAGGCGTTGAAAAAACAAGCGCAAAAGACGTCATTGAAACATACCACGACGGAATTTTCCATAACAGGGAAATATTAAGAGACAGAACCATCGCTAAAAACTTCTATAGGCTCGCCCTGCTTGACGATAATAATAAAGTCGAAAAAATATACGATTTAACAAAAGCCCCTAGAATGAGAATGGTTGCGACCGCTTACTATCCCGGCGATCCTCTGGCATGGGGCGACGGAACGGTAACTTTTCTGGGACAAAAAATGCAGCGCGGAATCGTCGCGGTAGATCCCAAAGTAATACCTTTAAATACAAGACTTTTTATTTCCGGTTACGGTTACGGCTATGCCGGAGATACGGGAAACCTTATAAAAGGAAACAGGATAGATTTAGGCGTAAACAATGCCCAGGAAGAGTTGTCGTGGATGTTCAGAGATGTGACGGTTTATATACTTGAACCTTCGGATAAATACTAAGTAAGCTATTGATAATGCCAATTGTTGTTTGACCTCTTATCATCCTATCATCTTATCCTCTCTTCTGTAGTAAATAGAAGATAAGATGATAGGATGATAAGCAAAAACACAAATGTTGTCATTTGTTACTTATTACTTGCCTTTACTGTTACCGCAGAGCAGAAAAACGAATTTAAAAATAATAAAAGCGCCGTTGCTTCCGAAACTTTCCAAAAAATATCATAAAAATTTTGAATGGCAGCGCCAAGTCCTGAAATGCCAATCAGATTTATTGTAACTGCAAGCGCCGTAAATGCTATGGCGGCAATAAAATAACTTAAAGCAAGTTTACTCTTTTTGATTTCGCCTATAATCAGAGGCGCGGCTATAACAGCCAAAAACAACATGTCCACAAAAATATAATTTGTTTTATCTACCCAAAAAGCATAGTCCATCGTCATATCATATTGATTAAATATAATGCTTCTTATTTTATCGTAAAGCATAAGCTTAGCGTTAAAAATCATAAACAGGAAAATAATGCTTAAGGTAATCCACGCAAAATTCCAGCCGCCGCCATTTTTTCGTATGATATATAAATTCGACAAAGCCGCAATAAAACACAAAACAAACAGCGCCGCATGTAAATAAACCGCGCCGGCGCTTAAGTTATCCGTAAGAATCATTATCGCCATAACAAAAAATAAAACCGCAAAACTGCCGATAAAAAAATTCTTTTGTAAATTATCCGTTCTCATGTTTATTCCTTTTGGGAATCGTTTCTTCCGCCCATGAACGACGTATATATAACGGCTCTATTTTGTCAAAAGACACTCCGCTGCGGGTTTGCGCAAAAGACGCCAAGACAGACGCTTTAGGTATATGAAACGACTCCGGAAGAGAAACGCTGTATGCTCCGAGATTCTTGGCAAGTTTATCCTTATAAACCATAGCGGCATTGCCTACAACAAGTATCTTATTTTTATATTTTTTCAGTCCGCTGATAAAAGAATCTATTTCTTTAATAACAATTTTTTTACCGGTTTTAACATAAACTTCATCTCTCAAAGCATCTATGGCGGCAATATATCTGATATTTTTTATATCCAAAGCTTTTTCCAAAACGGTCAGCGTATCCGCGGCAACTACTGGTTTATTCAGAGTTTGCGAAAAAATTTTTATTGCCGTCATGCCTACTCTTATGCCGGTAAAACTTCCCGGCCCGGTTGAAACGGCAAATTTATCTATATCTTTATAAGTATTTCCGGTATCTTTTAAAATTTTTTCTATGGCCGGAACAATCATTTCAGAATGAATATGTCCGCAGTCATAAAAGAACTCAACAACGGTTTTGCCGTTTTCGTTTAAAGCTATGCTAAAAGTTTTTCCCGAAGTTTCAACCGCTAAAATTTTCATTTTATTTTCTCTATTTTTATTTTTCTGGTATCGCCGTTTGCTTCTATCTCAACTTTCCATGTATTATCGCCCTGTGCATCGGCAAGTCTGTCCGCCCACTCTATTACCGCTATATTTCCGCTAAAAAGATACTCTTCCAGCCCCAAATCCCGGACATCCGCAGGATTTAATCTGTACAAATCCAAATGAAACAATTTGCAGGTTACTGCACTATATTCATTTACAAGAATAAAACTGGAACTTCTGGCAAAACCTTTATTTCCGAAAGATTTAACTATTCCCTGCGTAAAAGTAGTTTTACCGCTTCCAAGTTCTCCGCTTAAAAAAACTATATCGCCGCGTTTAAGCAGTTTCGCGAACTTTCCGCCCAAATCTCTTGTTTCCTGCGGAACCGACGTAATAAAAGTTTCGGATTTAGAAATGTTTAAATCCCGAGTATTTTGTTTTCTCTTCTTTTCCATTATAAAAATATCTTACCTTTTTTGTATTGTTTATGATTCCTATATATGAAACAGCCGGCACAAGCTGTTTTACAATACGCGCTTTCGAGGCAGGCACGGTAAAAACAAGCTCAAAATCTTCCCCTCCGTACAGAGCAGACTTCGTCTGTTTAAAAAAATCGGGCTCAATTTTCTTTAACTGCCGTGACAGCGGAATTCTCTCTATATAAATATTAGCGCCTTTACCGCTTGCTTTTGCAATCAAATCAACGGATATATAAAGCCCGTCGGAAGCGTCAGTCATTGAAGTTATATATTCGGCAATTTTATTTGCCTCTGCCAAACGCGCTTTGGGAATATTATGCCTGGAAATCAGAAATTTTTGATCTTTATTAAATTTATGCTTTGCACCGAATTTTGTAAGAAGCGCAAGCCCTGCGGCAGAATCGCCGAAAGTATTTGTAACGCCAATAAAATCCCCGTTTTTCGCGCCGCTTCTTTTAACTATGTTCTTTCCGCATTCGCCAATCACGGTAACAGAAATTATAAGTTTACCCGCCTTAACCGTATCTCCTCCGGCGATAATTACCCCGTATTTATCGCATGTCTTCTTCATTCCGCTATAAAGTTTTTTTATAAAATCAGCGGATGTTCCGGCGGGACAGCCCAAGCCTATAAAAATATATTTCGGCTTCGCGTCTCCCATAGACGCTATATCGCTGACATTAATCTCAACGGCTTTACATCCCAAATCAAAAGGACCTATCAGCGTCTTTTTAAAATGCACATCTTCCACAAGCATGTCTTTTGTAACGCATATATCGGATTTACCTGGTTTAAAACAAAAACAATCATCTCCAAAACCGGCGACAATATTTTTGCTTTTGCCAGTTCCAGAAAATTGCTTTTTTATAATTTCTATCAGCCCGAATTCGCCGAGCGAAGCCATATTTGTATTCTTCATAATTTAAGAGAATTATATCACTTTTATATTCAAAGCTCAATTTCAACAGCAAGATGCAAAGAGGCAGGGATGCGGAGAGGCGGAGCAACGGCGTAGCGGCATATGGGGAAAAAGTCTTTGTCCTGCTTCTCTGCATCCCCGCATCTTTGCATCTGCCGTTTTTCGCACTGAATTTGATATAATAATCAAAATTTTATTTAAAGGAGACTGCCAATGAATGTTTACAAATTTGATTTTCCGAATAATGAAACAAAGGCAATTATTAAAATTGTTGTTATAGCGGCTGTCTTGCTGCTGATTTTCGGAGCGGTGTGGGCAAGTTTCTTTCAGGTGCCTGTAGGCTATGTAGGCGTACGCATAAACATTTTCTCCGGAGAAACAAAATCTTTTGCTGCAGGAACTTATTTGAAAGTTCCGGTTATGCATAAAGTAGTTAATTATGACGTAAAAACGCAGAGGCAGGAATTTAAAGCAACCTCCGCGTCAAAAGATTTGCAGTCCGTGCACGCGATAATAGTTGTAAACTTCAGGCCGGATTACAGCAAAGTAAACGATATCCACACAAATATCGGAAGCGATTATCTTTGGAAAGTAGTGGAACCGGCTGTTCAGGAAGCGGCAAAAGCGGCAATTTCAAAGCTGCCTGTTGAAATGGTTGTTGTTGAGCGTGAAAATCTCAGAGCCGCAATAGAAGAAAGATTATCGCAAAAGCTTGCGCCGTACAATATAATAATTGAAAATGTGAATATAACAAATATAGATTTTTCACACGAGTTTAACAGAGTTGTCGAAGAAAAACAGATAGAAGAACAGAAAGTCAAAAAAGCGGAATATCAGAGAATGCAGGCTGAAGAAGAAAAAAAGAGACAGATACTTCTTGCCGAAGCCGAAGCTAAAAAACAAGAGCTTTTAAAACAATCGGTAAATAAAGAGATCATAGGACTTAAATGGATTGAAAAGTGGGACGGCAGGCTTCCTGCTTATATGATGGGCGACGGACAAAACGTGATTATGGCACTTCCGAACGACAAAAGCAAATAAACGGCAATTAATAATTTAAAATTATTGTGTTTTCGCAAAGCGAAAACTTACTAACAGGTTTCGCTTTGCGAAACTCCGACATTGTTCATTATTATTTATTAATTGTTAATTGCCGTTTAAGAATTTTTCAACCGTATACTCAATATACTTTGCGGCTTTAGGAAGAGCGTTTTCGTCTATATTAAAATTGCTGTGATGCCACGGATATGAAGTGGCTTTATTTTTCGATGTGCCTACATATATAAAATTACCGGGCACTTTATGCAGGTATTCGGCAAAATCCTCTCCGCCCATTGAAGGTTTTTCAAGTATAACAATATCCGCTTTCCCGTAAAACTCTTTTGCGGTATTGTGACAGAATTTAGTAATTTCTTTTGTATTTATAAGAGGACTTCCGACAGCCTTATAGCTGAGTTTATATTTCACTCCGCAGGCAATCTCAACGGCTTTAAGTTTCCTGATAATACTTTCTTTGACAATCTTTCTCGTTTTATTGCTGAGCGTTCTTACAGTGCCTTCGATTTCAATATTTTCGCATATTATATTGTATCCGTCGCCGCCTTTTATTTTCCCGAAAGTTATAACAACCGGATCGGCGGGGTCGCTTTCTCTGGAAATAACATACTGCGCCGAATTTATAAAAATCGCTGCTGCCGCAAGAGCGTCTTTTCCCAGATGCGGATATGCGCCGTGAGCTATCTCGCCTTCGAATGATATTTTGAGCTTGTCCACAGCCGCCATCATTTCGCCGTATTTAATGCCGATTTTTCCTGACTTTATCCACGGGCACACATGCGCGCCGAGAATCATATCAACCTCGGGATTTTTTAATGCTCCGCCTTTTATAAGACTTTCAGCTCCGTCGGAGGTTTCTTCGCTGGGCTGAAATAAAAACTTAACATTGCCTGCCAGATTATCTTTCTTTTTTGACAAAAACTTTGCCGCACCAAGCATTACCGCGACATGAGCGTCATGCCCGCAAGCGTGCATAACGCCTGAATTTTTTGATTTATATTCTATAGTATTATCTTCCTGAACAGGTAAAGCGTCCATATCCGCTCTCAAAGCAACGGTCTTACCTGGTTTTGCTCCCTTAATAATTCCGACTACTCCGGTTTTACCTACACGCTTATAAGGAATTTTAAACTCTTTTAATTTTGACTCTATAAATTTCGCAGTATTATATTCGTTCCCGCCGGTTTCAGGATATTTATGTATGTGCCTTCTGATTTGGATTATTTCATTTTCTATAGTCATTTACTCCCCCGGCTGACTTGTTATCTCTTTGACCGCGTAACATATATTTTCTGCGATGTCGCTTGCCGTTACTCCGCCGCTGCCTTTTTCTTTTTCGGCCATCTCGCCGGCTAAACCGTGAAAATAAACGGCATACTTCGCGGCTTCAAATAAATTTTCGTTTACGCATGAAAATGCCGCGATAACTCCGCTTAAAACATCTCCGCTGCCGGCTTTTGCCATCGCGGGAGTACCGGTATTATTTACATATACGTCGTTTCCATCGGAAACAATCGTATTGTGTCCTTTCAAAACGCATATAAACGAATTATCTTCTGTAAATCTGTCTAATATATGATTTCTGTTTTTTTCAATTTCGTCGGCGCTCTTATTTATTAAATTCGCAAACTCGCCCATATGCGGAGTCAATATTAGTTTGGCTTTCGCGTTTTTCAGATTTTTTAATTTTTCATTAAAAACCGCAAGTCCGGAAGCGTCTAAAATGACCGGAATGTCAACGGAAAAAATAATTTTCTCTATAAATCTTCTCAGCGAACTTTCGACAGCCAGCCCTGGGCCTATAATGACAGCAGAAACTTTTCTTTTTTTGATAAACTCAATGATATTCGAAGCGCTTTCATATACAAAAAACATTGTTTCCGGCCGCGACATTGAACAGGCATTAGCAAAAAAATTCTCTTTTACGGCATAAGTCACAAGCCCCGCGCCGGAGCGCATCGCGGCATTACAGCACAACACGCCCGCTCCCGGCATATTTTTTGAACCGGCTATAACCAAAACATGACCGTAATCATATTTATGGCTTTCCGGTTTTCTTTTAAGCTTGGAAATAAAATTTTTGATATCTTGTTGATTGTCCATGAAAAACCCCTCTAAAAATTTCATTCACTCTGCGTCATTATTCGCAATTGCCTTTGCCGTCGCCATTGATTCGTAATTCGTAATTAGTAATTTGTAATTGCCGTTAAAAAGCCATGGCAACGGCAACAACATACTTATCCGTATGAGATAATGAAACGTCTATTTTTTTATACCTTTTATTTTTTATATAAACTTCAGGTTTTCCCGACTGAGTGTTTTTTATTGAAATATCCGTAATAATAAGCTTTTTGTTTTTTGCGCTTAAAGCTTTCCACACAGCCTCTTTTGCGGCAAACCGCGCGGTTAAATGCTGCGCCGGATTTTTTTTCGGCATACAGTAAGAAATTTCTTCTTCGGCAAAAACACGCTCAAGATAATCTTTATCTTTAACGTACTTTTCAAATCTTTTTACCTCTTCAATATCTATGCCTATGTTCATAAAACCCCAAAGTACAATTAACAAATAATAATTTAAAATTAATAATTATTGTGTTTTCGCTTTGCGAAAACTTATTAATAGGTTTCGGTTTTAATCAGTCAATAAGCTTGCGGCAGCTTCGTCCAAAAGCACTGTAGCATTAGGATGAAGATGTAAAAAGCTGGCCGGAAGGCTTGTTGTGATAACTCCTGAAAAAAGCTTTTTAGCGACCGGAGCTTTATTTTCGCCGGTAATCAGCAAAAGAATCGATTTTGCTTTCATGATCGTCCCCATTCCCATGGTAAGCGCCATGGTCGGCACATCTTCAATGTTTTTAAAGAAACGCGAATTAGCTTCAATAGTACTCGGAGTAAGATTGGTCAGATGGGTTGCAAGTTTAAGCTCATCTTCCGGTTCATTGAAACCAAGATGACCGTTAACGCCGACCCCCAGCAGCTGTATATCTACGCCTCCGGCATCCGTCAGCATTTGTTCATAAGCGGCACACTCTTCCTTCGGGTCAGCGCTTTCTCCGTTTGGCAAATGCACGTTTTCGGGTTTGATGTTGATATGCGAAAATAAATTATCCCGCATAAAAAAATTATAACTCTGTTCGTCATCCTTCTTTATCGGATAATATTCATCCAGATTGAATGTTCTGATTTCTGAAAAATCAAGTCCGTTTTTATTGTACATCTCTGCCAATTTTTTATACATCCCTACGGGCGTTGAGCCGGTAGCAAGCCCAAGAATGCTTTTTGGGTTTTGTTTTATTTGTTTTGCGAAAATGTTTGCTCCCAAAAGCGACACTTCGTCATAATTTTTGCATATAATCCGTTCCATGCTTTATATCCTTATAATACTATAGATGTTTTTTTATTTTGAAACGGCATATTCATCGTCTACATATCTCCGGTATACTTTTTTATTAATTTTTTCATATCCGTTACGGCTTTTTCAAGACCCGTAAAAACAGATTCCGCAACTATAGCAAACCCGATATTAAACTCATTCATTGAAGCAATCTTACAAATTCCCTCCAAATTTTTATAATCCAATCCGTGTCCGGCATTCAAAATAAGGCCTTTTGACACCGCATGCGCGGACGCGTCTGAAATTCTTTTAATCTCGGATTGGAATTCATTTGGATCCGCGCCGAATTTTTTAAAATATTCGGCATATTTTCCGGTATGAATCTCTATGCAGTCGGCATTTATTTCAGAACTCGCATTTACCTGCTCAATGTCGGCGTCTATAAACATGCTTACGATTATTCCGGATTTTTTAAGCCTGTCGACAATATCCGAAAGCTTAGCCTTCTGCCCGGCTACATCAACTCCGCCTTCAGTCGTAACTTCCTGCCTTTTTTCCGGAACAAGGCAGACATAATCCGGTTTAACGTCCAAAGCTATTTTCACTATCTCTTCGCTTGCCGCCATTTCAAGATTAAGTTTTGTCCTTAAAGATTCTCTCAAGCCATAAACGTCTTTATCCTGTATGTGCCTTCTGTCTTCGCGCAGATGCACCGTTATGCTGTCAGCCCCGGCTTTTTCGCATAAAGCCGCCGCTTCCGTAACGCTAGGAAAATCTTCTTTCCTCGCCTGCCTTATCGTGGCAATGTGGTCTATATTTACGCCAAGTTTAATCATTTATCCTCTGTTATCGTCATTGCGGACTTGATCCGCAATCTCTTTCTCCGCGCACGAAATTATTTCATTTGCCATTTTTTTTACGGATTGTATATTTTGTCCTTCAACCATCACTCTTAAAAGATTTTCTGTGCCTGAATATCTTACAAGTATTCTCCCGTTTGAACCAAGCTCTTTTTCATATTTCTTTATAAGATCCGAGCTCTTTGGCAGATTTTCAAAAGGAATTTTATTTTCCACCGTTTTATTAACCAGCACCTGGGGAAATTTTTCAATTCCCGAAAACATCTGCGACATTGTTTTGCCTTCCGAATTTAAAGCTGCAAGCAGCTTAACCGCACTCAAAAGTCCGTCGCCGGTACCGAGAATATCCCTGAAAATAAAATGCCCCGACTGTTCGCCGCCTAAAGAAGATTTATATTTCTTCATATCTTCAAGAACGTACCTGTCGCCGACTTTGGAGGTTATGACTTTAATCTTCGCTTCTTTCATTGCTTTTATAAGACCGATATTTGCCATTACCGTAGTGACTAAAACGTTATTTTTAAGCTTTTTTTTGCTTTTGAGGAATTTAGCCATAGAACCGAGAAAAAAATCGCCGTCTTTAATATCTCCGTTTTCATCTATGCATATAAGCCTGTCCGCGTCGCCGTCAAAACAAAAACCGCAAAAAGCTTTGCTTTGCTTTACCATTTCCGCCGCGAATTCGGGATGAAGAGCTCCGCAACTCAGGTTTATATTTTTTCCGTCGGGTTTAACGTTCAAAACTTTCACTGTTGCGCCAAGCTTTCTTAAAACATTCACGGCGCTTTCGCAGACAGCCCCGTTAGCGCAGTCGCTGACTATTGTTTTGCCTTTCAGAGAACCTTTGCCGAAATTTTTTATAACAAACCGTTCATATTTTTTCATAAGAGAAGCGTCTTCTTTTACGTTTAAGGAAACAGATTTGCCATGTTGAACTTGTTGTCTATCATTCGGAATCTGCAATGACGATAAAATTTTCTTCTCTATTTTATTTTCAACGGCATCCGTAAGCTTTGCTCCTTTTGAATTGAAAATTTTTATACCGTTGTCCTGATAAGGATTATGAGAGGCCGAAATAACAATGCCCGCGGAATATTTGCCGTTTTTTAATAAAAACGAAGCTGCCGGAGTGGGCAGCACTCCGCCGAAAATAACTTTTGAGCCGGCGCTTACAATGCCTTTTGCAAGAGCGGTCTGAATCCGCCTGCCGGATTCTCGCGTATCGCGGATAATAAGTATACGCTTTTGTCCACCTAAAATTTCCGCGATTGATTTGCCGATAACAAAAAGCGTATCGTTATCAAACGGAAATTTAGACGAATCTCCTCTGATGCCGTCAGTTCCGAATAATTTCATTTTTTTACCTGCAAATCGCGTAAAACCAGACGGCAACCGCAAGCCCTAATGCCAAAAGCTTGAGATGCCAGTTTTTTTTGATTTTAGCGAATATTTTATTTATTATTTTCATCTTGACTTTAACGCTCCGCCGCTGTCAGCTATTATTTCTTTAAGTTTATTAATTGTTATATTGCTTTTCAATTTGCCTTTATGCGCGATGGAAATATGTCCCGTTTCTTCGGAAATTACAATTATCAAAGCGTCCGTTATTTCGCTTAAACCGAGCGCCGCCCTGTGTCTGGTGCCGTACAGTTTTACGTCGGTATCATGGCTTAACGGAAACAAACATCCGGCGGCGATGATTTTTTCATTATATATGATAACCGCGCCGTCGTGAAGCGGAGCGGATTTATTTTTAAAAATCGACAGAAGCAGTTCTTTTGAAATATCTGCGTTAAGCGTTACGCCAGTTTCGGTAAAATTTTTAAGACCGACGTCATTTTCAATCGCGATGAGGCCGCCGGACATCGCGGCGCTCAACTCTTCGACGGCATCGGCAATATCTTTAATGTAGGAATCTTTTATATTGCCGCTGTTTCCCCATATATTGCTGCCAATCTGCGCAAGCACGCCTCTGATTTCAAATTGAAACACAACAGTGAAAATAATTACCGCCGCAAGCCAAAAGTTGCTCAAAAGCCATGTTAAAGCCTTTAAATGAAGAATATCTTCGGCAATAATCGTTATAACAAGAATTACAAGAATGCCCAGAATAATTTGTATGGCTCTTGTGCCTTTAATTATTAAAATTATCCTGTAAAACAGAAACGCAAGTATGCCTATATCAAGTATATTCGCGATATATTTTGTGTAAATTTCAAAAAAAGTTAACGAATCCATCAACCTCTCCCGAGAGAATCGATAATTCTTAAAGCTTCGACAGTCTCTGCGACATCATGAACTCTTATAATATCGGCGCCGCAATAGGCCGCCGCAATATTTGCCGCTATAAAAGAAGATTTCTCTTCTCCGGCAACGGCTCTTACGAATCTTTTACGGGAAACTCCGGCAGTAACGCAGCCGAGAGAAGAAAAAACTCCCATATTTTTAATAAGCTCGATATTATTTTCAACGGTTTTTCCGAAACCCACGCCGGGATCAACCGAAATAAAATCTTTATCAATGCCGAAACTTACCGCATATTCTCTGCGTTCTTTCAAAAATTCAAAAACTTCCGAAACGCAGTTTTTATATGACGGCTTTTTCTGCATATCAGCAGGAACCCCTTGCATGTGCATAAGGATAAGACCTGCTTTTGTTTTCGCAATAACTTTTGCGAGCTTGTCTTTGCCTCTGCCTAAAGCAAATATGTCATTTATAATATCCGCTCCTTCGTCAAGAACGGCTTTGGCGGTTTCATATTTGTACGTGTCTACGGAAACCGGTATTTTCACTTTTTTCTTAATCAGTTTTAAAACGGGAATAAGCCTTTTTATTTCCGTTTTGGCGTCTGCCGGCTTTGCTCCCGGGCGGGAAGATTCCGCGCCCAAATCAATTATTGCCGCGCCGGATTCCTCGAAAAAAACAGCCTGTTTTACCGCAGCGCCTATATCGGTAAGACCGTCTCCCGAAAATGAATCTTGGTCAAGATTAACTATTCCCATAACTGCCGTTTTAGAAAGATCAATTGCGGATTTTTTATATTTAAAAATTTTTTTATTTAAAAGTAAATCTTTTAAGATTATCTCCAGCTGACGAGAAATTTCTTTAAGACCGAACGGCTGGAAGCTAAGCTTCTTTATAAGATTTTCAACTTGCCTTGCTGTTGCAAACAATACCAAATCCGAAAAACCTTTTTTAAATCTGCTTACGTTTTCGCTTACGGCCGCTTCAGCCCCGCAGGAGAGCGCTTCCTGTTTTAAAATATTTGCCGCGCGGTTATCTATTTTCTCAATGACGATATGCTGAAATAAACCTTTTTTTACGAGAAGAGCATGGGCATATTTATCGCTGCCCGTACTTTTTACAAGCTTTAAAACATCTTCATAATTATTTGCTGAAGCTTTTCTTACAATCATATCTTCCTAATGATAATTAATAGTTAATATTAAAGAATGCAATTATCCGCGACAACGGCAACCCCTCACCCGAGACTTCGTCTCACCCTCTCCCGCAAGGGGCGAGGATTCAAAAACAAATTAAATTTCGGCAAAGCCGAAATCTATTAATACGTTTTCGCTTCGCGAAAACACCTAAACTATTAACTATTCACTATTAATTATTAACTGTTTTTTAAAAGCGACATTGCTTCCGAACGGGTGCGGACATCGTTCATGAAAGCTCCCCTCATCGCCGAAGTTACCATCTGCGAGCCGGGCTTTTTTACTCCGCGCATTGTCATACATAAATGTTCCGCTTCCAAAACAACCATAACTCCCTGCGGGCTTGCCGCTTTCATAACTGTGTCTGCAATTTGTTTCGTAAGCCTTTCCTGAAGCTGCAGCCGGTTTGCAAAAACTTCCACAAGCCTTATAAGTTTTGACACGCCGACAATCTTATCTTTATTGGGAATATAGGCTATATGCGCTTTGCCGAAAAAAGGAAGCAGATGATGTTCGCACAGAGAATAAAAAGGGATATCTTTTACAAGCACTATTTCTTCGTGATCTTCGGTCTCATAATGAGCTTTGACGATTTTTAAAGGGTCAATTTCATTACCTGACAAAGCTTCTTTATAAAACTCCGCTACTCTTTCTGGAGTGCGCTTTACGCCTTCGCGGTCCAAATCTTCTCCGAAGGCTTCCAAAAGAAGCTTAACGGCTTTCTGCGCTTTTTTCTCGTCAAATTTATACGTTTTCTTCACTTAAAGTTTCACCTTTTATAACCGGCTCTTTTTCAGCTTCATTTACGCCGGAAGATTCTTTCCCAGCCTCTTGTTTTGCGGGCTGTTCTTTAACAAAAGCTTCAAGCTCCTGACCGTTAATAATTTTGTTGATTTCTTCGGCATTAAGAGTTTCTCTTTCAAGCAAATATCCCGCAAGCTTATCAAGCTCTTTCCTGTGTTCGGTTAAAATGTTTTTTGCGGTTTTTTGCGCGGCATCTATTATGTCTTTTATTTCGGCGTCAACAAGCTCGGAAATTTTTTCGGAATGTTTGCTCTCCCTTCCCAAATCCCGCCCTAAGAAAACTTCTCCGGACGGTTTTTTAACGGCTAAAAGTCCGAGTTTTTCGCTCATTCCCAATTCGGTAACCATGCTCGTAGCTATATTTGTGGCGCGCGATATATCGTTTGAAGCTCCGCTGGTAATATCGGTAAAAACAAGTTCTTCCGCGACTCTTCCGCCGAACAGTACGGCTATTTTTGACATAAGTTCGGACTTTGAATGCAAAAATTTATCTTCCTCGGGCAAATTTAAAGTATATCCTAAAGCCTGTCCCCTTGAAACAATGCTTACTTTATGCACAGGATCGGTATTCGGCAAAAATTTTCCGACTACGGTATGCCCGGCCTCGTGATAAGCGATAACTTTTCTTTCGCGCTCGCTAAAAACTCTGGACTTCTTTTCCGGACCGGCCATAACGCGCTCAACCGCGTCTTCAAAATTTTTCATCGTTACCGTAGACTGATTTTTTCTAGCGGCAAGCAAAGCGGCTTCATTGACGACATTAGCCAAATCGGCTCCGGCAAAGCCGGGCGTTCTTCTTGCTATGACGTTTAAATTAACGTCTTTGTCAACTTTAACGCTTCTGACATGAACGCCCAAAATTTGTTCCCTGTCTTTAATGTCAGGCTGAGGAACGAATATCTGTCTGTCAAATCTTCCGGGCCTTAACAGAGCCGCGTCTAAAACGTCCGGTCTGTTTGTGGCCGCTATCACTATAACGCCTTCTTTTGAATCAAAACCGTCCATTTCCACCAAAAGCTGGTTTAAAGTCTGTTCTCTTTCGTCATGCCCGCCGCCTACTCCTGCAAATCTTTGTCTGCCTACGGCGTCTATTTCATCTATAAATAATAAGCACGGAGCGGATCTTCTTCCCTGGTCAAACAAATCTCTTACTCTGGAAGCGCCTACTCCGACGAACATCTCGACAAAATCCGAACCGCTTCCGGCAAAAAACGGAACGCCGGCTTCACCCGCGACAGCCTTTGCGAGCAACGTTTTTCCCGTTCCGGGAGCGCCGGCCAGCAAAACGCCTTTCGGAATTTTTCCGCCGAGCTTTTGAAATTTAGCGGGATTTTTCAGAAATTCTATAATCTCCTGTAGCTCTTCTTTCGCTTCGTCGCAGCCGGCAACGTCTTTAAAAGTTACTTTGGTATTTCCGCTTCCGGCAAGTTTTGCTTTTGACTTCCCGAACGCCATTGCCTGCTTTCCGCCGCCTGCCATCCCGCGAAATATCCATAACCAAAAAAGAATAAGAAGAAGTATCGGTCCCCAGCTCATTAAAAGCGCGCCGAGCCATCCGCTTTGTTCAATTCCCGAATATTCATGAACATTATACTGGTCTAAATCTTTTATTAAATCTGGATCTTCCATAGGCACGACTTTAAACGCTTTCTTTTCGCCCTTGCTGTCCCTGAACTCACCTTTAATAAGGTTCGGCGCAACGGCAACCTTGTTTATGTTTCCTTCCCTTATATTCTGCTTAAATTCCGAATATTTAAGGTCTATAATCTGATTTTTATTCCTTGCGGAATTCATAAGAGAAAATATAATAATAAAAAGGGTTATCCAAAAAGCGATAAACCACGCGTTATTCTTCTTCATATTCATAACAAATCCTCTCCCGCACCCGGCGATGCTTATATTTTATTTTTGTGTATTTTCAGAATTCATACGAAGTATTCCTATATAAGGAAGCCCTCTGAAAAAACCGTTATAATCAAGTCCGTAGCCTATTACAAAATCATGGCCGATCTCAAAACCGGCATATTCAATCGGAACATCTTTCACGCGCGCGCATTTTTTATCTAAAAGAACGCATGTTCTTATACTTTTAGGTTTTTTCGCCGCCAGTTCTTTATGAAGAAAATCCAAAGTATATCCCGTATCGGCAATATCTTCTATTATAATAACGTCGCGGCCTTCGGGATTTTCCTTAAGGCCCGATATTACTTTAACTTTTCCGCCGGTAACAGCGCCGGAGTAAGAACTTAGAGAAATAAAATCGAAAGCAAAAATAAAGTTGAGGTTTCTGATAAGGTCGGCGCAAAAAACAAAACTTCCTTTAAGAACTGCTATTATCAAAGTATTTTTATCTTCATAGTCGCTTGTAATCTGCGAAGCTATTTCAAGGATACGTTTTTGTATCAAGGCTTGCGGAAAAAGCACTTCAATAAAATATTTTTCTTTATTATTTGCCATTCTTCCGTTTTTCAAATAAAGCTTTTTTATCCGTTTGAACTTTAAAGTTCCACTCGCCCGAAATTTTGTAAACCGACCGGTCTTTTGACAAAATTTTCGCCATAACCGCGTTAATTTGGAAGGCGTATTTTTTGTCCGGAATAATATTTTTCAATATTCTGAATCTAATTGTTTCATTATACCGTAAAAAGCTTGTTAAATCAAGCAAAATCCTGTTTTTTGATATTTTGGCGCATTTTTTCAAAAAATTGATTGAAATTTCTTCTAAATATGCGTTTTCCCTCTCCTGAATTTTGCTTAACAGGTATATATGGTCAACAGCGCAAGGGTTTATCCGCTCAAAAGCCGGAATTATGTTCTTTCTTATTCTGTTTCTTGTGTATTCATCGGAAAAATTTGATTTATCTATGCAAAACGGAAGCTTTTGTTTTTTTATATAATTTTCTATATCTTTGCGCTTAACGGCGAGAACAGGGCGGATTACTTCGATTTTTTTCGTTAAATTTCTTCTCTGAGGTATGCCGGCAAAACTTCCGCTCCCTCTTAAAAGCCACATTAAAACGGTTTCGGCATTGTCATTGGCATTATGCGCCGTAGCGATTTTATTGCATTTATATTTCACGGCGCTTTTTTCAAGATTGGAGTATCTGAGATTTCTTCCGGCGGTTTCAATTGAAACGCCGCGGGTTACGGCGTATTTTTTTACGTCTAATTTTTCGCATACGCATTTAATATTAAGCTTTTCGCAAAGCCGTTTTACGAGAATGCTTTCTTTTGCAGATTCTTTTCTGAGACCATGGTCAAAGTTTACGGCGACAAGCTCTATGTTAACTTTTTTCGAAGTGCGCCAAAAAAGATGCAGCATGCATATTGAGTCTGGCCCCCCGGAAACAGCCAGTAAAATTTTATCGCCGGGCTCAACCAAGCAGCTTTCATCGGCGCTTTTAAGAAATATTTCCCATGCGCTCATTTTACAAAAAGCCTTTTGAAAAATAATTTTTTACTTTTTTCTTTCGGCGGAGTTATCAGAGCCGAAAAGTTTACCACAAACATATTGATATATTTATCCGGATGAACCGCGACATATTTGTTATGCCATACGGGGCAGAATTTATCTTTAAATTCTTTGAGCTTTGCGAGATCGTAATTAAAATACTCGGCAAACATAAACATCTTCGCGAATCTTTTCATGATATCATTGTCATTATCGGTATCCGGAGCGTAAGTAAGCCCCAAATCAAACCATTTATATCCGTTTGACTTTGCCCAAAGCATATTTTTAAAAAGCAGGTATTCAAAAATATTCAGAGTACAGTTCATATATCTGACGACCCCGCTTGACGCTTCGTAACCGCTTTTTGACGCCGCTATAACGGAAAAAGCGCACATCTTGCCGTCTTTTTTCACAATGCCGAAATTCATGTCTTTCATGTAAGATTCGTCATATTTTCCGGGTAAAAAATTTCTTTCTATATAGCTGGAATTGTCTTTCCACTTTTTATTTATAGTGTCGTATGTTTCTTTATTTTCATTAAATTTTTCCGGGGGAATCACCTCATATTCATAACCTTCCGATTCAACCTGCGCGGTAAGTTTATTGAAATACGTCATCGTGTTCTCGTTTTTATGAAGCGTCCTCAGAGGAACTTTGGCTTCCTGTCCTATGTTAAAAACATCAAGGCCTATGTCGTCGTAAAACTGTACATTTTTCTGGTCTATCGCTATAAAAGCGGGCTTTACGCCCTCTCTGTCCGTTATTTCTTTAAAATTCCATAAAAGTTCGCTCTTTCCGTTAGGGCTGCCTACCGGGTCGCCCAAAGCAATCCAGCTGTTTCTCATCGGGGCATACATTATAAAAGCGTCTTTTTCTTTGCTGACAATAAACTTTTTATCTCCGGATAAAGCGTTAAAAGCATAAGAGTAATCGGACATGTTAACTATATTTTTAATGTCTTGTCCGTCAAACACTACGGGTTTTCTGAAAAAGTTTCTTACAAACTGCTCTATTGCCACGATAATAAGTATAACGCCTACCCCGAAGGTAGCTCTTAAGAATCTTGCCGTATCGCTCGGGCTGAACATATTTTCAAAGAAAACTTCCAAATGTATCCAATAAAAAATATACTGCCTGTTAACAAAAAAGCCTATCCAGACCGATAAAACAAACACTCCGCCTATTGCAGAAAACCACCACGGGCTGAAAGCCGTGTCCACAAGCGCAACTTCTCTGTAATAATATTTTTTGGAAAAAAGCAAAGCCACAAACAAAATTATAAATCCGATAAGAACCATTAACGGCAGCGCAGTCAATATTGAAAGCACAATCGTTAAGCCCATTAAAACGCATGCCCACACATAAGAATTTTTTATCCTTAGCTGCAATCCTCTTGAAATAAACAAAAGCGCGGCAGCCGTTGTGCTTAAAAGAAAATGCGAAAGATCAAAAAGCCACATTGGAATGTAGTTAAGCAAATCATGCAGTTTCGCATAGCTGTACGGCGTGGAAGTGCTGAACATCGCAATCATGCCGGCAAAAAACGTGGACATCGCCAAAACCTGCACTATAACCGAAGAAATTGATTTTCCGAAAATTCTGGTTTTTTCGTCTATTGTTTTGCTGATTCTGGCTATTTCATAAGAAGCGAGCATAAACAGCGCTATCGCAAGAGGAAAAAAGTAGAACACGGCTCTGTAAGCGAGAAGGCCGCCCATAACTGCCGGATTATCGGCCGCATGCGGCAAAAGAAAAATTATCGCTGTTTCAAAAACTCCCATTCCTCCAGGAACCTGGCTCAATATCCCGAGAAGCTGTGAAACAAGAAAAACTTTTATAAGTATAAAATAAGGAATCTCTCCGGCCGGCATAAGCACATAAAGCGTAAGCGAAGCGATTATCCAGTCTCCCGCGGCAAGAATTATCTGCGCGGTGACTATTTTTATATTGGGAAAAGTTATCCGCCACTTAAAAAACTTAACAGGTTTTGACTTAAAAATGCTGAGAAGCACGTAAGACGATAAAATAGTAAGAAATAATATTCCTATCGGTCTGGTCGTAAAAGAAAATTTTGTTATTCCCGCAAGGGAAACAGGAGTGAAAGTAAAAAATAATCCGCCTATGGCAAGAAGGCCGAGCCATATTGTCGCCGATGAAAAAAGCAGCACCTTCGTAACGTCAACCATCGAAACATTGTGAAATGAATAAAGCCTGTATCTTACGGACCCGCCGAAAAGCATGGAGTATCCGGTATTGCTACCGAGCACATTGCTTACAAAGCACGTAAAAAAAATGTCTTTAAATTTAAGAGGAACTTTCGCGTCAATATATTTGAACGCGACTATGTCATAACCGCCCAAAAGAATATAATATGAAATCGCCAGACACATCGCTATGCCGATTCTGGCGGAAGGGATGGCTTTTAAAGAGTTGATGATATCCGCATAATTTAAATGTTTTAACTCGTTATGAAGAAGCGCAATCGCCGCTATAAAAATAATTAAACCTATCGGCGCTATAATAATTTTCAGCCATTTGTTCATTTACACTAATTCCTTTAACAATCCAGCCTGCACAAGCCGTTTTTTTCAGTAAGATTGACGCTCATGTCAAAAAGCTCCGAAAGCTTTGAGCCGTTAAATATGTCTTTTCTCTGCCCGTCGGCAAATACTTTCCCTGCCTTAAAATAAATAAACCTGCCAATCTCGGGTATTATATCGGACACAAGATGCGTAACAAGAACTATTTTTGTTCCGGCAGAGGCAATATTTCTCATTGTCGCGTGAAATTTGACTGCGCAAGCTATGTCGAGACTGTTGGAAGGCTCATCTAAAACCAAAACTTTAGGTTCATTTACAAGAGCCCTTGCTATCAGAAAGCGTCTGGCTTCGCCCGACGACATACTTTCAAGCCTTCTGTCGCGCAGATGAGCTATTTCAAGAAACTCTGTCATCCGCGAAGCTTTATTTTTCATGGTTTTTGTGACAGCATGATTATTAAAAAGGCCTATGCTTGAAAAAAAACCCGAAAGAACAGCCTCAAAACCGGTAATATCCCGGTGAAAATCATATTGCAGCTCGTTAGTAACTATCCCTAGACTGCTTCTTAAATCCGACACGTTCCATCTTTCGTTTCCGAACAGTCTGCACACCGAATCGCCGCCGTCATAAGAAGGATAAATTTGACTTGTTATAAGTTTAATAAACGTCGATTTTCCAGAACCGTTAGGTCCTATAACAGCCGTGTTTTCATTGCCGCTTATCGTCAGATTAATACTATCCAAAATTTTTCTTTCGCCGCGTATGACGGAAACATTCTTTAATTCGACAAAGTTCGTTTTCATAATTAGACCTGAATAAAAGATTTTATAATATATATACGCAAAAAACAAACGGGAAGATTGAAGAATAGAAGTTGGGATGCGAAGAAGCTGAGAGGAGCTGCAGTCGTTTAAGTTGTTGCCGTTACTCAGCTTCTCAGCTTCCCATCATCCCAACATCTGCCGTTTTTGCCGTAAATTAAAAACGCCTGCCCCATATTAAAATTGAGGCAAGCGTTTAAATATTATCAAACTATTGTTCAGTTTACGGAAACGGAAGGCGAAAACTCATACGCGCCGCCTGCTGCTGACGTTATCGTGCCGACTCCCGGAAAAGGAATATGCATACCGGCAACTCTTGTTTTATTTTTCGAAACGTCTTTAAACACTTTTTTTCTTGTCTCTATCGCTTCTCTGGGATTTAAGTCAAAAGTGACTGCCATATTCGGGTCGGCAATCTGTACTTTTAAAACATGAATTAAATCGCCTATGACAAGCATTTTCTGATTGTCGGAATTTATTTCAAAAATCGTATGTCCCGGAGTATGGCCGGAAGCCCTCAATGCTTTTATTTCCGGAATTATCTCATCCCCCCAATTAAATGTTTGAATTTTGTCGCCGTATACGGACCGGACATTTCTCGCAAGAGCCGACGTTCCCGGATCTTTAGCATTGTCGCCGACCCAATATTCAAGCTCTTTCGCGTGCATGCGTATAACGGCGTTTGGAAAAACCTTTTCTCCTTCCGGAGTAATAAGTCCTCCTATGTGATCGCCGTGCATGTGAGTTAATAACACAATCGTTATATCTTCAGGCTCAACGCCGGCAGTTCGCAAATTATTCATTGCATTTCCGCCGCTGCCTATGCCGGTATCAATAAGGATTTTGTGATTGTTGCCTTTTACGAGAAAAGCGTTTATTGAAGAAGGGTTCTGGTTGTTAGCCATAACTTTAGCAACAACTTCCGCGTTCGGCTGAAGAAGTATTGCCTTGCCCATGTTCGTTTCAATGTCTTTGATAGCTATAAACTCAAAATCTCCTACATGGTAAGTTCTGACCTGCCCTGTGACATCTTTTGCGCATACATTCGCCGCAACAAAACAAAGGACGGCAAAGCACAAAAACAGCTTTCTCATGATGACTCCTTTTTTTAACTACAGAGTGAAGAGTGAAAAGTGGAGAGTGAAGATGTTGCGTTTCGGCGAAGCCGAAACCTATTATATGTTTTCGCAAAGCGAAAATTCATTATCTTCACTTTTCACTCTCCACTCTTCACTCTTTTTGATTTATATATGGATTGTACCAACATAAAGCTGGGCTGTCAAATTTATCAATAACTGTTTCTTCTTTCCATTTCGCGAAGGTATTCTGCGGCGTCAAAATCGTCTTTTGACGTTTTGGTAGGCTGTTCGTAGTGCTGTTTTACGCTGCTTTCCTTATCCGGATTTTCAATAATATATTTTGCCGCGTCAAAGTCTCTGTCCTTAACGTTAATTTTAGCCTTTGAGGCTTCAAGTTTCGCTTTTTTTGCTTCCAGTTCGGCCTGTTTCATCATCTCTTTTGAGGTTACTTTAAAATCCGCTTTTTCCGGATCGTTTTTTTCGACAATTTGATCTTTTTTGGAAACTGTTTTAATTTTTTTAGAAGTATAAGTCTTGGTTTTCGCCTGTTTTTCTTTTGGAGCTTTAGACGGCGCTTCGGAACGTTTAAGCGCGGGCGAATAAACGTCCGAGGCAAAATCATTCTCTTCCGTTTCCGCATATTTCTCAATATCTTCATCTTCCGGAGTAAAAACTGCAAAAAATTCTTGTTCGTAATCGTTATAACCGGCATGCTGCAAAGCTCCGCCGGCGGTTTTCGCCTTTTTCTGTTTCAAAAGTTCAGCGTCAATTCCTTCTTCTTTTATCATAACGCGCTCTACTTTTTTCTGCTGTTTTTTTATCTTTTTGTCGAGCTTTGCCTGCTGTTTCTCATACTTAATCTGCTGCTTATATTGTTCATTGTCGGCTTTCAGAGCCGGGAATCTGTAAGAAAACGCCGCCATATGAATATCTCCGTCGTCGCTGCCGTTTTGACCGGGAATAAAAGCATAATCAAAAATTATATCTTTTATGTCCAGTCCGAACCCGGCAAAAAACAAGCCTTTATCTTTCAAATCTTTGTCATATTCGTAACCGCATCTTAACGCGGCAAAACGGTAAAAAAGCTCAAGCCCGGCGCGAGGATTTATTTTATTTTCATTGATATTTTTTTGCACAAACCCGGCTTCAGTTTCAAATATTAAATCTTTTATATTGAAATCCACAGCAGCGCCTGCGCTTAAAGACGGATTTATTTTTTTTCCTCTAAAATCTTTAAATTCACCGAAAAGGTTATATCCTGCGGCGCCAAAAGTAAATTTTCCAAATACCGCCGATATGCCTGCGTCTGCCGTCATGAAATCATAGTCAGTTTCCCTGTAAAACTTTGAATTAACATATTTTGCGTTAGCGCCGATATTCAAAAAACCTATTTGCCTTGATAAATTCAAATACACTGCGGCATCCTGCTCGTTTTCCGTATTTCCTTCCAAAGAACAGACAACGGCAATTCCTAAGTTAGTTTCTAAAAATAAACCGGGATAGAGAAAAGCAAAAGATCCGTATGATTCTTCACTAAAATTTTTACCGTCATTAAAAACCGTTGAATATGAGAACCCAAGCATTGGAGAAGGCGCTGCATATGCGGGATTTGAAAAAATGCCGAAAGCATCGTTGACTGTGTTCGCGGTGTATGCATAACCCATGGCTGCCGCGCGAACCGAAGGATTGATATTTATTATACGCCCTGAATTTTTAACGGAAGAAAAAGCCGCCGAAGAAACGGCCGTGATTAGCAACAGAGACAATAGAAGTTTTTTCATACTCATAGTTACCCTGTAAAAACTTAGTAATTGTCTTTCTAAAAAGTATAGTCTAGAATGTGGAAAAACGCTTTATTCTTGTTATTTAGGTATAAAAGGAAAGTTTAAATCTGTAACGGCGGACTTAACAATGCCTGTTTTTATTTCATATGGAAATTCAAATCCCGGCTGAGGTTTGGCGGTTATAATATAATTTTCTCCATTATGCAGCCCTGAAAGAACAAAAGAACCGTCGGCAGACGTTACGGCTGAAATTTCGTGCGAGCCATCCGCGCTGACGGCATGAACGGCAACGCCCGCCAAGCCTTCCTTTGTGGCGGAATCAAAAACCCTGCCCGTACCGTGAAAAACACGGACAATCTTAATATCTTTTATATTATTTTCTGATATTGTTATTGAATTATCTCCTTTTATGCCGTAAACCTGAAAATCGGAACTTATATACGCGCGATACTCCTGTCCGTATATAAGCCCGCGGGTGCTGTATCTTCCGTTTTCATCAGGATAAGCAACCGAGCTGTCATAAAACGGAGCTCCCGATTTAAACATTATTTTTAAACCCGGAGTTTTTATTTCATTTGAACTTATTGTTCCAGAAACCGGAAATTTGGGATGATAAATAAAATTATAATTTTTGATATCAGCCTTAGAGGTTTGCAATACGGCTGACTTGGGAGTAATAACAAATTTATCGGATATTTCCGCTTTTACAGCATATTTTGTATTGCTTTTAAGTCCCGAAACGGTAAAAACTCCGTCGGCGTCAGTAACGGATTTGAATTCCTCGAAAGGGTATTTCTCGGAAATAACCGTGATTTTTATATCATTCCGGCCTTCGTTTGTTTGAATATTGACAACTCTGCCGGACAATTCTAATGCAAACAAATAACTTACCGAAACGGCAACAATAATAACAGATAACAATATTTTCATTTTTTATATTCCCGCGCTAAGATATAATTTAATTTCTATAAAAACCTCATTAGAAATAATAGTACTAAAATTTGAATATTTTATAAAGTTTTTATATCATAACCATATTCTTTCAGCATAAAAGGGGTTTTTAATGAAATATCTTATATTTTTGACGTTTATTTCGCTCGTATTTGTAAGCGCGTGCTCGGCCAAAAATGAGAATTCCGCAAAAAATACGGGAAGCTTAGCTTCGGCTTCACAAGCGCAGAAGCAGGATTCGGTTATTGAAGGTAGTATTGATAAAAGCGGCAAAATAGTAATGACTTTCGAACAGGGCTCCGCCGAGATTTCCGGAGAATCCGAAGACAAAATAAAAGAGCTTGCCGACTATCTGAAAAACAATACTTCAGTAACCATGAATGTTCCGTATCATGAAACCGATGACGAAAATTTTGCATATTTAAGCAGGCAAAGAGCAAAAAATATCTCGGATAAAATAAAGGACCACGGTGTTGATGAAAGCAGGATTAGGAAAGTCATAAATACCGAAGGATATTATGAAAATGAAGCCGACAACGTTGACATTGAACTTGTTCATTAAAATTTAGAAACATATAAAATGAAAAAGCCCGCGGCTTAATAAAAGCCGCGGGCTGTATTTTTGTATTATTTTACAGCAAATATCCTACATAAAAACCAACTTTAGAATACTTTACGTCTTTATCGACTCTCGCGACGGCGTAGGGACTTGAATATTTTACCGAACCATTGTTAACAGAGTAAAGCACCTGAAACACGTATCTGTTGTATGAAGCACCCAAGCCTCCCGCATAATACAAGCCTCCTCCGGCATCGCTTTTATTATCCAAATACGCAGAATTTGCAAGAAGAAAATTATATCCCAAATGAGCTACGGCATAGAAATGGTAATCTTCTTCGCTTATAAAACGCATTTTGAAAGCGCCGTACAAAGGAAGAAAACCGAATCTTCCGGGACTTTCCTCCAGGCATCTTTTAAACTGGAATCCTATTCCCAAACCTATAGCCGCAAATCTGCTTACATAACCGTATTGTTCGGCTGACAAACTTATTCCGTAATCCGCTTTTTCTGTTTTATCAATACCGGAGTTATTAACCTCGCCTGAAAAAACATGAGAGCCTTTTAAATCAAGCGCAATCGCCAAAAAGGTTTCGCTCTCAGGCTTATCGGAAGTAATCTTTTCCGCGGCAGCGCTTTCTTCGGCGTCTTTTTTATCGGATTTTGACAGCGGAACCGGCTGGTCATCAACTAAAAACATTGAAGCATCATAGGAGTAATCTTCGCTTTGCCCAGATTCAATTTCTTTTTTTGGCTGCTCATCAGAAGCAATGGAAGAAGCCTGCGATTCGCTCCGGCTTGCCTCAGGCTTTTGCGCGGCGGAATTATCGGAACTGCCGCCGAGTAAAAATAAAGCCGCGTCAAATTCGCCGTCTTCATCCGCAGGTTTTGCGGAAGCTTTTGGTTTTTCAACGACAGTTTCCTGAACGTTAAAAACAAGAACTCCGGACGCGTTATCCTTTACGTATATATCGCCTTCGGCATTCTCTTGTTTCAGCCCGCTTGTAAACTGCGTTCTGGCGTCTTCCGGCGTAACGGCAGCTGCACTTCTTGCCTGTGAAACCGAAGGAGTCGCCCTAGGAGTTTTCGTAACTTCTTCGATTTCATAGAGCATTATTTTACGTTTTATACCGGTTCCAGCCAAGGCGACCGTTACGGAATCATCAGTCTCCGAAAGTATTTTTCCGTCTATGACTTTGCCAGATTTCAGATAGAATATTTCCGAATATGAAAATACCGAGCATACGGACAAAACAAGTAAGGAATAAAATAATTTTCTCATTTCGAACCTCTTAATTTTTGGGCATTTTTTACTTCTTCGCCTTTTTATATTGGGATTGCCTTAGGGCATGCCCGGTAATTTCGGCGCAAGCTTAAGCTGCAAACGCAAACACGAATAACAAAATCCGTATTTTCTTAACTTCTTTTACTCGGTTTTTGTTTAAAATCCGTTACAAAACATGCGTGAACTTTCTTAAATATAATACTTATTTATGGTTCTATTTTCAAGCAAAAAAATTGTAAATTTGCCGAGATAAATATATAATAATTTTTTTATGCGTCAAAAAAGGAAAACAATGGTTATTAAATCCATATTTCAAAAAATAAAAAAAAGATGGAGCTGCCGCGGAGGCTATTTGGATTTTTTAAAAATAGCGTTTCCTCTTATTATATCCACTGGCGCGTGGGCCATACAAAGCTTTATCAACAGATTTTTTCTGGCGTGGCACTCAAAAGAAGCTTTTGCGGCGTCGCTTCCTGCCGGGGTTCTTAATTTTTCCATCATGAGCATTTTTATAGGAACGATAAGCTATGTGGACGTTTTTGTTTCTCAATACTACGGCAAGAAAGAATATAAATCTATAGGACCGTCCGTATGGCAAAGTTTTTATCTGGCTTTTATCGGCGCCTTTATTTTGCTGCTCATATCATTTTTTTCGGAAAACATTTTTACGTTCATAGGGCATGCTCCGGCAATTATTGTTGAAGAGGTAAAGTATTTTAAAGTTTTGTGTTACGGCGCTTTCCCTGCGCTTGCCGCTGCCGGATTATCGGGGTTTTATGCAGGAAGAGGCAAAACAAAAGTAATACTTCTTGTAAATATTATAGGAATAATCGCAACTGTTATTTTCGATTATCTGCTTATTTTCGGAAAAGCCGGATTCCCGGAATTGGGAATAACCGGCGCCGCTTTAGCGACAATCATAGGAGCAATGGTTACATTCGCGATTTTTACGGTTCTGATTGTCTCTAAAAAGAACAATAAAATTTATAACACAAGAAAAATTGTTCCGGATTTCAGCTTTATAAAAAGACTTGTCAAGTTCGGATTTCCAAACGGAGTGCAGTTTTTCTTTGATATGTCTGGATTTACGTTTTTTGTTCTTGTGATAGGAACTATAGGCGAACTTGAGCTGTCGGCGTCAAATATAGCGCTTAACATAAACTATCTGCTTTTTATGCCTTTGGTAGGATGCGGAATCACCACGTCAATACTGGTAGGCCAGTTTTTAGGCAAAAATAAAGCGTCGTTAGCCGAAAGAAGCGTTTATACCGCTTTGCATATCGTATATGTTTATGTGACATTTGTGGTTTTAGCGTTCATTCTTATTCCGAACTTTTTTATATATCCGTTTTCAAAAGGCGCGGAATCGCAAATCATAGAGCAACTACGCCCAATGGTAATAAATTTGTTGAGATTTGTCGCTTTATATTCTATTTTTGACCCGATGAATATTATATTCGCTTCGGCTATAAAAGGCGCCGGAGATACGGCTTTTGTCATGAAACTTCTGATAACTCTTTCGGTTTTTGCAGCCGCAGTGCCTATATATCTTATCGTAATAGTTTTCAAGCTTGGAGTGTATGCGGGCTGGAGTATAATAGTTTTCTACGCAATTGCCCTCGCAGTATCATTTTATTTAAGGTACAAAACATACAAATGGAAAAAAATGCGCGTAATTGAAATGCAGATTATTGACGGCTAAAAGAGTAAATACAATTAATAATTAACAAGTAATAACTATTGTATTTCGGCGAAGCCGAAATCTATTAATAAGTTTTCACTTCGTGAAAACACCTAAATTATTACTTATTACTTGTTAATTATTAATTGCCGTTTGTATGCCGTGTTATTTAAATTTTAAAACAGGACTATTAAAAAATTAAAAGTGGACTCCTTTGAGCAAAGCGTTTTTAATGATTTGAACATCTAAAAG
>JGI24705J35276_12238686_pt1 | contig 37136 bp, 29 predicted proteins | sample TergutNt197P4_FD_35276 | JGI IMG/M metagenome (IMG submission 35276) | reverse complement strand
CTGATCGACGGTGGCCTTGCGGTGGTAACGACGTCGCGCACCTTTCGCAATGCCGAGTCCCAGAGCATCGAGGCGACGATCACGTTCCCGGTGCCAGTCCACGCCACCTTGTTTGCGCTAAAGGTTCGTATTGGCGACCGCGTTCTCGACGCACGCGCCAAGCGCAAGGACGCAGCGCGCGAGGACTATGAAGGCGCGTTGGAGCGCGGCAAGACTGCGGTGCTGCACGAAGAGGTGTTGCGCGGTGTGCATATGCTCTCGGTCGGCCATGTGGCGCCGGGCGCCGAGATCGAGGTGCAATCAAGCTTCGCAGTGGCACTCACCAATCTCAACGGCCGCGGGACGCTGCGCATTCCGCTCACAGTTGGCGACATTTACGGTCGTTCCGGGCTGCCTGACTCGGATGATCTGGCTCACGGCGGCACGCTGCCGCTCGCCGATCTGGCGGTACAGTGCCGTGATGGCAGCGCCGTATTGATTGGCGGCTCGCTGGAGAACGGGCGTGCAAAGATCGGGCTCGACGCGCCAATCGATCTGGAAGTGACGGGCTGGTCTGCACGCAATCTGATTGGCCGCGCCGCCGACGGGCGCGCCGTCACCTTGCGCATTGAGCCGACCGCGGTTGGCGAGACGCCACTCGACGTCGCGATCCTGGTCGACCATTCGGGATCGATGGCGGAGGTTTGCGCGGGCAATCGCCCAGGCGGGACCAAGCATGAGGTCGTAGTCGGCGCGTTGCGACGAGTCGCGTGCATGGTCGGGAAGTCCGACATAATCGACCTGTGGGAATTCGATGATCGGCCCACGTTTGTCGGCTCGACGCGGCCTGGGGAAGAGCATGTAGCGTTCCTCACCTCGTGGCTTTCTGGGCAGCGCCGGAGCCAGGCCGATCTCGCCACGCTGGCGCAGGCACTTAGCGGACCGCACGGCGGCACCGAGATAGGCGGATCACTTGATTGCGTGCTAACTCGTTCGAAGGTGCGCGACGTGCTGCTTATCACCGATGGCAAGAGTCATGCGCTCGACGTACAGGCGCTGGCGCAACGCGGCCGCCGTATCTCGGTGGTGCTGGTCGGCGAGGACAGCCTGGAAGCGAATGTAGGACACTTAGCGGCGCTGACCGGAGGGGAGATTTTTGTTGCCACCGGCCTCGATCTTGTTGCTGCTGTGGAGAGCGCGGTGCGCTCGCTCAAGATCCCGCACCAGACGGCGGTGCCGATGGGCGGCCCACTGCAATGTGTCGCGGTCCGCCGTGGCGGAATGACGATCTCGGCGCGATGGCAGCCGGCCGACACGGTGACTGGGGATACGCTTGCTCTGCGTGCCGTGGCGGCGATGGCGGCGAGCCTGGCACTGCCCGCAATGGCGACCGAGAGCGCGGCTGCGCTCGCCGAGACCGAGGGGCTCGTGACCCATCTCACCAGCCTCATCCTGATCGACGAGGCGACAACCCTGGAGGCCTCCATTCCAGCGACCCGCAAAGTCGCGCTGGCAGCACCGCGAACCGCTCGCGTGTTCCCAGACCTTGGTTCGGTAGCACGACTTAGACGCAGTGCCGCCCCTGTTGCGCCGTCACGGGTCTGTCGAGAGCAAAACGATGTACGAGTATCAAATGAGAAGCTTAGCCAGCTTGCTGATCATGTCGTAGAAAAGGAGGTCTACGAATTACACCACCCATTCTTCAAAGTTAACGTTCTCGCTGAGGCTATTGGCTGGGATCGGGCGCCCGATCGGCTTCAGACAGGCGATCTCGCCGATCTCGCCCCAACGATCGCACAGGCGATCCGCGATCTTGCTGGTCGCGCGGAGGTCCTTGATCTCGCCAAAAAGCTCGCTCTCGATCCGCTCTTGCTGGTCATCGGCCTCTTGGCGCGCATACAGGCCGCTCGCAACCGCGCCTCTGCCCGGATCGCCCGTGCGATCTTCGGCAAGCGGCTGCGCAGGGAGATCGATGAAACCGCTGCGAAGTTAGGGATACAGTGAACTACTGGGGCTGGTCGGCCGCTTTCCGATACCACGCTGGGCATCATGTTGCGGAACGCTCCAGCCCCGCCCTACGATTCTGTTTTCTCGTCACCGCTTCTTCATTTCGTTCGAAGCTTTCCGGTATCTCCGGCGCGCAGCCTTGCCTGGCTTGTCGCGGTTATCGATGACTTCGAGACGAGCCTGACGCCGACGGCTCCTGCGAAGCTCATCAACCTGCGCCCGGTCTTTGTAGTAACGAAGCCACCGCTCCTGATCCGACAGCCATTTCGCCCACGCCTTGCGATCCGACCGCTCCGGCGGCTCTGACCTCGATCCAACCGATTGCATGGCCTCGCCGCACTGCGGACAAACTGGCGTCTGCCCTGGCTCAGCGCGTCGCACCGTGCGACACGAGAAGCAAACATAGTTGAGATTGGACATGGCCCATCAAGCCGCCTTCTTGCCTGCGGCAAGATGTGCAAGCTGGCGCAGGATATCGGTCGTGCCGGCGAGGCGCTCCTCCGGCGTTTCCCACTCCTGAAAGAACACCACCTTCATGTCGGGGCGTACGCGTGCTGCCTGACCGTGCTGGCGGATGAAGGCAACCAGGCGGTCGGGATGCGCAAAACTGTTGTCGCGGAAGCTGATGACCGCGCCTTTCGGACCGGCATCGACTTTTTCGACATTGGCGCGTCTGCAATGGGCCTTGATCGCGGCGACTTTGAAAAGATAGCGCACCTCATCCGGCAACACGCCAAAGCGGTCGCGCATTTCGGCAGCGAAATTTTCGATCTCTTCCTCGCTGTCGAGATCAGCAAGACGACGGTAAAGCGACAGCCGCACCGACAGGTCAGCAACGTAATCCTCGGGGATCAACACTGGCATGCCAATCGTGATCTGGGGCGACCAGCGGTCGGCGGCAGGTTCGACCACACCAGCCTTGAGATTGACGATCGCTTCCTCCAGCATCGACTGATAGAGCTCGAAGCCGACCTCCTTGATGTGTCCGGACTGCTCTTCACCGAGCAGATTGCCGGCACCGCGGATATCGAGATCGTGGGACGCGAGCTGAAAGCCTGCGCCCAGCGTCTCCAGCGATTGCAGCACGGAGAGCCGGCGCTCGGCCTGTGCGGTGATCTTTTGCTGTGACGGCAGCGTGAACAGCGCATAGGCGCGCAGCTTCGACCGCCCAACCCGGCCGCGAAGCTGATAGAGCTGCGCGAGGCCGAACATGTCGGAACGATGCACGATCAACGTGTTGGCATTGGGGATGTCGAGGCCGGACTCCACGATGGTCGTCGACAAGAGAATATCGAATTTGCCGTCATAGAATGCGGTTATGATGTCCTCGATGCTGGCGGGCGCCATTTGGCCGTGCGCGACCGCGACCTTCATCTCCGGCACGTTCTTGTCGAGGAAATCCTTGACATCAGCGAGATCCTCGATCCGAGGCACCACATAGAACGCCTGACCACCGCGATAACGTTCGCGCAACAGCGCCTCGCGGATCATCAGGGGATCATGCGGTGCGACGAAGGTCCGGACCGCGAGCCGATCAACCGGCGGGGACGCGATGATTGAAAGTTCGCGCACGCCGGTCAGCGCAAGCTGCAACGTGCGCGGGATCGGCGTCGCGCTCAACGTCAGCACATGCACCTCGGCACGCAATTGCTTCAGTCGCTCCTTGTGACTGACGCCGAAATGCTGCTCCTCGTCCACGATGAGGAGGCCGAGATCCCTGAACTTGATCGACTTGCCGAGCAGCGCATGCGTGCCGACAACGATATCGACCGAACCGTCGGTAAGCCCCTTCTTCACTTGGTTCAGCTGCTTGGTTGGAATAAGGCGTGAGGCCTGCGCGATTTGGACGGGGAAGCCGCGGAAACGCTCCGCAAACGTCTTGGCATGCTGACGGGCGAGCAACGTGGTCGGCACCACGACGGCGACCTGCTTGCCCTCAAGCGCAACAGCAAAGGCTGCACGCAATGCCACCTCGGTCTTTCCGAATCCAACATCGCCGCAGATCAGCCGGTCCATCGGACGGCCGAGCTCGAGGTCTTTCAGGGTCGACTCGATCGCGCCAAGCTGGTCCTCGGTTTCGTCATAGGGGAAGCGCGCGCAGAACTCGTCATAGACGCCAGGCTGCACGGGGAGTTTGGGCGCTTCACGCAAGTGCCGCTCGGCAGCGATCTTGATCAGTTCGCCGGCAATCTCGCGGATGCGGTTCTTCAGTTTCGCTTTACGGGTCTGCCAACCGGTGCCGCCGAGCCGATCGAGTTCAACCGTGGTCTGGTCGGAGCCGTAGCGCGACAACAGCTCGATATTCTCGACCGGCAGGAACAGCTTCGTCTCGTTTGCATAGCGCAGTTCCAGACAATCATGCGGCGCGCCAGCAACTTCCAGAGCCTGCAATCCGACAAAGCGACCGATGCCGTGATCGACATGAACGACGATATCGCCAGCAGCAAGACTCGTGACCTCAGAAATGAAATTGTCGAGCTTGCGGCTCGCCTTGCGCGGCCGCACCAGGCGGTCGCCCAGAATGTCCTGCTCACTGATGAAAGCGATAGCGTCGGTCTCGAAGCCGCTTTCCAGACCGAGCACGGCGAGCATGGTTTCGTTGCGCGGTGTTGCCTGGACGATCCGCCAGCTGTTGACACTCGTGGTGTGAGTGAGCTTGTGGTCGTGCAACATCGAGGCCATGCGGTCGCGCGATCCCTCGGTCCACAGCGCAACCACGACCTTCTTGCGTTGGGCCTGCAACGCCTGCACGTGCGCCACCACGGCCTCGAAGACATTGACCGTCGTGTCGTTACGTTCCGGCGCAAAATCCCGCCCCTTCCGCGCGCCGCCATCGATCACGCTGGTGCCATCGGCGGGCACGGAAAACTGCGTCAGGCGCACCAGCGCAACATCGCTGATGCGCTTGCTCCATTCCTCCTCGGTCAGGTAGAGCCGTTCCGGTGGAAGCGGCTTGTAGATGGCGCCGCCGGCCCGATGCTCCAGCGCATCGCGGCGCGCCTCGTAATAGTCCAGGATCTGCTTGAAACGCTCGCGGGCTGCGTCTTCGGCCTGCGGCTCGATCGCGATCGGCGCATCGTCGAGATAGTCGAACAGCGTATCCATCCGTTCCTGGAACAACGGCAGCCAATGCTCCATGCCGGGATGGCGGCGGCCCTCGCTGACGGCTTCATAGAGTTGATCGTCGCGTTCAGGCGCGCCGAACTCTGCAACATAGCCCATCCGGAAACGGCGGATGGTCTCGGTGACGAGCTGGAATTCCGAGATTGGCACCAGGTCGAGCGCGCGCATATCGAGGAGTGTGCGCTGGGTTTCCGCGTCGAACGTTCGGATTGATTCCAGGCTGTCGCCGAAAAAGTCGAAACGAACCGGCTGATCGAGACCCGCAGGAAAGAGATCGAGGATTCCGCCTCGGACCGCATATTCGCCGGGTTCGCGCACCGTTGAGGATCGGTTGTAACCATTGTGCTCGAGCCAGGAGACGATGAAATCCATCGGCACGACTTGGCCCGGCGCAACCGACAGCGCCTGGGCGGCCACCAGATCACGGGATGGTACGCGCTGCACGATCGCATTGACGGTCGTGAGCACGATCAGCGGCTTGTCGCTGCCGGTCATAGAAGCCAGACGCGCCAGCGTCGTCAACCGCTGCGCCAGGATGCCTCCGTGCGGCGAGACGCGATCGTAGGGCTGGCAGTCCCAGGCCGGAAACTGCAACAGCGGCAAATCGGGTGCAAAGAACTCCAGCGACCGCGCCAATTGTTGCATGCGCGGGCCGTCGCGACAGACGACCACGAGGCTGACCGCTGGCTTCTTCGGCCGTGCCGCGACCGCGCGGGCGAGATCGGAAACGATAAGTCCCTCGGCCCCCTCGGCGACGTTGGCGAGCGTCAATGCACGCCCGGACACCAACAGTTCGGCCGGCGACTTCGACGGTCGTTTCATGCGTCGCCATCCACGGCGCGAAATTCCTTGATACGTTCAAACAACCCGCACACTGCCTTGGCAGGCAACGGCTTTTCGCCGGTAATCGCCGCGTAGAGATCGGCATCGGGCACTTCGATCAGGCGTTCGAGCTGCGCCACCTCATCCGTGGAAAGGTTGGCGATCTCCGCATCAGCGAAGCGCCCCAGGATGAGATCCATCTCGCGCGTGCCGCGATGCCAGCAGCGGAACAGAAGCCGTTTGCGACGCTCATCAAGGCCGCCGCTCGATCGTGTCGTTCCCGTCATTTTCTCCAAGTCCATGATTGCCAACCATGGTGAGCCATATTCGGTTTCTCACCCTCTCCTCACGGGGGTAAGCGAAGCGCGCAGTCCAACGCCAAAAGCCCGGACGTGCCGGGCGAGTACGGTATAGCGGCTGAGGCGGGCCATGTCAGCCCTTGTCGTCTGCAATTATTGCACACAAGCCCGAAATTCCGGTACGGGATTCAAACAGCGAAGGCTATATGCGTCCGCCCGAGTTTTGTTGCCCTCTCACCCTCCCCTATCCGTGCGCAAAAGAATGCCAGGGGATGGATGCCACGGGCAATCAGCCTTGCGTCTGCGAAATCTGCCAGAATGAGCGAGGCCACCAGCCAATGCACTTCCAAGAAGAGACGGATTGCTTATCCGGACGACACCACGCAGCGCGCAATGGCGAAAATTGCGATTTCAAGTTCACACCGTTTCTCCGCCATAGCCCATCTGCGGGCACGGCAACCAATCTCATGACCATGGCGAGGCCGAGAGGAGCAAACATAAATAAATATGCTGCTATGAGCGCATCCGTCCAACCGCCCTGCAGAATGCAGAGCTTGTCATCAACCGAAATACAGACCTGGAAGCATCCCTCTGGCACGATTTTCAAGTGGCGATCTTCTTCCGATCTGACATCCACGACCGACAGACCAGCCAGCGCCGCAATTTTGCCATATACGCAGCGGCGTTGCGCAAAAGGCGGCATCTTTGCGCAACACCACAATGCTATGGGATTGCTAGATAAACCGCATAAAGGCTAACAGCACTTCCGATGAAGAGCCAAAGCGTTAGCGAAATAAGGTCCGGTTGGTGTTCGTGATCCATATACGCCTCCACTAAAGATCACCGCCTTTAAAAGACCTCGCCCGGTGTTGGCCCCGAGCGAGGCAAAGGCGTCCGCGAATAAAACAAAGTCAGGCCCTCTGGGTGATAAGGTGGTGAGGGCGTAGCGTTTCTTCTTAGACGGCACGACCTTCTTGGACAGAGCGAGTCGCGACGGCAACAGCCGTAAATTTATACTAAGCGGAATTAGCACAGCGTGGCAAGAACTCTCACTATTCTTCATCCGCAGCCATTCAGGCCTTGCGTCGCCTGTTGAGACGACGGCACAGACCGGTCGGCTACCCTCCTTACCGGTTATCAGAGAAGGCAGCCGGGACCTGTTCAACCAGCTCCGCGTAGGCTCTGCGGGCCTCCAGGAATGATGCACCTGGATGGGATGATCTGAATGCCTTGACGGCCTCAGCCTCCTTCCTATTCCTCACCGCTTCGATCACCTCGGGCGTCACTGAGCGACCACTCTTCAATCCCACGTTGGGATGATCCGGGCTCCACGCACCCCAATCAAGGGCACGCCGAAATGCGCGCCACTTTTTGCGCTCGAAGTTACAAACAAATCCACGTATCTGATCAAGCTCAAGAAACCCGCAACGTTCGCATTTTGCCGGTACGAACACCTTGCTCTTGTAGATCTCCGTTTCGATCAGTACCGGGTTGGTTGGGCCGCGTACCGGGCATGGCCCATGATCGAGCGAGAGGTATCTGTGCAGTTGCCCAACGGCTCTCAGGCATTCACCCTCGAAAATGTGCCTGCAGGCTTTGCACTTCCGCGGGATTGAGCCTTTCGAAGCCATGTGACCGTAAGGCTCGGGTTCAAGCGAACCAACAACATCGCATCGGGGAAAAACCAGACGGTACACGACAAACTCCCGCACCTGGCCGCGAACACGGGTACATTGATGGATTACAAACCGCTACGCAAAGCCTGAAGTTTGCGCTGCACTTCCATCACAGCCTGTGCCTTGGTTTGAATGGTCTGTACTTTGGCGTTGAATTCCGCTTGCAACTTGGGATCTTCGGTCATCACCATCGCGCCGTTAATCTTCAACTCACGTTTATGTTGCGCGACATAGTCTACAAGGTCGAGCTCCGTCGTATAAACATCCTTCAGCAGCGGCAAAAGATCTCTCAGAATCTGGACTGGGGCGGAGATCAGCCTGTTATACGCCTTGTCGTACACGACCTTCAGGTCATCCGGTTGCTTCAATTGCGCCTTGGCGGCATCAGCGGTGGACACTGCGCTGTTAAAACCGGCTTCGAATTTAGCAAAATCGTCACCAAGACTCTTCAAGTCATCCCGCCGTGCAATAAGATCGCTAAGCGACCGCACCGTAATCTTCGTAGTAATTGCTCTGAGGTCCTTGCTGACGTTCGCGTTAACCGTCTCATTAAAATTCAGGATAATGGCATAGTGATCGGCGTAGGGACCGATAGCCTGTTTATCCTCTTCGCTCGGCACCGCTATACGTCTATTCTCCAGAACGCGCGTTTGCAGAAACTTGATGAACGCTGCCCGCTGTTCCGGCTCCCGATCGCCGCACGCCGCCAGCAAAACACCGCTCATGACAGCCAGCAACGCCAGTCCCGCGCAACGTCGGGTTATCTGTGATATGCCGAACTGAATTCGTCCCTTGGGCAAAGCATGTAGAGAAATCACGATTCCATCTCCGTAAATTTGATTTCCGATAAGCTGCTGAAGCGATTGCTTTCAGTTGAAAAGCGCGTCCTCTTGCGCCTTGCCGTCGAACACCGTGCCGCGATGGCCAATGCCTGGCACGATCAAAACATAGGGGTGATCGCCCAGGCTCTCGAGATATTTGGCATAATTCTCCAAACGTCCGCGCCGGCTCGCCCCTTCTACAGCTTCGCCGCAGCCGTTGCCGCTATCATCGGCGTTGTCATTCGCCCCCATCAGATACAGAGGTTTGCGGGCCAGATAGGCACGTTGCAAGACGGCGATTTCGTCGGCGCTCAGCGTCGGCAAATATGACGGCATGCTCGTCAAACCGTAAGGCCAATCATTCGCGTCGTCACATTTGCTGAGATCTGCCGCCGCCAGCGTGCCGTTCGCCTGCACCCGCTGATCGGAAAAATACGTGTAGGTCCGCGACGCGCCGACGACGAGACCGATCGTAATCCCCGCGGCCTCTGCACGCGGCAAAGCCTTGCCGATAATGCCGTAGCGATGTGTCGCCTGCCCACCAGCGGAAAATCCGGCAATGACGATCTTCGTCAACTTGGGAAAGCGCTGCCGGTCCGCCAGCATATCGATGATCTTGTCGAGCACCGCAAAGGATGTCACGCCCGGGGTCGATTGGCTCCTCAAGCCGTAAGCCCAACCGATTGGCCACTGTACTTGATTGGGGGGACGCGGCTCATCAGAATCCGGATCTTGAAACCATGGCGCGACAATCAGCGTTGAAGCGCCAACATGCCGCCTAGCTGCAATCGCATTCAACGTCTTCGCCCAGTTCAAACCGTCATCACCCGAACCATGCAGCATGACGATGGCGTGTTTGATATTGGGATTAGGCTTATCGAGCGGGGCATTGGCATGGATGCTCATTGTCGTCGGGCCGTTGCCATCCACGACTGGGAGCGTTGTCGTCGTTATATCGGCAGCTATGGCGCTGGCAGAGAACGAAAACATCGAAAACAGGACGGCCAAAACCCTGCCGCCCATTATGAAATAATCGGAGAATTTACTGCGCTTCATTGCCGAATGTCCTAACGATCCATATGACGGTATGAACATAAATTTCATGGCTGCGTGTTGCGAAGTACTAGGCTTTTGCCCAATAGAAGCCTTCTATAGCGGCTGAGGTGCGCAATGTCAGCCTTTGTTGTTCGCATGCGGATGCGCCGCCAAAAATCCTGGGTTTCAGCGGATCCAGACCTCACGGATGCGCCGTGCGTAGTTGAAATCGATGGCAAACCTGCTGGGAAGCGTCATATCCACGGCGATATGCATACTGGAAAACCGCATCGCGATCTGTGGGCAACATCGCCTGTCAGCCTGACTCGCGAGGTGGTTCTGGACCACGATGTCTGGCTCGTCTCGGCCTAGGGATTTCCGTAACCCGCAGGTGATATGGTGGCTCGGATGCAATGCCGGCGCCCTTGTTGTTCCAAATTATCAACCACAACTGCCATGGCGGGCCTTGACTGACTAACCATCTTCCTTTGAAGGATGCGCATATCACGAGAGACTTGATGCGACCTCATTTGCTCAACCCGCTGTTTGTTCCAGCGACCAGCCTTGCCGGCGTCGGGCCGAAGCAGGACAAGCTCTTGCGTTTCTTGCTCGACCGCACTGAGACGCCGCGGCTGGTCGACCTGTTGCTGCATATGCCGAGCAACGTCATAGACCGTCGGGCGCGGCCCAAGATTCGAGACGCGGTGCCCGGCACAATCGTGACGCTGGAAGTCACCGTCGATCGGCATCGGCCGCCGCCGCCCCGTAGCGCACGCGCGCCCTATCTCGTCTATGCCAGCGACGACACCGGCGATGTCGTCCTGACCTTCTTTCGCGCCAAACCCGGCTATGTCGAAAACCTGTTGCCGGCGGGCGCCAAACGTTACGTATCCGGCACGCTGCATATCTATGACGGCATGCCACAGATCGTGCATCCCGATCGCGTGCTGGACGAGGAAAGCATCGCAAAGCTTTCCGGCATCGAGCCGGTCTATCCGCTTACGCAAGGCTTGGCGCTCGGATCGCTGCGGCGCGCGATCGGGCTGGCGCTACAAAAGCTGCCCGAATTGCCGGAATGGATCAGCCCGGACGTCTTGCGCCGATGTCATTTTCCGCCGATTGCGGAAGCCCTGCACCGCGTGCACCAGCCGGTCGAGCTCACCGACATATTGCCCGACCAGCCATTCTGGTCGCGGCTTGCGTTTGATGAACTTCTCGCCGGGCAACTGGCACTCGCGCTGATCCGCGCACAGTTGCGACGACCAGCCGGCGTGCGCAACGCGGGCGATGGCCATCTCCGCAGCAAGATCATCGACGCCCTCCCCTACGCATTGACGCCATCTCAGCGCAACGCCGCTGACGCGATCGCCGAAGACCTGCGTCAACCTGTGCGCATGTTGCGGCTGCTGCAGGGCGATGTCGGTTCCGGCAAGACAGTCGTGGCGCTGCTGGCGGCGGCTGCCGTCGCGGAGGTTGGCAAACAGGCCGCATTGATGGCTCCGACCGAGATCCTGGCGCGCCAGCACATCAAGACCATCGCGCCGCTCGCCGAGCGTGCGGGCTTGCGGACCGCAATTCTCACCGGCCGCGAGAAGGGCAAGGAGCGCCGCGACCTTCTTGCCCGTCTGGCCGAAGGTGAGATCGACGTTCTGGTCGGCACTCACGCGTTGATCCAGGACGACGTGATTTTCAAGGCGCTCGCGCTCGCCGTAGTGGACGAGCAACACCGCTTTGGCGTGCGCGAGCGGCTGGCGCTGACATCTAAGGGCGAAGCAGTCGATGTGCTGGTGCTGAGCGCTACCCCGATCCCGCGCACGCTGGTTCTGACCTATTTCGGCGACATGGATGTGTCCGAGTTGCGCGAGAAACCAGCCGGGCGCCAGCCGATCGACACCCGCGCGGTACCCATGAGCCGTCTCGATGAGGTCATCGACGGCGTCGGCCGCGCTTTGAAATCCGGCAAGCTGGTCTACTGGATCTGCCCACTGGTCGAGGAATCCGAGGCCGAAGGCACAGAGCATCTGACCAACGCCACCGAACGGTTCGAGAGTTTGCAGAAACGCTTCGGCGACCGTGTCGGCCTTGTGCATGGCCAGATGAAGGGCTCTGAAAAAGATCGGGTGATGGCACAATTTGCCGCCCACGAAATCGGACTTCTGATTGCGACAACCGTCGTTGAAGTCGGCGTGGATGTGCCAGCAGCCACCATCATGGTGATCGAAAACGCCGAGCGGTTTGGCTTGGCGCAACTGCATCAGTTGCGCGGCCGCATCGGGCGCGGCTCGGAGGCCTCAACGTGCCTCCTTCTTTACCGCGAACCTCTCGGCGAGATGTCCAAGGCACGGCTCAAGGTGATCCGCGAGAGCACGGACGGTTTTCGGATTGCGGAGGAAGACCTGAAACTTCGCGGCGAAGGCGATGTATTGGGGGTACGCCAGAGCGGCCTGCCCGGCTATCGCATCGCGCGTTCCGAGGTGCATGCCCAGCTGATCGCTCAGGCGCGCAATGAAGCGCTGCGCATCATGAAGGACAATCCAAAACTGCAGGGCCAATCCGGTGAGGCGCTGCGCTGCCTGCTTTATCTCTACGAGCGGAACGAGGCGATCCCTCTGATCGGCGCGGGTTGACGCAGCCCTACTCCACCTTTGCGGGTTGGGGCTTCGATGCCGAAGCGCTGGCGATGCGCGCGGCATTCGCCACGCCGGCAAGCGCAGCGACCTTCTTAGAGTCCGGCGTCCCGGAGCCCGGCTGGACTACACCGGCCGACATGATCAGCGTCGCGGCATCCTCCGTGCTCATCTCGACCTCAATGATCTTGCTCTTCGGTACATAGAAGAAGAAGCCGGTGGTCGGGTTCGGCGAGCACGGTAGGAACACCGAGATGTGCTCTTCTTGCCCGGGCAGGCTGTTCGCAACTTCCGGGCTTGGTGATTGCGAAATCAGCACGATCGACCACATGCCCGGAGACGGAAACTCGACGAGCCCCACCCGGCGGAAGCTTGATCCCTTCCCGGAGAACAGCGTCTCGAACACCTGCTTCAGCCCGCGATAGATCGCGCGCACAGCGGGGATGCGCCCCACCATGGTTTCGCCGATATTGACGAGGGTGCGGCCTACCAGATTGGCGGCGAGGAAGCCGAGCAGTGTCAATGTCACAACTGCGACAATGAGGCCCCAGCCCGGAATCACGAACGGCAGATAGGTTTCCGGTCGATAGACCTGTGGCACGAAGGGCCGGACCACCCCGTCGACCCAGGTGACAAACCACCAGACCAGGTAGCAGGTGATCGCGATCGGCCCGGTGATGACGAGGCCGGTAAGAAAATAATTCCGAAGTCGCCCGAGAGGGCCGGTGTTCGGGGCGGACTCCGCCAGCGGCGGCACTGGGGAAGAGGCGTCTTTGCGGGAGGTCATACGGGTTCCAGGTCGGTCGCAGCACTTCCAAGCGCGATCCGACGCGAATGAATCGGGACGCACTCATCGTTTGTTTGAGCGTGATCTCCGCGCAAACACAATAAAACGTTAGTCTCCCGCAAAACCGGTTCCCGCTTTTGCGGATCACACTCTAGTTAGGTCTTCTAGCAGATTTTTGAAGACCAGAGCGCACCCGCAAATCCCGGCCTATTCCACGGTCACGGACTTGGCAAGGTTACGCGGCTGGTCGACGTCGGTCCCCATTACCACCGCGGTATGGTAGGCCAGTAATTGCACCGGAACTGCATAGACCATCGGCGCAAAGGCTGCTGCCATGTCCGGCAGGACGATGGTGATGAGCGAGTTGACGGCTGCCTCCGCCTCCCCCTTGGCGTCGGTCATCAGGATGATGTTGCCGCCGCGGGCGGCGACTTCCTGCATATTCGAAACCGTCTTCTCGAAAACCCGGTCATGGGGTGCAATGACCACCACCGGCACGTTTTCGTCGATCAGCGCAATCGGCCCGTGCTTGAGTTCGCCGGCGGCATAGCCTTCGGCATGGATATAGGAGATTTCCTTCAGTTTCAGCGCGCCTTCCAGCGCCAGAGGAAAGCTGGTGCCGCGGCCGAGATAAAGCACATCGCGCGATTTCGCGATCCTGTGCGCGAGCTTCTCGATCTGCGGCTCGACGCCCAGGGCAGCCGATATCAGGCGCGGCACTTCGACCAGCCCATGCACGAGCCTGGTCTCGTCAACATCTGACAATTCGCCGCGCGCCTTGCCTGCCGCGACCGCAAGCGCGGCCAACACCATCAGTTGGCAGGTGAAGGCCTTGGTCGAAGCAACCCCGATTTCGGGGCCGGCAAGCGTCTGCAGTACGGTGCCGCTTTCGCGGGCAATCGTCGAGGTGGGCACGTTGACGACCGCGACAGTATGCACGCCTGCCGCCTTGGCGTAGCGCAGGGCCGCCAGCGTGTCGGCGGTCTCGCCAGACTGCGAAATGAAGACCGCAAGATCGCCTTTGCGCAGCGGCGCCTCACGATAACGGAACTCGGAGGCCACATCGACCTCGGCCGGGACGCGGGCGAAGCGCTCAAACCAGTACTTTGCGATATAGCCGGCATAGCTCGCCGTGCCGCAGGCCGTGATTGTAACACGCTGGATGTCCCTGAAGTCGAACGGCAGCTTGACCGGCAGCGACACGCGCTCGGATGCCATGTTGACATAGCGCGCCAAGGTATGGCCCACGACCTCCGGCTGCTCGTGGATCTCCTTGGCCATGAAATGACGGTGGTTGGCCTTGTCGACCAGGGAGGTCGAGGCCGCGTGCTTGATCTTCTCACGCTGAACGGCGTTGCCGTCCCTGTCGAATATTGTGGCGCCTTTCCGGGTGAGCACCACCCAGTCGCCATCCTCAAGATAGCTGACCGTATCGGTGAACGGACCGAGCGCGATGGCGTCCGAACCGAGATACATCTCGCCGTCGCCATAGCCAACTGCTAGCGGCGGCCCGTTGCGGGCGCCGATCATGAGATCGTTCTCGCCGGCAAAAATGAAGCCGAGCGCGAAAGCACCGCGGAGCCGCGCCAACATCAGCTTGACAGCTTCGACAGGCTTGTTGCCGCGTTTCAGCAAATCATCGACAAGATGAAGGACGATTTCGGTGTCGGTTTCAGTGCTGAAAACCGCGCCTTTCCCTTTGAGCTCCTCGCGCAGTTCGCGGAAGTTCTCGATGATGCCGTTATGGACCACCGCAACTCGGTCGGTCGAATGCGGATGAGCATTGTGCTCGGTCGGCTTGCCATGCGTCGCCCAACGGGTGTGGCCGATGCCGGTCACGCCGTGCAACGGTTCATCGCGCAGCCGTGCTTCCAGATTCTTCAGCTTGCCCTCAGCGCGCCGGCGTTCGAGGTGATCGCCCTCGAGCGTTGCAACGCCTGCAGAGTCATAGCCGCGATATTCAAGCCGCTTGAGCGAGTCCACCAATTGCACCGCAACCGGCGTGCGCCCGAGAATGCCGACAATCCCGCACATGCGGATATCCTATCCTCAATTTCGTCGAAAGATTCACCAAACCACTAACGCAGCTCTTAGCGAAATTCGTAAGATTTGAGACACTCAAGAATTATTGAGAATTATTGCGGATTGCGACGGCAACAACCAACGACAGCCGCGATCTTACGATTCGCCAACAAGATTGCGCCAATCAACCCTCCGACTTCTTGTCACGTGTCTTCAACTCGCGGAAGCGCGCCGCTCCCCCTTCGCGGGTCGTCTGCTGATTGCGTTCAAGCGCCATAGCATCGTCAGGTACGTCGCGTGTGATCACCGAACCTGAACCGATATAGGCGCCGCTTCCTATTCTGACCGGTGCCACAAGCGACGAATTGGTGCCGATAAAGGCGCCCTTTCCGATCGTTGTCTTGTATTTCTTGTATCCATCATAATTGCAGGTGATGGTACCCGCGCCGATATTGGATTTGGCACCGACGATGGCATCGCCAATGTATGAGAGATGGTTGACCTTCACACCCTCTTCCAGCGTCGAGGCCTTCGTCTCGACGAAATTGCCGATTTTGGCACCGTCGCCAAGTGATGTTCCGGGCCGCATCCGCGCAAAGGGACCGACTGAGGTGTTCTTTCCAATCGAACTCTGGACGATATGCGAGAACGAATGGATCACCGCGCCGTCATCGATCGAAACGCCGGGACCGATCACCACAAAGGGTTCGATCGTCACATCCTTGCCGAAGGTCGTATCAGCGGCCAGGTAAACCGTATCCGGCGCAATCATCGTAACGCCCGCATCAAGCGCGGCCTTGCGCAACCGCGATTGCATGACAGCTTCCGCCTCCGCCAATTGCGCCTTGGTGTTGATGCCGCGCACTTCGTCCTCGCTGGTTTCGATCACCACGGCCTCCAATCCCTGTTCTCGGGCGATATCAACTGCTTCCGTCAAATAGTATTCGCCCTTCGAATTGCCATTGCCGATCTTGTCCAGGATAGCAAGCGCCCGCCGTCCGTCGATCGCCATCACGCCGGCATTGCAGAGCGTGATGTTGCGCTCCTCGGCCTTGGCATCAGCCTCCTCGCGGATCGTGACCAGGCGATCGCCCTCGATCACGAGCCGACCGTACCCGCTGGGATCGGCCGCGCGAAAGGCAAGCACGGTAAGTGCTGCACCGTCCTGCAGTGGCGCGCGCAGGCGCTCAAATGTTTCGGCGGAAATCAGCGGCGTGTCGCCGAATGCGATCAGCAGATCATCGGCGCCGCGCGCGATCGCTTCGCGTGCCGCCAGCACAGCATGCGCGGTCCCCAAGCGCTCGCGCTGCACGAAGGTGAGCGCGTCCGGACGATGTCGCTTCGCTTCATCCGCAACCGCCTGGTGGTCGGGACCGATCACGACCGCGAGCGACGCACCGGCTCCCTTGTCAACTCCCTTGGGCGAGGCCGCGAGCACATGCGCCAACAGCGACTGGCCGGCGACGGGGTGCAACACCTTGGGAAGGCTCGATCGCATGCGTGTGCCTTCGCCGGCGGCAAGCACGATCGTGAGGCTGGAGCGAGCAGTCATTCTGTTTCCTGAAGTTGCCGGCGAATCCGTCGTAGCCGCGCGGGAAGACCCCGGAGTCGTCATAGAGGCGTTTTGCCCGCCTCGCAAACGTCCCGGAATTTGCCAAAGTCCAGGCGTGATCAGGCAGGCAGGTTGTCACGGTGAACTATTATGCCCATCTATCCAGGGCCTGTCGTCACGCAGCCATAGCATTGTTGAGGTAGACAAAGGCAAATTTTGGTTTCAAAATGCAACCAGAGGTTCCATCTTGAAGCCTAAAGGGACGTCACATGAGCTCTGCCGTGAAGCTGTCCGATAATACCATCGCGGCCCTGCGCGATGCTGCACTGGTACACAGCCGCTCGATGTCGGGTCAGGCCGAGTATTGGATCAAATTGGGGCGGGCTGTCGAGCGCGACCCGTCCTTTGGCTATGCACGCCTGGAAAGGGCGCTACGCGGCCTTGAGCCGGTGGTCATCGACAGCCTCAACGAGCGCGAACAAGAAGAGCTCATCCTGGGCATGGCCAGAGCGCCAGCAACGCCGCAGGAGGATGATTTCTGGCGTGATCGCCGCGAGCGGGGTGTCGGTGTCGGGCTCGATGACAGCGACAACCTCGCCTACGGCGCTCGATCAGCGAAGCCAGCCGCGCGGTGAGCCGGCCGGTCATGTTCGTGGTCGCCGGCCCCAACGGCGCCGGCAAGTCGACCCTCTATGAGAATGTCATTGCGCCTCGCGTCAAAGCACCACTCATCAACGCCGATATCATCCAGCGCGACGAACTCAAGGATGCGTCGATGCAGGCGGCCTATAAAGCGGCGACAATCGCAGAAGCGCGGCGGCAGCAGGCCCTGAAGACCGGCACGAGCTTCGTCACGGAAACAACCTTTTCTCACGAGTCCAAGCTGGCCCTCATTCACGACGCCAAGGCTCTAGGCTTCTGCGTGGTCCTCTATCACGTCAACGTCCGCAAGGTTGAGCTGTCTGTTGCCCGCGTCGCCCAGCGCGTGATCGAGGGCAGCCATGACGTCCCCGAAGACAAGATTCGGGAACGTTACGAGCGCAATCAACCGCTGATCCGTAAGGCGGCGCTGGCGGCGGACTTCGCATTTGTTTATGACAACTCGAAGCTCAACCGGCAGCCCGAGCGATTGATCCTGTTCAGAAATGGTCAGGTCATTGACAGGGCCAACAGGATGCCTGCCTGGGCGGGAACCTTGTATGCTCAAGAGCTGACCTCAATCCTTGAGCATTCGAAATGGGCAGGACACTCGGCTCCAAAGCCCCGCTACTCGTGACCGCACCAGAGACGTTGAAACACAAACGAAAGCCGGTTGCGCTGAGGTGTTGCCCACCCCCACATTCCCAGCCATATTGCCCCGATGAAAAAGAAGCCCTTCCGCCTTACCCCCTACCAGGTGCAGTTCCTGTTGATCGTCGGATTTGCCACCGTCGGTTACGCACTTTACCTGCGCTACCTCGCCATTGAATTCTCGCAGGTCGCACTTGCCTGTGATGACGTCAATCAGACCCACACCACCATGATCTGCACAGCGCGCTCGGTCGCCACTTCGCTGTTCAAGAATTCTGTATTCGGCATGGTGGCGTTGGGGATCGCAACGCTCAATCTGATCCGGCCATCGATCGCGCTCATCACGGCGGGCGTGATCGCCGCGGGCCTCGGCATCGTGCTTTACAATGTCGTCCTGTCGGGACTTGCGATCGGGCTGCTTATTCTGGCTTTTGCTCGGCCCGCGCCCGCCACAGCGTGAATGCCAGCAACAGATAGATTGCGCAGGTCCACAATGACTGCCAATTGTTGCGATCTTCATTGAAAAGCGTGTAGGCCGCCGACGCCACAAGCAACCCGGCGAAGACAGCTTCCGCGATCGGGCGGGCGCCGGTTTGCGGCCGGTTCACCAGCAGCATCGCAAATGGCACCACCGCCATGGTAAGCGACGCAAAGGGAAAATCGCGGTAGCGCGGATCGAAGACAAAACCGAGCGCTGTCTGGGCTGCGATCACAGCGGTGACCGCAAGCGTCAGCCCTAGCAGAATGACGAGCATCGACCGCTTCTTGCCGTCGCGGGGACCCAACAGATCGAGAAAGGTCGGCAAGCGCTGCCCCGACACCAAGGCCTTGGCCGAGAGGATCGGCGAGAGAATGCCGGCAGCGAGCAGCCCCCCCCACAGCAGCCAGCTGCCGAGGTCGTGGCTCTCATAATACATCTTGTCAGCGCCTAGCCCGAGCAGGATGCCTGCTGTCGTCGCGGAAATTCCCACGCCCAGCCACGCCGAAAATTGAGGCTTCCATGGCTTTCGGCGCAGCCTCAGCGCTGCAACCATGAATACCAGCACGCTAAGGCCCATGCCGGCACCCATATACCACTTCCACCACGGGAAATTGCTGATTGGCACACCCGGTGGATATTTCAGCTCGCGCCGGACCGAATCGAAGAGTCCCCAATAGCCACCGACGGTTCCCTCGAGCCGACGTTTCCAAGGCTGATCATAGGCCTCGATCAGGTTGACACGAAAGTTCTGGGCCTTGGCAAGGCTCAGGATTTCCGAGACCACGCGCGCCTGGTTGGCGCGCGACGGCAGTGCGCCTTCCCGCATGCGCCCTTCGCTGGGCCAGCCGGTCTCTCCGATCAGGATCTCCTTGCCGGGAAACGCCACGGCCATTTTCTTGCGGATGTCGTTGACATGGGTGGCGGCGAATTTTGCGCGGATTGGGAAATCTTCCCAATAAGGCAGGATATGGATCGTGATGAAATCAACGGCGTTGTAGATCTCGCGGTGCCTCAGCCAAAATTCCCAGACATCGGCATAAGTGACGGGGACCTTCACCTGTGCTTTCACCGAGCTGATGATGGCGGCGAGGTCGGATGCCGTCATCTCCCCGCGCAGCAGCACCTCATTTCCAACGACGAGCGCAGTGATCGTGCGGGGGAAGTCCTTGGACAGCTGGATGGCGGCCGAAACCTGCGCGAAATTCTTGGCTCGGTCGCTCCCGAGCCAGATTCCCTGGATTACCTTCAAGCCCACCCTGTCGGCGACCGAGGGAACCTGGTCGAGCCCATTCTCGATCGAATAGGTGCGCACGCAGTCGGTGATTTCCTTGAGCTGCCGCAGGTCCTGCTCGATCTGATCGACTTCAATCTGGGTCGACGCGACAAGCGGCGACTGGTCGCCGCGGAACGGCGCGTAAGAGACGCATTGCAGCTTGGAGCCAGGGTCGATGGGGGCGCGCGCAAGGGTGATGGGCGTTGCCAACCACCACCACACGGCAGCAATTGCACCCAGCGATACGAGCAACAGCGCCAGTGGCGTACGAAGAGTAATTGGTTCCGTCCTCCGCGAGAGCTCGTCGATTACCTGCTTCCCGGGCAAATGCCAAGGGGGCGGAGCCGCCCCGTCAAAAAGGAGCCGCCAAAGACCCCAACAACAATTGCGTATCGCCGGACCGTTTGCGAACCTAACGGATCTGACATTGCTGGACAAAACTCGAAATACCCGTCATGGAATTTGTGGAACGACTTCGCCGCATTGAAGACCTATTTGGACGCCATCAAGCGCGCCGTCCGCAGGTCTTCGGGGGCGGACAGTCAGGCAGGAATCGGGGATATCTATGCGGCAACGTGTGGTCGAGTTACGAAATACGGTCTTGCGGCACCTTGCCGTCCCCTCCCTCGTTGTCCTGCTTGGCCTTGGAAGTGCCCTCGCCCAGAGTGGCAGCAACCCGGAACAGGCCAAGCCTCCAGCCACCGCACCAGCGGACGCGGCCAAGGACAGCCAGAACCAAAACAAAGCCGACGAATACACCCAGGCAGCACAAGCCATTAATGGTCCGGCCAGCAACCGCGAATGCGTCTTACTTGGCCTCAAGGTCGTCCGACTCATCTATCGGGACGATCCGGGCACCGCAGTCCGACAGCTCGAACTCTATGATCGCTTTGGTTGCCCAGGCGGGCATATTCAGGGGGCCCTCCGCTGCCTGACCCGCTTTAAGGTCGACGACAAGGTTCCAGGTAAAGACCTGAACAGTCTCGTGCAGGCTTGCTGGATCAACCCGGCGGCGCAGCCCGAGGGCGCAGCCACAGCGGCGGCGACCCAACCTCCTGCGCCCGCAACCAACGGGTCGCCAGAGCCGAACCCTGCGCCATCAAAATAAGCCAGGTCAGGAGCTTCAGCATCCGTTCAGGAAGTTCAAGGATTCTGCGGGTGGCAATGCCTACGCCCCTAAGACGTCACCATGGGATGGCAGTTGTTAGACAGCGTGGCCGAGCTATGCTCCATTTGCTGCGGACTTGGTCAAATCTCGGGGGCATGTCCGCTTCCCTGTCATCTCATCCCCGTTTGGTTTAGTCGCGATGCGCATCGTCGTCGCCGTTATCTTATTCGTGACCGCACTCCATGCGGGTCTGTGGAGCCTTCTGAGGGGGCAGGAACAAGCTCCCGACTCCAGGGGGATGCTACCAAGCGTCTCCTACACAGCCTTCGATCCCGACACCATCGACAACGTCACGACAGTCGACAAAATTGAGAAGATCCGCTCTGACCTCAAGGCGCTGTCGTCGGTGACCCGTACGATCCGCCTCTATTCGTCAACAGGCGGCGAGGAGCTGGTGCCACCGATCGCCAACGAGTTCGGACTGAAGGTCATGCTCGGCGCCTGGCTCGTCAAACCAAACGGGGACGGCAGCGACGCGGAGCGCACCAAACGCGAGATTGATTCGGTCATCGAGCTCGCCAAGCACAACAGCAACGTCACCGAAATCTTCGTAGGCAACGAAACCTTATATACAGGTGAATTTCTAAGCCAAGGCGAGAAAGATGCTCTGAAAAAACTAAAAGAAGAAGAGAAAAAATCTCTAAAAGAAGAAGAGAAAGAGCAAATCAAAAAGGAAAAAGAGAAAATCGAAAATAAGGCGGTTGAGTACCTCATCAGCCTTATCCAAAGGGTCAAAAGTCAGGTTAACGTCCCCGTTACAACCGGCGAGATTTTCAGTGAATGGCAAAGGCACGACAATCTCGCTTCGTCCGTAGACTTCATCGCCGCCCACATCCTGCCCTACTGGAACGACATCCCGGACGCGGAGGCCGTCAACTTTGCGATCAACATACACCAGAACTTTCGCACGACGTTTGGGGGCAAGCGCGTCATGGTCGCGGAATTCGGCTGGCCGAGTGCGGGCTACAACCGAGGCCCCGCCAAACCTGGCCAATTCGAGCAAGCGGTAATACTGCGCAATTTCGTCAACCGCGCCGAAGCCATCGGCATGGAATACAATATCATTGAGGGCATTGATCAGCCCTGGAAGGAACGGCTCGAGGGGGGCGTCGGTGCATATTGGGGTGTTCTGGACGCCGCGGGCAAGCCGAAATTCGCCTGGAGCGGGCCGGTCGTCAACCCCGACTACTGGAAGCTTGCGACGATTGCGCTTCTGGTCGGCATCCTGTTGTCGCTGCCGATCCTGCGCCTCGCACAGCCAACCGCGCTGCAAGCCTTCCTGCTCTCCGCCGCCGCGAACGGTGTCGGCGCCTGGGTCGCGACCATATTCGCCTATTGGAACACACACTATTTTGTCCTTGGCGCGGCCTTCGCGCTGACGCTGGGCATGATCCTGCTGGCGCCTTTGACCATGATCGCGTTGGCGCGGATCGAGGAAATTGCCGTGGTCGCCTTTGGCCGCCCTCCCCGCCGCCTCCTGACCAAGAGCAAGGCTCTCACCGAGGCGGAAGCCAGCTATCTCCCGAAGGTCTCGATCCACGTCCCGGCCTATTTCGAGCCGGTCGACATGCTCAAGCAGACGCTCGATGCGGTGGCCACGCTCAACTACCCGAACTACGAGTGCGTCGTCATCATCAACAACACCCCCGACCCCGCCTTCTGGCAGCCGATCCAGGATCACTGCCGCGTGCTCGGCGAGCGCTTCAAATTCATCAACGCCGAGAAGGTGCAGGGCTTCAAGGCCGGCGCGCTACGCATCGCGATGGAACGCACGGCGGTTGACGCCGAAATCATCGGCATTATCGACGCTGATTATGTCGTCGATCCCGATTGGTTGACGGACCTCGTGCCGGCCTTCGCCGATCCCCGCGTGGGGCTGGTGCAGGCGCCTCAGGAGCATCGCGACGGCGACACCTCGATCATGCACTACATCATGAACGGCGAATATGCCGGCTTCTTCGATATCGGCATGGTTCAGCGCAACGAGTTCGACGCCATCATCGTGCACGGCACGATGTGCCTGATCCGCCGCGCCGCAATGGACATGGCTGGCGGCTGGTCCAGCGACACCATCTGCGAGGACAGCGATCTTGGTCTGGCGATCCAGGAGCTGGGCTGGACCACCCACTACACCAACCACCGCTACGGCCAGGGCATGTTGCCCGACACCTATGAGGCCTTCAAGAAACAGCGTCATCGCTGGGCCTATGGCGGCGTCCAGATCGTCAAGAAGCACTGGCGACGGTTCCTGCCCGGTGCGAGCAAGCTGACACCGGACCAGAGGCGCGAATATTCGCTGGGCTGGCTCAACTGGCTTGGCGCGGAGAGCCTCGGTGTTGTTGTCGCAATCCTGAACCTTATCTGGGTACCAATTGTCACCTTTGCTGGTATCGCAATTCCTGACAAAATCCTGACAGTGCCGATCATAGCTGCATTCGTTGTGTCGCTGGCGCACTTCCTGGCGATGTATCGGCTGCGTGTGAAGGTGAAGCCCGGCCAGATGCTGGGCGCCATGATCGCAGCGATGTCTGTGCAGTGGACGGTGTCGCGCGCAGTCGCGCAAGGATTCATCACCGAGCATCTGGCGTTTGCGCGCACCTCGAAAGGCGGCCTGTCGCGGATGTCGATCGAGTTCCAGGCCTTTTGGGAAGCAGTGATCGCTACCCTGCTGTTTGTCGGTGCCGGCGTGCTGGTCGCCTTCAACGATCAGCACATCACGGAGCTCGATATTTTTGCGGGCGTGCTGATACTGCAGAGCCTGCCGTTCCTGGCGGCTGTTGCGATCGCGATCCTGGAGCTCGGCCGCATCAACTCCTTCCAATTCTGGCGTGACACCGCCGCGCGCACGGCCGAACTGATCGGCTTTGGTTCTGTGGCGCAGCTCGTCTCAGGCTGGTGGCGCCGGAAGTGGCCGCGACGCCAATTGATCGGCGTGGATAAGCAGTAACTTGGCACTTCAAAACACGCGGCCAAGCGGCTTCTACGGCGCGGGATTCCGCGCCTCCTGTTGCCACTTTCGGTGCCCTATTGACCTCCGGGGCGCAGCCCCCTACACAACGCAGGCCGACAGCATGATCCGGAATGGCGCTTGCCGACGTTCCTCGCCGTAAACGTGCGGCAAGACAAGCTCTGGCAACACCCGGTTGCGATGGCGATCTATTTCGCAAAGCCATCCAGGCGACCATGGGAGCGCGTAGCTCAGCCGGTAGAGCACGTGACTTTTAATCACGGGGTCGTGGGTTCGAGCCCCACCGCGCTCACCATATGAAATCAAGCACTTAGCCAGCGTTACTAACAGCCAGATCGAAACTGGTTTTCTGGCTGTGCACCCGCTTGGCGCGGGCATTTGTAGACGCACTGAAATCGATCTGGACTATCTTGATACTCAGGGACGGTGCTGCGATGATCGCTTCGTCCCGATCGTGCGGATCAGGGCTTCGGTGAAAGCCTTAGTTCCCAGTGCTCCGCCGCAGTCACGGGTGCGTGTTGTGGGGTCGGCTAAGACGGCCTCAAGCGCTTCGTCGATCGCCTGCGCAGCCTCTGAGAGATGCGCATCTCCCCGGCGGTTGGCGAGCCAGTGAAGCAACATCGAAGTTGAACTGATCAACGAAGACGGGTTGGCCAAGTCCTTGCCGGCGATGTCGGGCGCTGAGCCATGTTGGGCCTGGGCCATGGCGTGGGTATCGCCGGCATTCAGGGACGGCGCGAGACCGAGGCTACCGGACAACTCCGAAGCCTCGTCGGACAGAATATCGCCGAACATGTTGGTGGTCACCACGACGTCGAACTGGCCCGGATCGCGGATCAGAAGCGCCGCCATGGCGTCCACCAGTTGCTCGTCGTAACGGATTTCGGGGAACTCGCAAGCGACCGAGCGCACACATTCGAGAAAGAGGCCGTCTGACATGCGCAAGACATTGGCCTTGTGCACAGCCGTGACATGATGAGCTTTGCGGACTGAAGCCAGGGTGAAGGCCCGGCGGGCGATCCTCAGCGAGGCCTGACGAGTGACCTTGCGCATTGCGAGCGCGACATCGGGTGTTGGCATGAACTCGCCAGGCCCCGATGTCATCGAACGATCGGCGTAGAAGCCCTCAGTATTCTCCCGCACGATCACAAGATCGAACGCCACGCCACAACGTGGTGCGACACCGCCTCGCGTCTGGATCGGCCTGATATTGGCGTACAAGTCAAGACGCTTGCGCAGTTCTGCGGAAGGGTTGAGCCCGCCATGGTCGCGAGGCGGGTATATGTTGTGTGACACCGGACCCAGAATGACGCCATCGGCCGCCCGCGCCATTGACTCGATCTGATCCGAGAAGGTCGTGCCGTCCCTGTCAAGCGCTGGCAGTCCGATCAGCGCATCGCGAATTTGGAAGCGGAGCTTGAAGGCCGCTTGGAGCGATCGAAGGACCGCGAGCGTAGCCGCTGTAATCTCGGGACCAATTCCATCCCCCTCAAGGACGAGCAGTGACAATGAACTGTCAGTCATCTCAACAAATCTCAGGTCTTGAACCTGCCAAAATCGTCAACGCAGGCTGGTGAGGCAGAACGGCCAGTTCCAACAGCATCATACGGCGATGATCTTAAAACCGTCAACGCCACCTCAACCATCCGGCGGCCTCCTCTTCTCAGCCGTGCCTGCACACAAGACTGCTGACGCTCGAAGAATCAGGCTCCCAGATAAGCCCGCTTGATTTCAGTATTGTCGCGTAGTTCAGCAGACGGTCCTTCGAACTTCACGCGACCTGTTTCGACTGCGATCCCACGACTAGCGAGCTTGAGCGCCCAGTTGGCATTTTGCTCGGCCAGCACCACGGCCAAGCGCTCCTTCGACTGAATTTCGCGGATCAACTCACCTATTCGTTGGACCATCACGGGCGCGAGACCAAGCGACGGTTCGTCCAGAAGCAAAAGCCGCGGACGCGACATCAGAGCTCGCCCTATCGCCAGCATCTGCTGCTCACCACCACTCAAATTACCGGCGGCCTGTTTCAGCCGCTCACGCAATCTGGGAAAATATATAAGGATTTGCTCCAAACGCTCGCCGATCGCAGATTTGTTGAGAATGTGTGCGCCAGCCAGCAGATTTTCTTGAACGCTGGTTGCAGCAAAGACTCGCCGCCCTTCGGGTGACAGCGCCAAGCCACGCCTCGTCATTGAGTAAGGCGGGCGCCCTGAAATATCTTCTCCATTAAACCAAATGGTTCCAGACGCAACCTTGACCAGACCCATGACAGCCTTAAACGTGCTGCTCTTGCCCGCACCGTTCGAGCCGACCAAAGCCACGATCTCATTCTCATTGACCTTCAGAGAAATTCCGTGTGTGGCGCGCACGTTTCCGTAAACGGCAACAAGGTCGCTTATCTCAAGCAGGCTCATGTTCCGACCCCAGATAGGCCTCGATCACCACCGGATTACTCGTTACTTCGGCTGGCGTTCCGATACAAAGTTCCGCGCCATGATGAAGCACAACCACTCGGTCGCAAAGACGGGCAATGAACCTCATATTGTGATCGATCACCATGATGGTAACTCCAGTACCGTTGATGTCCTTGATGACATCAGCTACCCGATCGGCCTCCTCCGAACTCAAGCCCGCCGCTGGCTCATCCAGCAGAATCATCTTTGGTTCGCTTGCCAACGCAATTGCCAACCCGAGGGCCTTCTGGCGGCCATAAGGCAAGCTGCCAGCTAGAACATCGCGAAACTCTTTCAGATTCAATTCCGACAGGAGGTGTTCAGCTCTCTTGGCCGACGACCGCAGAGCAGCTCGATGCAGCGACGAACTGGCGATGGTTGACCAGAAGCCTCGATACGAGCGCGTGAACGATCCTCGCATCACATTTTGCCATACTGTCCGCTCAGCGTAAATCGTGGTGGACTGAAAAGTCCGAACCAAACCCATCGAAACCAATCTATGTGTCGGCACACCCGTGACGTCCTTGCCATTGAAACGAACCCGCCCCTCGTCGGGTTTGATCGTTCCAGACACGAGATTTACTGCTGTGGTCTTGCCCGCCCCATTGGGCCCGATCATACCGAGCACTTCGCCGTCATTCACGGCGAAGCGAAGATCCGTCACTGCCCGAAGTGCGTGAAAACTCTTACTGAGACCGTCGACCTCCAGTAGCACACTCATCGGTTGTCTCGCCGCATAGTTCTGTATAACGAGCGTAACAACCCGCCGATATCGAACAGTCCACCAGGCAGATACCGCATCAACAAAATCAGTGTAAGGCCGTAGAGGACCCACTGATAATCGACCCAGCTACGCAACAATTCCGGCAGAGCAACGATGAAGACCGCCCCCAGTATCGGACCCCAGAGCGTATTCAACCCGCCAATCACATTGATCACCACCAACTTCAACGACTCTGCGAAGTCATATGACAACGGTGAAATGTAGTGCACAAAACTGGCTTCCAGCGTCCCCTGAATACCTGCAATCGCACAGGCAACGATGAACACGATCATCTTCACCTTGAAAACTGGAACACCGTTGCTCAGCGCCAGACTTTCGCTTTCCCGGATCGCGTCTACGGTATCTCCAAACTGGGAAACCAGCAGCCGACCGCAGACTGCGCTCGTAAGCACCGCGAGACCAAGGACAAGGTAGTAGAAGCTTACCTGGGAATTAAACGCGGCCGGCGCACCGATGCCAGCAATACCTTCTGAGCCGTTAGTCACAGTTGTCCAGTCAACGAATATCTGCCGCGCAAACTCGCCGAACGTGAACGTGAACAAAACAAAGTAAACGCCTTTCAACCTCAAAACAATCAACCCGACGACCGCCCCGACCAGCGCGGACAGCAGAGCTCCAATGGCGAGCGCCCACCACCAGGACACGTTCAGATTTGTCGTAAGAAGAGAGCTGGTGTAGGCGCCCACTCCTACGAAAGCCGCCTGCCCCAGCGAAAACTGCCCGACCCGAAAGATCAAGTGAATCCCCATCGCTCCAATCGCATAGATCGCAACCAAGGTGGCGATATACAGAAGAAAGGATTCGCCTGTTGCCCAAGGCAACATAAGAGCAATCGCGAGCACGATGGCGGCTAGTAGCCAGCGAACGGAGCTCTGCTTTGACGCTGGCAAGGCGGCGTCCACAGCCTCGATCGTCATGCGACCCGCTCCGAACGTCCGAGCAATCCCTGCGGTTTGAGTACGAGCACGAGCATTATCACGCCAAATGATGCAAATTGGGCCGCGGAAGCTCCGAAGTAGGTCGTCACGGCGCTGTCAGCCATGCCGAGCAGCAGGCCGCCCACTGCTGCACCTGGAATGCTTCCCAGGCCTCCGAGAATGACTACAATGAAGGCCTTCACCACTGGCGAGGCGCCCATGAACGGTGAGAGCGAATAGAGCTGACCAAGCAATCCGCCCGCCAAGCCCGCGAGCGTTGTTGCAGCAAAGAAGGCGGCACGATAATAGGCTCGCGCATTGATCCCCTGGATTTGCGCTGTCTCAATGTCTTGAGCGACCACTCGCATGGCGAGTCCGGCCTTTGTGAAACGCATGAACAAGAAGAAGCCGGTGAGCGCGACTGCCGCAATACAGATCACAATCAGCCGATCAGCCGGAATTCGGATTGGACCAAACACAAATATTTCTGAATAGCTTGCTGGTATTGAGCGCTGGCTGACACCGAAGAAGATGACCCCGAGATAGATCATCATCGTCGAAAGACCAAGCGTAGCGATCATACCCTGATACTCACGCTGATAGAATGGCCGCAGAACCAGCCGCTCCAAGAACAACGACAGCACGCCAACCAGCAGTGCAGACAGCGGCAGTCCGATTAATGGCGGGATATGGAAGTACTGAACCCCGTACAGGAGCAGGAACCCACCCAACATCGCAAACTCGCCATGTGCGAAATTGACGATTCGCATGACGCCGAAGATCAGTGTAAATCCGAGCGCCATCAGAATATAGATGGCGCTCAGATTCAGTCCATTCAGGACGATTTGAGTGAGAATTCCCCACGTCAACATATCAGGTCACACTCCATGCCTCAGTAGATCAGTGGGTCGAGACCTTCGCCACATTGACCGCCTTGCCGTCCTTAACCTGCTGGATCACAAAATTGATCATGAGCTGGTGATCAATACCGTAGGCTTCTTTACCGCCCCATTTCACGGCTCCAAAAATAGTGTCATAATCGGTCATCTTCCCAAGCTCTTGCCTGACCTTGTCGACATCGATCGAGCCGCTGCGCTTCATGGCTTCCATCAGGATGCGAGCGCCATTGTACATGACCGGGCACCACGTATTCATCGTGCCACCGTACTTCGCCATGTATTCGTCGTGGAATTTCTTAGCAGCAGGGCTTTCAACATCGAAGAAGTTGAATGAAATGAAGTCTTCCGCGAGAGGACCAGCAACCGCCACATTCTCTTCGAGCGATGGCCCGCCGATCTGAACAATTTTCCCCTGGAATCCGAGCTGGCGAGCCTGCTTCAGAAGAAGCCCAGCATCAGCGGGGGCGTTCGAGTCGAGATCCAATATGTCGATGTCCTGTGCCATCATGCGTGTAAGCAAGGGCGAAAAGTCCGAGACGCCTCGCTCGAACTTCTCGCTGAACGACACCTCAAAGCCGGCGGCCTTGTAGGCCTCGGCGAGAAGTGGGATCACCTGCTGCCCCGTTGCATCCGAAGGCCCGATCAGCGCAACTTTCTTGAGGGACGGGTATGTTTTCTTCAGCCATTCGATAATCGGCGGGCCAAACTCCTGCGTCGTCACGGAAATGCGATAATTATACTGGCTATCGGCGGTCAAGACCTTGGGTGAGTAACCGTCATGCATGGTCAGCACCTTTGCCGGCCTAGTCACCGACAGTGCGCCAAGCACCGCTGGCGTACCGATGGGGCCCATGACGTATTTTACCTTGTCGGCGTTGACGAGGCGCGTCGCTGCGGTGGAGCCCCCTTGGCCGGAGTAGGCGTCGTCATACATAATCAATCGCGGAGTGTAGGTCTTGCCTCCAACGACAAGGCCACCCGCCGCATTCACTTCATCGATCGCGAGTTGCACGCCACGCTGGGTTGCAATACCCCAATCCGTCGCACCACCTGACAGACTGCCGATCGCTCCGATTGGCAGATCCTCGCCCGCAAAGGCGACGCCAGCAAAGGCAACAATTCCGACCGTCGCCAGAAATCCTCGTCCAAGCATTTTCATGAAATTCCCTCCCTTTCCATAGACTTCTGGTAACTACAGACCCATGAGCTGGATTATGACTGTCGCGGTCGCAACGGCCGAAGATCGGTTATGCCCGGCTAAGCCAGTTCTTCTCTGGTCGCTCCGTATAATTCGATCGCTTTTTCCGCAGTGATGTAACCATCGGCAACGTCCTGCTTAAGCTGAGCACGCGCCCGCTTCTTGGGATCACCATAGCCACCAGCACCAGCGAGCCGGAAGCTGATAATGTCTCCCCGCTGAAGCGCTCTGATCTCTTTCGACCCCAATCGTTCGGTCGTGCCATTCCGTATCAGCAACGTTTCGGCCAAAGCTCCCGGCTTGCCGTCGAAAAGACCATAAGGAGACACCTTGTGGCGATCTCCTAACAACACAACGGTCGCACTCTCGCAGAGTACCTCCACATCCTTTTGCGTCCCGCAGCCGCCGCGATAAAGTCCGGCGCCGCAAGTGTCTGGAATGGCTTGCAGGCGGTGGATGCGGACCGGATTGTTGGTTTCGTGAACCTCGACCGGCACGTTAGCGCAATTCATTACTGGTGCGAGCGCTTCCACGCCGTCCTTATTCGAACGTCCGCCATAGCCGCCAAATATCAGATCGTACATGATCCAACGCTTGCCGGTCCGGTCGTCGATGCCGCCGATCTTTGGATTGCCCCAGTGGCTGAAGGCGCCCATTGCCCGCTCAGGCACGGCTTTGGACATCGCACCATTTACGGCGTCAAAGATGCGGACTTGGACGGAAGCGCGACCGCCGCTCGCGGCTGGGTAGCAGGCGTTGAAGAAGCTCCCTTCCCGCGCCACTACCTTGATAACACGCTCGACACCCGCGTTGTTTGGAACGTCGATTTTTGCGAAGATGCGCATCGCAAAGCAGCCATAGGCGCGCGTATAGTTGATATAACAATTGACGCCGGCAGGCACCTGATCACTGCTGCGCGAGAAGTCGATGGTGGCGCCATCCTTATTGAGTGTTATGTCGACGCAGACTTGAACCGGATCGGTGCCAGGACCATAATCGTCCAGCTTATCCTCAAAACTAAACGTACCCTGCGGGAGTGCCGCCAGTAATTCGCGCGTCCGTGCCTCAGAGCGGTTCAAAATCTCCTCGATAAGCGCTTCGAATTGCTCAAGGCCGAGATTTGCGATCAGCTTGCTCAGCCGCTCGGCACCCGTATGGTTGGCATTGCGCTGCGCGAAGAGATCTCCACGAACCTTTTCGGGAAGCCGCACATTGCCCAGAAAGAGACGGAGAATATCAGGCTCAAACTCACCGTTTCTGATGATCTTAACCGGCAGCATGCGGAAGCCTTCCGAGAAGGAATCCTTGACACCCTGCACCGCCTCCGACCCCGGGTGCGCGCCGCCCACATCGACATGATGTGCCGTATTGACAACGTAACCCACAAGCTCGGCTTGGAGGAACACCGGAGTGACAAAATAGACGTCAGGGAAATGCCCTCCTCCAAGGAAGGAATCGTTAGTAGATAGCGTATCTCCCGGCTTGAGCGCTTCCGGCGGAATATAGCTAAGCACATTCTTGACCACATAAGGCATTGCGCCAAGATGACCAGGCGTGAAATTGCCTTGCGCGATCAGCCGGCCTTGCCGGTCAAAAAGACCGGTCGAAAAATCCTCACCCTCGCGCACAGCCTCCGAGAAGGCGGTACGCCGCAGGGCTCCTCCCATCTCATCAGCAATCGAGACAAGGCTGTTCCATACGACGGTGAGCGTGACCGGATCGATACGGCCGCTTTTCCCTGCAATGCGGTTCACTTCGCCCCTCCGATTGTGATCATGAGATTGCCAGCTTTGGTCACCGACACGATATCACCAGGCAGAACAACAGTAGTCGACTCCCTTTCCTCAACCAGCGCGGGGCCCTCAAACCTGTGGCGCGATTGAAGCGCATAGCGATTGATGACTTTACAGGACGTCAATCCCCCAGCTTCCGGGAAATACGCCTTGCGCTCGCCGACAATTGGATCAGACGTAACCGTGGCACCGTCCAACTGGAGCCCCGGCCCCTTACCATCTCTGGCAATGCTCGCGAGCACGTACCAATCGGTGACCTCCACCGCCGCTTCGTTATCGTTGTAGCCGTATTCCTTCCTGTACGCGGCATAGAACGCATCAAGCACAGCGCGCTCATAACCAGGGCCTATCTCGCCGGAAGGAAGCTCAACCCTGATCTCGTAGCCTTGTCCGACATGATGCATTGACGCACTGCGTTCGATTCGAACATCGCCACCCTGATACATCTTACTCACCTCCATGCGGAGGCGCCGCTCGAGCTCACCGAATATCTCGGTGATCTCGCACTCAGATTTGCCATTCAGTTGGACGACACGCGTCAGACCTATGTCCATTTTCTGGTCAGCGACCAGCAGGCCGAGCGCCGATCCAACACCAGCTCCCCGCGGCACAATGACACGCGGCACCTCCAGCGCACGCGCAAGACGGCACGCATGAAGAGGCCCGGCTCCGCCGAACGCAACCATCGCATATCGGCGCGGGTCGCGTCCTCGCTCAATCGAAACGATCCGCATCGCGCGTTCCATATTGGCATTTGCTACCGAATGAATGCCCCAGGCAGCCTCTTCTCGCGAAAGCCCGAGTGGCTCGGCGACCTCTCTTTCAATCGCACTTGCCGCGCCCGCTGCCTCGAGGCGCATGGCGCCGCCATTGAAGAAGCTGGGGTTGAGATAACCAAGCGTGAGGTTGGCGTCTGTTATTGTTGGGCTGGTGCCGCCGCGACCGTAGCAAATCGGACCCGGTTCTGCGCCAGAACTGTCAGGGCCAACCGTGATCAACCCCATCTTGGTGCGCGCAATACTGCCGCCGCCCGCACCAATTTCGAGCAGTTCGATGGCCGTGATGGCGGGGCCGGGAGCGATATCGCGCCGCTCTATACCGTCAACGGCCAGACCATGCCGAACTTCACGCTCCGCCCGAACGAGCGGCTGAGGTTGCGCCTCATCAGTGGCTGTCAACGGGCTGTCGTTGCGGTCAAAATCGAGGGAGTGGAGGTCGTGGTCCTGGCGCTCGACGGCCAACCCGCAGAGCCCTTTGCTGCTCGAAACGGGGCGTTCGTGCTGGCGCCAGGCAGCCGCTGCGATGTGGTCCTGGATGGAACGGCGCCGCCCGGCTCCAGCTCGGCCATTCTGCTTCATGACGGCAAGGAGGCCAGGCCGATCGCGCGGCTCTTGACCTCAACAGAACCCGCATCACGTCCGAGCCGGCTGCCGCCTGCAGCCGCGTTGCCTTCCAACGAGTTGCCCGCACAACTTGATCTCAAGAATGCGTTCCGGTTCGAGATCAACCTTGATCAAGATGCCTCCTCGGATTTGAGCTCCTTTCTGGGCTCCTTGCCTGTACCCGCGTTCCACGTCAGGGCCGGTCGCACCGTGGTGCTGGCAATGAAGAACCCTGCACCGACCGCGACGGTCTTCCACTTGCACGGCCACCATTTCCGCCTGCTCGATCGACTCGACGATGGCTGGAAACCGTACTGGCTCGATACGCTTGCAATCGAGCCCGGTCAGACGCAGCGAATTGCATTTGCTGCGTCCCATCCCGGACGTTGGCTGCTTGAGTCCGTGGGGACCGATTGGACAGCGCCGCGGCTGATACGTTGGTACGCAGTGGAGTGACGGGCAAATTTGCGAGACGCCATCTGTCGCGGCATATTGAAGGAGACGACGGCAGCCCGGCCTGATCCACGCTCCCCTCCTCGCTCAAATAACCAGCAAGCAGGCAAGAATAGGCACCAAAATGCAGTTGAAAGACGTTGCGGTTCTCATCACTGGCGGAGGTTCTGGCCTTGGCGCCGCGACCGCGCGCGCCATGGCCGCCAAGGGCGCCAGGATCGGCGTGATCGGCCGGAACATGGAAAACGCCGAGAAGGTTGCGGCCGAGGTGAAGGGTGTAGCCCTTCATGCCGACGTCACCAACGAAGAGCAGATCAAGGCGGCGATCGCCAAGGCTGAAGCCGCGCATGGCATTGCACGTGTGCTGGTGAACTGCGCTGGCTTCGGCGGCTCGCAGCGCATCATCAGCCAGGACGGCGTCTATCCGCTGGAAAAATTCGCCCGCATCATCAACGTCAACCTGATCGGCACCTTCAACTGCCTGAGGTTGTTCTCCGAACGCCTGGTCACCGTCGAACCGGTCGGAGAAGAGCGCGGCGTCATCATCAATACCGCATCCGTGGCAGCCTATGAGGGCCAGATCGGCCAGATCGCCTATTCGGCCGCGAAGGGCGGCGTGGTCAGCCTCACGCTGCCTGCAGCGCGCGACCTCGCCAGCCACAAGATCCGCGTCAACACGATCGCACCGGGACTGTTCGCCACGCCGCCGCTGATGGGCCTGAGCGAGGAGGCTCGCAACACACTGGGGGCCCAGGTGCCACACCCCTCACGATTAGGCAACGCCGCTGAATTTGGTGCACTCGCGCTGCACATCGTCGAAAATCCCATGCTCAACGGCGAAACCATCCGTCTCGACGGTGCCATCCGCATGCCACCACGCATCCTGGAAGTCAGCGATTTGAAGTTCAGGTTCTGAGTGCCGCGAGCAGATCCGGGTGCGATTCAAACTGTGGTGTGGCGGCTTTTCATGAGGCCCCCCATTCTTGGGATGCCCCTCCGAATCGAGCCCGGTCAGACGCAGCAAATTGCCTTTGCTGCGTCCCATCCCAGACGCTGCCTGCTTTGAGTCCGTGGGGACCGATTGGCAGCGCCGCGGCTGATACAGCAGATTGAAGGCTTAATATTCAACGCCAAGGCCATCATAGATCCGCCGGTGCACGGCCGGCAGGGTCTCTGTCAGGTCTTCCGCGATCAAGCCGGGGCCGGCCTCGGAGGCCGCTTCGCCATGCATCCACACGCCGATGCTTGCCGCTTCGAACGCCGGCACGCCTTGCGCAAGCAGACCTGCGATGATGCCGGCAAGTACATCGCCCGCCCCTGCAGTCGCCAGCCACGGTGGTGCGTTCGCGGCAATCGTCGCGCGGCCGTCCGGGGCAGCAACGGTGGTGTCCGGCCCTTTCACCAGAACCACGGCGCCGGAGCGTTCGGCAGCCGCACGCACGCGCTCGAGTTTCGAACGGTTGGGATGCTTGTTGCTGAGGTCGGAGAACATGCGCGGAAACTCGCCTTCATGCGGCGTCAGCACAACCTGCTGACCGTGCGACGACTTGATCGATTCAAACAGGTGTTCTGGGTCTGCGGCAAAACTCGTCAGTGCATCCGCGTCGAGCACAAGACGCCGCTGCGCCGTGAGCGCCGTGTGGACGAAGTCGCGGGTGCGCGCTCCCGTGCCAGCGCCGGGACCAATGATGCACGTGTTGTAGCGCTTGTCAGTCAGAAGCTCGCTGAACTCGATCACGTTATCGACGGGGCGAACCATCACCGCAGTGAGCGCGCTCGCGTTGACGATGAGCGCATCGCGCGGAGACGCCAGCGTCACGAGCCCTGCGCCGGCCCTGAGTGCGCCGCGTGCCGCCAGGCGTGCCGCACCGGTGGCGGCGATATCGCCGGAAACGGCGAGCACGTGACCACGCGCATATTTGTGGCCATCGATACGTGGTACCGGGAACACGTTGCCCCAAAAATCGGGATCGTTCTCGAATGTCTGTGGCTTGATCTCTCCCAACACTTGCGGCTCGATGCCGATATCGGCGACACGCACACGCCCGCAATGCAATCGGCCAGGCAGCAACAAATGCGCCGGCTTCTTGCGAAAGAAGGTGACGGTCTCAGTGGCATTGACGGCGACACCCATGACACCAGCGCTGCTGCCGTTGATGCCGCTCGGCAGATCGACCGCAAGCACGGGCGCCCCATTGGCGTTGATGGCCTCGATCATCTCGCGCGCCTCACCTTCGAGCGGGCGGCTAAGACCAGCGCCAAACAGCGCGTCGATGATGAGCGCAGGCTTTCCGATGGCCTGAGGATTGAACGGCAACAGCGGATTTTTCCAGCCGCGCGCCGCCAGGGCCGCATCGCCCTGCAGGCTGTCGCGCTCGCACATCAGGATGACCGCGACCTCGCGGCCTTGGGCTGCGAGGTCCGCCGCGGCGACAAAGCCGTCCCCGCCATTGTTACCAGGCCCGGCGATCACCAGGATCGGCCCCGCCTCCACCAGCGCCTGCGCCGCTTCCGCGACCGCCTGCCCGGCACTCAACATTAGCGTGAAGCCGGGCGTGCCGGCTGCAATGGTGAGATGGTCGGCCCGTTGCATTTCAGTATTGGTCAGAACTTCCATACCACTTCCCTGGTACATGCGCCCTTTTCATGAAGCATTTTCCATACCCGCCGGTTTCATCTGCACAGATATTGAACAAATTGCCTCCTTCCTAGGCTGCGTCATTTTGAGCCCTCTAGCCGAAATGCTATTAAGAGCGTGATAACTCTCCAGAAGCCCAGGGCATCTGGCAGGGCACTCGGCATGGCACCTTGACATGGCATTTGGCATGGAACCTGCATTTGAGGAAGTCGTTTCGGTTCCACCTTGCTCACTGCATGGTTTGACCGTGGGGATGGTCAGGGCCCCGGAACATGGCACCCGCGCTCGTGAGCGCATCCTGACACAGCGACGTTGTTAATTTGATTGGAAAGACCGGGAGGCGCTCAGTGAAGAAAATCGAAGCCATCATCAAGCCGTTCAAGCTCGACGAGGTGAAAGAAGCGCTTCAGGAAGTTGGACTTCAAGGCATCACAGTCACCGAAGCCAAGGGTTTCGGACGCCAGAAAGGTCACGCCGAGCTCTACCGTGGAGCAGAATACGTTGTGGATTTCCTGCCCAAAGTCAAAATCGAGATCGTCATTGGAGATGACCTGGTGGAGCGCGCGATTGAAGCCATCCGGCGGGCAGCGCAAACCGGTCGCATTGGCGACGGAAAGATCTTCGTCTCCAACATTGAGGAAGCGATACGCATCCGAACCGGGGAATCCGGGCTAGACGCGATCTAAAGT
>JGI24705J35276_12238687_pt1 | contig 37297 bp, 33 predicted proteins | sample TergutNt197P4_FD_35276 | JGI IMG/M metagenome (IMG submission 35276) | reverse complement strand
ATGACGTAGGCAGCCGCCACTACGGTGTCTGCGCAGAAGTTAGGGTAAGCTCCATGCCCCCCCACCCCTTTGACCGTGATAAGCATGCCATCAACGGAAGCATACATCTCGCCATTTTTTACCTGCACCTGATTATATCGAAGATATGGCTGCACATGAAGGCCCAGGCAGTAATCTACATGCGGATTTTCCATGCATCCTTCTTCGATCATGCGCTTCGCCCCGCCCAATCCTTCCTCGGCGGGTTGGAAGAAAAATTTAATCGCGCCCCGAAAACTGTCTCGGTTATCGTTAAAGAATTTTACGGCACCCATGCCGATCGCGGTATGAGCATCATGTCCGCAGGCGTGCATCACGCCTGCATTGACTGAACGATACGGAACATCGGTTTCTTCTTCGAGTGGCAACGCATCAATATCGGAGCGCAATGCGACACATCCGCTGCCCACACACCCGTGTATGATTGCGACAAGACCTGTATTTGCCACTTTTCTATATTCCACGCCCTCATCTTTAAGAAATGACTCTAAATACTTCTGTGTATTGTATTCTTCCCCGCTCAGCTCAGGATATTTATGTAAATGCCTGCGCGCGGATACCATAAAGCTTGACAGCAACTCCGCCTTTCTTCTGACGTCGTTTGTATTCATTTATCACCTCCGGTACTTACGATGGTTGTACGTGGTATACTGTTCTGCTTGCCTTGGATAAACATATTTATCCGCTTAACATTAATAACTACTCACTTTGTTTGAAAGTATTACATATTACTTTTTTAGAAAATAAATGGCTGAAATCGTTCCGAATAAATTTGCTAATCATAAACAGGTATGGTAATATTGTTGTATCAAAAAACGGAGATACATTTGATTTAGAGATAGCAAATGCCAATGCTCATAATTATAAATAAAACAAATGTGGGAATACCATGTAATACTCTTCAAAAAAGAATGTAGTTATAGCTAGAAAGAGTTTTTTGCAGGAACTACTCTAAAGTTTTCTGTTAAGGACTTTATTGGGCATTTATATTATCCTCCGAAACAAAAGAACGAGGAAAAACTATGAATAAGTTTTTTGAAATAGAAAAATTATTTAATGCCATTGATTTTTCCGCAGGGCGCGAGAAGGCTGTTTGGGAGAAAATTTTGGTGCGCCTGTCTCGAAATGCCGATACGCCATCTGACACGCTATCTATAGAAAAGTTTGATAAAGTAGGCGGCGGTCTGGCTAGCACCACGGAACACTGCGATAAATCGGAGGAATTTCAGAAAAACAAGTAGATAGTTTTACCCCTTTGCACTAATTCTCTAGGGCATTGAGGGGAAATTTTAATTTTTATTGCATGAATTTGAGGGGTAGGAGAGGATAAATTTGAATATTAATGTAATCCACAATGAAGAAAAAACAACAATTGTCTTATCTGGCAGGCTAGATACTACCACATCCCCTAAATTACAGGAAATTCTTCTCCCCGAAATCAGCAATGCAGAGCATATTGAGCTTGATTTCGCTAAGCTTATTTTTGTTTCATCGGCAGGGCTACGCATATTACTTATGGGTGAGAAAGCAGCAAAAACAAAAGGCAGCCGGCAAACTCTTGTAAATGTATCACCAGATATTATGGAAGTGTTCGAAATAACCGGGTTTTCCAGTGTATTGAATTTTGAATGATCATACCAGTCAACAGTTGGGCAGCAATAGTAATAAGGAGTTTTATGTTATGCCAAAAAATAAGGATATAAACAACCTTATTAATTTAAAAGAGTTTGTAACCACAGCTAAAATAGAAAACCTAGATGCCGTAAAGGATTTCATTACTGGGGAATTGGCAGCCTGCAATTGCACCGCGAAGTTGCAAACACAACTTGCTCTTGTTGTGGAAGAAATATTTGTTAATATTGTGTATTATGCATATAGCGAAGATACCTGGGCAAGCAGTTTGCCAAGAGAACAACCTTCTACAGCAGCTGGAAATGTAGCAATTCGTATAGCTGTCGGTGATGAAGTTATTATCGAATTCGAGGACTGCGGTAAACCCTATAACCCACTTGAAAAAGACGACCCCGATATAACACTGGACGCGGAAAAACGGGAGGTTGGCGGATTAGGTATTCTTTTGGTAAAGAGTATAGCAGACGCCATAAAGTATCGCTATGAGGATAATAAAAATATATTGCTGATTAAAAAAAAAGTTGCGTAGAATAATTACTTATCAACTCGTGCCTTTCCCTTTATACCGTAAAGCAAGCATGGTAATGTCATCCGCCTGCTCGGCGCCATTAGCGAATTCTTCTATTTTTCGTTTTATAGATATTGTAAATTCCTTTAATGGCAAATCAAGATACTCATTCGCCGTTTCAATCAGACGAGGGGAGCCAAATAACTTGCTTTCGCGGTTTGCAGCCTCGGTCACACCGTCAGTATATAAGAATAATTCGTCCCCTGGCCTTAAAATAATTTCCTCTTGCTTATAAAACATATCTTCCATACCGGCCAGCACAAAACCAGGCTTGGCCTTCAACCAGTCAAAGCGCCTGTTTGTAGAATTGGTACTACCGGAGCGCAGCAACGGTAAGTTGTGCCCTGCGTTGACATAAGTGAATTTTCCACTGATAATATCAAGAAAACCCAAAAATGCTGTAACAAACATACCGGCTTCATTATTTTCGCAAAGCATATTATTAACGGTTTCAAAAACTTCCTTGGGGCTTTTGCCGGAAAGGGAGGTGTTTTTTATGAGGGTTTTGGTAATAACCATAAACAGCGCGGCGGGTATGCCTTTATCAGAGACATCGGCAATAACCACAGCAAGTGTATTGTCATTAACTAGGAAGAAATCATAAAAATCACCGCCAACTTCTTTCACAGGCTGCATACTGGCATATATATCAAAATCGGCGCGATCCGGGAATGCGGGGAAAATGCAGGGCAGCATGTCCTGCTGAATTTTATTAGCAATGTTTAACTCAGCTTCTGTTTTATGAGCGCGTGAGGACCAAAAAACGGAAGCGAACATTTGCCAGAACTCCAGAATGAAAATAAGACTTATGACGCCGTAAAGAGCAATAAAAATATAGCGGAGCTCCAAGCTATCCGGCAGGGTTATTATTTGATTAATTTGACCTATAGTTATGGCGGAAGGGATTATTCCCATATTATTTGTGATAACATTGATTATATAGAATCCAAAAAATGATACGATCGCAACAGGCAAATAACTGCTCATTTTACCGCTCAAAGCATCAATAACCTTATGCACCTTTTCCCTCAGCTTAATTTTATATAAGACAAATAATATTGTAAATAAAACTATTTTTAGTCCAATAAAAATTGAAATGGTTATAATATTATATGGGTTTGTCGTTTCGTCAATAAAACTAAGGGTTGGGCCGCAGATAAAAAAAGTCGATACATTGGAAATGAGTGTTGCCATTATCGCGACAAACCACTTTGATGACCAATGCCCCGCACTCACTATCAGGCAGGCTATCCAGATTAAAACAGACATTACAACGATTCCGCCAAAATCGTTCGAAATATTAGAATTATACAGCAGAAACGATATTAAAAAACCGATAATAAAAGCAAGCGCATATCCCCAAAAGGCAACTGATTTCGTATATCTACTTTTTAAAGTTATGCCGCAAATAAGCGCAGACATTACGCCGGATAAAGAAACCGCGAATGTCCAAATAAAAACAATATCCAAGCTGATTTTCATAAAAATTCCTTTCTGCCAAGGGCATTAAACAGGATAAAACCTAAAGTGCGCTGTGTCTTTTGCTCTATGTTTGTGAGAATACTTGCTGCATGACTAATCGAAAAAACCCAAACCATTTAACATGCATAAATATTTCTCTATGTAGTCTTTTTCTATTGTCTTAAATTGGAAATTTAGATTTTTTAAAGTTCTGACCGTAAAGTCAGACTTTATAGGTATTTCTCTTAGCCGAATGTCGCTTTTTTCAAGAAACAGCCCTTCTACTTTTCTACTTTGAGCGTTATCTTTGTAGAGTTGGTCTATAAGTTCTTCAAATTCCTCATTTTTCATATAGTGGATTTCTTTTCCGATTGTAGAAAACATGAAAAATATCTGATCGTATGAAACGGGTACGGCATTCATTACATGAAAAACCGTGAAGCAGTTGGGAAGCCCGGAAAGTAATAGTATGGCTTTTGCCGCTTCATCAACCGGCGTAATGTTTACCGAATTATTTTTGAAGGCGTCGGGCGCTCCTCCAATTGCTGCATATGCTTTAATACTCCGCATAAAAGCGTTTTTTTGCAAATTTATTTGAAATTCTCCGTCGTCCATTCTCCCCTGCAAGTTACCCACCCGAATAACTTTTACTTTCAGCCCCTTTGTCTTGGCTTTTAGCACCAGAAATTCAGCAGCGAATTTACTGTAGATATATTCGTTGGAAATGATCTGGCCTTTGTATAAGTCATGTTCCGAATATACAGTGTCATTAATATTGTCCTTTATTGTATGACCTGCCACGCTTATGGTAGAGATATGGATAAGCTCAGCATTTTTTATTGTGCAAAAATCGATCAAGTTTTCCACCGCTTTTATATTCACCGACTCCAGTGCGTCTCCATAGGCAAAATGGGCAACATTGGCCGCGCAATTTATTGCGGTGTTTATTTCATACGGAATGCTTGCAAAAAGGTTATCTTGGCTCATATCTCCCCCAATAACCTTTATTTTTCTGGCAAATTGTTCCTCAAAAAAATCATTAAAGTAATAAAAAAGGGTTGTTTTCAATCGTTTTTCCGGAGTAAGTTTTCCTTTAGCCCGCACAAGGCAGTATATTTTACCTGTGCAGCTATCGCCTAAAAGATATTTTATTATATGACTCCCCAAAAACCCTGTTGCACCCGTAACCAGTACATTGCAAAGAGCTGAGATCGAAAAATTCTCATTATGTTTTTGTTGTAGGAGCTCGTCTATTTTTTCAAATTCCTTTTCATTGGCGGTAACCAACGGTAATAAATAATTTTGAATCTTGCTTTCTAGCATATTTTCTGCAAGTAAATGCGGTGTAGGATACTTAAATATAGTTGAATACTCTACACTAAGATCGTACTTGTTGGCATACATCATCATTTTTACCGCCGACAAGGAGGTACCGCCGATTTCAAAAAAATTGTCATTTATCCCTACTCTCGGTAAAGAAAGCGCTATTTCAAAGGCTTTACAAAGTATCTTCTCTTCTTTTGTAGATGGAGGCGCATATTCATTTTTCATCGCTACAGAGAGCTTTAGCAAAGCCGCGCGGTCAGTTTTACCATTGATATTAGTCGGTAAAAAAGACAATCTTACGACCACTTGAGGCACCATATAATAGGATAAAAACTTTCTAAGATGCTCCTTAAGTTTTTCGCTTACTGCTTCTATACCGCTATAATATAATATCAAATAATTTATGTCGTTTATTTTCTTCATAATCACTGCGCAATTCTCAACGCCTTGGCATTGCAGCGCGCATTGTTCAATTTCAGCAAGTTCTATTCTATATCCACGTAATTTCACCTGGCTGTCGTTTCTTGTCATATATTTAAGCTGCCCATCAGAGGTAAAATGTCCTAAATCTCCGGTAAGATATACCCTTTCGTTGTTTATTACAGTAAATTTTTCTGCTGTAAGCTTATCATTTCCCATATACCCAAGCCCAACGCCATCACCTGCTATAGCAATTTCACCTGTAACACCGAATGGCAGGAGCGTTTTTTTTGCATCCACTATATAAACAGCCGTGTTGGCTATGGGCTTTCCAATGGTTTCGCGATCACCCGCTTCAGTAATGGTTGCGCCTATAGTAGTTTCTGTGGGGCCGTAGCCATTGTATATTTTTATATTATAATCAATTATCATAGCGGCAAGATGAGAAGGCAGTACCTCGCCTGCAGAAAGAATTATCTTAATTTGTGTTTTTAAAACATCCGTAAATAAACTGCCTAAAAGGTAATTATGCAACCTTGAGGGTGTGCAATGGAGCGCGTTTGCGCCCGTTTTATAAAATAATTCCGCAATTGCTTCACCATTTGCAAGTTCATCATCATTAGCAATAGCCACAAACTTACCGTTCAGCAAAAACACTAAAATTTCAAAAAGAGATATGTCGAAGCATATTGAACCAATCGCGACAATACCTGTACCAACTGCGCATACAGCTTTGTTGAATGGGTTGTTTAGGGGATGAGTGATATTTACTATGCCCTTATGGGCAAGTAAAGCTCCTTTCGGCTGGCCGGTTGTTCCTGATGTGTAAATGCAATATGCCAAATCATCTTGATTTACTTTTACATGAACGGATCCATTTATTCCTCCGAGCAAAAGCTCATTTACATCAATATAATCGATTGCGAATTTTTGCGCTATCTTTGGGGCGGAAATAATAAATTTTGCTTTACTGTCGCTTATTATATAATCAATTCTCCCTTTGGGGTAATTAATATCAAGGGGCAAAAATCCGCAACCCGCCTTAAGTATTCCAAGAATTGTGGGTAGAAGGGTGTAATTTCTTTCAAGCAAAAAGCCAACAAGCGATCCTTTTTCCGCACCTTTCTTTCGTAAGGAAACAGCGATTTTATGGGAAAGATTGTCTAATTCGGAAAAAGTCAAAGGTACTTCTCTATCACGGGTAAAAACAGCGGGGGCATAAGGCGTTGTACTCACTGTTTTTTCGAATAGCGAGATAATGGTTTCATGATTGTTATAATAAACCGTTTCTCCTCTAAATTCGTTTTTAAGATACTCAAGCTCCGCATCTGGTATAATTTTGATTTTGCTAACAGGCGTTCCGGATACACCCTGTTTAATAATCCATTTCAATGCGTTATGAAAGAAGGCCATATACTTTTCATCTAATATATCACTACGGTAGTCATAGGTTATATCATAAACATTATCACCTTCATAATTGCTGATATTCAACGTTATAAGATTGCGCATAGCGCCGCAAGCGCTAAAATTCATTTTTGTTTTGATTTTACTTATGGTGTCTTTCAGTTGAAAATTTAGTGTAAACTCAGAAATTGGACTTTCGGTGTTGAATTTTCTTTTAAAATCCTCAATTATTTGGCTGAAATCATATTTTTTATGAGCGCTAACAACCTTGCCTTCACGACTGATCTGCTCACATAAAGCCGCAAAACTGTCAGTTTTTTTAAATCTTATAGGAACGGGCAGCACAAAACAACCGATTGTTTTTCGTTCATTCAGGCTTCTGTTCATGCGCGGGATTATCACAACTGTTTCGTCTGTCCCGTAGATATTCATCAAGTATATTCCTAATGCTGCTGTAAAAACGGTATATGGAGTAAGAGAATGCTTTGCGCAATACTTCATGATGGTGGTGCTTTCTATTGCTCCCTTAAAAACGGAAGCAATTAAAGAATCGTTTTTAGTGGCAAAAGGTTTGCCGCCAATATCAAAACCATCAAAATATCTGTTCCAGAAGGCTTTGTTTTCTTCATAATCTATTTCAGTAACTTGCAAAGAATCCGCAAAAGGCAAGGTTTCGGCCACTAGGATCCTTCCTTCAAGTAATAAACAGTAAACCCTCAGGATATCATCGCAAAGAACCCCCATGCCATAGCCGTCAACGATTATATGATGAGTGACTATACTTAACACACATAGTCCATTTTTTTTTCGGTAAAGCGTGAAATCATAAAGTGTTTTATAAACATCAAACTTCTGGGTCTTTCTTTGTAAAAAAATTACAGAAAGCTCTTCATCGGAATAAAGAGTGCTATCAATGTTGCATTCTTTTATTTCAGCGCAAAAATCTTGAAACGGTTCGCCGCCTTGATCAATAATTCGTATTTTAAAAATATCATTGTTTAATATAACAAAGTTCACAGCTTTTTCAAGTAGCAGATCATCAGTTTTTTCCAAAAACTGTAATGTTGTATGTAGTGTGTTTACCGGTAATTTTGCACCACTAAGATCATTCAAATATATGTTTTTCTGAGATTTTGATAAGCTGCGCATATTCTCTCAACCCTCCAAATTACAAAATGGTCAGCATGTCAGAAAAACCGGTCATATCAAACACTTCCATAATCTCTTCCGAAACATTGCAAAGCGTCATGGATGCTTTTTTAGCTATTGCCGTTTTCTGCCCCAGCAACAGAACACGCAATCCTGCCGACGATGTATAGGCCAGATTCTTAAAATCCAGTACAATTTCTTTTACATCATCAAATGCGAGAATTAATACTTGCTGAAGCTGCGATGAGGTGTTTGTGTCTAATTTACCATCAAGGGCGAGAATAAGTTTTCCGTTTTCCTGTATTTTGTTGATAAGCATTATCACCACTCCCATATTTATTCATAATATTTATATAATGTATTCTTGCTGTTTTTTTGTATTTTTTTAATTGACCTGTGTAGTACCACACCTACATTACTCTCGCTCATCCCAGTAGTCTTTGCGATTTCCCTATTTGTAAGACGCAACAGGTATTTCATGCTCAAAAGTTCCCGTTGGAGTTCTGGTAACGCCTTAATTTGCGCTAATACTTGCAGCAATTCTTCTTTGTGTAGATAACAATCTTCTATACAAATATCTGCGGCTATAAATTCGGATAATTGGCTTACTTGAGGTTTACATGCTTTTATTTTAAAATAAGTCTTGAGCGTGTTTCTGGCAATGCCGCCAAGCCATTCGCCTTGGCTTCCTTTGCTATTAGAATAACTTTTCCAATATTTATAAGCGCGTACGAATATATCTGCTGTCAAATCTTCCGCATCCATAGCATCACCTATGTGAAAATATATGTAGTTGTAAACGGAGGAAAATTGTTTTTTATACAGTTCCTCAAACTCTACTTCTATTGACGCTGGATGCAAAACAATCTTATTCATGCAGTTTCCCCCTTACTATGTCTGCCATTGAGGTGCGGCACAGCGCATGGAATACTCTTATTCGGTCGCCGTCTGTATTATAATAATAAGCAGCTATGTTTTTTGCTGCTTGTGGCAGGATTTCACATAGCAAGCTAAAATTTTTATCATTTGTAGGCAGATAAATTTCTAATCTGCCGCCCGCGCGATAATCCGGATAATTCTCCAGGCCTAAAAAAGTGAGGAATTTGTCCGGATCATAATCGCCAAAAGCTGCGGTAAGTCCCATGAAATCCGCAATTATCTCATCATGTATCTCATTTTTTGCAGAATGATAAAGACGTTGTGTCATGTAATGGGCTACTTCATGCTCGCGTCGCAGAACAAGGGATTTTTTTCGCCATTCATCACTCTTAAGCCCAAATACTTCTGGAGTTACACCGCTGTAATATCGGTGGGAGAGCAATGCGATACAGTCTCGGTATAGTGCCGGGTCTTTGGGGATGCCATCTGTTGAGCTGTTGCGATGCATATTGATTCTCGCCCAGTTATTGTAGTTTTTGATGATAGTTGCCCCTCGGGATTTTGGCACGGGGCGAGAATCACAGCGATAGGCAAGGCTTTGTAGCAAGCGTATAAAATCAGTGTCAGCTTCACATTCAATAACCGGAAGACGGCCTGCCGGTGTTGGATGAAGATATACCATAATCCCCGCAGGTGCGATAGGTTTCCATGCCCCTTGAGGATACGAGGGAAGTATGCCGCGCTTCAACGCCACTAAAAGTTCGGGGTTTTTACTCTGGCCGCTTCCGATAGGAAAACTCAGCTCAACAAACATCTCACGAAGAATCTCCCAAGGTTCCCTGGTATGACGGCTAAGCAGTAACTCCCAGTCGCTGGCGAAAACTTCTTCCTGCAAGTTTTCTTCCATAGGAAATTTGGTAAAGCGGTTTTCGGCTATAAACTCTAATTCCATATCTGCCACCTAAAATATAATACTACTATGCCATTTGCCGTCTTGCCATTGCTGCAAAAGTCCCGTTTAACTTTATAAGCTCAGCATAAGTGCCTTCTTCTGTAACCCTGCCGCTTTCTAAAACAATGATGCGGTCACAGTCCTGTACGGTACTCAAGCGATGCGCAATAGTAATACGGGTAGCCTTGAGCTGGTTAATACTATCGCTAATAATTTTTTGCGTCTTGTTATCAAGGGCACTTGTCGCCTCGTCAAAAAATAATATCTTGGGGTTGCCTACCAGCGCCCGTGCAATCAGCAACCGTTGTCTCTGTCCGCCGGAGAGTGTACTGGCGCCTTCAGAAATCATGGTGTGTATACCCATAGGCATTTGCTGCAAGTCATCCTCCATACCTGCCTGCCTAACCGCCCGCCAGGCATCATCATGCGTGATACTGGGGTTAGAGCCGGCGATATTCTCAAAAATACTCCCAGCCATAAGCATACTGGATTGTAACACTACTCCAAGCTGACGCCGTACTGAACGTATGTCTAGTTGGTTTAGGCTAATTCTATCATAATAAATTTCACCGCTATCCGGTTGTTCAAAAGCCATTAAGATGCGAAATAAAGTGGATTTACCGCTGCCGGAAGGCCCTACAAGAGCCACATGCTCACCTCTACGGATTTGTATAGAAACATCTTTGATGATTTGAGGCCCACCCTTATCATAGCTAAAATTGATTCGGCTGAGTTCAATTTCGCCGGTTAAAGGCGGAGCCTCACTTTTCAAATCGTCATACTCCGGCACTGCTTGAAAAATCGGTTGAGCTGATTTATAGAGGGGAATCACAATATTGGCATCTATAACAGATTGTGAAAGCTGTACACCGCCTTGAATTAAACTCCCCAAGGCCGCATTAAAAGCGATAAATGAGCCGGCGGCGATCAACATACCATTTTGCTTAAACATAACCGCATAGATAATCATTGATGCAATCAACATAATAACCGAATTGCTTACCACCGACCAGTTGCCGATACTGCCTTTCTTATAGGTGATCTCGCGGGATTCTTTATACATTTTTGACCAATTATAAAAAGTACGTTTTTCTGATCCTGACATTTTAACTTTTGCCAGCCCGGAAAGCCAGCCGAACATCCTGCCGGAAATTTTGTTATTTATATCTATCTGCTTGCTGGCATATTTAATTTGACGCCAGCCAAGCAAAAGAGAAATAATTAAGGCAAGTGCCGCTATCCCCAGACCGTACCAGGCCAACCTGGTGCTTTTTACAAACATTACAATAATGTAAAAAACAGAAAAAATGCTGGTAATAATAGTATTTGCCACAGCACCTGAAAGTATCTGTTGAATTTGTGATATGCTCATTGCTCGCTCCATCAGTTCACCGGCAGTATATTTTTTAAAAAAGCCTACCGGCAGGCTTAATATTCTATCCCATACCGCAGGTTGCAAATCTCGCTCTACCACGCCGGATATCCGTTGCATGGCGAAAGCCCTGGTGATTTCAAAAGCGAAAGTAGTCAGCGCCATGGCCCCCATTAAGAACCCTATTTGAATAAGCAAGCTACGGTTGCCATCAGGAATAATGGTGTCAAAGACTGTTCCGGTTATGATTGGCGAAAGCATGCCAAGAAGCCCACCGCATAATCCCATTACGATTATCCAAATCCAGTCGGTCTTTCCTGTGCCTCTTAGCACAAAGCGTATAATATCCTTGCCGCCTAAGCTGTGCGCGGGCAGGCTGCGGTAGAACATCACGGCCTTTGGGTTGATTATGGCATAGTTATTTTTTGTTACCTTTGTTCTTTCTTTGGTGGCGGGATTATACATAATATATCGTTTAGGGGATTTTTGTAACAGAGCAACCGGCTCTTCACTTTCCTCAAGCTTTGCCAGGAAGCTTCCACCTTCCTGGAGATACCATTTACCATTTAGTATAACTTCCCGCGTCCTAAAACATGAAGCTGATGCGATATCCCCTACTACATCGCCGGAGGCCGTTTTCTCTCGGATGGCTCTGGGAATTGTAATTTCCATGCCGTTCTCCTGTGCTACGGCGGCACAGGCTGCAATCAAAGGATTGTCCTCCGTATGAATTACTGAACCTTGCTCTTGTGCGCTGGGCACTACAGACTGTAAGTTATTGATAGCGGTCTGCATATAGTTATTTTCTCCAGCGTAACGGCGGCGGTTAGCAACTCTTGTTTGCCGGGCTTCTTCTTGCACTTGCTCGTCAAGCAGACGCATGATAGAATCATTAAACCCCTCAATACCGGTTTGGTCAAGTGCCAGACAAGCCGCTTCAATCCGTTCGCGGGAATAACCAAGCCGCCAGCAACATTTTTCAACCCATTCTTCTACAAAAGAACGCATATTGCCTGATAGAGATATCTGAGTTTGATTCAGTTCAATATCACTGGCCGGTACCGCCAGCAATCCTGCGCAGGTACCGTCTCCACGTTCAAAAGGATTTAAAGAAAAAAGTAGTTCACCTTCCAGCATTTGAAAAAGGAAAATGCGCGAACCGGTAGGCTGATCCTCAGTGCCTATTATGCTATGATATATATTAATAGTGCCCTCTAAGACAAAAAAAGCATCGCTTTCTTCCTTATGTATCCAAAAGGGGGCATTATCTTTTTTCTGTAAAGTCGCGATCACACACTCACCGCCGTTTCAATTAGCTCAGCATAAGGACCGGGAACATTTTTCATTTCATCGTGGGCGCCTCGTTGAACAATTTTACCGCGATGCATAACAATAATCTCGTCGCTGTCTCGGATAGTGCTTAAACGATGTGCCACAATAATACATGTACAACCCCGCCTGCGGATATTATCATTGACTATTTTTTCTGTACGCACATCTAACGCGCTGGTAGCTTCATCAAGAATTAAAATAGAGGGATTGATAGCTAAAGCCCTGGCAATTTCCAAACGCTGACGCTGACCGCCGCTGAAATTTGCGCCGCCTTCCCTGATAGTGCTTTTATACCCACCCTCGCGTGCGGCAATGTCATCGTGGATGCAAGCGTCCTTCGCGCCTCCCACTATATCCGCATCACTGATTGTTTCATCCCACATGGTTATATTGTCCTGAACAGTTCCCTCAAACATGCTGATATCCTGATCCACTACTGCCAGAGAGTTACTGATTACATTGCGCGGCAGATCGTCCCTGCTTACGCCATCAAACAAAATTTCGCCACCCCAAGGGCGGTTAATGCCCGCAAGCATTTTGGCAACCGTACTCTTACCGCTGCCGGAAGCTCCAACCAATGCCACGCGGGATCCAGGCTTTAGGCTTAGATTGAAATCTTCGATAAGCGGTTGTTCCAACACATTATAGCCAAAACTCAAGTTTTTTATCTCCACATAGCCCTCCAGCTTGCGGAAATCGGCTTCGCCGACAGCTTCAAGCGCTAAATCACGATCGGGGTCGCTGAATTTATCCACAGCATATTTATGTACATCATCAAGGCGGCTCATATCTCCCTTAAGCTGTTTTATCTTCATGCCCATCTGTGTAAGTTTGCTAATAGGATGCATAAAATTAACAATAAGGCTTTGATATGCGATCAATGTACCTACGGTCATATTGCCGTCCAAAATCTGCATCCCGCCCACGCACAAAACAATTACGCTGGCAAGCCCGGACATAAAGTTTGGCAGGGTAAACAAAATCTGGGCAAAGGCGCCCATCTTTTGTAGGGAATTTAACTGCTTGGCGTGGTAACCCGCCCATTTTGCAAAAAAGCTGGATTCCGAACCTGTGGCTTTAAGGGTTTCAATTATGAATAGCCCTGATACCGAAGTCCCGGCTAGCTTTCCCACATCTTGTTTCAGCTTACTATTTAAATCCTCAACTTTCCCGGAAGAATAAATAAAATACAATACATTTATAACCGCCAGCACTAGGGTTAGCATGGTAAGCAGCACATTATATTGCAACATAACAATAAAATAAAATATAAGCGTGATAACACCAATTACATTTTCCGCCAGTTGCCGTGACAAAAATTCTGCCACAGTATTGTTGGAATTCTGTCGGGAACTGATATCACCGGGGGAACGCTGTTGAAAAAATAATATGGGTAACCGTAAGATATGCCAAAAAAAGCTGCTGGCGCCACTTAGAGCAATCTTGGTTTCCATGCGCAATAGATATCGTTGTTGAATTCCTGTAAGAATGGCTTGTAGAAGCGCTGTAGCCCCCATGCACCAAAGCAGAGGCTTTAGCCATTCACTTCTGCCAGCCAATAGCAAATCGTCTATGAATATACGAGAGAAAGCCGGGATAATAAGACCTGGTATAACCAGCAGCAGCCCCACAATTACCAGGAATACAATTGCGCTTTGCACACCCCGCAGCCGTTTTGCCAATGAAGATATCATGGTGCTTTTTTGTCCGCTTCTCTCGAACTCTTCTGTAAGTTCAAAAGTTAGGACTACTCCGGTGAACGCCAGGTCAAACTCTTCATAGGAAAGAATCCGCCGTCCGCTTGCCGGATCGTTGATATATGCCTTGCCGTTTTTGAAACCTTCGAAAACCACAAAATGATTAAAATTCCAATGGATAATCATAGGGGGCTTCAACTTGGCTAAATCGGCTGGTTCTTTGCGGAAGCCTTTAACATCAAAGCCTATTTTCTTGGCCGCCCTTGCCATATTACCAGCCTTAACGCCATCCCTTGTGACACCACACTCTACACGTAACACTTCAAGCGGTATATATTTTTTATAATAGGCGCAAATCATGGCAAGAGAAGCTGAACCGCATTCTACCATTTCCATTTGTAGGATGCTGGGTGTGCGTACTCTGTTATTGATGCGCGGGGCTTCCTGCTTTGGTGCTTTTTTAGAAATTGCACTCATTGGTAATCCTCGCTTGATTGGAAAAGTTTCTTAATAAACGGAACGATCATATCAATAGGCCGCCGGTCGGATACTTTTATTTCTCCCCGGCAGATAGTGCCAGGGCTGATAGGGAGAGGCGCTCCTTTTGGAGTTGACCATTTGTAACCGCTTATAGTATTGTCATCGCGCAGCAGCTCTACTTCTACCTCAATAACGGCCGAGTTTCCGCCAAAAGCCATCACGAGTTGCTGATTTTGCAGAATAGACATTATATGTTCCTGAGTAACATACGAAGCCGACACTGACACAACCTGCCCGATAATATATCCATGCTCTTCCCTATTAACTGTAGTGGGTGATATATTTACCTCCATTCCATCTTCAACCAGTTTGCCTTTACCCATCGGTACATACATTTTGACATTGGAACTAACAGCTACCTGATCGCCCCGAACGATATTGCCAAGTACAAAACCTGGTTGTGCTAAATCGTATGGCTGAACCGTAAGTCCTGACACAATGCCGCTGAATTCCGCTATTATCGCAGTTTTTTTAGAATATTGAGTTTGCAGATATTCCAAGTGCTCTTGATAATCTTGTAATGTGACCTGCTTGCGATCGGCAAACTGTTCAATAAGTGAGGAGATTTGGTCACCTGTCTGGTTGTATGCTCCCCAAAGGTAATCGGTAAAAATATCATTAAGTAGTGTATTATTTGTCTGTGCCTGAATCAGTTGCAATCGGTAACCCTCAAGCTGCGACTGCATTGAAACAAGCGAAGAATCAAAGCTCGGCTTGTTGAGCTCTTTGTCAAAATTTCCTAAGTCGCCATTATTAATGTCGTGGCTTCTTAATTCAATTTCTCTCAATAATCTTGATACTTCATCCCTTGACGAATCAAGTTGATTTTTGGAGATATCTCCCAAATCGAATAAAATTTCCGCATCTTCCAATTCTTTTTGTGCTTTTTCCAAATCTACTTCAAGCTGCTTATTATATTGTAATATTTGCCCCTCCAGCATTGCTATCTGTCTTCTGAGCGCATTAATTTGCTGTGCTTGCTGTTCCTTTTGGTTAATAATATCCTGCTCGTTTTTCTCTGCTTCCAATCTTTGTGCCTCATGCTGAACACGAGCAGAACGAATTTGCCCCAATAACGGGGCAAATTGAGAGTATACTTCGTTGCTAAGAGAGTAAATATCAAAATCAAGTGACTCCACATTTACTGTATCCAATGCGTCAATGCTTTTCTGCACCTGCTCAATTTGCTGCGTTAACTCGTCTTGTGTAACACGGGCAATAATCTGCCCCTTTTCTACATAGCTCCCTTCTTGCACGTAGACATCGGTAATCTGGCCACTGGTTTGAGAAGTAATACTCACAATCCCATCACCGTACATTAATATACCGTTGCCGCTTACTTTATCTGATACTATACCTAAAAAACCCCAAACTACTGCGGCAAAAAGCAAAATTGCTAAGGAAACTATCGCCACCCAACCTATCGGTGAAATAACCGTTATTTTTTGGTCAAGTTGTTCTGGTGAGGATAGCCGATCCAAAGAAACTTTCCGAAATAATGAGCTTTGTTCTGACATATATTCCATCACGCCTTTATAAAGAGTGTTGCTTTATTAATACGATAATATGGCAATAACACGTTTTATCCTGCGTTTTAGTTTTGTTTAGCCCGTTGATAATTGCCCGATAATCAACAGCCTCTAAAACCAATACCCCTCCGATTCACAAAATACAGATTGTTGATCAGATAATAAGCCTTCCATTCCGTATTGTTTGCTTTGCACTATTATTAAGGCGCCCTATAGTTATATTTAAATAGGTTCTAGTTGGCATTGTGAGATAAAGTATTCAAAAATCTTTGTTTTGCAGTCGTTTCCGTCCAGCAATAAAGGCAATACCTCTGAATAATAATTTCAGTACAAACTGTAATAATATACTCTCCGACAGGTATAGCGTTTATTTGTACTCCTTGGCCAGTGTGCAGAGTACTGAAATTATTCACCTGTAAAGAAAAACCCTCACCTTTCCATTTCAAATATGCTTCCTTTCGTGTCCAAATCTCATAAAAGCGCCAATCTCTTCCTTCCGCTTCAGAAATTACATAATTTTGCTCATCAGTTGTAAAAAACTCTTTGCATATTTTGCATCTATCAATATGGTTTGTATTGTTTACCACCTTTTCAATGTCAACGCCAACGTTTCTTTTTGCAATAGCAACAGCGATAGCGTTTCTAGTATGTGAGAGGTTAAAAGCAAATAAATATCCTCCCAGTAAATATGGTTTTCCGTTATTTGTTTGAGAAAACACTAAAGCATCATTTGTTAAGCCTAGATGTTTACAGGCTAAATAACGTACTAAGAGATCCGCATATAAGGATAGTTTTTTATCAATATAGTGCCTGTATCTTAAAAGTTTCTTTTGTTTTTCCAATGAAACAAACTGGAACAATTCCAGCTCTTCCCCGGTGAGAGGATCATCGTTAATTGGCAAAAAGACTATCTCTACTAACATATGGGCGCCTCGATTTACTCCGAATTACCAGATTCACTAGCAATTTTTTCGCCTAGCAAGGCGGAGGAGCTGAAGCGTAGCCTACAGCTACGTGAAGCGACGACAACGCAGTCTAGGCGCAAAACGGGCAGCGAAGGCTGTATTAAAGCCTATTGGCTAATCCGCTCCGCCGCCGGAGCATTAGAATTCGAAAATCGTGTATCCTGCCACTCCTTACGTAAATCTTTCGGGTATCATGTCTAAAAAAGCGGTATATCACCAATAGTTATAATGGAAATCTATAATCTTAGTGCTCTTGCAATTATTCGAAGATATTTGGAGGTCATACAAAATGATTAATATGCTATATATCTGTCATAAGTACAAGTTGAATAATCATCACAAAAGTTATTTACTATTAATATGACTAAAATTATGTAATAAAAATAATAATTTTACAATTATTGTTTTAATTATTTTTCATATGCTTACACATAATTGTAATACACGTATCTCATTTTTCACTGGCATTTCACTCGCATTTCAGACTTATTTACAAGAAATATTATATTTAATCTGAATAAAATGTATAGTATTCAACTAATGCGGGCTTTGCCCTTAAGATGCCAGAAGCTAGATTGTCTTTTTACCGTTGGCAAAGCCAAAGTGTTATTAGCCGATATTTTTATCGCGTATTCAGGCTTGAACTTGCCTATATAAATGCTCAAACTTTTTGCCTTACTGTTATCAGCGGATTTGACTTCGATAGGGATTATCTTTCCGTCTCGCTGTATGACAAAATCCATTTCGGCTTCCCCTTCGCTGAACCAAGTATAGCACGCATCCGTGCTTGGCATTAGCTTGCCAAAAGGCGTTGTTTTTACTTTGCCGTATACTCCTTTTTGAATGCGTGCTAACTCGTCTTTATCCATAAGGCGCTTCATGTTTATTTTGTTTTTTGTATATCGCTTTAGCGCTGTGATAACCAAATCCTGGTCCAGTCTACCAGTGTTCTTTATACAATCACAGATAAAGCATGGGCGTAACACAGAGAGCATCAATACTTGAACATCTGCGGCAATTTAAGCCACTGCCATCCGAACGCGGCGATAAGCCCGATAGGTCAATCGAAATAGAAAAATAATCATATTCATATATTTTTGGCGAACACTATCTTCAGTTTACGGTCATAATACTCATATAAAAAACTAGACAAAAGGCAAATATTTTTGCATATATACTGCAAAAACTTTACAATTGAAAAGAGTTGTGGTACAATCAATGCAAATCGGAGGCAATCTTTATGATAGCAAGAAAAGAATATCTTGATAGCCTAATCAGTTTTCGGGATAAACAGCTTATTAAGGTGGTTACAGGCATACGCCGTTGCGGCAAGTCCACTCTGTTCGAGCTTTATCAGGACTATCTTCGGGCTGACGGCGTTACTGATGATCAAATAGTTTTTATCAACCTTGAAGAAGGCGAGTTTGCTGACATAGAAACCAGCAAACAGCTATATGTCTATGTGAATGAAAGGTTACTGCCGGACAAAAAGATGTACATTTTTCTTGATGAAGTTCAGCGCGTTACAGATTTTCAGAAAGCCGTTGACAGCCTGTACATCAAGAAAAATTGCGATGTTTATATTACGGGCTCAAATGCTTATTTGCTTTCCGGCGAATTGGCAACCTTGCTTTCAGGTAGGTATGTGGAGATAAAAATGCTTCCGTTATCGTTTAAGGAATACGTTTCTGTGTTTCCTAAAGATACGAGTGTTGACCGCCTATATGGGGATTTTATACTAAACAGTGCGTTTCCTTATGCCCTAGAGTTTAAAAAGCAGAAAGACAGGCGGCAGTATTTACAAGGCATATTCGATACGATAGTACTGAAAGATATAGTTGCCCGCAGGAAATTCCCGGATATTGAAATGCTCAAAAGTGTGGTTCGTTTCATGTTCCACAACATCGGCAATATCTGTTCCACAAAAAGCATTTCCGATACGATGACTTCCGCAGGGCGAAAAATAGCGGTTCATACGGTGGAAAGTTATCTTTCGGCTCTAATCGATAGCTTCATCCTTTACAAGATCGGTCGATATGATATCAAAGGGAAGCAGCACTTAAAAACAGGTGACAAATACTATTCCGCCGATGTCGGGCTGCGGTACGCCATGCTCGGCACGAAAAAAGCCGACGATGGGCATATCCTCGAAAATATCGTATTTTTGGAGCTTCTGCGCCGTGGATATGAGGTCTACATCGGCAAGGTCAGAACTACTGAGGTTGACTTTATCGCAATCAGCGATGAGGGTGAGGAATATTATCAAGTCGCTTACACATTAATAGACGCAACGGGCGATATCCTGAAACGGGAGCTTGCGCCTTTGGAAGCAATAAATGACCACAATCCAAAATATATTTTAACGATGGATCATAGTCCGCTGACCTCGCACAATGGCATTAAACAGATTAATGCTCTTGACTGGTTACTTAGGTAGCTGGGAGCAGACATAGTTTTCCGTCATCCCGTCCTTAAAATCATTTAATTCGCTTAGCTAAAAAAGAACATCATTCGCAAAGAAATTTCTGAACGTAGCCATACATATGATAAAATATTTTTTGATATGACTGGCTTTATATGTTATTCCTTCGAATAAACATTAAAATAAAACATGATTATAGGCGCTTCTCAAGCTAGAGTGCATGATTTAGGAGGAGTCAGGAGTCAGAAGTCAGAAGTCAGAATATCTAAAGAAACAAACCAATAAGAGCAAGCTATGAGATTTTATGCTGCTTTTAGAAGAGTTTTGTTTTTATGTTGAGGAATGCAGATACTATTTGATTCTAGCTAAAGATCTTGAGTATTATGACGTTCAGGAAACTTCCTAATTTACTAAACGAAGTCAGCAAATTATTCGTGAATTGCAAATTACTGGATGCATACTCTAAAGGTGTTCAATTCCATTCTGACTTCTGGCTCCTGGCTACTTGGGTTGCTGGCAAAGCCCGCCCTATGATAATGGTGTGGGCATTTGAAAATTTTGTAACACACTAAGATTGCATATGGATGGGGTGAGTATATTTGAAAATTGTCATTGAGGAACCGCAAGATGGCGAAGAAGAACAAATAATTGTCAAATGCCATCAGATGAGCCTTGAACTCCTCCGTGTACTTACCCTGTTGAAAGCGCAGAACGCGCTTATAGCCTATAACGGAAATGAAATTCACCGTGTACAGCCAGTCGGGATCTACTATATTGAAGTTGTGGACAATAAGACCTTTCTTTATTGTAAGGACAAAATATATGAATCGAAGCAAAGGCTTTATGAGTTAGAGGAAGCCCTTGGCAACGGTGATTTTTTACGGGTATCAAAATCGGTGATATTGAATTTGAGCAAGATAAGGATGCTTAGCCCCGCGTTAAGCGGACGGTTTGAAGCTACGCTGAACAATGGCGAAAGGGTAATTATTTCAAGACAGTATGTCAATGATTTGAAAAAAAGGCTCGGTATTTAGGGGGTGTCAAAATGCGTATAGGGGATTTGGTAAAAACTATGGTCCACTCTTACTTTGTAATTACAACAGGAATTATCGCGTCAATGTACGTGTTCTGTCTGATATTTAACCGAAATGCCGTCTATTCACTTGACGATATTGGAAGAATACTGTTGATGGCCCTTGCCAGTGATTTACCCTTTATCATATTTTATTCACGCAAGGAGCTTGGCAAAAAGCAGATGTTGATTCGCCAGATTATTCATATTCCGTTTTTGTTGGCTGTGCTTTTCTATTTTGCCCAACTTTGGGATTGGGTCAGAATGAACAGTCCCACGGAGGTTATTGTATTTATTGCGCTTGTTCTCGTTGTTTACGCCGCAGTCTTGGCTATTGCAACTTTTCAAGATAAAAAATTGGCAGATAAATTAAACGACAGATTGAAACAGCGATACCATTCTTAACAAATATACACACTACAGGACAGTAGGCTGCCTACAACTTACTGTCCTTTTTTTGCGTCTTACATTGTCATATTTACAACTTGCCTTGACTCTGTTGTATGCTCTGAAAGCCTTTGTTATAATGACTTCAGGGAGGTGAATTACACTATGAATAAGGTAATTGAAGTAACCAATCTGAGAAAAAACTATGGCAGCTTTACTGCTGTAAAGGGCATTGGTTTTTATGTTGAACAGGGGAAATTATTTTCTTTTCTTGGCCCAAACGGGGCGGGCAAATCGACCACAATCGACATACTATGCACGTTGATGAGCGCAAGCGGTGGAGAGGTTACCATAAATGGACTTGACCTTCACCGGGAAGGTAAAACGATCCGGCAAATGATCGGCGTAGTGTTTCAAGACGGAGTGCTGGACGATCTGCTTACTGTGCGTGAAAATCTGACCATTAGAGCAGGATTGTACACATTGAACAAGGCTGAGATCAGGAAAGCTGTATATGAGGTGATACAAATGACAGAGCTTAATGAGTTTGTTGACCGACCCTACGGAAAGCTTTCGGGCGGCCAACGGCGCAGAGCTGATATCGCGCGGGCGTTGATTAACACACCAAAAATTTTGTTCCTTGATGAACCGACCACTGGTCTTGACCCGCAAACCCGTAAAAGTATTTGGAATACGATTAGGCAGCTTCAAACGAAAACAGGCATGACTGTTTTTCTGACAACGCACTATATGGAAGAAGCGGCAGAATCCGATTATGTCATCGTGATTGACCACGGCGAAGTCGCGGCCAAAGGTACGCCCGCCGAACTCAAAACACATTATGCCACCGACACTTTAAGATTGTCTGCTGTGGATGAAGCCGCACTACGGCAAGCTATACAGGATTTAGCGCTTGATTTTACTCATTTTGGCAACGAATTTGTTGTGAAATTGTCCGATACTATGGCGGCAATACCTATAGTGGAAAGATGCCGTGCCTGTATTAGCAGTTTTCAAGTATTGCAGGGAACGATGGATGATGCCTTTATTGGTATTACGGGAAGGGAGCTGCGGCAATGAGAGTTTTTATGAAACGCAACTTAAAATTATTCTTCCGCGACAGAAGCGCTGTGTTCTTTTCACTACTGGCTATTCTCATCATTATTGTCCTTTATACGATTTTTTTAGGAGATGTTTGGCTGACTGATTCTATGAAAGACATCCCCTATGCGGATGTCTTAATGAACAATTGGCTTGTAGCCGGACTTCTTGCCGTAGCCTCGGTAACTACGACTATGGGTGCGTTTGGGGTTATGATTGATGATAAAGTCAAAAAAATCAATAAGGATTTCAATTCTTCACCCATCAAAAGAAGCAGTGTCGTAGGTGGGTATATAGGAAGCGCGTTTTTAATAGCCGTGATTATGTCGCTTGTTACGGTTGTGATCTCTGAAATATATATTGTATTCAATGGAGGCGATTGGCTTTCGCTTACTGCCTGCGTAGAAATCTTTTTGTTAGTGATTCTTGCAACTATAACAAATACCTCAATGGTTTACTTCATCGTATCCTTTTTTAAGAGCCATAGCGCGTTTACTACAGCGAGTACCATCATAGGGACCCTGATCGGCTTTCTGACCGGCATTTATCTTCCCATTGGGGCTTTGCCCGGATCGGTACAAGCGGTTATTAAGGTATTCCCTGTATCACACGGCGCGTCACTGTTTCGCCAAGTACTGATGGAAACTCCTTTGCAGTCCTCGTTTAACAGAATACCGATTGATTATTTGAATGAATTTAAAGAGTATATGGGTGTAACCTTCCGCTTCGGTAATTACGTGGTCACTCCGTGGGTCAGCATTATAATTTTAATGGGCACAGCAGTTGTCTTTTATAGTTTATCACTTTTAAATATGTCCAGAAAAAATAGCTAATAGCTTGATTGGCAGTATAAGCATAATATCGGTTGTATATATAAAAAGCCCCTCGGCGGCTGTACACTTACGCAAAGGGGCTTGGGATTTTTGTCAGTTCGGTGAGTTATAACGCGGCAGATTATTATTTTTACGATTATCGTTAAAAAATACTTGACAATCATAAATCATTGTACTATACTATGGTTGTCATGACATACACTAATAAAATCGGAAGGTGGTTTTCCGAAATGGAAAAGCAAACAGAAAAAATCAAACGGTTCAGCAAGGTTATCAGTGTCTTGTTAAACATCGCAACCATTGTATTCATTGTTTTGGCGGTAGCGGAACTACTTGCTTGGGTATGGACGACTAAGAATTTAGGTACGGAGATTGTCACGATCAACGGTGTGGATATGAATGTGCCACTGCTGTTCAAAATCGGCAATACCAGCGTTTGCCTTCCGATTATGTGGAAATCGGGCTATGATTTTTTGAACGCAAACGGATTCGTTCCCATTGTCGGATTGACCGGCTTCCTTAGTACCATATTTACACTGGTCGGCCTTCGTTTTGTAAGAAAAGTTTTTAAGCTACTCAGGGAAAATGGTTCCCCATTCCGTGATGATGTCATAAAGGCGTTAAAGAGGTTGGCGATTGTTTTGTTGGTCGTAGGTTGTGTGTCGGGCCTCGTCGCTTTCATCGCGGCAGGTGTCGTTTGGGTGCTTTGTCTAATTTTCGATTATGGCCGTTCACTTCAAAATGAAAGCGATACGACATTGTGAGGTGGTAAACGTGGCTATTATTTTACGGCTTGATAGAATGATGGCTGACAGAAAAATATCACTTAACGACCTAGCGGCGAAAGTGGGGATTGCCAATGTTAACCTATCAAATATCAAGACAGGCAAAGTCAGTGCAATCCGCTTTTCCACGCTCGACGCAATATGTGATGTTTTAGACTGTCAACCGGGTGATATTCTGGAATACAAACGAATGGCGAATGAAAATAAAAACGGCTAAAAAAAGAAGAACGAAGGACGTATCACCCGCTTTTACAAAGCATATGTGACCCACTCTGACGGTTAGGCTACGCCAGAACCGCCGTGGGCGCTGCCGTGGGCTTGTACGTAACAAACCATAGGGGTTTTTGCGGTGGGTTTGAATTTCCAGATGGTACTTGGTAGTTTTTGTAGCCATGCATATCACCAGCTTCATCAGTATGGCCATATTTTATCATGTAATACAATTTATATCAAGGATTATTTTTTAAATGTATGGCTACTATGAAGTGCTAAAGTAACACAAAACTGGCTGCTAAATATCTGAATGGCAGCCAGTTTTTTATGGAAAATGCGTGTCAAACTCAGGAAAAAGCGGTAAAAATATGGCAGGCAACGCAAAATAAAAATGCCTGCAACCCTATGGATAGCAGGCATTTTAGCTGGCGGAGTGGGCGAGATTCGAACTCGCGGTACCCGGAGGTACACTGCATTTCCAGTGCAGCTCGTTATGACCACTTCGATACCACTCCACAATATATAAACATTTACAAATACTGCATGAGCACGAATACCTTTGTATTATACAGAAAAAACCACTTGAATGCAAGTTGTTTTTTCTGGTAAATTCATAATAGTCTCCTGAACTGAAATAGCTTATGTTCTAAGTACCACAATCAAGTTCAAAGGCAGTATGCAAAGCTAATACTGCTTGTTTGATTTTCGTTTCATCTATAATACAGGAAATCTTGATCTCCGAAGTAGAAATCATATCTATATTACAACCCGTTTTTGCCAACACCTCAAACATACGCGCCGCCACGCCCGGATGCGTTAGCATTCCTGCGCCCACAATGGATATCTTGGCTTTATTATCGGAAAGCTCAAAATTCTCAGCTGCCAAATTCTTTACCAGCTCCCGTAAAATCGGTTCCACCCTATCACGCTCATCTCTTCCACAGGTAAAAGACAAGTCTTGTTTATCATTACGATTGCCACTTTGAATAATCATATCTACATTCACAGCTTCCGCCGCCAAAGCGCCAAAAATTAGCCCGGCTACGCCCGGTGTATCGGGCACTGCGAACAAGGTTATTTTGAGCACATTTAAATCATGGGCTACTCCGCAAACTATCAATTCTTTTTCCAGCTCCTTATTCATAAGAGCCTCCTCCTGCACTATCGTACCTTCATGGTAATTAAAGCTAGAACGCACATGCAACCTCACACCATATTGCTTTGCCAATTCCACACTGCGCGGTTGCAAAACAAGTGCGCCCATAGAAGCCATTTCCAGCATTTCGTCATATGAAATAAACGGCATTTTCCATGCTTTTTTAACAATACGCGGATCGGCAGAATACACACCTTCAACATCGGTGAATATCTCACAGCTTTCAGCTTTGAGCGCTACAGCCAAAGCCACCGCACTGGTATCGGAGCCGCCGCGCCCCAGAGTAATAATATCTTCCATCTTATCCACACCCTGAAAACCAGCAGCCACCACCACTTTACCAGAGGCTAATTCCTGCTCTACTCTTTCACATTCCATGCAAAGAATACGTCCGTTACCAAAATTACCATCTGTACGGAAGCCGGCCATACGCCCGGTTAAAGAAATCGCAGGCACCCCCATATCCAATAGAGTCATAGCCAACAAAGCAATGGTCTGCTGTTCGCCGGTAGCCATTAACATATCCATCTCACGCTTATGTTTAAGTCGGCTCAACTGACCTGCCAAAGCAATCAAGTCATCGGTTGTATCGCCCATAGCAGATACCACCACTACTACCTGATGTCCATGCGCCACCGTTTCACTCACCCTGCGAGCTACAGAACGCAAACGCTCGGCATTAGCCACCGAGCTGCCGCCATATTTTTGTACCACAACAGCCATATTATCCCTCACAATTCCTAGCAATATTATGTGGGGTCAGAAAACTATACAACAAGAGTCCCTATATTATCCGGGCTTACTAGCATGATGTCTGCCTGAATCCGTTCCAGGGCAAAAGCGCTACGCATAGCTTCGCCAATAGCTATACCTTGCTCTTTTTCTCCTTCATAAAAAGCTATCATTGTGGGTCCTGAACCGGATATGGCACAACCCAAAGCACCCGCAGCTTGCGCTGCTTGCGCCACTGCGCCGCCGCCTGGAATCAGCTTTAAACGATGCACTTGATGTAAACGGTCTTTTAGCATTTCTCCAAAACCATGTAAATCTCCCTCTGCCAAAGAAAGAACCATAAATGCCGCGTGGCTGAGATTATAAACTGCATCAGTTAGCATCACCTTTTGCGGCAAAATAAAACGCGCCCTTTTAGTAGAAACTGTAAAATCCGGCACCGCCAGAACCGACTTAAGCGATGGCGGTAATGCTAAACGTTTTACTCTTTGCTCATTTCCCTCATGAACGATAACAATAAACCCGCCTAAAAGAGCCGGAGCCACATTATCCGCATGTCCCTCGATTTCTGTAGCTAATAATAGTAATTTATCTTTTGATAAAGGCTGGCCTAAAACATGATTAGCGGCATAAAGACCTCCTACAATAGCTGCGGAAGAAGAACCCATGCCGCGGGAAAGGGGGATATTATTATGGGCAATAATAGATAACATAGCCGAGCCGCTATTCGTACTATCGTAAACAGCCTGAGCAGCGCGGAGTATTAAGTTTTGCGCGTTCACCGGTAAATGCTTGGCGCCATGCCCCACTATTTGTACGGAAGCTTTACTCGCTTCCTCAAAATCCAGATAATTGTAATATCCTAAAGCCATACCAAAGCTATCAAATCCACAGCCCAAATTAGCCGTGGTGGCAGGTATACGTATTCTCATGCTTCGCTGTCCTCTACGCGAATCACACTGCCAATTTCCGCTACACACTCCAAAGCAGCTATTTCTCCAAGCGCATTGTGTAAATGTTGATGATTAACTTCATGGGTGATCAATACAATTTCCGCTGCCCCATCTTCCATACTACGCTTTTGCACAACTGAAGCCATACTCACCTGCTGTTCACCCAGTTTGGCAGTAATAGCGGCGAATACACCCGGTAAATCTATTGCCTGTAACCGTACATAATATTTACTTTTAGTCTCAGAAAGCTGTTTAACAGGTAAGCTGCGATAGCATGTACAACCCCAACGTGCGCGTCCATTATGGGCAATATTTCGTGCTGCGCTGATAATATCTGCCGCCACAGCACTGCCGGTTGGCAAAGCACCGGCGCCCCGTCCATATAGCATAGCGTTTTCAAGCGCATCTCCTTCAATAAAAACAGCATTATAACTATCTCGTACCGCCGCCAAAGGATGACTTTTTTTGATCATCGCCGGATGCACGCGAGCTTCTATAATCTGCCCGTCACTTCTCGCTATGCCTAACATCTTAATTACATAGCCGAATTCCCCGGCATAAGCAATATCCCATTGCGTTATTCCGCTAATGCCTTCCGTGGGTATCATATCGTCTTTAACGCGGCTGTTAAAGGCAATAGAAGCCAAAATGGCAATTTTACGCGCCGCGTCATGACCTTCAATATCATTTTCCGCTTCCGCTTCAGCATAGCCTAAACGCTTGGCTTCAGCTAAAGCATCTGCAAAGCTTATGCCATATTCTGTCATATTGGTTAAAATATAGTTAGTAGTGCCATTAACTATGCCTAATATTCTTATTATATTATTAGCCGCAAAACCTTCTTTCATAGCCGCGATGATAGGAATGCCCCCACATACGCTGCCTTCGAAAAATAAATCAACTTTGTTCTCGGCAGCCAGAGCCAATAATTCACCTCCATGAGAAGCCATTATATCTTTATTTGCTGTTACCACACTTTTACCTGCACTTAGCGCAGCACCAATAAAATCGTGGGCTGCCGACGCGGCACCTATCAGTTCAACCACTATATCAAGGGTAGGGTCGTCAACCAAAGCCTGCCAAGTAGAGCTAACCTTTATATCGGCTAAATTGTACTGTTCTAACACAGCAGCGGCATGTTGTACATCTATATCTGCCACATGGGTAACACGAATTGGTAAAGCACGTGCACCGATGATATCGCGATTATGCATCAGCACATCAAGTGTACCTGTTCCCACTGTACCTAAACCGCATATACCCACGTTTATTTTCAGTTTATTAAATTTGTCGGGGCTTATTGCTTCACGCCTCGGCATAGATACTAATCCAGAGCTCCCGCTTTTATGGCTCCGCCTTCTACGCTGGGAATATTCATAGCTTTTCATCATGCAACCCCTTTCATAAGTTGAAATTATATAAAATAGTATACCAATATTTTTTAGGCAGCGCAATAAAAAATTATAGGGCGCCTCTAATTACTCCGAATTTGACTATAGATGGTTTATTTCGTTTCTTGGAAATGATCCTCTTTGATACAAATCCCACAAGCAACCTTCCAATACCCCGCCCGCGCTAACTTTTAACTCAGTCAATGATAACAAACGATAAAAAACAACCAATATTAACAACCCTTCACAAATAATTTCACCACGACGCTCAAGCAAGGGCGAAAAAGCGCAACGCTCGGCAATTGTTAAGGGCTGTAGTATGGTTATCAACTCTTCTACTTCTTCTATTTTTAAGCAATAGCCTTCCACAGTTTTCCGGTCATATTCTTGGCAGCCCATAATGAGGGCGGCGGCTGTGGTGATAGTACCGCCAACTCCAATAATTAGTTCGGCTTTATCATCATCCTCTTCCCGGTCAATGAAAGCCAGCGCTTCAATAATTTCATTTATTTGCCAGCCGGCTACATGTGCGCGCACTGCTCCCACATTTGCACTAATAGTACTCAAGCGATTCTTACGCCAGCGAATCAATTCGCTGGAATTTCCGCCAATATCCAGTACTATTATATGATTCATGCCATAAGCCAAAGCCGAAGCAGCCGCACCGAAAAATGAAAAGCGGGCTTCTTCCTGCCCCGAGAGTATTTCTATCTGCCAGCCGCAAGAATCGCGCACTGCCTGCAGCAATAGTTGTGCATTAGCGGCGTCTCGCACTGCAGAAGTAGCTATAACGCGCACTTTTTCAACTCCAAGGCTGCTAAGTAAGCTATGATACTCCTTAAGCGCTTCTACAGTTTCTTCTATACGCTTCTTTTTTAATAAGCCTGGCTTACTGCTTGCCCCCAATCTGGTCGTGCGCAAAGCACTAAATAGAGGGTTTTTAGTATTTCCCGGCTTTATTACACTATCAGTTAAAGGTGGTCGAAAGTGAGCATCCTCCCTTTCGACCACCAATAATTGCACCGTATTAGAACCGATATCTATCGCGGCCCACTTCTCCATAGTTAAATTTGTACTCCTATCTTCCTTTACGATTATCTTGATGCCTTTTCAAGGTAACCAGCTTTTCATTGCTTTCTTTCATAAAACGCACAAGTTTATCTTCAAAATTCTCTTCTTTCAAATGAGTCGCTTCAAAATACTGCGGTGGCGGCAAAGCAGACGCCGCTTGCTTAATAGAAAGGCCAATTTTGCCAACGCCTGCTATATCTATAACCTTAACCATCACCATATCTTTTTCAGATAAGTAATCTTTAATGTCGCGCACAAAAACATCTGCTACCTCAGAAATATGAACTAAGCCTACGCGGCCGTCTGGTAGTTCAACAAATGCGCCAAATTTACTTATACCGGTAACACGCCCTTCTACGACGCTACCTACAGTTATCGGCATAAAAGCAAAATCCCCCTAAAAACTTCTGAGTTTTGGTATAATTATAATATTTTTAGGGAATGTTGTCAATACGAAAATAATATGTAACAGGAGTTTTACTTAAACAACTTAATGGGTCACATCTTTATCTTTTATTTTTTCATCCAATTCACGTACATCGCTTATTTCTGCCGGAGAAACTACGATTTCTCCTAATTTTACCATACCTAAACTGCCTCGTGCTATTTGCTCCAAATAAGAATCACTATAATATAATTTTAAATGCTCTTGCTGACGCCGGTATTCATCTTGGGCTTCTGTTAACTTCTGTTGATACTCTTCAACTTCATCTTGTATCGCCTGATAACGATGATACTGCGAGCCAAGTTTAAGCATCAGAAAACAAACCGCGCAAATAACCAGTAATCTAGACCAGCAAAAACGTTTTTTACTCTTCTCCCGCATTGTCTCCAAGAGAATCTTCCTCCTCTAAATCAAATAGCTTTAGTACCGAGCCGGGTATTACGATAACACTTTCATAGCCTTTAGCACGAGCACGATTATAAAGTGTAGCAATCGTACTTTCGGCCAGGGCCAGTGTATTGGCGATACTCTTAGCGGAATAACCACTTTCTTTAAGCGTTACTACTTGTTTTTCCCTAAAGCTTAGTTTTTCTGCTCCTCGTATCTCTATCTTCACAGCATCGCCCCTTAAAACTATTATTCGCATTATAACACATTGGTATTTACAAATCAAGTACAAATTTTTTACAAAAATACAAGCAACTCCCAGCAGAAAATTGCAAATATGGGCAGACTAATTTTGCTCTTGCCCAGTACATTATTATATGGTATATTAATACTAAGGCTGCTTTGATAGTCAGTATCCGGTATTCAGTGGTCAAAATGTAGAGGGTGTATCCATTGTTAAAAGACAATAATCAAGATATCATTATGCAAAGCTTTCTCTATTTAGTAGAGAAAGCAGAAAAGCATGCTTCAATTGCTGCTGAAACAGCTAATGCCGCCAATAATTTAGTAAAAAAGCTTTTAGGTAATCATAGTATATCAACAGACCTAATTACTGATCATGAATTACATGAAATTCAACTACTTAAATGCCGAAATGACATGGAAATAGCGCAACAGCGTGCTAAACAGGCAGAACAAGAATATCAACAGCTAAAAAGCCATGTAGATGAATTACAATTGCTGCGGCAAAGCACTTCCCAAATACAACCTAATGCACAGGAAAATGAGATACTTCATTCAATATATCATTCCCTGCCTACTGAACAGCCTTTACCACCACAGCCGCATCAAGTTACATCACCCGTACATCCCGAGTTACCACCGGAAACTGTAAAATATACGGCAACCGGCAACACTGGCTTACCAAGAAACCAAATAACAGGTATTTTAGCTACTGCAGAACCGCCTAATATGGCGAAACCGCAACTGTCAGCATCAGGTTTTGGTCCTATAGAGCAAGCTGTTTCAACCATTAAAACTGCTACACCGGCTAAGCTGGAAATTAAAAAAGATAGCCACACCTGGCAGTATTTTACCATGCCATTAGTAGCTTTAGTACTCCTCGTATGCTTACGCCTTTTGGTATTTGATGTTGTTCAGGTAAGCGGTATATCCATGACCCCTACCATACAGCCAATGGATAGCTTAATAAGCAGCAAAATTGCTTATAGGCTACATGACCCTCAGCGTTTCGATATAATACTATTAGATGCGCCAGATCAATCCGGTTATTTTATTAAACGCATCATTGGTTTGCCCAATGAACAGATTATGATTATGGACGGGTCGGTTTATATTAACGGAGAATTGTTAGATGAAGAGTTTCTCGATAATATTTACACTACCGGAAATATCGATACCATAATACCGGCAGATTCTTATTTTGTTATGGGCGATAACCGCCCAGCTAGCCTAGATAGCCGCGCCGATACCATCAACAGCATAGCAAAAGAACACATAAATGGTAAAGCCATACTCCGATTTTATCCTTTTAATAGTTTTAAAATGCTATAAACTAAGAAAAGTTTAAAAACTTAGTTTAAACTGGAGGATGCTTGAATAATGAGAAACATTTATTTTACAAGAACAGCGTTAAATGACCTGCCTGGTTTATCGGCATTGAACAAAATCGATGGGAAAGCAGCGGAGAAAGCTACTGTTCAAAGCTTACTGCAATTGGCGGAAGAAACAGAGAAACAAACTTCATTAGCTATTCAGACCATTAAAGCAGCCAATATTTCTGCTCGCGAAAAAATAATCAATGTTACGGTAGCAGGAATTAAAGATTATTCAGAAATAGAAACAGCTGTACAAAACCAACTGTCTACTCTGCAAAATCATGCTTTAGCGGTTACAAAAAGTTTGGATTGTCTTGATAAATCGAATGATTTATTAACACTGCTTTCTCAAGAAATTCTTCAACTTAATTCAGATATGAGCCAAGCGCAAGAAGAAGCTACTTTAGCTCACGAAAAAGCTGAAAAAGCCAGTTTGGAATACTTTGAAAAACAAGTTTACGCCTTAGATACCCCAAATGAATATGCCCAAGCAAAAAATCAGATTCCTCAGTCTTACAGAACTTATGAGCTGGAACAGGAATGGGATCGTTTAGCTCAAAAAGAATTTCTTTTGGCAAAAGAAGAGGCAGATATAGCTCGTAAGCAGGCAGAACAAGCCGGCTTGGAAGCTGAAGACAAAAGATTCCGTGTTTTAAGCATACAAGATGCTTTAGCCAAAGCTAAACGTGCCTACGATCTTGGTCAAGCTCAAATACATCAGTATCATCAAAACTATCAATTGGCTCAACAATGGGCGTTTTCTGCCAAAAATGAGTATTTGCAAATGAAGGGGCAGCTCGATAGGCTAATGGAATCTTCGTCGCAATTGCTTAATCAAGAAATTGCTACACCTATTTCAACAGCTTTTGCGCAGGCGCAGGCGCAGGCACAGGCAGAGCCTAGTAACGCCGCAGCAAATTATAGTATAGTGCCGTCTACACCCTATAGCGAACCGCCACCAGATCTTTCAACAGCTATGCCTGTTGTTGCCCAAAAGCCAAATACCCCGCCGCTTGCGGAAGAGGCTTCGCCTTTGCCCAAAACGCCGCCACTTCCGGCAGATGTTCCGCCTTTGCCCAAAACGCCGCCACTTCCGGCAGATGTTTCGCCTTTGCCCAAAACGCCGCCACTTCCGGCAGATGTTCCGCCACTGCCACTTCAGCCTTCTGCCTTTGCCACTATTCAATCGTTACCAAATCTGCCACCAACTATTCCTCCTGTTTCTCCTTTGCCGCATCAAATATCCGACCTTCCAAATGCGGTACCATTACCAAAAGAGCCTATTGCTAATCTTGATCAGCTGACACAAAATGAGCTTTCGCAGTCGCAAGGCACAGTAACACATGAGCCTAAACCAACTAAAAAAATCAAAGAAAACAAAAGACTGGAAACTAAAAAAAGAAAAGCCGCCAAAAAGCTTAAGGCCGAAGCAAAAACTAACAATTCCCAAGTATTTCTTTATTTAAGAGTGTTGATAATAACCATGGTGGCAGCTATTTGCCTGCGTCTATTTATAATCGATGTGGCGCAGGTGAATGGCAATTCCATGAACCCCACTCTCGACAACGCTGATATATTATTGATTAGCAAAATTTCCGTAAAAATCAATGCCCCGCAGCGTTACGATATAATAATGCTCGATGTTCCCGATAGGTCTTCTCAGCTGATAAAAAGGATTATCGGCTTACCCAATGAGCATATTGCCATAACAGACGGTTTGGTGTTCATTAATGGAAGGCTTTTAGAGGAAGAATATTTAGATAATATCTATACTGATGGAGATATTAGTATAGTTTTACCGGATGGATACTACTTTGTAATGGGTGATAATCGTTTTGCCAGCCGCGATAGCAGATCAAAAAATATTGGCGCGGTAACTATTGATAATATTTATGGCAAGGCTATATTGCGTTTCTACCCATTAAATAGTTTTAGTTTATTGTAGCAGTTGATTATTACTTTTTTGGCAAAAGCATTGAGGCGATGCCATTAGTTTCACCTTATCAAAACTCATGCTTATGCCATCGTAAACCACAAAACCGTCGTTACTTAGTGGCAAGCCCAGTAAATACTTTAGCACTTCCAATGCTTGCATAGAGCCTAAAACACCTGGGGTAGCGCCAATAACACCTTCAGGTTGCGACGGCTCTTTTTTATATTCCCCTTGCGGAAAAAGGCAGCGTAAGCAAGGACTAATACCAGGAGTAACCGTTAATAACTGCCCCCCAAACCCTCCTACCCCTGCATGTACGAATGGAATGCCCAAAGTAACACAGGCATCATTAAGCACAAAACGGCCGGCAAAATTATCCAAGCAATCCAGAGCAATATCGTAGTTTGGCAAAATACTTTCGGCTAAGTTCTTACTAAGAAATTTCTCATATAACGTAGTTTCTAAATATGGATTTAAAGCCAGCAAACGCTTATGCGCTGCAGTAACTTTTGGTTTACCAATATCATCCATAGTATACAGCAACTGCCGATTAAGGTTAGAAATAGAAACCACATCTCCATCACATAGCCCCAAATGTCCAATTCCCATAGCAGCTAAATAATAAAGAGCCGGCGCGCCCAAACCGCCGCAGCCAACTACTAATACAGAGGCTTTCGCCAGCTTTTGCTGTCCCTCTTCGCCTATTTCTTTCATAATAATCTGGCGGTTATAAAGCTCTTTCCTTTTATCATCCGGGCACATCGACAATCCCCCTTCCTTAATAATAGCCATGTTTGGGGCGGATAAAAACTTTAATAAGCAAATTGCCGCGTTCTCCGCCTTGCTTACCCGGTTCTCCCATTCCTTTTATGGAAATAGCTTGCTCATTTTTTATTCCTTTAGGTATTTTTACCATAATTTTCTTACGCATCTTCATAGAACCTTTACCGAAGCATTTCGGGCAAGTTTCGCTGGCACTTTTACCTCTGCCACGACAAGCAGGGCATTCTCGTGTTTGCGTCATTTTTCCAAAAGCATTCTGAGTTATTACACGCTCTTGCCCCGAGCCATGACAATGTGGGCAAATATCTGCTTTTGTTCCCGGTTTTAAGCCGTTGCCGCTGCAAGAAGTGCATATTTCAGCGAAATCGAAGCTTACCTCTTTATCTACGCCTAAAGCAGCTTCATTAGCCAATATATGTATAGAGACAGTTGTATCTCGCCCACGTTTGGGATCGCTTTTTGACCTGCCCTCACCAAAGATATCGCCAAAAGTACCGCCAAAATAATTGGCAAAATTGATATCACCGCCGCCAAAACCACCAAAGATCGGTCCACTGCTTTTATCCTGCTGATAAGCAAAATGACCCTGCTTATCGTACTCCGCTCTTTTTTGCGCATCAGAGAGTACAGCAAAAGCTTCATTTATTTCTTTAATTTTTTCTTCAGCTTCGGTATTATCGGGGTTGGCGTCCGGATGGTATTGTTTAACTAATTTGCGATATGCCGATTTTACCTCCGCTTCCTTGGCGTCTTTTTTTATTCCAAGGATTTCGTAGTAGTTATCTAAATTACCCATGTTAATGTTATACCTCTGCTAATTCCAATATTTTTGTGAATTTTACTCCCAATATAGCGCGGCGCAAAGCGCTTTCCGCCACCGCCATTCTCACCGCTATCGAGCGTACTCCTTTAGGCGAACGCGCCGAGAAAACTATCGGCGCATCATTATTTACAAAAGCAATAGAATACAACAAACCATCATTTCTGTAAACAGCCTGATAATCATTATATAAGGGCGGCATAAATCTCCAAAAAACAAGTTGTTCCTCTTTATCCCTATCTAAATAAACAACTGGTTTAAAATCATATTTTAGTAAAAACCGTTCCAGCAAAAGCTTGAACCTATCGCTTATGAGCTCATTTCGCGCATCATAATCGATATCGTAATACTTATACAAATCATGCGCCATCACAACTTGTGCGCTTTCACCCTTAGGTATAGTAGGCAGTGATGCATTTTCTGGCGATTCCATAACATAATAACGCATAAAAACCAATCCTTTTTAAAATAATCCCAACTGGATAAGACATTGACAGAAAAACCGCTTTTGCCTTATAATCATTATTAAGGGTGCCTCAATTTACTCCGAATAAGCTCGCTATTCTTAAAACTGTATTTGCCACGAAAAAATTTATACACAGGTATTATGAATATGAGAAAAACACCCCATAAATTTTTTATTTTAAATATTCTAATTGCTATACTGGCTTTAACTAGCAGCGGATGCAACAGCGCCCCTCCCGCGGAATATACTTTGCCGGAAAGCTATATTATCATCAACGCAGATACTTTTCCCGACCCCATTTTTCGCGACTTCGTTGCCGGTATAGATATAGACAAAAATCAAGATAGTTTACTTTCGGCTGCAGAAATGCTGGAAATTTTAGAGCTTGATTTATCAGATAAAGGTATTACCAGCTTACAAGGCATAGAGTTTTTCACCGCATTAAAATATCTGGATTGTTCCGAAAATCTGCTAATAGAGCTGGATATTAGCTGTAATTTTGAACTGGGGGCGCTCAATTGCCGCAATAATATGCTGACCTCTTTAGATATAAGTAAAAATACCAAGCTAGTAGCGCTAAGCTGTTCCAAAAACAATATGATAGATGAAACAGCTGTTAATGGCCTAGATAAAAATATAACTACCGCCTTTATTTTCGAGCCTCAAAACACATTAGAAGCCGCCAATTCACTACCAACCAGCGCCAAAACCGCCCTACCCAGCGCCTCTAAAGTGCTAGTGAACGGAAAAACAATTGCTTTTGACGCATATAATATTGAAAATAACAATTATTTTAAGCTGCGAGATATAGCTCAATCCCTAATAGGCAGCGCCAAACAGTTCGGGGTAAACTGGGATGAAAAAGCTAATGTCATCTTGCTCACCAGTAATAAAGCTTATAATGTAATGGGTGTGGAAATGATTAGCGGCAGTACAGATATTTGCGAAGCTACGAAAACAACTTCAAAAATTCATCTTGATGGCAAGGAAGTGCAGCTTACTGCCTATAATATTAATGGCAATAATTATTTTAAGCTACGCGATCTTGGTCAGGTTTTAGATTTTGGTGTTTCCTGGGATGCGGCAAAGAATACTATTAGTATCGATACCAGCAAGGGATATACGCCAGAGTAAATATCTTATCATACACCATTGTTTATTTGATTATACTGTATCAATAATAGTTTTACAACATGCCATCTTTAAGTCGCTTATCACAATTGGCGAATGTGTCAATGATATAGTTTTAGAAAGCAAAAGTTTTGACGAAGAAAGCGTTAAGGATAATCTTTTTGAATAGATTCCAAAGCTTTCTTTTCTGCGCTGTCATGGGTTTTCGCAACGTTATTGACTCCCCCCTGATGCCCTTCAGGCATCGTCCCCCCTCGCAGGCGAGGTGGGCAAGAGTAGCATGGAGTATACAATTTACTTCTTATGGGGAACCCACCTCTCTAATCCTC
>JGI24705J35276_12238688_pt1 | contig 37700 bp, 30 predicted proteins | sample TergutNt197P4_FD_35276 | JGI IMG/M metagenome (IMG submission 35276) | reverse complement strand
CGACAGCGAGGCCGTGCCCGCGAGTTTCAGGATATTCCTGCGAGACGAGTTGATGGCCATGATCGTGCTCCGTTCCAAGTCGACTACAGTCTGGTTCCTAAGTCGCCCGTAGTATTACCGGTGAATGTCTCGGCAGGTGGGCAGGACGGTGCCGATTTGTGAATGCTTTGTGCGATTGTGTAACGAAATTTAAGGCCGTGGCTTCGTTGAGGAATTTTCGAGCACAGGCAGCTGGTCCGAGTTGCGTTACGGTACGCCCGCTCATAAATTGCAGACGGCCTGATGCGGCGCGGTTTCCGGACCGCCGCGTTCTTTTGGCAAGCTTCGGCGCAACCGGTGTGCCGCCAACGCGTCATCTGCACCGCACGGGAGGTCGACGCATGCTTCAGAACAAGCCCGATACGGCCGCAAAAACCAGCATTGGAACGGGCGCGAAAAGCCGTTCTGGATACTTCACGCTGCTCCGGACTTTGATACGTAAAGGACCACCGACAAATGTCGCGTCGTGGACTGTCGGTTCCTTGTTGCTATCATTGACCGCAGCCGTCGTCATAGTCGCGCTCGCCGTCCTGGTCCGCATCACGATCCTCGCTGCCCTTGGAACGAGGCTGGTTTACATAACTCTGTATCCGGCAGTCGTGGCCGCCAGCGTCATCGGTGGCCTCCCGGCTGGCATCCTCGCCGCCGTGCTGTCTGCGACGATTGCATCGTTCTGGCTTGCCCCGATCTTCGAGAACATGGAATATCTGGGCTTGGGTGTCTTCCTTCTCGCCTGTGCGCTTATCGTCAGCGTCGTCGAAGCCATGCACCGTGCCCGCGCCCGCGTCCGTGACGCCGAGGCGCGCGCCCAAATCAGCGATGCGATTCGCGAAAGCCAAGCGCAGCTTTCCGCTGTGGTCAACAACGCCGCCGAGGGCATCACGGTGACGGATGACAGGGGCCGCATCCGTTCGACCAATTCGACGATGTCGAAAATATTCGGATACGCATCCGACGAACTCGTCGGACAGAGCGTCGGTGTGCTGATGAACGGGCGTCAGCGGCTCGAGCACGACGCCTACATCGGCGAATATCTGAACACAGGCCGCGCCAAGATTATCGGGATCGGGCGCGAGGTCGAAGCCCGGCGCAAGGATGGAACACTCTTTCCGGCGCATCTCGCAGTCAGCGAGATAGTGATCGAAGGCAAACGCCACTTTGTTGGCCACATCCGCGATATCTCTGAGCAAAAGCAGGCACAGGAGAACCAGGCTCGGCTGACCGAGCAGCTATCCCGGTCGGAGCAGCAAGCCCGCCAACAGGAGGCGCTGTTCAAGGGGGTCTTTGACGGCGCGCCGGATGCCATTGTGCTCACCGATATGAACCGCCGCATCCGCATGGTCAATCCAGCCCTGCAGAGCTTATTCGGCTTTAGCGAGAGCGAACTCGAAGGCGCACCTGATCTCAGGATCTACGCATCGCAGGACGACTGGAGGAGAGTGAGTGAACTGATGTCTGCGCAGAGCGAGCGCGGATTGACGACGCGGGAGAATGTCTCGTTCCGGAAGAAGAACAAGACGACATTCCCAGGCGAGATCCTGGCCGGCTACTACCGTGACGTCACCGGCACTCCGCTGGGCTACATCACGATCATTCGCGACATGTCCGAGGAAATTGCGCGGCAGGAAGCCAAGCGGCAGAGCCAGAAGCTCGAATCGCTCGGGCAATTGACCGGCGGGATCGCACATGACTTCAACAATATCCTGACAACCATTATCGGTAACCACGAATACCTGAAAGAGCGCCTGACAGAGTCAGACGAGCAGCACGCGCTACGCAGGGCTAACGACGCTGCGGAAATGGCAGCCCGTCTGACCACCCGCTTGCTCACCTTCGCACGTCGGCGACAACTTGAGCCGGTTTCCCTCAATCTCAACATAGTAATCAGCACGATCAGCGAACTGCTTCGCCGCACTATCGGCGAATCCATTTCGTTGGAGCTGTTGCTAGCGAAGGAGCTGGATTATGTGCGCGCGGACGTTAGCGAAATCGAGAACGTGATTATCAATCTTGCCCTCAACTCCCGCGATGCCATGCCAAACGGCGGCCGTCTGACGATTGAAACCGGCAACTTAAAGTTTACAGAGCGAGACGCGCCGCCCGGTCTGGCACCGGGTCCCTACGTGGTGCTGTCAGTGACCGATACCGGCGTCGGCATGACGCAGGAGGTTATGACGCGCGCCTTCGAGCCCTTCTTCAGCACAAAGGGGATCGGACGCGGGACCGGGCTGGGACTGAGTACGGTGTACGGTTTTGCCGAGCAGTCGGGCGGCAGAGTAGTATTTGATTCCACCTTTGGCAAAGGCACGACCGTGCGAGTGCTGCTGCCGCCTTGCAAGAAACCACTGAACGAGATTGCCGACGACGACGATATGCCGCTGGCCCCGAACGCCGAAATTGTCCTGGTGGTCGAGGATGATCCGGATGTACGGGAAACGACGCTTCGACGCGTCGAAGCTCTCGGATATGTCGCTGTTGAGGCGCACAACAGCGCGTCGGCCATCCAAATTCTGCAAACCGGAGATCCGATTGATCTCGTCTTCAGCGACGTGGTGATGCCTGGCGGGATGTCAGGCTACGAGTTAGCGAGTTGGGTCACGATAAATCGGCCGGATGTGAAAATCCTGCTTACCTCAGGGCATGTCGACATTAGTCATGTAGATCCCGCGGCACGTGAACAATTCGAACTGCTCGAGAAACCGTATAAGCGCGCGGAACTTGCGCAGGCACTCTTCGCAAAGCTGACCAAAAGGGAATAGAGCATGTCCGCGAAGATGTGCCCCGGTGTTTGCCTCGCGACGAGCGCGAGGCGCTTGCGCGGAGTCCCTCAAGCGACACGCAATGCACGGTGACTGTTCATCTTAAGATCACGCGCCTTAGACGCGCTTTACATCAGCGGCAAACGCGTAGCCGACTCCTCTTACCGTCTTGAGAATTCGCGGTATCTCGCTCTGCGGCTCGATCTTCTTGCGCAAGCGCGCGATCAGCGCGTCAATCGTCCGGTCGAGCGGCGTCCAATCGTGACCTTTCAACGAGTCCATGATTTCATCGCGGCTGAACACCCGGCACGGATGCCTGACCAGGAGCGCGAGAAGGTTGAACTCGGCGGTTGTTAGGTCGATCACCTTCCCATCGAGATTCGTCAGTTCCCGCCTCGTCAAATCGATTGTCCACTTGTCAAACTCGTAGCGCTCGGATTCTGTTCGATGCTGCTGGGGCTCACCAGAATGGCCGTTCTCATAGCGACGCAACACCGCGCGAACGCGCGCCAGGACCTCTCGCATATGGAACGGTTTCGAAATGTAGTCGTCGGCTCCCAGTTCAAGACCGACCACGCGATCAACCAGATCTCCCTTCGCTGTGATCATGACTATCGGGATATTGCGATGAGTTCTGATCTCCCGAGCGAGCGTCAGACCATCCTCGCTCCCGAGCGTGAGATCAAGCGTGATCAAGTCGATCAGGTGCGTCCCGAGCAGATTCATCAACTCAGCGCTGCTCGATGCTTCTTGTACGTCAATTCCTTCCGATTCAAAGCCGGTTCGCAGAACGTGCCGAACTGCCGGATCATCTTCGACAACAGCGATCATCGGTGGTGGTCTCGGCGGGGGCACAGTGCGCATTGTACTGAAGAACTCAAATGTCGATTATTGCCTATTCAGCGGTTACCTTTGACAGATCGCGCATGCCACTCCGCTCAATCAAGACCACCGAGCCTACAGAATCGCCTCGCCGCCAATCGGCAAGTACGATCCAGCTTTGCGTTCGTCCGCCTCCTCGCGACACGCAATCCCCCGTGCCGTTAGCCATCGAGACACGCGCGCGGCGTCTACCGCACTTTCCTCGGCGGCATCGCCGGCAAACCTTCGCCATTGATCGACGTTTCGTAGCGGAACACCAATGATCGTTGGAATCTCGAGTCCAAACGCTTCGGCGATCACGTCCCGAAGGCCGGCACCCTCAGCCTCGATTTTCCCGAACTTGTTCAAAATCAATAAAGCTGGCCTGTTAGCAAGTGCAGTTTTCATCAAGGTTATGGCCTCTGTGAGGGCCGAGCGATCCAACCGACAGCCTCGCGCACCGTTGCCGCGAAATTCGGAAATACGCAACAAAATGCCGGACCAAAGCTCCTCGACCTCCATGTCACACTTGCGTCGATCGCGCACGAAATGGTTGTGTTGTACGAGGCCCGCGACCCGTAGACCGGCGGCCCGCAGGCCATAGCCGAGATCAGCCAGGAACTGGTCCGCCGCAACGCCATCCTCGTATGTGAGTGCGAGGATGGTGGCTTGAGGGAAAACAGCTGCACGTGCAACCAAGAGAATAATTCCCACGCTAAACTGATAGTTCGTGCGCGCACTTCATAACCTGCGCATACGTCTGGCAAATTGAGTTGGATCAATACCGGCGCGCAAGCGAGCTACTAAGGGAAGCCGCGGCTTTCCGCTATCATATTCAAGCATCTCGATGGCCAGGGTTTTCTAGCAATAACTCACCCCGAGTTGTCATTCCACCGTTGCGTGCTTGCGCAACGGGGAATGAGGACGGAACAAGTGGCCGCGAGATGTGAATCCGATAGCCCCACGCGCGAGAGCGCTCGCGCGAAAATTGGCTCCATCGCGAGGCAAACCGGTTTCCACTTTTGCGGATCACGTCCTGTATGGCGGCTTCACCTAATAGTGCTTCCAGAGATGTCTTGACCGGTTCCTCCACCGAGAAGCGGGCGACCGGCGGCGACATGGATGCGGGGGCGAGGTCACTCCCCGTTGTGGGACGATTGCTGTTCGATCGCGCCGAATTGGCCGGGGCGGTGGCCGATCTCGGCGTTTTCGTGCCGATCGCAGTCGCGATGATCGTCCAGAACGGCCTCTCACCAACCGCCGTGCTCCTTCCGGCCGGGCTCCTCTACGTGGCCGCCGGCCTGCTCTATCGCGTGCCGGTACCGGTGCAACCGCTCAAAGCTTTCGGAGCCATCGCCATCGCACAAGGGATGGGCTCTTCCGAAATCGCCGCCGGAGCGCTGCTGATGGGCGTGCTGTTCGTCGCACTTGGCGCATCCGGGCTTCTGGACCGTGCCGCAAAGATTTTTCCCAAGCCGATCATTCGCGGTGTGCAACTTTCGGTCGGCTTGTTGTTCTGTCAGCTCGCCTGGAAGTTGACCACCGTTCCCCCCGCTGCGTTCACGGACCACGCGATGCCGGCTTGGTGGCTGGTCGGCGGCGCCGCAGCCGTCACGGTCGCCGCCCTGCTGCTCCGAGGCCGCAACGTCGGCTTGTTGTTGGTCGCGATCGCGATCGCAGGCATAATGGTGGCTTTCCATGGACCGCTGTCGTTCGGGCCCTCGACCTTGCACTTGCCGCAACTGAACACACAGGTCTTCGCGGCAGCCGCCATTGCACTCGTTCTGCCGCAACTTCCTTTGACGTTCGCCAACTCCTGTCTCGCCACCACGGATGTGGCGCAGACCTACTTTGGCGCAGCTGCGGACCGGGTGAAACCGGGTCGGCTGGCGCTCAGCCTTGGAGTGGCGAATCTCGTTGCGAGCATGATGAGCGGGATGCCGGTCTGTCACGGCGCGGGAGGCCTGACCGCTCACCGCTCATTCGGCGCCCGCACAGGCGGGGCGCCGGTCGTCCTGGGTACTACGTTGGTGTTGATCAGTCTTCTGATTGGCAACAGCTTGGCCGCGTTGCTGGCCGGCTTTCCGATTCCAATTCTCGCAGGACTGCTCGTCGTGGCGGGCTTGCTGCACATCATGCTCCTGAAGGATTTGGCCCGTCCCTCACACTGGGCGCTGGCCATCACCGTCGGCGCGGCGGGTTTTCTCAGCAACCTTGCGATCGCGCTGGTCGGTGGGCTCATGATCTGGTGGACGGCCAAGACAATCTTCGCGCTGCGCGAGAACCGGAATGGTTAGCAGGTCGTAGGGTGCACCAAGCTCCAAGACGCAAGCACAGATCGTGGGGCGATAGGCGAAGGTCGAGCCGTTAAGGCGAGCCTTGACGTCTTCGGCGGCAATGTCGAGCGCCCAGAGACCAATCGTAAGCGCAGAGAACGTGCGGCGGCGCTGGAGAAGACGCCGCATATATTTGCCGGATCCTAAATCGCCCAGAGGCTTGCGGCCGCATGTTACGAACATTCGACCCGCGCGCCGCTGAGTCAGCCAGAGGCTATCTCTCGGTTACCATCGACAGAACCGTGCGAGAGAGATCCGAAGTCGATTCCACCAATTGGTCCGCGCCGGCCGTTTCAAGCTCATCTCGGCTGCCATATCCCCAAAGCACACCAAGACTGCGTACTCCAACCGCGTGAGCGCCGGCGATGTCATGCCGGCGGTCTCCGACCATGAGGCTGCGCGAGGCCCGTATATTTTGTTCGGACAAGATGTGGGCGAGCAACTCTGGCTTATGGTCCAACTCACCGCCCGGCAATGAGCCATAGATGCCATCAAAGTATGGCGCCAATTCCAGGTGCTGCAAGATGCGACGTGCGAACAATTCGCGCTTTGAAGTAGCGAGATAAAGTCGCAATCCGGCTTCCCGCATTTCCCGAAGAGCGTCGCCAACTCCCGGATAAAGCTCGCTCCTAAGCAGGCCGCTTTCGCCGTAGTGCTGGCGGTAAGCCAGCACGGCCTCGTCGACCCTATCATCTCCGTAGGGCTGGAGCAGAAACCGCACCACCTCTTCCAGTGGCGGTCCAATGAAGCGCTTCACATCGAGCGCTTCATTTGGTCTGTGTCCGAGCGCACGCAGCATGGCCAGGCAGCTTGCGGCAATGCCGGGCTGCGAATCAGTCAAAGTGCCGTCGAGGTCTAAGAGAACAGCGGGAGTCGCGGACATGATCGCAAGATACCGGCAGGCAAGGAACTGGTAAAGGAGCGGCCGTCGGAGGTCCGCTTTGGGCATTCGCCGACTCAAGATTGCGAAGCTGGCTTCGCTCCAGCGGCGAGCCGCATTCATAGAACTGGCGGCCCCCGACAACGCCTTGGAAGCCGCGGTCACCAGGCGATAGCAGCGACGCAACGAAGCATTAGTCAGCTTCTTACAAAACCTGACGAAATCTCTTTAACGAAATTTTAAGCGCGTGCGCGAACTTGCGCTGGAAAAGCAAGCAATCGGCCGAGCAGAAAGCAGCCCCAGCAAAGGTTTTCCGTTACCATGAACGCCAAGACTGCTCGCACGACCGGATCGCCCCTACAACAGAAAGCTTAACCGGAAATTCAGGACTCCGCCGGAGCACGGAAACTTATTCCGACCCCATTTACGAGTCTTTCAACGCCACGAGCCAAAAAGAACAAAACGACTCGCATCGAGGAAATCGTGTCGCGCTTGCCGGGTGCGCCGCCCAAGGAAACGGCCCCCTCGCTTTACCGCGATCGACCGAGGTGACGCTGCAGTTCAGTCTTCCTCTGAGGCCGATCTCGAGCCTCATAGGAGCGACCATCGATTGCGGTCGAGTCGTCCGGACATAGTCACGATGCAGGCCTGAAGTTAGACGCATGACTGTCATTGGTATGAGCCCCATCAAGCGCTTCGTGAATTTTATGTCACTGGATGTGCACAATTCGGAGCTTCTAAAAGCGCAGTGCGCCTCGCTCTCGCGGCTGCTTCCCTTTATGTACGCAATCCTGGTTGTCGACAGCTGGTCGCTCGCAGTAACTTTCATCGGACTAGCTCCGCTTCCGCTGACGATTGGCGTGAGCACTTGTCTGATAGTGATCTGCGCTATCCGTCTTGTAGTATGGCGGCAGACAAGGGGGGCCTCCATTTCGCGGGAAACCGCAATTCTGGAGCTTCGGCGGACACCGCGTCTTACAGTTATCCTGAGTTTTGGATTCTCCGGCTGGGCAATTGCACTGTTTCCGTATGGAGACGCATTCGCGCAAGCTCACGTTATATTCTATGTGTTGATTACCTCGATCAGTTGCATGTTTTGCCTTATTCATCTGCGGTCAGCTGCAATACTCATCGCGGCGATAACGGGCCCGATAGTCGTCTCCTTTCTCCTTCTGCAGTGGACCGAGACGGCTGCGGCCATGGCTGTCAACTTCACTCTTGTGATGATCGTGTCGTTGATCGTTATCTTGATCCAGAATCGTGACTTCATTCAGCTTGTGGAGAGTCAGAAGCGCGCACAGGCGTTAAGCAATGAGAATTTGCGACTGGCAAACCTCGACGCCCTGACAAACCTGCCAAATCGGAGAGCCTTTTTCTCGCAACTCGCAAAGGCTTTTTCGCAGGCTCAGGCCGGAAATACGAGGCTTGCCGTTGGCATAATCGACCTGGATGGCTTTAAACCGATCAATGATCTCCATGGCCACACCATCGGCGACAGACTCTTGCGCGACGTTGGATCACGGCTTTCCGAGATCGCCACAACAAATGAGGTCTTCATCGCAAGGATTGGCGGCGATGAATTCGCCTACGTGGTTTCAGATGCGGCCGATGATGCAAGCATGATGGCGTTCGGAGGGATCCTTTGTGCTGCCCTGCGTATGCCGTATATGCTGGGCGAAACGAAGGTGACGATCTCGGGCTCGGTCGGAATTGCGGCCTACCCGGAGCTAGCCGGTAGTCCGAATCAAGTGTTCGATCGGGCGGACTATGCCCTCTACCATGGCAAGCAAATCAAGAAGGGAGGCGTGATGCTTTTCTCGGCTAGCCACGAGGCGCAGCTGAACCGAGATGCCCGTATCGAGCAGGCGCTCAAGACCGCCGACCTTCAAGATGAGTTCTCCGTCGACTTTCAGCCGATCGTCGATATTCGCTCGTCAAAGGTCCTGGGCTTCGAAGCGCTGGCCAGATGGCGGAGCCCAACATTGGGACATGTTTCGCCGGCCCAGTTCATTCCAATCGCGGAACGGGCTGGCTTCATCGGACATCTTACTCGTCCACTCCTGCAACAAGCCTTGATGGCTACCAAAGCCTGGCCGGACCATCTGCGCCTCGCGTTCAACTTGTCGGCTCATGATCTCAATTCGCACGAAGGCGTGCTTTCCATCATCAGCATCATTGAGAAAAGCGGATTCAACCCGAAGCTGCTTGACCTGGAAATCACGGAGACTGCGCTCACCCACGACTTCCAGCAGGTTCATAGTTCGATTGAAATGCTTCGCCTGCTCGGTTGTGGAATTTCATTGGATGATTTCGGAACCGGCTACTCAAGCTTATCGCATCTCCATTATTTGCCGCTCACAAAAATCAAGATTGATAGAAGTTTCGTAAGTGATCTGAAACAATCTCCGACGAGCCTTAAGATCGTAAAGTCCTTGTTGGCCCTCAGTCGGGACATGGGGCTCGAATGCGTTGTCGAGGGTGTCGAGACAGAAGAAGAGGTTGCCGCACTAAAGGCGCTGGGTGGATTGGTCGTGCAAGGCTACTACTATTCGCCGCCCATTCCAGCAAACAGAGTTCCGGCTCTAATAAGTCGGTTTGGTCGGCCCGACAGTAGCGGTGCAGCTTCGACGGAGATCACCATTAACGCGGCTCTCCAATGACGCATCGATCGTCATTTGCGCAGGCGAGACGACCGCCCCCGGCAGTCCGCGCGAGGCCGGACTCCCACTAACCCGGTTCCCTGCGATGAGACAGCAGGCGAAATCACAGCCGACCGCGACGGCGCTGATGAGTTCATGGCCGCTTCGATGCTCGCTTGCAGTGCGGCGAGACCGTCGCGTCCGGCATGGCTCCCGGCGTTTCCAGCCATCCATGATGCGTTGCAGAATTTTGCGTCGAACTGCTTGTCGATCAAACGCAAAAATGCCATAAGAAGCAGAAGCAGCATTAGGATACCATCGTCAGGATACCATCGTCACAAACGGGAACCGATGAGTAACCGATCCCTCGCTGAAACGTGAAGAAAATCAAACAAAATTGAGTTTGGCGAGTTTAGCGCTCATCGCCCCATGAGGCGGCTTGTTTTGTGCAGGCCGCGGGGAGCGTAACATCATGAGGCGGCAGCATTCGTATTCGGCTCTCTTTATCGGAAGAGACAGCCTGCTTAGTGAAGGCATTGCCAAAGTTCTGACTTCGGCGAATTTTCGCATAGTCGCGACCGCACTATCCGCCGACGATTTGATCGTCGGAAATGTGCAAGTACAGACACCGTTGATTATTGTTGTTCATACCCGCGACAATTTCCGCATCGCGGCCGACCAAATCCAGCTCTTGAGAAGCAATTACCCTCACGCTCGCATTTCGGTCATAAGCGATCGCTATCACCTGGACGAATTGATTTCAGCATTTCGTGCAGGCGCCAACGGCTTCTTCGTTGATGTCATGAGCCGCGATACGTTCATCAAATCAATAGAGTTGATTATGATGGGACAGACCGTCCTTCCTCCGGAATTTCTATCATTCATTCTGGGCCCGGAAAGCGTTCAGCCCGACGATGCCGGCACTTGTGATGACGTCGACGCCCCGCCCCTCGCAGCGACGGACGACGTGAGGGTGCCGCAGCTTTCACCACGGGAGAAGGTGATCTTGCGCTGCCTGGCTGAAGGAGATTCCAACAAATCGATTGCACGAAAGATCAACGTTACCGAGGCCACCGTCAAAGTCCACGTCAAGGCTATCCTCCGCAAGATTCGCGTCCACAATCGCACACAAGCCGCGATCTGGGGGATGAACAACGGGTGCCTGGCACAAAATTTCAACTCTGACTCTCTGCCACCGGCAGCCATCTTAGCAAACGGCTGCCCACAAGCAGGCTCTGAGGTCGCGCACAATGGTGCGCCAGCAATCGCGATCGACTGGAGAGCCGTTTTGCCTCAGCTCGAAAAGCCTGCCCCGAAACGGCGCAGCTAGATTCTGCAAATATCGGGCTCACCCAACGACCTTCGTTGCGGAACAGTCTTGATCGATCTCAACCGCTACGTACGAACTACCGCCCGATCTCATCGTAAGAAAATCCGGTAGGTGGCGCGATCGAACAACGCGCGAGCTAGTGTTCGAACGCTGAGACGGTCCGACGCTTGCAACAGATCCAGAAATAATGTCTCGCCGTCCGCTTCGTTTGTTCCTCTGACCAGTTCGCTGGTCGACTTGCAGTTGGCGAGCCTGCGCACGATGTCGAGAAGGCCGCGTTGGTAGCGATAGCGCGACACCGAGCAACCCAGCAGCACTGCCCGTTGCCGGCAGGAAATCTGGGCAGGGGCAAAGCTTCGCGTGGCCGATCGGAACATCGGCAGATCGGCTTCCGTGTCACCAATGGCAATCGTCTCAGCATCCGGCCCCAGGACGCGGTCGCGCAAAGACACCAAGCCGGCCCCCTTCTCCGTGTCCTTTGCCACGATGGTGGTATCCATCGTGGTATGGTGAAAAGAAAGCCGGTCAAGCCGCAGCGTCGTGAGCAGGTCTGTCACGAGGAGCGTCGGCAGCGGGGTCGCCTCTCCCGGACCCACGCTGAACGAACTATTCGAATTCGCAAACATCGAACGTAGGCTGGCCGGCCGCTTCTCGAAAGTGAACGCTCGAATGGAATATTGATGGCGCTCGTCCAGGAAGACCCCGGGTGTCCGCCGCAAGTGCCATCTCAGTTCGTCGAGTTGAGCCAGAGTTTCCTGCCCGAGCAGGCATTGTCCGTGTTGAGCGACCGCGTCCCACAGATAGGCGCCGTGCTCCGCCACCCCACCCGCCAAGCCGTAAGCTTCGCAGTAGTCTCTCACCTCGCTAGCCGACCGCGCCGTGTTCAGGGCAACGGAATATCCGCCACGCGCCAGCAGCGAGAGGGCCTCCATGCCCGCAGCCGTCGTGCACGGGTAGCCGAAGATACGTCGGTCGAGGACTCCATCGACATCAAGAAACACGACAGGCGACCGCCAGCGCGGTGGCTGGATTCCACGACAACGTGCGCCACAAAACCGTGCGGTCTGGACAGTGAGAAAGTCCCATGCGACGAGGAAGCGACGGTGCGCCTCCTGCCGCAGCCCGACTGCGTCGAAAAGATCCTCTTGAGCCTTTTCCATCGTCCAGAGGCCTGCAAGCAACTTGTTGATAAAGAGACGCCGCTCCACCTCAGCGTCTCCAGAGTGCTCAACGTATCGACGGATCAGTCGACCTTCCTCGTCGGCCGAGAGCCCAAAACTGAGGATGGTCTCGGCCAGATCATAGGCGGGATCGACCGCGTTCACCTCAGCCTTGCCCAAGCCGTGCGCATGGTAGCCTGTCTTCAACAGGCCACGCGTTCCGCCAATCCAGCCGGCGCGCCCCATACGGCCGTCGATCAGCGTAGGAAACGGGCACTGGAATCGGCATAGCCGCTGCAGCATCCACGACCGCATCGGCAAATCGATCAGAAACCGTCCGTACGCACGGGCGAGCGATTTTGCCAAGAGCTCCAAGCCGTTTTCGTGCACAGCCTTCCCCGGCGTGCGGTCTTTCGGCAAGCTTAACTCGCGGGTTCGCGCGGCAATATAGGCTGCTGCCGTGTCGATCCTTCGATCACGGTCCGAACTGACGTCTTCGTCATCGGATCGTTGCGGCAGCCATTCTGTGTAAAGAATGCCGTCACGGAGTCCAAGAAGCGGTGGGACGAAGTCTGATAGCCTTCGAGCGGCCAGAAAGGCGGGATAGCCAAGATACCCCAGGCCAACGCTCGTTCCCAGGACATACTTGGTTTCGTGCCCCCGCGGCGATTGCAGTTGCACTTCGAATATCCGCTTCAGGGCCGTTCCGCGTCGAGAGCCGTTTTGTAACGCTGCATTGAGATCGTCGGCCCGACTGCTGCCGATCACCCGGACGCAACAGACTCCTCGTCTCGCAAAGTACTCGGCAAGCCGATTCTCTACATTCGTAGGATTGAGCAATTGCTGCTTTCGCCAATGTTTCGGCTCAAGCGGAATGACCATGCCTTCGGGCCAAGTAGCGAACCAGTTGCGGGCCGCGCGGTGAACGGGAACGAGCGCCTTTATTCGGGAGGGGTCGTATCCCGCCTTGCGAGCAATTTCGACAACTAGACCGATTGCGCCGCCCGAATGCGGCGGGTCGTCCACGATGACGACTGTGAAGCCCTGCTTTGCATATCTCGTCAACTCGGCGCGTTCGCGCCGCCCAGGCCCCTTGTTCGGATGCACAGTCAGCGAGGCAACTCGTTGATAGCTTTCGTTCCTGAAGAACGGGCGCAGCAGTGCGGAGAAATATGTGCCCGCCGTGCGCACCCCCAAGAGGAGGATCGGCAGCGACCTATCAGGATATTGCCGCACGAACTCTCGCCCCAGCGCCAGTACGTCAAACTGGGTCATGTTGAGCCGGCTGAATGCCGACGGTACACCGAGCCGCAATGCCAGCAACCCGGAAGGGAGCTTCGACTGCAGCTTGCCAGAAATCCTCTTGACGGAATCCGCAAGCAGCAGGGGCGACGTCTCACCGCTGGCCAAAACGGCGAGAAAGCTGTGTAAGACATCCTCCCACTCTTCCTTCCAGAGCCGGACGTGCGATCGATCCCACTTCACCAGGCTTTCGCCGACCTGCTCGGTAACCCACAGGGCGATAGACCCAGCTCGGATTCTCGCGAGCTGAGCTGGCATCCGCAACGTGTGACCGCGCAGATATTCATCAGCCGCGTTTAGCAACGAACATGAAAGCAGATATACGTTTGTCGTGATTTCGGCGAGCTGCCACTCCGCCTGAACACCGGATAACCGGCCAATTTCGTCGCCAAGACGCTGAACGGCTTCACCAAAGGTCAGGTGTGGATCCAGACTCCAGTCATAAGTAGAGTAGAAGGCGGCCTCATCGGCAAATGGATCGTATTGTAGAGAGATTTCATCACGGTTCGCGGGGCCTGTCGTTGTGACCATGATGCGTCTTCCCGTAGTTGTCATGTCCTACGAAGCCGATGCGGGGTCCCACTCGTACCGTGCATGTTCGTGATGACGCTCGATGGCGCGTGAATAGATCGCCATGAGCAGCTCATGGTTCGCTTCAGCAGTGAAATTTCGATTAAAGGTCTCGCGCGCGAGCCTTCGCATCCGCTTCAGCGCGGACGCGTCCGAGAGGAGACATTGCACCTTAGCGACCAAATCGCTCGGATCGCCCGGTGCAAAGCGCAACCCATTTTGACCATCTTCGACCATGTCGGCCATCGCCCCGAGCCTGGAAACCACGACCGGCGTGCCTTTGGCGAATGCCTCCATGACGACGCGAGGAAAGCCTTCGTAACATTGCGAGGGCAGGACCAGAAACGCCGCTGCTCCAATCAGATCGTAAACGCTTTCGTGCGGAACGCCCTGCAACCACTCGATAGCGGAATTTTGCGCGGCCGCTTCCTGAACTTCCGGTGCCAGCGGACCGTCGCCAGCGATCTTCAACGGCACCGCCCTCCCGAGACGCTGCCACGCTGCCAGGAGCGTCGCCACACCCTTTTCCGCGGACAGCCGCCCAACGTAGACGGCGTACCCTCCCTCTCCGAGGCCCGTCGATGGTTCAGGATAGAGGAAATTGGGTTTGACGATGATCTTATCGCCGGGCAATCCCCCCTCAATGAACTTGCGTCGACTGAATTCGCTTAAGGCGACGTATACGTCCACCGCATCACGCCATGTCCCCAACAGACGATGCGTTGTGATCATCGCCGCAACTGCAGCACTGGCCGCGCGGCTGTTGCGGTAGCAGCTCCCCGCAACGCCGCGCCACAGGACCATCTTGCCAAGACAATCCTCACAAGGCTTACCGTCGCGAAACAGAAGGGCATTGACGCAGACGAGCCGAAAGTTGTGCAGCGTCTGAACAACGGGAACACCCGCGCCCTGAGCGGCGTAATAGGCCGCGGGGGAGATCAGCGGAAACGTGTTGTGAAAGTGGACGACCTGGGGTCGATGCAAATCAATGAGACGCTGCATCTCGACAAATGCTGGACGGCTCCAGATCGCCCGCCTTGCAAGCTCCAGACGCCCCATGCCATCGGTCGCATCGTTAGAAACCGAATACTGCATCACGCGATGCCCGTGCGCCCTGAGCATCGCGACTTCGGCCGCGACGCATTGATCCTCGCCGCCGGCAAGCTTGTAATAGTTGTGCGCGACCAACACATTCATGAGCAGGAACTGCCGGCGACCTAAATTTCACATGACCTGGCAATTGCACGAGATGTCAGACGATGGCTCGCCCTGCTCCAACGAAGCCCGGCCATTTCGGTCTTCGTCCCCATACGTCCACTCCTCTTCGCGCAGTCTGTCAGGAGTTCCCGGGCGGGATTCACTATGTCGCAGTTTCTCGGCCCGACAATTGAGCATGAGACGACCGTCGTCGCGATGCCAGAGCAGAGAGGCTACCCCCAATGCGCCACCGCGCCACGAACGTCCGTTCTCCGCACCTGGCCTCACCGTCCTTGAAGAGCGCGTCAGCGCCTGTTTCTGCATTCGTAGAGAAACGCTCTGCTGAGCTGGATCCGGGAGTCTCCCAGTGAAGCGTCGGTGAAACCGGCACCATTCACTGGCCTTGAAGCAGACGCGCCAGTGTCGGCTCGCTACCGTGATGGGCCTCGTTCCGGCCGTCGGTATAGACCAGGTGCTCCAGCGAGCAATCCTGCTCCATCAAAGACGAGTGGTCGATATGATCCTCAGCTCCCTTGGCCAATTTGCCGGCGACCAATCCGTCCCGGCGGAGCGGCTCTCTCAACAGGCGCGCAGGAACTGGCAGGCTGCAACGCAACTTGCGTAGCGAGGCGATGTTCGGCAGCGCGATTGCCCAAGGTTGGAGAGCCAGCCAGCCGCCAATACCGAGCGCAGTCACCGCCGTGAGTCCGAGGATAAGCAGGATGTTGGGACCTGACGGGACCATCACCTTCTGAGCAGCGACAAACGACTGGCCAGCCACTCGATTGGCGACGGCTTCATCGAACGGCTCCTTGCGCAATGCTTCCAATTGGACGCGCAGTCCCTCGAGCCTCGTCTGCTCACTCCGGTAAGCGGGATGGCGGGCGCCGTAAATTGAAGCGAGACCGGAAATTTCACGCTCGGACGCGGCATAAGATTCGCTCAACTGCTGCAGCAATTGTCCGCGCAAGTATTCGAGCGCCACCGCATTGGCGAGCTCGGCCGCCCGTTCTGGATCCAAGGCGGTGACCGAGATTGATACCAGGTAGGATCTCGGATCACTGGCGACCGTGATCTGTCGTATCAGCTGCTCCTCGGCAAGGTCGCGACTCGAAGGTCCAGTTGTGTCATAGCCGAGATGCGAGCGTATTCCCGAAAGGAACCGCCATAAGACCGCTCCGTGCGCGAACGTTGGGTCCTTGTCCAGCCCAAGCTTTGCCACGACTGCGCCAGCAACTGCGTGCGAGCGAATAATAGGAGCTGCATCATTGAGAACAGCCGTCGCGTCCACCGTCGCAGTCGTCGCGATTTTTGAGTCTTTCGCCGGCTCTTCACGAACGAATTTAAATTGTATCATTGCTCGGCTGGTATAATGCGGACCGATGAGCACGAGCACGACAGATACGAGCGCTAGAGCGGTCATCAGACCAGCTCCAATCAGCGAAGCGCGCGCCCACAAAGTGCTCAGCACATCGTACACAACCCGCTGATAGTGGATGTGCGGAGAGATGGCGCCGGTTTCTGGCTTCGGACCCTCAATTTTCTCTTGTAGCATTCTTGACCTCTCGGACGAGGCTCGACGCCAAAATCAACAATCGCTTATCTCAGCCGCACTCGCTCATTTGAATTCGATCAGCTGCGTTCAATCAACGGCGGATTGGAAGCCCTGAAAACAGTCCAAGCGAGGTACCCCGTAAGTGCCACTCCAGCAAACTGCGATCTACCCGAAAAATCCGGCCGGGACGTCCGGCAAGTCCGCGTTCAGCCGGGGAGCTTCAAGCCGCCCGGCCTTGGTTGCATCAAAAGGCTTGAACCCGGTCAGCAGCGCCGGTGAATTCGCTGCCAGCCGAAAGTCGGCGTTTTTCGCATCAGCAAAGAGCGGGTCAGCGACAAGCGAGTGGTGATCCTGGCCCTTCTTCTCCCGCCACTCATTCAGTGTGAGATTGCCAGGGAACACGAGCGGCTCCCCCGCGGCGTTCCAGTAGGTGTTGTGGTCGAAATTGAAATTCATTTCGCAGGGCCGCGCATCCGAATGGCACCCCCCCATTAGTGGGCTGCCGTTGTCCCAGTAGACGATATTGCGTTCAAAATAGAAGGAGACGTGTGGTTCGGGCCTCGTCCCCTCAAGTTGGAATTCGGAAGCGTAGGCAAAGACGTTGTTCCGAATGCGATTGTCTTTGCCATAGTGCTGAAAGAAGCCCCCGGTCTTCGTGTGATGCACCAGGTTTTTCTCCATGACAATATCTGTCGAGCCTTCATCGGCGTACAGACCCCATCCACCATAGCCAAGCGACCGAACATCATGGATATGGTTGTTATGAACAACAGTGCCTGACTGAACGCCAAGCGTGTAGATGCCACCCATGTCCGACATTACGCCCTGACCGATGGTGTGCACGTGATTGAAAGCGATGTCATTATGGTTGGCATCACTGCGCCCATACCCCCAAGTCCATCCAACAGAAATGCCTGTTTGGTAGAAATCAAATATGTCGTTGTGACTAACCGCGTTTTGCGAAGACTGGCCGATCCATATGCCGACACCAGCCGGATGAAGGCGACCACCGTGCGCGATCAGACAGTTCCGCACAACATGATGAGAGACGTGGAATTCGGGGTCGTCAGACAGTCTCTTGATGCTATCCCACGTTCCGGCGCCAGCGTGTCCGATCTTCACGCCGCCGCCGCCCAAGTCGACCAACTCGCAATTCTCCAGGCGATTGTCGCGCGATCCCGCTCCGAAAGCGACGCCATAACCGCCAACATTTCGTACCGCGCAGCTATCGAACAGGATATGCCGCGCGCCAACTGCCTCGATCGCAGCGTTTAGTCCGATTTCCGCCTGCGGGAAGTCTTGCCCGGCAATCGGCAAGCTCCAATTCGCATGGGCGAACGTCAAGCCGCGGAATTCAATGTACCGAACCCAACGTTTGCTCGCCAGTTCGCCCTGCACCAGCAACAGTTGCCCGAGCCGAGGTGCGATCACCACAACCCGGTCCGGCCGCTCACCGGCTTTCGGAATATAAGTCAGTTGTCCGAGTGGCCTGTCCAGATACCATTGGCCAGGCTCCCGCAGCGCTTCCCGCACATTGTCCACAACGTATCGATGGCCCTTGGCAAGAACGTGCCAACTTGGATTGGTGAATACGACCCGACCGTCGGCCGCGCTAACCGATCTGATCCGCATGCGTGGCGCTGCCCATTCGTGAAAGACCAGCACCTCCACATCACCCAGATTGGTCCATTCGGCGCTGATGTCATCGTTGGAAAAAACAAATGCTGCGCGGCCCAATTGCTCGGCAATCTCGAGATACCCCCGCTCGGGCACGCGGGGGCGATACCGCCGCTGATCATCGACGAACAGTTGCGCGAAGGACCATCTGCCAGATCGCACATCATCCAGCGTCGCCCGCCAGTTCCCTTCCGGCGTAATCTGCCACTGTGTAATGCGGATGCCACCGCTCAGCACCGGCCGCTCGTCGCCGAACGCCTCATAGATGGTCGGAGACCGCTCCGTGCCGGAGTCCGCCGGCCCAAATCTGAGCGTTTGCGCCAGATAGTATGTGCCACCCCGAAGGGACACCACGATGGGACGATCGCGCTTCGGTTCGTTTCGCCGTAATTCAGCTACGCGCAATTTTGCCGCGTCCAGTGAGGCGACCGGCCCATCATTGGCGTCGGCCGCGGGATCCGGAAGGCGACCGGACCAGTCATCGCGGCCGGACGTTGACACGTAGACGTCTGCATTTGCAGCCACCGCCTGATCGGGAAGCAGGGGCAGCAGAGCGCTTCCCAGGAGCATCCGTCTTGTTATCATTGCAGCGCCTCCGCTCTGAGCTACTGATACACCTTCCTCCGGGCTAACACCTCCCGAGGCGCCGCGCAGGCGACCATCAGAGCGAGCGGAATCTGGTAGAAAAGGTAGATCAACACATTGTCGGTGCACATCAAGGTCGCGATCGCCACGGCGAGCGCCGCGGCGGTTGCCGACGTTGAAAAGATAACGGCCATGAACGTGGTGATAATCAGTGACCCTACAATCCCGTATTCATAAAGGATTTTCATCCAGTCATTGTGCGGTTGCGTAAGGATTCCATTTGATACCCGCGACGCGATCGTATCTGCGCTGCCGGGACCGGACCCAAAAAGCGATTCTGACAAAGGCCGCGAAGCCATCGCATGGCCAATTTCGGAGGCAATCGCATATCGACCGAGCATGACCTCTTCGATATTGACGCCGATATCCAACATCTCGTACGCGGATTGGGAGATCGAGTTTATGTTCAGGGCCACCAGATTGATTGTCGCGAGCATACCAAGAAGCGCCGCGACACGCGTGCGCTTTTGGTTGAGACTTACAATTTTCCGACAGGCAATTGACGTAGCAAGACCGAGCAGAATTGCGACAATTCCCGCGCGCTTACCACCCAGCAAGCTCATCAGGAGAGCAAGAAGGAACTGCAATTTCGTACCTGTCGCGTACAGGAACACCGCGTAAAGAGAGCCAAGAAGTCCTCCCTGATTGTCGTCAAAGCCCGTCTGCAAGGCATAGCCGGTGCCTTCGTGAAGCATCTCCAAGATACGAATGCTGCCGATTCCTGCCTTCCAGTAGGCCAACACCAGATAGATCAACGAGCAGTAGAAGACGAAGTTGATCTGCGCCGCGCTGACACGGATAACAGGGAGGAAGGTGAAGATAATCAGCGAGATAATTATGACGTTTCGTTGGTAGAACTCTCCCCACCGCGTTCCAATGAGGTTGCCTGCCAAAACTAATACCAGATACGCGACGAGATAGGCCATGGCAGGCCTGTTGATCATCGGAGCGCGTTGAAACGAGAGTGACGCAGCCAGGAGCGGCGGAACGACATAGACCAAATATCGAACAGGCCCTAACGTGTCGCCGAAGGAATAGCCCGCGTAGCCGACGAGATAGATTCCACAAGCGACCGAGACAAAAAAGCGGCTGACTGCCTCGTCGGGGAGGTCCGCGAGCTTCGTAATGCCAGCATCGGTCACGGTTTTCTCCTGCCAGGCCATGACGCTCACTCAGCTTGCGGAGGCCGAACCTCACAGAGAGAAATTTCTTGCAGCGGCAAATTCTTGAAACTGGCTGGGAAACCCGCAAGCTGGGACGTAGCCGAAATGCCGTACTCCATCGACAGAGAGCCATCCCGCGACAAACTCTCGTCCGACGCCATCCGAAACCGCTCTGCGAGCTCACCATTTTCGAGCGACGGCGCCCCAGCGACAATCTCCTTCATCATCCGCAGTACTTCACTAAGGCGTGTCCAATGATTGCCCTCGTCCAGCTCCCAGGAATGACCCCAGAGGTGGAAGACACCACCGTTGTCCAGTGCATAATACAACAAGCGTCGAGCCAGCTCTGGCCAATCCGTCGTTCGACCGTGAATGACGATCCGCCACAAGTTCACGAACGCCATCCGCTTCATCGCGTTCCGGGCGACGGCCGCCCACCCATGCGGATAGGCCTGAACCGTTGTTGGCATGATGACGAGACCTTCACGCCCTCTCGAGAGATCTAGAGAACCCAACTCGACCGTGCGCAGACCGATGAACCCCGCACGCTGTATCAATTCCAGGTGCGGCCGGCGGAATGCGCCAGTCGGAGGACAAAACATGCGGCAAGGACGTCCGATCGTGTCTTCGAGCCAGTACTTCGAGCCGGCGATTTCTCTTCCCGCCTGCTCTACCGTCGCCTGGGTAAGAACGACGTGATGAATCGTATGCGCGCCGATTTCGAATGCCGAGCTAAGCTCTCGGATCTGCGAGACCGTCATGGTGTTGGTCTCCGCAGACATCGGCACGTAGAAAGTACCTCGCAAGCCATGTTTGACAAGGAGATCCGCCACACGCAAGTCCAATGGATTTCCGTCGTCCCAACTGGTCGTGATGTATGTCTCCGCGCTCTTCATTGACGCCTCGCTAGTGCCCGTCGGCTGCAGATGGCAGCGGCGTTGGTGGCGATATCGTCTCCTTCTTGAGCCTTTCGAGCGCTTTGTCTATGTCACGTGCGGCACTTTGCCGAAGAAATCGGCGCCAATGACCTTGCAGCGACCACGACACGTCTATTGTCTTCAGATGCAATCTAGCGCACCCGTGGATCTCGTCAAGCAAACGAAGTCTATCCTCACATTCCGTGATCGTCTCGACGAACTCTCGCAGCACGCGCTCAGCAAATATCAGCTTACGACTACGAACGCCGGGCGTGACGAAGTCTCGCTTTTCCCCTATCGCTGCACTGAATAGCAGGTAAGCAAGGTCAATCGATGCGGCACTGCAGCCACTTGTGTCAACGCAGCAGGGAAGGTCGACGGACGGCAGGAGCGGGTCGACAAATGCAATCTTTCGTGCCACCACATCGAGAATGATGTTGTCGACATTGAGATCGCCGTGCGATTGCCCCGCCGCCCAACAGCGCCTCATGGCAGCGACCACCACCTGCGCTAAAGCATCAACTTCCTCGCGTATCGTGCCATCACGAAGATGCCAGCTTAACGTCCTTCCCGGAACCATGGTCATCACGTGCGCAAGTGGCGCTTTGCACAAATACAACGGGACAGGGGTTGAGAGCAGCCAGCCATTAAGCATACGACCATTCAGCATCGCATGTAATAGCGACAAGTACTCAAATTGCAGCCTTGCCAGCTCGACCTGCGATGGGTCCGCAGACTTGTAGAGCTTGATAATCAAGGCTCCCTTTACTCGAACGCCGCCACGCCGAACCTGGGGTTCGGCCATGAAAACATCGGCCTGCTCCCCTTTGTCGAGCTTTACGACAGACCAATCACCTGGGAAGGTGTCTGGTGCAAATTCCCTGAGTACTCGCGTCGCTTGCGCAAATCTTGATGACGCGTCTGTATTGTCGACCGCACCGACGGACGCACCACGCGACCGAAGAACCGCATAGAACATGATCCATCTCCCGGCTGCGCCGAAGATATTTCCCAACAAGACCCCAGAAGCCGCGCCGACCAACCCCCATGCAGTTGTGAGCGGCCACACAAGAAGCACTGTTAGAACCGCCACGCCCGATATTACCCGGAATATTTCGCGCGTACGTTCCATGCTTGCGAGCGCATTCGAGGCCGGCATTCCCAGACTGCTCGCCAGAAATGCCGCTGCGAGTATCGTAAGGAGGTACTGCTGCCCTTCGAATGCAGCACCATGATAGAGCATTTGCATCACGTTCTGGCCGACCATCATGATCGTGACACAGAAGGCCGCCATAGTGAGGCCAAGCAGAACCGCGTCACTGACAGACTGGCGCCACAGCTTGTTCGGCCCCCCCTCGTTCAACGCCAGGACGGCTCTCGGCATCAAGATATTGCTAAGACCAAGGATCAAAGGGTTTGCAACCGACACGATGCTCATGGAGGCGGCGTAGATTCCTGTTGTCACTGTGCCGCCAATCACGGCAAGCAACCAGTTGGCTGCGTACCCCTGCACAAGCAAAGCGATCTGGCTGCCGAGGAGCCACTTTCCCAGACCCCAGCTCCGAGAGATCGCTGCCCCCAGCTGAGACCGACGGAATGTGATCTCGCTGCGCGAAACGTACACCCACATTGCGGCTGCCGGTGCGCAACCGACGCCGAGCGCAAGGCTGGCTGTGGCCGCCGACATCCACCCGTTCCGCCCTATCCAGTGGAGCGTGCCGAGCTGGATCGTCGCTGCCGAGCCGTCGAGAAGCACGGTTTGCGCTAGCCGGAGATGCGCAAACGCAACGCGCCTGGCAAACTCGCGCAGCAATGCGAATGGTATTGTCGCCGCCAGAGCTAGCGCCATCGTCGCCAAGTCTGGATGCGCGCCGCTAGCGCGCAGTGCCGCGCCCGACGCAGCCAGAATAAGGACAAAAACTGCCGACAGAAGGCAGCTCTGTAGCAGGGAACTGCCAGCGCGTTCTTCGGGGGCTTGCGCGGTGTCGTAGCACTGGATCGTGTAAGGAAGCGAGATCACTGCCCCTTGAATGGCGAGGGCTGCCAGAAGAACCGAGATGCCGATCGAATACGTTCCAAGCTGGTCTGGAACTGTCCAACGTGCGACAATGACTGTCGATGCAAAGCTTGCTCCACTAACGATCGCCTGATCAAACAGCGCGATCACATGGTGCCTTGAGGAGAGCTGCCAAGGATGCATCCACAGTGCATAGCGCCCACCGGCGCGATCCGCATGGTCCTCCGCCGCAGCCTCTGGGGTCGAAGATATCCGTTCGTGCGCGGTGTCTTTGACAGGCGCCGAATTATGCGTCAACGCGCAGTCCAACGCCTTTCCTTTCGAGCAGTCGCCGCTTTGCGGACGAGTTCACCGGCAGCAAGTATCATGAAACCGGGCACAACATGGATATAGCGCCGCCATAGACGCCGCGGCTCCGAGCACAACCGGAAGAGCCATTCGAGCGCGTGGCGCTGCATCCACTTCGGCGCTTGGCGTTTCGTTCCAGACAGAAAGTCAAACGCCGCGCCGACGCCGACCATGACGGGCGCCTCGATACGCCCGAGATGCGACGCCATCCATCGCTCCTGTTTCGGAGTGCTCAGGCCAACCCAGACGATATGCGGACGCGCGGCGTTGATGAAATCGACAATCCCACGATCCTCTTCGGGCGTCATTTCCCGGAACGGGGGACAAAATGTGCCTGCCACCTGAAGCCCAGGCGCCAACCTGACCATGGTATCCTTCAGTTTCTCGCCAACACCGACATCCCCCCCGTAGTAGAATTGCCGATAGCCGCACCGGGCGGAAACCAGCGTCATTTCTCGCATCAGATCTGGCCCATAGACACGCTGCGCGCGCGTCTTGCCGATCATCCGCAGAAAATGCACGAGCGGGACGCCATCAGACGTCACCATGCCCGCTCTATTATGGATCTTGCGCAGCAATGGATCGCGACGGCACTCCATCACGCCGTGGGCGCCGGTAACGCAAACGTACTCGCGACGCCCCTCCGCTATCCAACGCTCGAGTGTTGCGATCGCGTCGCTCATGGTGATAGCGCTGACGTAGACACCTAGAACGTTGCCTCGGTCAGGCCGTCGACCCGCCATCGTGCTCATTGGCTGAACTTCCAGACGAGCTTGTCTACCTCTCGCGGATCGCCCAACAACCTGTCGAAATAGGCGATGGTCTTGGTGAGGCCCTCCTCCAGGCCGGTGCTGGGGGCCCAGTGCAACAATTCGCGTGCACGCGAGATATCCGGTTGGCGGTGGCGCGGGTCATCCTGCGGTAGCGGTCGAAACTCGAGCCGCGATCGGGAACCCGTCAAGGAAATGATGAGCTCGCCCAAATCGCGCATCGTCATCTCCGCGGCATTGCCGAGGTTGACTGGCCCTTCGATCGCTTGTGGCGCGTTCATCAATCGCGTCAGGCCATCGATCAGGTCGTCGACATAGCAGAAGGAACGCGTCTGGGTACCCGACCCGAAGATTGTGATCGGTTCGCCGCGCAAGGCTTCGACGATGAAGGTGGAGACGACGCGTCCGTCCTGCGGATGCATATTTGGTCCGTAGGTATTGAATATGCGGGCGACGCGAATATCCAACCGGTGCTGTCGCTTGTAGTCGTAGAACAGGGTCTCGGTACACCGCTTGCCTTCATCATAGCAGGCCCGCGGCCCGGCCATGTTTACCATGCCGCAGTAGTCCTCGGTCTGCGGGTGTACATCGGGGTTGCCATAAACTTCGCTCGTCGATGCCTGAAGAATCGGAATGCGCAAACGCTTGGCGAGCCCAAGCATATTGATCGCTCCAAGCACACTCGTCTTGGTCGTTTGGATGGGATCGCGCTGGTAGTGGATCGGCGACGCCGGACAGGCAAGATTGTAGATCTCATCAACCTCCACATAGAGCGGGAACGTCACATCGTGGCGCATGACATCGAAAGCAGGTTCATTGAGGAACGGCTCAATGTTGCGGCGCATGCCCGTGAAGAAATTGTCGACGCAAAGCACTTCACATTCCTGCTTCAGCAATCGCCCACATAGATGTGAGCCGAGAAAGCCCGCTCCTCCAGTGACCAGCACACGTTTTTTCACAATACGGCTCCTGTTCTCTCTGCGATTCAGACAGGCAAATTCAGCCTTCGGCCCAGGCAGCAATTTGGTGCAAACGCTTCAAGTCTGGCGGATCCGGGGGAAAGACAGCAATGGCTCACAGGGGGGGCCGATCGGCGAAAGGGAGCCATTGGGAGCCGGAACCTGAGCACCCCCATGGGGGTACTCCCGAGGAGCCCGGCAAATAGTCCCAGTTTTTCGTCAGTGCACAGGAGGTGGCGCTAGGCTCAACCTGAGCCAAGAAGCGGCCGGCGGGTCGCCAATGGAAAGTGGAAAGGGTCTTCGTGGCACATAACCGGAAGCTGAACGAATCTGCAATCTCAGCAGCATCCTCAACAATCCCCCACGTCGCGTCATCACTTCGGCATACTTTGTATGCCATCTGTTTGGCTCTATCTCTATTTCCGTCTGCTTTGTCAGCTGAGACTGTCGATAGTCGCGCCTATCGCCTGGCTCCCGGTGATCGCATCACTGTAACCGTATTCGGCCAACCGGATTTGTCGGGTGACGCGATCGTCGACGAGGCCGGCTCGGTTTCCCTTCCTCTGATCGATCACATTGAGGTCAAGGATCTGACCGTGGCCGAATGCCAGACCCGGATCAGCGACCGGCTCGCCGAAGGCATTCTGCGCAAGCCGTCGGTAAGCGTGCGCCTCGCCGAGCTGCGCCCGCTTTTCGTGATTGGAGATGTGCGCGTGCCGGGCGCCTACCCCTTTCGTTTCGGCAGCACCGTCCAAAGTGCCGTAGCTCTTGCCGGAGGGTTCGGCCCCGGCGAAGCATTGCGGCAAACGGCCGTTGCCGAATTTCTCACGGCTGAAGAGCGCGTAGGTCAATTGGCCCAGCAACAGCGCACACTGCTCGTGCGTAAAGCTCGACTTGAGGCTGAATTGGACGGGAAAGATGCCTTTTCGCCGCCGGCCTTTGCCGATGCGACCGAGGGCGATGACAGCAAGAAAGTCGTTCAAGAGGAAGAGAACATTCTCCTCGCTCATCGTACTACGCTCCAAAGCGAGATCGAGGTACTTCGCTCTCAACAACCGCATCTGCAGGAGCAGATCGATGCCAATACCGAGCAAAGCAACGTAGAAAAGAAGCAACTTGATATGATCCGACAGCAAATCGACCGCTATGGCTCGCTTGTCAAACGAGGGCTTGGAACCCAGAACAACGATTTCCAGTACCGGGTTCTTGAGGCGAACCAAGAAGCCGCCGTCTGGCGCCTGCTGTCGGACGTCTCGCGGTTGCAGGAGCAGGCGGGAGACCTGCAATTCAAGATCAAGGAAGTCGAAGCTGCGTTCAAGCGGGACGTCACCAAGGAACTGCAGGAGACACGGGACCGCCTTAATGAATTGGAAGTCACACTCCCGGCCGCCATCAGAATTCGCGACGTCAGGCGCCAATACGCCGGTGGGGCCGCGGATGCCAGTCATTTGATCAGCGTCACGCGAGCACGCAACGGCCATACCGACGTCCTGGATGCAAATGAGACGATGCCGGTCGAACCAGGCGACGTCATCGACGTGAAAATCGAAATGCTGCATGTCCCACCGCATAACGAAAGAACCGCGGGGCCCGCGATTTTGCGGCCATCCAAAACCAGGACAGAGGCGCGCCAAGCCGCAGAAACCAGCATTGCCAGGTAGCTTCGAGCGGTGGTTGGCATGTGCAGAGTAAGCACGCGCCGCGGGCGAGCCCCAGCACAACCCGACTCCAGCCTTTTCGAATTACCACCTTGTTGCAGTCGATAAATCCAGGGGGCGCACGTAACATCGGTCGGAGTTTTCTGTCGGCAAGCGCCGGCGTGGGATCCCCTGCGTCCAACATCCCCTGCATCCAACGGAGACGGCGAAATGATAGGCGGGCGAAACATGGTCCTGGTCACCGGCGCCGGCGGATTTATTGGACACCATCTCGTAAAATATCTCATCGCCCACGGCCGTGCCGTCCGTGGCGCCGATCTCAAATACCCCGAATACGAAGAGACCAAGGCCGACGAGTTCATTGTCACGGACCTTCGCAACTACGACCAATGCCTACGTGTCATGAATGGCGTCGATGAGGTATATCACCTCGCCGCAGACATGGGCGGAATCGGGTATATCACCGCGTTCCATGCAGAAATCGCCGTCAACGACACGTTTATTAACGTCAATATGCTGCAGGCGGCCCGCCATCACGATGTCAAGCGATTCCTGTTCTCGTCATCGGCATGCGTATATCCGCAGCATCTGCAAAGAATTCCAGACGTGGCCCCGCTACGCGAAGAGGACGCATTTCCTGCTGATCCCGAGGAAGGTTACGGCCTCGAGAAGCTCTATATGGAAAAGCTTTGTCAGTATGTCACCGAAGACTGGCATTTGCCGACACGGGTCGTTCGCTTTCACAATGTCTATGGACCGCTTGGTACCTACGATGGCGGTCGCGAAAAGGCTCCGGCTGCCATCTCACGCAAGGTCGCGGCGCTCGGGGATGGAGAGGAGTTGCCGATCTGGGGCGATGGGAAGCAAACACGTTCCTTCATGTATATCGATGACTGCGTGGAAGGCATCCACCGCATCATGCGGTCTGACTACGGCTTGCCGCTCAATCTCGGGACGGACGAGTTGGTGACAGTCGACGAACTCGTCGACATCATTTCAGAGATTGCTGGCAAGTCGCTAATAAAGCGACACGATACGTCGAAACCACAGGGTGTCCGCGGACGCAACAGCGACAATTCACGGCTGAGGAAGACACTCGGTTGGGAACCTAAGATAGCGCTACGACAAGGACTCGTTCCCACCTACAGGTGGATCGAGGCGTGCGTGGCGAAGCAACACAGGTTCTCCGAAATAGCGGCGGAATAGCCTACGGCGCTCTCCCTTGCCGACCGGCAATTGACGCTGCGCATTCAATGAAAGCAAGAGCAGCATGGCAGACGATGGTCTGAACCTGCGTGCGGCAGGTCCTGCACGCTCCGAGGCTTGGCGAGACGGCGGTTTAGTCACTCGGCACCGGAAGCATATTGTCGTAGCCTCACTGGTCTGCGGCGATCTCGTGGCTGCGCTGGTCGCAATCTCATGCGCTAATCTTCTGATGCAGATGGCAGGATTCTCCTCGCCCGCACCCCAGCGCACCACCGTATTGTTCGCTATCCCTGTATTTTTCGTGATGGGGCTCTATAGCGGGGCGGGTCCCGGACCTTATGACCGGTTCTGTCTACGCACGATCGGCATTATGGCCCTGTTTGTGGTTTCGACGATCTCCACTCTTCCTCAACAAAAGATTATTGACCACACTATCGTGCAGTTCACCAATGCCGCAGCTTTATTGTTGGTCGGTCATTATATCGAAGCCACCACCCGGAGTTTGCTCATCTACGTCGACCTTTGGGGCGCGCCAACTATCCTTGTAGGCGAACCGGACGATTGTCGAAGACTGGCAGACTTTCTAGCCTCCAATAGCGATCTCGGCCTGAAACCGATTGCCTTCATCAGGTTCGACGAAGCAATCAATTCGAGCGGCGAACGAGCACTTCTGCCGATAGCAGGCGAGTCCAACGATTTGGACAACGTCAGCCTGGGAGCTGCGGAAGTTGCGATCTTTGCGAATCCACGCGACCTAGCGACCGTTCCACGGGATTACGCTGCATTCGCTCCATTCTGCCGCTTTATGTTGCTTGAGAACTTCCAGAACGTTCAGGGGCCGTGGGTTCGCACGCGGACTCTGGAGACGAAGGTGGGTGTCGAGATTCGACGCAGTCCTTGGCGGAACCGCTTGCTGAAGAGAACCTTCGACATCCTTGTCGCGATGCCCGCCGCGCTCTTGGCCCTGCCGGCTGTAGCCTTGGCGGCACTCGCCATCAAGATAGTCGACCCGGGCCCGGCCTTTTATGTCCAGGAACGCATTGGACACAAAGGGGCAGTTGTGAAGATTCTCAAGCTGCGGACGATGTATGTGGACGCCGAGCGGCTTCTGGAAGACCATTTGAGCCGCAACCCACACGCGCGCGCCGAGTGGCAGCGGTATTTCAAGCTTCGAGATGATCCGCGGATTCTACCGATTATTGGCAGCATCATACGCCGCATCAGTGCGGACGAACTGCCGCAGCTTTGGAATGTCGTCCGCGGCGATTTGAGCCTCGTCGGTCCGCGGCCGCTTCCTGCCTATCATGCCGAACAGTTCGACGAGGCGTTCCAGCTGCTCCGAACCAGTGTGCCGCAAGGCATCACGGGACTATGGCAGGTTTCCTCTCGCAGCGACGGTGATCTGAATGTTCTGCGAGAAAAGGACCTTTTCTATATTCACAACTGGTCCCTTTGGCTCGACTTCTACATCCTGCTGCAGACCATTCCAGCTGTTCTGGCGGCGAAAGGAGCCCGTTAGATATTCTGGCAATCGAGCCGACGAGCAAACCGATCGTGAAGGAGCGGCAATGACCATCCTAGTTACAGGAGGTGCCGGATACATCGGGAGCCATATGGTGTACGAGCTCGTTGATCGAGGCGAGCAGCTCGTTGTGATCGACGATTTGTCGTCAGGCTTCAAGTGGGCTTTACCACCAGAAGTTCCGATTTTGGTCGAGAACGTCGGAGACCAGCGGCAAGTTGCGGCCCTGATCGCCAGGTATGAGATTTCGGAGATCATTCATTTCGCAGCTTCTGTAATTGTTCCGGAATCGGTTGCTGAACCGCTTCGGTATTATCGGAACAATACCGTCAACTCTCAAAGCCTTTTCGAGGTAGCGGTCAGCAGCGGAGTGCAGCGCTTCATCTTCTCGTCGACCGCGGCGGTGTACGGAAACCCGCCCGTAAATCCTGTGACGGAAGAGACGCCCGTAGCGCCACTATCGCCCTACGGCTCGTCCAAGCTCATGGCCGAGATGATGCTGCGTGAAGCCGCGCGCGCGCATGGTTTAGGCTACGTCATCTTTCGGTATTTCAATGTGGCAGGCGCCGATCCCGCTGTACGCATTGGACAGGCAACGCACGGGGCAACACACCTCATCAAGGTTGCGGCGGAAACGGCCCTCGGTCTGCGCGCGAAGATGCAGGTTTTCGGCACCGACTATCCCACGCCCGATGGGACCTGCGTCCGCGACTATATTCACGTGAGCGATCTCATCAGCGCACATTGTCGCGCGCTTTCATACCTTCGCGGCGGAGGAGAACCCTTAACGCTGAATTGCGGCTACGGCCGAGGTTTCTCGGTTTTGCAGGTAATCGACGCCATGAGGCGGGAATCGGGAAACGACTTCCCCGTTGAATTTGCAGCCCGCCGGCCTGGCGATCCTGCGGAGATTGTGGCGTCGGCGGAACAGATACGCAATTTGCTAGGCTGGCAGCCCCAGTGGGATAACCTTTCTCTGATCGTTCGCCATGCGCTCGCTTGGGAACGTAGCTTTATGGCACGGCGCACCCAGCCAGAGGTCCCATTAGGCGAAACTCCGCTCCAGCAGAACAGTGCGTGCGCCGTCCACTGATCGGGACACGACCTCGGCAGTATATTAGGGAATTGTTGGCCGTACATTTTGTTTGGCCGTTAACTATCCGTTTAGTGCACGAATTTACAACAGGAGAGCGCAAGGCATAGGTTCAGCTGATGACGCAATAGGAGGGTCAAGAATGGGCAGCTACAGATTTCCGAGCGTCGAGTCCGACTGGTGTGAGAGGCGCGAGACGCACCCTGCCGTCGCCGCAGCTATTCATGCCATTGCCGACAATGGGCGTAACCCACACGCAATATGGGCTCATCCAACCGCCGCGGAATTGAACCACGTATCAAAGGCGATCGAGGAGTACGTTCGCTGTGGACTGGTCGAGCCCGCGCCGCGCGGCTTGTATCTTTGGGGCTGTGATATCGTAATCGTAGGAAATGTTCACTAGCGACCGACGCGACAAACTCTCGAACCCACCCAACATAACCAACATGAGAAGGCGCCCAGCCGAAAGGCGGGCGCTTTTCGTGCCCGCGATGAGCGGCGGAGTCGATAGCGTTAATTCCAGCTTTGGTCTCGTCTCGATCAAAGGAGCCCGCAACAACTCCAGACGCCTCAGTCGCTCAGACCAGAAAGAAACGCCCCACGGTTACTCCTCCATCAACGGCAAACTCGGCACCGGTCATATACGAGCTCTCGTCGGATAGAAGAAACGAGATCGTTCTTGCGACTTCCTCGGAGCGCCCCATCGGCACGCTGGCAACGCGTCGCTGGTTCTCTTTTTCGGCGCGCTGCAGCAGCGTCGGAGTATCAATAGGACCAGGATGAACGGAATTTACTCTGATACCCAGACCGGCAAGATCGATCGCGGCTGATTTTGTCATCCCGCGGACTGCCCATTTCGAGGCGCTGTAGGCAAGCGCTCGCGGAGAGCTCCGTAATCCCGCGCCTGACGAGAGATTAACGATGGAGCCACCTTCCGCCGTCTTCATGGCCGGTACGACGGACTTCATGCCAATGAAGCAACCAATCTGGTTGACTTGAACGAGGCGTTCGAAAAGCTCGACGTCAGTTTCCACCAGAGGTCGCGACACGTATATTCCCGCATTGTTGACCAGCCCTCGCAAGGGCGCGTATGCTGTCGCCGCCTCAACGACGGTGCTCCATTGCGCCTCATTGGTGACGTCGAGATGCTGGAACAAGCAGCCAGAACCGAGTTCGCGTGCTAAGGCCTCGCCCTCGGCGTCCAGAGTATCGGCAATTACAACGAAAGCGCCCTCTGCCGCCGCAATACGAACCGTTGCAGCGCCGATGCCGCGAGCACCACCCGTCACGATCACCGCACTGCCTGCAAGCCGTCCGCTCACCGAGTGCGCTCTCATGTCCGCACCATCGTACAGCCACCGTCCGCCACGGAGCGGAAAACATTGGACGGATGGATTTGCCATCGCCGCTTGTACCAGTCCCGGGACAGATGGGGTTCAGATGGCCCCTTCATCTCGAAGCAAAGTTCTCGACCAGCACGTCCGCCTGCGCCACCAAACGGAGCAACAGCGCGCGCCCCCGCTCGGACTTCGGATTGAGCGTCATGGCAAACGGCATTGCGGCGCCGCTGGCACCCTGACGCTTACGCACATGTTCACCATCAGGCGGCTCGATCTTGATGACCTCTGCCCCAGCCTGCGCCATCAAGAATGCCGCGTACGGCCCATTGTAAATCTGGGTCAGATCCAAGACCGTAACGCCGCTGAAAGGCTGAGACATGGAGCATGATTCCTGAAGACGTGAGACTGTGGCAAATTCCAATTTTTGCGTCAACAGCACAGAAATGGAACGCAACGCTACCATGCACGGCAATCATTCGCGCCTGAAAACAGCTAGAAGAAAACGAGGAGAGACAAGCTACACACACGGATTTGCATCGTATCGAGGGGCGATTTCTCTCGGGCTAGGCAACCCACTACTCGGATCGTATTCCGTTTTGATGGCTTCGGGGGTGCGTCGTGATGACCGGCGGCATCCTCACGGATGGGGTCTAGGCTTCAGCGTGGTCTGATCTTTCCAGCGCACGACGTGCCGGATCAACGCGCGACCCGCGCGGATAAGGGCGGTCGCTTCGCTGGAGCCTTCGGCATCTTCGCCTCTTGCGAAGGAGGCGTAGCCTCCTGCAAGTCCACCGGGCTCGCACCCAGTCTGGTCGAGATGTCACGCCCAGCAGCTACCAGAAGCTCCACATATTCGAGATCCTTGGGGTCAACGCGGATGCTAGGGCCCGTCAAGGCAAGATTATGCTGCACCCGGCCGTTGATATCGAAGATCGGCACAGCGATTGCCGTCAGCCCTGGAATGCGCTGTCCACGGCTCAGGGCGTAACCCTGACGACGGAATCGCGACAATTCGCGATCGAGACCGTCGCGGTCAAGATCCGCCTTGGCCGCGGTAATCTTGAGCACGTCATCGAGTTCTTCCCTGGTCATGTACGCCATTAAAATCCTGCTGCTGGCACCGAGCAGCATGGGCATACTCTGTCCCGGACGCACCATCGACATCAAAGGAGAGGGGGTATCGACCACATCCAGGCAAAGCCGGTCATAGCCGCTGATCGTATTTAGCGTGATCGTTTCCGAGGTCTGACGATTCACCTCCGCCATGACCGGTCGCGCGATCTCGCACACGTTCGACGTGGCGCGCACCATCCCGGCAAGTCGGACCAGCTTGAGCGACAGACAGTACTTCTGGTTCTCCAGGCGAATAAGGAACCCGGCCGTCTCCAGAGTGTGAACGAGACGAAACGTCGTCGTCTTGGGCATCTGAATCCGTTCACTGATCTCTTGGAGAGTCAGAGTCAGATGGTCCTTATCGAAGGCATCAAAGATGGCCAGCGCCCGGCCAACCGCACGAATCATAGCTCTCTCGCCTACGTCCCGATCCAATTGGCTCCGTCGCTGTCATACATTCTAGCAGGAAACGAAACGCATTCCATACAGAGCACCTCGTTATTTGGATCAAGCGAGACGCAGATGGGCAATTCGCATCCTCGACATTGGACACCAATCTATGAGCCAGCTCCTCGGCGAAACCCCTTTCATTTGACAAATCTCGTTCCACACGGAAGAATAAATTCCATTATTTAGTGCGCAGCGACCCCAAGAACAGTCGAAGCGAGGCCGCCCTTGAGCACCGACAGTTGGTAACTCTCCAAAGAACTACGCGAGATCCAGGAGACGGCACGCCGCCTGCCCTATAACGTAGCGCTGGTCGGGGCCGCGCCTGATCACCGATATAGTTGACAGCTCGGACGCGCTACGGGGCGACGCACACGTTGCGCCGTAGATTGAGCGTGAGGGCGACTTCCCCCTGGCCCGCTTTTGACTTGAGTCGAACGGAGCGACCGACACGGTTTGATATTCATTCCCGCTGGGCCCTGTTCGAAAGCTGTAGAAATTACACCACCGACATCTCGCGTCTGAGCTCTGCTGCGAACAGCGCCTTCGGGATCATGGCGTGGACGCCGCGCACGATGTCCACCACTTGCGTGACCCGGAAGCTTGTTCCGATACTACAGAGAGCATAGGCATCGAGCGGGCTGATCTTCGCCTGCACCGCCAGGAACTTGATTGCATTCTGCGCGGCGAGCGCCATCGCCTTGTTGAGATCCTTATCGAGCCCCATGACGATCCAATGCGTCTCGGTCTCGGCGACCGGCCAATCCATGTTCTTGTTCTTGTGCAGGATCACCTGGATGCGCAACTCCTTCATGCGCGTCTCGAGTGCGCACAGGCAGATCTCGCCGTCGCCCTGCACGGCATGACTGTCGCCCGTGTAGATAAGCGCGCCGGGCTTCCAGACCGGAATATAAAGTGTCGACCCCTCAGAGAGCTCACGGAGGTCGAGGTTGCCAGCGTGTGGACCTGGCGGAACTGAGCTCGTGACGCCAGGACTGAGAGCCGGGAAATAGCCGTCGGGTGGCGCCACGCCCAGAGTGCCCTGGAAAGGCTTCAGTGGAACGGCGATGTTAGGCATGAACTTGCCCTGCATCGTTTGCAGGTCGAGATCGAGGTATTTCACCTGCCCTTGAGCAAAATCCTGGGGCAGCAGGCCAGTACCCAGTGAGCCGGGATTGCTGAAAACCGCGCCCCATTCGTAAGGCTGGATTCGCTGATAGCGGATCTCCAGCACATCACCCGGTTCGGCGTCATTCACGGCCACCGGCCCTATGATCGAGTGCGGTCCTCTTCCGGGATTGTCCAAGCGCAATTTCGCCAACCTTTCGACCGGCACACCCGGCTGCATTTCATTGAGGAAATGCGACCATGTATCGGGAAAACTGATGATATCTCCGGAGTCGATCGTCAGAATGGGAGCAAGATTGGCGTCGAACACCCCGAGTCGCACAGTCTCCTTGGTCGACGGAATCGTGTGCACTCGCCCGCCGTTTGATGGCCCGTTTTGCGCAGGCGGATCCTGCTGCGCCCTCGCAAGCCGCGCAAAAGATGGCGTGACCGCTGCGAGCAAGCCCATGAAAGAGCTTGCTTTGAGAAATTCGCGGCGCCGATGGCCACGCGTCGACAAATATCCATCAAGGTTTTCCTGATCGACCTTATCCATGTGGAGGACCCGATCGGCCCGACGACGGTCAAAAATGGTATCCTTGATATCCTCGCGGATGATGCCCGTGCCTTTCTCATCCCCGCAGCCGAACAGATTGGCGCAAGCCTGATGGGAATGAAAATGGGAGTGAGCATGAACGTGTTCGTCAAGACGATCGCGCTGTTCCGACATGATGACCTCCGCCATCCGCCCCTCTCCAGCTAACTGCCATCCGCTCGGGTGCGTTCAAATCGACTGCTGCCGGTGGGATTGCCGAATGACGCAAATTCTCGTGATGACAGACTCACCGCGGACGATCGTTCGCGCCTGCCGCAACATGCGCGACTCACGCAGGCTCAAGTGCGTGCAAAACCACATCCTCACGGAAGCCCGGTCTCGATCTCAGCTGCCCCTTGAACACCGGCTTGCGCTTCTCGGCGAAGGCAAGGCGGGCTTCCTTCGCGTCCTCTGTTTTGGCGAGTTCGTAGGTGAAGTTTTGCTCAAATCGATACGTATCGCGCCCCGGCATCAATTCCACCATATTACATGAATTCTTAGCATATTTGATGCCCCTCCAACGGCGATCCTTCCGATCGCCTGAATATTTCCTGACATTCGACCGGACGTCCGGTCAATCACGAGCCTTGTCCATGGGCTTAATCGAGTTCATCTTCGCAAAGTCGAGTCGCACTTGGACCCCGACCATTTCCCGTGGCCGTAGCAAACGTCGAGTCCTGATCCTGTGATACTGTGTCAGAGGCATCGTCTGAGCGGCCTGGCGCCAGCACGATGCGGCCAACTCCGTGTCGTCTAATTGGAAGGAAAGAGCGCAGTGAGTCTCGTCAAAAATTCGGCGTGGTCGTTCATCAGGCGGCAGATGAATTCGTTATCTGGCGTCGGAATTGCCTTGGGAACACTATTTTTTGCAGCCGCGCTGACGCCGACACTCGTCCCGAGGAGCTATCTGATGCAGGGAGCCCTTGCTGGGACCTGCTTTGCCATCGGTTACACCGCCGGCACTCTCTTGCGTTGGCTCTGGCATTACTTGGAGCTACCCGAGCCTTCAGCCAGAATTCGATTACCCGCCAATGCGTTGATCGCCACCGCTTGTCTCTTCGTTGGCATCCTTTTTCTCTGGCGCGCGGCCGAATGGCAAAATTCCATCCGCGCCGTAATGGGGATGAATCCGGTCGATACGGTTCATCCCCTTGAGGTGTGCGCGATCGCTTTGATCACGTTTTTCGTGCTCCTGCTGCTGGCCCGACTGTTCAAACTTGTGATCTATTTCCTTTCCGCACAGATCCGATCCTTCGTTCCGAGAAGGGTTGCAAATGTCGTTGGCGCGCTTGTGGCAACCATGCTGGTCTGGACGATCGCCAATAATCTCCTCGTCCGCTCGGTTTTCGATATGCTCGATTCCTCCTTTCGTGAATTTGACGCTTTGTTCGAACCTGAGCGCCCGCAGCCAGCTGATCCCGGAAAGACCGGGAGCACAGCATCCCTGGTGAAGTGGGAAGAACTTGGTCGTGCAGGCCGGGAATTCGTCATGTCCGGACCCACGTCCGAACAAATCAGCGCATTCACGAGGCGACCCGCCCGGGCTCCGGTTCGCGTCTATGTTGGCCTGCGTGGGGCAGATACGCCGCAAGCCCGCGCAAGATTGGCGCTGAACGAGCTTAAACGCCAGAACGGTTTTGAGCGCTCCGTGCTCATTATTATCACTCCCACCGGCACAGGGTGGGTCGACCCTGCGGCGATGGATACGGTCGAATATCTCCACGATGGCGACGTTGCGAGTGTCGCGGCGCAATATTCCTATCTCAACAGCCCGCTATCGCTGCTTTTTCAGCCGGAATATGGCGTGGAGGCCGCACGAACTCTGTTCGCGGAGATCTACGGATATTGGACAACGTTGCCGAAGGATAAGCGCCCCAAGCTGTATGTACACGGCCTTAGCCTTGGAGCCATGAATTCGGAGAAATCAGCGGAGCTGTTTGAGATGATCGGCGATCCAATCGCCGGCGCCTTGTGGAGTGGGCCCCCTTTCGGCAGCCGCATCTGGAACGCGATCACCGAGAACCGCAACGAGGGCTCTCCAGCCTGGCAGCCTGAATTTCGCGACGGCCGTTTCGTCCGGTTCATGAATCAGAGCGGGGCCACGGTGCCGGCTGATGCGCCATGGGGCCCGATGCGGGTCGTCTATTTGCAGTATGCGAGCGACCCGGTCACTTTCTTCAACTACCGAGCGGCCTATCATCGGCCCTCCTGGATGAGAGCGCCGCTGGGTCCGGACGTTTCGCCGGACCTACGATGGTATCCTGTCGTCACAATGCTACAGCTTGCCGTCGACATGGCTGTGGCCACCACCACGCCGATCGGCTACGGCCACGTCTACTCGCCAGCGCATTATGTCGACGCTTGGGTCGCAGTTACCGATGTTCGCCACCGCTCGCCCGAAGAACTGACTAGCACTACTTTGGCAGATTGATTATTTTGGGGTTCCCTCGGCGAAGTTTCGGTGATTCATAAGGAGCCAGCTTTTATGAGGAGCT